>PPYE01643519.1_pt1 | contig 45793 bp, 36 predicted proteins | sample 1559881 | NCBI WGS metagenome assembly PPYE01 (sample SAMN08240022, study PRJNA423297) | Human gut metagenome, whole genome shotgun sequencing project.
CTAACACGCTGCAGAATCATAATCACCCGCATATGAACTGCCTCCCATTTCTTATGTCCAAGAAATGGGAGGCAGTTCACAGCGCTCGTAAAGGATAACTACCCCAGCAATGAAAGCACTTCTCGCTTGGCAGCCAAAAACTCTTCGCTCAAATCAAATGATGCTAGGTCAGCACCTTGACCAGCGCCTTTGCCAGAGCCCGCCTCCACCGCATCAACGCAGCCCAGCGGCTCAACAACGCCCACAATCTTGGTTACCACGCCCTGTGCGGGACTTCCCGCCATCACGTAAATGCGCGAAGCCATGGCAACGGCCTCATCAACGTCGTGCGTGATCACCAGCACCGAAAGGCCAAACTCTTTCACGGAAGACATGAGCCACGCACGCATTTCTCGCCGTGTGAGAGCGTCAATCGCCGAGAAGGGCTCGTCCAGCAGCATAATGTCTGAGCCAATGAGTGCCGTGCGCAGGAACGCAACACGCTGTCTCATGCCGCCTGAGAGCTCGTGAGGCCAGCTTTGCGCCACCCGCTCAAGTCCGCCGCGTTCCAGCATCTCCTGGGCCCGTGTGTGCGCCTCAGCGCGCGAGATGCCCTTCAGCTCAAGCGGAAGTGCTACGTTGTCGATGATGCGCTTACTTGGGATGAGAAGGTCCTTTTGGAGCATGTAGCCAATGTGGCCCGGATGTCCCGTGACGTCGGAGCCATGCAGCAGCACCTTACCCTCTTGCGGCTGCAAAAGCCCCGCAAGTGCGTGGAGTAGCGTAGTCTTACCGCAGCCTGAGCGACCAACCAAGCAGGTAATAGTACCAGGCTGTAGCTCAATTGAGATATCCTTGGCAACTACCTGGCCGTTTCCCCAGACCAGCGTAAGGCTGCGCGCTTCAAGTGCTGGAGCATTCTGTTGCGGCTCGCATGCACCCGCAGCTCCAAGGTCCTTCTCGCCAGGAGCTTCTACGGCTACACCTTCTGTTATGTCAGTAGTTCGCTTATCCAAGATACTCACTAGTAAATCCTGCGGATGGATCAATCTTATTTTCAAGCAGCTGCTGGTCATTGAGCCAGGTATAGAAACGCTGCCAGCGAGCAGAGTCAATAACGCCCCACTTCTCGGCATCGTCAATATACTTAGCAGCCAAGAACTTCTGAGAGGCTTTAACCAGGTCAGCGTCAAGTTCTGGAACAGCTTTGAGCAGAATCTCTGCTGCCTCGTCTGGGTTAGAAACGCAGAACTCGTAACCCTTTCTTGCGGCGCTCAAGAAGGCCTTAACAGCGTCTGGATTCTCTTTTGCAAAGCCATCGTTTACTGCGATAACCGGCGTGTAAAAGTCAAAGTTTTGATCAATAGCTGCAAACGCAAAATAGTTGTACGCAAAGTTCTGAACACGAGCGTTTTGAACAGCCCACTGCTCATATACCCAAACAGCATCAAACATCTTTGCTTTCAAGCCAGATACTTCGTCGTCTACCTCGTAAGGTACCATCTTAAGCGTTGAGGGGTCTCCACCGTCAGACTCCATAACAGACCTGATAGTAGCCTGCTCAACAGGGAGATTCCATGTTGCGTAAGTGCGGTTATTAAGGTCTCGCGGACGAACAATGTGATCCTCTTCACGGCTCATAATGCCCGAAAGATTGTGCTGAATGATAGCGGCTACCGCGGTATACGGCAGCGGATTAGATGACGAGAGGCTGTTAGCAATATAGTCCTGGTAGGTAACGCCCATCTGAGCGCCACCCGCACCAATCAGCGCGTCAGCACCGTCAGCAGGCGGCTGCTGAATGGTTACCTTGAGACCAGCTTGGTCAAAGTAGCCCTTCTCCTGAGCTACATAAATGCCGGTGTGATTGGTGTTTGGAGCGTAATCCAGCGCAAACGTGATCTCCGTGGTACCGCCGCTCTTCTCGCCAGCACCCTTGTTGCTGTTAGACGGAGCGGAAGGCTGTTCAAGTGAGCAACCTGCGCAAAGTCCAGCTGTCGAGAAACCCATCGCAGCTAGAAAGCCTTTTCTTGTCAAACTCTTGCAATCAGATACGTTCATGCAGTTAATCACTTCTTTCTTTGAACCAGTTGAGATTAGTGCGTGGATCCTCCACTGTCTTGAGAGGTATCCCAAGGCAGTGCGCGCTTTTGGACAAGTTCTACGAGCTTCATCAACACGAGCGACAATGCAGAAACCACCACAATTGCCGCAAACATCCTGTCGTACGCAAATGCTTTTCTAACGCGCGTCATGTACACGCCAAGGCCAGCATCGCCACCCAGCCACTCTGCAATTACTGCACCGATTACGGCATAGGTCACGCTCATTTTGAGTCCCGAGAAAAACTGTGGTGCAGCAGCGGCCAACTTGACGTGCCAGAAAACCTGCACACGACTAGCTCCCATAGTGGTCATTAGATCAACCATGTCGGGATCAATTGATTTAAATGCCGAGTTCAGCGCTACGGTAATGGGGAAAAACGTTGAAATAGCTACAAGAACAATCTTTGGCAAGAGGCCATACCCCAGCCAAAGCACCAAAAGCGGTGCAATGGTCACAATAGGAATAGTTTGTGAGATAGTTACAAGTGGAGAAAGCAGGTTATCCAGCGTTTTGAAGAAGTCCATAAGAACCGCAAGCGCAAAGCCAATAAAAACTCCAATGGCTAAGCCAATAAGGGATTCTAGAAGCGTAATTCCTGTATGAATCATAAGGAGCTGGAAGTCTTTAACCAGCGCAAATACAACCTGAACAGGAGTTGGCACGAGGTAATTTGGGATAATTCCCACAACAATAACAAGCTGCCAAAGCACTAAAAAAGAAGCAAGGGATATGGCTTGCAGTGTAAACTGAGAAAGTTTTTTCATATGCCCTCCTTCTTGTAGTGCGTAAGGACGGCATTGGCTCCCTACGCTGGCATTACCCAGATCAGGTTAATGGGTCGCAACATACGGTGCTGCCTCTCAGCCGGGCCATTTCCCAGCTCCCCGTTTTAATTATTATAGCGCGGACGTCTCTAACATCAAATAAATAGTTAAACAATCCCCTAAAGCCACGCGCTCCTAGCCTAACAGGGCTAACCCAAAAGCTCCTTAAGTCCCAGCTTATCTGCCTCAGTAATTTGACGTACAACTTTTGCTGGAGATCCAACAGCAAGAGAATTATCTGGAATATCTTTAGTGACCAGGCTATTAGCACCAATGACGCAGTTATTGCCAATAGTTACACCAGGAAGCACCGTTACATTTCCACCAAACCAGCAGTTATCCCCTACCGTAATAGGTAAAGCTCGCTCATACCAAGCGTTTCTCTCCTCAGCGTCTAAAGGATGCTGAACGGTGTACGCCTTAAATTGAGGCCCCACAAAACTATGAGCACCAAAGGTAATAGGCGCGCAATCCATCAGGTATGCACCGTGGTTAATAAAGCTGTGTGGACCAATCTTGATGTTGAAGCCATAGTCAACATGAAAAGGAGAAACTGCTGCGCTTCCCTCTCCCAATTCGTCGAGAAGTTCGGTCAAAATCTGACGACACTTTTCTTTATCGCTTGGGCGAGTCTGGTTAAACTCCCAGGCTAGATCCTTAGCACGCCAAAACGCAGCGCTCTGCTCCTCGTCAGAGCCGCCACACCACTCTCCCGCACTCATACGCTCAAGCTTTGATTTCTTATTTTCTGAATTTGCGGTGGTCTGCTTTGGATCAATATCGTACATAGCTAACTCCTTGTGCTTCTTTATGTAACAGCAAGAAGTGTAATAAAAGAAGAGCCCCTGACGAGGCTCTTCTCGGCTAGTTTAAAGTTCTTGTAACCAACTACATTGCATCATAAACATTTACCCACTTAAGCAGGAACTCTGTTTCTTTTACACGACCGCGTGCAAGTTCTGCTGCAGCAACAATGCCAAGCCATTCGTTTACATACTGACGTGTACAGCCCTGCTTGGTGCAATAAAGATTGATGTACTTCTCGGCAAGCTCCTCATCACCATGAAGAAGCAGGTGCAGATACGTTGTAGCGCAGTCTGCAGCGCCATTACCCTGTGTTGCGTGGGCCCAGTCAAGAATTACTGGAGCGCCATCCTCGGTGAGAATAACGTTGGAAGGAACAAAGTCACCGTGGCAGACCTTAGTGTGAGGCTTCATACCGTCAAGCTTAAGCAGAAGCTCATACCTTGTAGCCTCATCAAGAATGTCTGGAATACTATTAATCATTCGGGTGAACTTATCTTTTTGGCGAGTCAGAAGTGGCGCCTTATGAGCGTGGATGGCCAGCTCAATATCAACAAACTTATTGAGGTACTCATCCTCTTTTTCTGGATGCTCCTCAATCAGCTGCCTAATTGTTTTGCCTTCAACTTTTCTGGTTGAAACAGCCCAGCAATTACCAACCTTACTGATCTCTGCAAGAGCTGGAACGTTAATACCGGCCTGTTCAGCACGAGTGAGGTTTAAAGCCTCATTCAGAATATCAGCAGAAGGCTTACTTCCGCTGAACACCTTAACGACTGTGTCTCCGTTGTCGTACACAACTTTGTTATTACGCTCGACAATTACCTTTTTATCAGCTTTGAGCTCCATAACAACCTCCAATAAGGTACTCATGCGGATACTCACTATCCACCTAGTAGTATTGTCGTTCTTCTCTAACTTCTCCTGGCGAGAAGAACACTCTTATTGGTTAAACGGTTGGCAAATTCGGCGAACGTAAACATTCCCAGTTAAAACTAGAAATTGTCCTTCTAACAAAAATCCCCCACTTTCTATGAAAGCGGGGGATCTGCATACAAGGTGTATGTATGTTACTTACTGGTCCTTACGAGTGCGAGCATATGCTCCAACACCAACAAAACCAGCACCAACCGTAGCAAACGCAACCATAGCTACAACACTTGCATCACCAGTGTCAGGTGTGCGGTGCTTACGCTTCTTACCAGGCTTCTCTGGAGTTGGGGTTGGGGTAACTGGAGTCTCGGTGTTTGTAATAGTAAAGCCATTAGCCATATCACCAGTTATCTCAGAAGTGTAACCCTCAATAGCATCCTCAGAAACGGTGTAAGCAATGACGTGATTATCTGCTGCGTAAAGATTTACACCAACAAATGAACCGGTCCAATTGTTTGCCTCAGAAAGGACAAGGGTCTGACCAGTGTCAACACCATCAGCAAGCAGGTGAACGGTTACAGAATCCTTCTTTGTACCGTTCCAAACCTTGGTGACTGGGACATCGCGAGTCACTGGAGCGTCAGCCTTGTTAGTAAGAGTTGTAACATTGCCGTTAACCTCAGGAGTCTGAGCAGTCCAACCATTTGGTGTGGACTCCTGGAAGGTCAGAGTAACGTTATCTGGAAGTCCAGTAAAGGTGTGCTCCCAGTTATTAGCTGCGGAAAGCTCAACAGAGTCAACGCGATAACCATCAGCAACAAGGTAAACAGTGAGCTTCTCTGGAATAACTGCGTCTGGATTTGCAGAAGTATCCCAAACCTTCTTAACAGTTACATCCTGAGTGCCCTCTTCACCGGTAATAACGGTACCGTTGGAACCAATACCGCCACCACGCTGTGCAGTGTTGCCATAAATGAGCAACTTAGCCTTATTCTGTGCAGCATTAATTGACTCGTGGCGTGGGTTGGATTCAAGTGCGAGCATATCGGTATTGTTGACGATATTGCTTACCTCTTCAGTGGTGTGACGTGCAGCAGCTGGATCTGCATCACCAACGATGGAAGGAAGGTTGATAGTAACAGCACCGTCCTTTGTCCAGTGAGCAGAAGCACCACCAAGCATGTAATCAGAAATAGTTGCACCGCCGCTATAACCTGCGCCGCGAACAGTAGCAATCTCATCGGCGGCACCATTTGCGGTGTTATTGAAGAAAGCTACACCGTTCTTAGAATGGAACTCTGCATCACCAGTTGGACAGAACCATGCGCCGCCACCAATAACTGTTGCAGTGTTGTCCTTAATAAGTGCGTTATTGATATGAAGGACATAAGGAACAGAAGCAACGTAAACTGCGCCACCCTGATCATTTGCTGTGTTATTGATAATTTCGCCAGCATTAAGAGTTGCATTAGCAGATGCAATATAAATACCAGCACCAACACCCTTATCACCAAGCTGGTTGGTGTCATTACTGGTGGCCTTGTTTCCGTCAATAGAACCACCGTTCATGGTGAAGCCAGCACGGTAGATATTTGGCCAGTTATTCCATGGTGCAGCAGCATTTGAATATGGCATCTTACGATTACCAGCAACGCCTACAAACTGGTCATACGTAGCTACACCGCCACCAGCAATGCCAGCAGTATTGTTCTTGATGATGCCGTTGTTCATTACAACGTTGCCGTTCCAGGCTACATAGATACCGCCACCAGACTCAGAAGCAACATTATTAGTAATAGAGCCGCCGTTGAAGGTAAAGTCTGCCTTTGACTTAGAGTCGCCATAGTAAACATTACCTGCATACACATAGACGCCCGCACCGTCAACAGACTTGTTATTAGTGATATATCCACCACCCATAGTGGCTGTTGTTGTCTCACCATTAGGATCCAAAGCATAGAGCATCAGACCACCAGAGGAATTAATGGTAGAAGCATTGCCACCAGTGATGGTTCCGCCAGTCATAGTGAAATCAGCATTTTTTACCAAAACGCTACCAGAGTACTGATTGGTAAGAGTGGTGTTCTGAATAGTACCGTCACGGAGCTCACCTGTTGCACCATTTGCAACAGTAACCGCACCACCAAGAGCGTTATCAACCGTGCTGTCCTGAATGGTGCCGCCGGCCATAACAAATTTTGCACCAGCGCCAGTAGTAAGAACTACGCCGTTATTTCCAGGATAAGGTTTTGCCTTACCGTTTTTAATAACGCCACGAAGCAAAGTAAAGCTACCACGGTTATCAACAGCAAATGCAGTGTTGTTACCGTCAATGGTGGCACCATCAAGAGTAACTGCACCGCCAGAAGCAATCTTGAACATATAGAAATGATTAGAGCCGGTCATGGCACTAGTAATAGTTCCACTACCCGTCAATCTAATGTTCTTATTAGCAGGAACCTGGACTGGAGCAGTAATGGTAAAGTCTGCGTTCACCTGAACGATAGACTGTGAACCATCTGCTGGAGCAGCAGCAATAGCAGCCAGCAGCTCAGCCTCTGAGGTAACAGGGGTGGTGTCTGCAAGCGCTTGCTTTGCAAATCCTCCAACGAGCGAGAGTGCTAATACAAAAGTAGCAACAATCGCCATGCTCCAACGTGAAAGCCTTTTCATGGCAAAACTCCTTGCGCTTAGGGAGCCTGTAGTAACAAAAGCAATAAAACAATTAATATAAAAGCGTAAAACAGTACAACTTTAGCGTACCTTACTCTTCTTTGTCTAGCTGTTCAGGCTCTTCTGGGCGATGTTTTAGGCGATCGTATTCTTCTTCGGTCAAAACATCTTCAATTCGCAGGTTAACACCAGAAACTTCAAGGCCTGTCATACCGGTGATTTTCTCGACAATCGTACGCTTAACGTCTTCAAAAATCTGAGGTGCATAAGAACCATATTTAATAAGAACAGACACGGTAACAATTAACGAACTATCAGGCTGCACTTCAACAGTGACACCTTTAGCTGTATCAGATGCGCCAAGAACGTCTTGAACCCTGTTAAGCCAGTTTCCGCGAGCGCCCACCACGTTAGGAACATCACGCAAGGCCAACGAGACAATCTTCTCGACAACTCCGCCAGAGAAGGTAAGAGAGTCTGTATCCTTTAGATCTGCATCGGAAGGAACATCTGTTGTTTCTTCTGCAGGAACAATTTCTTCAGAGGTGGTCTCTTGTGAATTAGTAAGCTCTTCTGCCACAGCTCTCTCCTATCTAATTTCTGTCCGTAAATAAGGAACGAATCTTTGCCAAAATGGTTGCCTTTCCGTCAAAAATCTGACCAATGGCAACTCCTACCAGTACAAATAATGCAACAACCAGCATTTTAAAAAGGCCAAACGTAAACAAAAGAATTGCAAACAAAAGGCCTAAAAATCCGCCAATAATAGCACCTGGATGGCCAACGACATATTTTTTGCACTGTTCTTGCATTTTTTGGAAAAAGTTTTTATCCATTGTCTTTGACCTCCTTTGCGTCTGGCTCTGGAATGCTCAACCGAATGTCTTGACCAGTCTGCTGCGCAGAAGCCTGATTGGAAGGCTGTTCATACGTTTGCTCTTCAACAATCTCTGGTTCTGGCACAACCTCTATTGACTGAGACAAAGACGCACCTTCTTCATCTTTTGGCGAGAAGGAACTTGGCTTGATAAAAGAAAGATTAATGCTAGAAACGCAAGGTCCGCATACGATAGCAAGACCAGACTGAAGAGCGTTATAGAACTCAGAGCCCTTTGCAGTGACATCAACAGGCTCTTTGGGGAGAATATCAATCTGTACGGCTACAGAATTATTCTTAGAAATCTGCACGTTAACACGGTGTGCAAGGCAAGTTCCATCTTCTTCAATAATATGGGCTGCCTGAGAAGAAATGGCATCTTTAGTGACGGAGATTGTTCCGCCCTCAACAGTGGCCACCGTGAGCTTTACTGTTTTTCTAATAAATAGAGCTCTAAACAACACCACAACAAGACCAAAGATGCTAATAGCCGCACAAGCGTTAAGAGCAATAAGGTAGGGCTTGGTAAACAAGAGATTAGTTGCCTGGTGTGTCCAAGGACCAAACCACGTTAAAGCAAGGGCTAAAAACACAAAAGCACTTGCAAGAACATAGAGTATGTAGCAAAAACGCTTGAAGCCGCTCATGGCACCTCCACTTTCTTTTATATAAACAGTTTAACTCCAATACCGGACAAAAAGAGAATATAAAAACTGCCTCCCGGCGGAAGGCAGTTTTTAGTCTGTATATACCGTTAGCAGAAAACGAACTTAAGCGTTCTTCATAACAACGGAGCGAACAACTCCCGCCGCATCGTCACAGTAATCCAGAACAGTCTCCATGCGGTCAAAAATACGAAGCCAAGCAACGGTGTGGCGACCAGGCATTTCATCACGGAACAAGCGAGAGAGTGCGTTGTGGTAAATAAGGTCTCCCTCGTCCTCAACATGTCCAACGGCAATAGCCTTCTCCATTACGGTAGGATCTTTCTTGTAATCACTCAGAACACTCAGCATCTCCTGGACTGTCTTGCATGCGCGAAGGGTAAGCTCAGCAAGCTGCATAGCCTCTTTACGAGTGTCGTCAACGTTAAAGAGATCAAGGCGCTCAGCAACAGAATTCATTCCGTCAACGATGTCATCAAGACGAAGCGCCAAGTCAGAGATGTCCTCACGCTCAAATGGAGTGACAAAGGAAGCGTAAAGCTCCTTCATAATATGCTGGACCTTCTCGTCACACTCGCGCTCGTAAACCTTCATCTGAGGAATACGCGCGGCAGTCTCAGGATAGCCTTCCATAATGACCGCATACTCTTCAGCGGTTTCTACAATTTTGTCGCCAAACTCGCGGAACATGGTGTAGAAGACGTCCTCTTTTGGCTTACCTAGCATGAATCCTCCAATAAAGTTGAGTGGTTCAATAGAACTCGTAAAAGACAGTTATACGTACTTAGAAAATCATCAGGAACAGTTTTGCAAAAAGAAAACCAATAAGTCCGCAGCCAGGGAACGTAAATACCCATGCCGCAACCATTTCTTTTGCAACGCCCCAGTTAACTGAACGAATATTTTTTGCAGCACCTGCGCCCATCATGGCAGTCATTTTTGTATGGGTTGTTGAAACAGGAAGACCAGTCAGTGTGGAAAGCAGCAAAGATACAGATGCCGAGAAGGACGCAGCAAAGCCCTGATAACGCTCAAGCTTTACCATTTCCATTCCGACTTTTTTAATAATCTTTCTTCCGCCAATTGCAGTACCGATAGACATAAGAGCAGCACACAGTACCTGCAACCAGAGCGGGAATACATCTGCACCAGCAGCTCCATGACCTGCGGAAAGTGCAATTGCAAGCATGGCAATGGACATGAACTTCTGGCCATCTTGTGCACCATGCATAGCCGCAACAAATGCTGAGCCAACAACCTGCAAATGGCCAAACATCTCATCAGCGCGCTGTCGATCAACGTTTACGCAAAGCTTGTTGATTGCTTTAACAATGATCCAACCAGCGGCAAAACCTAATGTGGTTGAGAAGAGCAGACCAATTAAAACCTTGCTCCACTCGCCCCAGTTAACTGCGCCAAAATCACCATGAATAGCAAGTGCTGCACCGGTGAGACCTGCAATAAGGGCGTGTGACTCAGAAGTTGGAATACCTAAAGCCCAAGCTCCTACTGCCCAAGTAACAATACCAACACAGCCTGCGGCAAGAGCAACAAGAGCCTCATGGTTATTGCTACCAAAGTCAACCATGCCCAGAATTGTGTCTGCAACTGCAGTTGAAATGAGGCACATAGCCACCAAACCAACAAAGTTGCATACAACACTCATGATAATTGCATGGTTAACTTTAATTGAACGAGTTCCAACAGCCTCTGCAATAGCATTAGCCGCGTCGGTTGCACCATTTACAAAAATGCATCCAAAAACAAGGACAATGACGAGGGCCAAAAACGGATTGGCAACCATCATCTCAAAAAAGTGTCCGAGGGTTATCATTCGGTACCTTTCAAACCACTTTCATAACGGGACAATGATAATCGAAATATCGTTCAATTATGTTTAAAAACATTCGAATAGCTAAATCAGCGCAAGTTGTTTCTTACGCCCTGCCTTCCCTCTTATGAAAAGTGCAAACTGACCCGGAAGAGCTACTCAGTTAACCCAGAAGAATTGCCTCAAAAGGACACCTCAGGTTACTAGGCAAGCTTTTTGATAATAGCTGCAGTAATTCTGGCGGAGCGCTCAGAAGCCTCATGCTCAAACGTCAAATAATCAACGCTTGAAGTAGTGCCGGGCTTATCGGACATAAGCCTAATCACCACAAACGGTGTGTGGTTAAGCCAAGCAACCTGAGCAATTGAGGCGCCCTCCATCTCGCAACAGTCAGCACCAAACGTTGTGTAGATGTGGTCTGCTAACTCTGATGAACTTACAAACTGATCTCCTGAAGCAACGCGGCCAGAAATAACCTGCAGTTGAGGAGCTACTTCTTTGGCTGATGCAAGTGCGCGCTCAATAAGACTCTCATCTGCTGTAAACGAGAAAACTGGAAGACCTGGAATTTGACCAGCGGCAAAATTGAGAGGACCAACGTTCATATCGTGTTGAACTAAATCTGAGGAGATAACAATATCCCCAACCTGTAGCTCAGGGTTTAAAAGCCCTGCAATACCAGTATTAATAACATGTGTTACTGCAAACGTATCAATCAGGATCTGCGTGCATGCTGCAGCATTGACCTTGCCAATTCCCGACTGAACAACAACTACAGGAACTTCTCCCAAACGGCCTTCAACAAACTGCATACGAGCCTGTTCATAGGTACGCTCAATGGTCATCTGCTCTTTTAACAGCGCAACCTCGGGCTCCATGGCACCAATAATTCCAATTTTCATGTTAGGCTCCTACTCCTGCAAGCCAACTGGAACCAGCCAGGGCTCGTACAATTTTGTCTCGCACACTCATCTCATTTGCATCGTCTTTAATGTGTGCGTGAATAATAACGGTAATGCCAGCATCAGCTATGCTTGCAGCTTCAACCTCAATAGGAAATGTTCTATCAAGCTGGGACGAAACGGTTTCTTGGATTGTCTCAATGATTTCTTGAGTTACTGCCTCTAAATCTGCTGATGGTTTAAGCACAATAGTTACAGGTACCTCGGTTACGTCCCACCTTGTACGATGTACCAGTGCGGTTTTGTTGAGAACAGAATTAGGGATGATGTCCACTTTACCGCCACGGTCACGCACAATGGTGGAACGCCAGTTCATGTCAATGACCTCGCCAGAAATGTTTCCAATGCTTACCTGATCTCCCGGCTTAACCACACCTACCAACATAAGGCCTAAGCCGCCTACCAGGTTAGAAATGGTATCCTGGAGACCAAAAGACAAGGCGATGGACGTAACTCCCAAGGCGGTTACAAACGCTGTTGGTTGAATACCAAAAACAGGCTGCAATACCGCGAGAATAGCAAACGCCCAGATGATTCCTCGGATTATGTTGACAAAGATAGATGCCGACGGCAGTTTAGATGAATCCAAAGCCTTTCTTGAGAGCTTTATTGCAAAATGCTCAATCAAAAACGCAATGAAGAATACAACTACAAAGGTAACTACCCTAAAAATAAAATCTTGTGGAGTGAGGCCCAAAATTAAGCCGTCATGCATCAACACCATGGCTATCCCTCAATTTTGACTATCGGAGCAAAGCCCTTCATGAGCTTCTTTGTCTTATTAGTACGCGTAAACTTGACCTCAATAGTATCGCCCTGAACTGCTAAAACAACGCCTGGGCCAAAGGTCTTGTGAGAAACCTGGTCTCCCACAGCAAAACTTGCAGAAGCGCGGGCTGGGTCTTTCTGAATAGGAGCTGTACGTGGAGCTGGAGCACCGCCGGTAGAACGCGTGCGAGAACCAAAAACGTTTCCACCGTAGACCTCGGAGCCGCGACCAGAGCCAAAGGTGCCATGACGGTCTCCGCGCTTTGCCCAACCAACTCCAGAAAAACCTGCAGAACCAACACCAATAGCTTTTACGTGCTCTTGAGGAATCTCTCCCACAAAACGCGATACAGGATTTGCCTGAACAGAGCCGTAAGTCCTTCTGGTAGATGCGTACGTCAAATACAGACGCTTGCGCGCACGCGTAATGGCAACATAGGCAAGTCTGCGCTCTTCTTCTAACTGAGCTGCTTCTGCCTCATAATTTGCATGAGGGAAGATTCCCTCCTCCATACCAGCAACAAAAACTGCAGGAAATTCCAGACCCTTTGCAGCGTGAATGGTCATAAGCGTTACTGCAGAGGTAGAACCATCCAAGCTATCCAGGTCAGAGCGAAGCGCCAGCCATTCCATAAAGGCCGGGAGCTTCTCTGCCACAACCTGTGGATGCAAGCTCTCCTCCTGAGGCGCAGGAGCTGTCTCTACAGCAGCACCAGCGAGTGCGCCGGTAGTAGCATCAAAACCAGCCTCACTCAGCGAAGCTGCATCTTGCGCATCAAGCGCTCCAGCTTCTCTGAGCTGCTGCAGGCTCTCAAGCGTTTCTTCAACGTCGTCGTGAGATTCATCAAACTCTGCTGCAACACCAAAGAACTCTCGAATGTTCTCGATACGTCCGTCAGCCTCAATGGTATGCTCCGTCTCAAGCGCACGAATAAGACCAGAGCGGTCAATAATTGCCTCTACAACCTCATCAAGCTCACCATCAATATGGCGGCCATGCTCAATAGCTGACGTAAACTCTACCAGCGCATTTCTTACCTTTGCGGTAAAAATGCCTTCTTCCATCACACATGCTTCACATGCCGAGAAGAACGACAAGCCGTTATGCAGTGCATATGTCTGAATCTTCTGAATGCTTGTTGCACCAATACCACGACGAGGCGTGTTGATAACGCGCAGCGCAGCCATATCATCATCAGGGTTTACAACAACCTTAAGGTAGGCCATAACGTCTCTGATCTCTGCACGATCAAAGAATCGAGTGCCGCCAACAATCTTGTAAGGAACACCTGCTCTCAGCAGCATATCTTCAAGGATACGAGACTGCGCATTAGTACGATAGAACACGGCAATATTGTCGTATGACATGCCCTTATCGTGCAGCTTTTCTATCTCAGAGCCAATCCAGGCGCCCTCATCACGCTCATCAGATGCCTGATACACCTGGATTTTCTCGCCATCTCCTTCATCAGTGAAGAGGCGCTTTGGCTTGCGGTGAGAGTTGTGCGCAACAACTGCGTTGGCAGCCGCCAAAATATGTCCTGTTGAGCGGTAGTTTTGCTCCAGCTTAACAACAACCGCTTCCTCATAGTCTTTCTCGAACGCCAAAATGTTTTTGATGTCTGCGCCACGCCATGAATAAATGGACTGGTCATCATCACCAACGACCATAAGGTTGCGATACTTAGACGCCAAGAGCTTGGTAATTGCGTACTGAACGCCGTTGGTATCCTGATACTCGTCAACGTTGATGTAGCGGAAACGCTCCTGATATTTAGCAAGCACGTCAGGATACTTAGAGAGCAGCTCAAACGCCTTAACCAGAAGATCATCAAAGTCCATAGCATTGGCTTTATCCAAACGAGTCTGGAGCGCACGATACACGCGGGCTACCACGTGATCCATAGGACTAGCTGCTTGAGCCTCTACATCATCAGGATACAAAAGGGCGTTTTTAGCAGCAGAAATCTTAGAACGAATGGAGTTGAGCGGGAACTGACGGACATCAATATCCAAATCAGACAAAATAGTCTTTACCAGGCGTTTTGAATCGTCATCATCATAGATAGCAAAATTAGGACCATAGCCAAGACGCTCACCATCTTCTCTGAGCAGACGAACACACATAGCGTGGAACGTGCAAACCCACATACCGCGAATATTATTAGGCAGCAGTGCCTCAAGACGTTCACGCATCTCTGCTGCGGCCTTGTTTGTAAACGTAATAGCCAGAATCTGCCAAGGACGAACGCCTTCATCGGCAATCATGTGCGCAATTCTAAACGTCAGAACACGCGTCTTTCCCGAACCAGCTCCTGCAAGAACCAGCAAGGGTCCTTGAGTTGTCATAACTGCCTGGTGCTGGGCAGGATTTAAACCTTCAAGATCAATCTGCATTACGCCATCCTTGTGTCAATCATTCGTAGACTAAAAGTGTACCCCGATAACCGGACATTAATTGCGATTGTTTCTGTTGCCTCCACAATAAAAAACCGGCCTTCACAAGAAGACCGGTTTATCTGCATAAACGCTGCTATTGAACTTCTACACACGTATGGCGAGAAGATCATCTAGCCCAAACGTCTGCTTTAGTTCATGGAGTTTGCCTGACGGCTCTTTGCGCGAGCAACAACAGCCAGAGCAATCACGCCGCCTGCAACACATGCCATAACGATGGCGCTGAGTGTGTGGTTCTCATCACCAGTGTATGGAAGTGCAGGGCCTCCATAGTATGGGATAGCTGCAGGATTTGGAGCGCCTGGGAAACTTGGTGCAAGAGGGCCACCAGGGATACCAGGAGTGCTTGGAGTTCCAGGATTTTCTGGAGTAGCAGGGTTTTCTGGAGTTACAGGAGCAACTGGCTCTGGCTCCCACTCTGCAACAAGAACAACCTTAGGAGTGGTGGTGGTAAGGGTTACCTGGTCTCCTGCCTGATAGGTGATGCCATCAAGCTTCCAGCCCTTGAAGACGTAGCCATCGCGAGTTGGAACGGTAGCAGAGACAGTCTCGTTCTTAGGATCAGTGAGAGAGTCAGCAGTGTTGCTATCAATACCAAAGTAACCGTTCTGTGCTGCAGGAGCACCAGTACCGCCGTTTGCATCGTAGCTGAGCTCATACTCCTGGTTCCAAACAGCAGTCAGAGTATAAGGGCTTCTCATGTTAAAGACAGTAGTCTCAGAAACATAGCGCTTATCGCCAGCTGGGTTGTTGTTTGCATCTGCAGGAACAGCAGAAGCACCAACATAGCGGAAGTGGTTATCAACGTAAGAACGCTTCCAGAACTCAAACTTGTAACCATCGCGGACTGGCTGGTCTTCAATGATGTTGTACTCAGCAAAACCATAGGTACGAGGGTTATTTGGAGTCTTGGACTCTGTATAAGTTGCGTTGCCGTAGATGGTGCCGCCATTTGCGTCGTAAATGAGCTGGTTAACTGCGGATGGCGTAGGTGTTGGAGTTGGAGTTGGGGTGGTCTCTGCAGGAATAACGTGGATGTGATAGCCAACCCACATAAGGTGGGTTGTGTTGCCGCCAACGTTAGCAGGATCAGAGGAATCTCCCTGCATAGTAACAAGGAAGAATGCCGTAACAGGCTGATTAGCAGGGGTTACCTTACGACCGGTAAACTCAAAATAGAACTGACCACCGTTGTTAGTTACGGTATTGCTGTTTCCGTAGAAAGCATAGGTGAAGTCATAATCAGTAGCAGGGAGCTCAGGATAAGCACCTGCGGTGACCAGCGTAGTGGTTACGCCAAAAGGAGCAAAACCAGGACGGGTGGTGGTGTAGTGGGAATACGCACCAGTATCTCTAATGGTCTGACCAACGCGAACAACAATCTCGCCATACTGACCAGGAACAGGAGTCTGGTGGCCAGAACGCTGAGGGTTGTCTGTAAGAACCCTAGATGTATCGGCATTACCGTCAGCCGAGAAAACAGAAACCTTTACACCTGGTGTAGATGTATCAATAGGATCTGCAAATGCAAGTTTTGGTGCAGAAACTGCAAGAACTGCGACAAATGCAAGTGCGAGTGCGCATGCAATTCTCTGAAGCGTCTTGATGTGGCGCATAAAACCTCCTGGAACTATTACAAGTAATTACGTACTCTTACGGCCAAAATTCAGCTGCAAGAGCATATAGGACAAGGCAATTCTTAGTAAATAAGCCCAGAGCGATTACATATATCTTTCATAGGTTTTCCACGTATTTTCCACATGTTTTGGCATAAAAAAGCGCGGCGAGAAACTCACCGCGCAAAGACGCATATGTTGTAACGCTTATCAGTCAGAAACTTACTTAACAAGCAGGAAGTATGCGATAACAGCAATACCCAGAATAATGCGGTATACACCAAAAGGCTTAAAATCATGCTTGCGGACGTAGCCCATAAGTGCGCGAACCATAACAAGCGACACAATAAACGCTACCAAGCAGCCAACACCCAAAATAATTGCCTCGGGAGCAGTGAAGGTGTTGCCCTTCATAAAGTAGCGAACAAGCCTCAAAGCAGAGGCACCAGCCATAGTAGGAATTGCCAGGAAGAACGTAAACTCAGCAGCTACAGCCCTTGAACAACCAAGTGCTAAACCACCAAGAATGGTTGCACCAGATCTTGAAGTACCTGGAACAATTGCGAGTACTTGGAACACGCCAATGCCAAGTGCGGTCTTCCAGTCCAGGTTGTCAATGTCTTGCACGCGGGCCAAGTTGTCGGCTGAGGGGGCCTTCAGGGATGCGGCGGCGTCTGGACGCATGTGTTTACCACGAGGTGCTTCAACTTTTACCGTTGCAGCGACCTTCTCGCGATGTAGCTCAAGCACAATAAAGATGATGCCGTAGAAAATAAGGGTTGCGGCAATAACAAAAGGGCTTCCAAGATGCTCTTCGATGAAGTCGTTAAGCGGAAGACCAATTACTGCAGCAGGAACACAGCTGACCACCACTTTTGCCCAGAGTTTCCAGGTAGAGCGCTTCTCGTCCTTAGATTTCTTTGGCGAGAAGGGATTAAGCTTGTGGAAAAATCCCACACATACTGCAAGAATTGCGCCAAGCTGAATTACAACGAGGAACATATTCCAAAAGTCTTCAGAGACATTGAGTGGTAAGAACTGATTGAGTAGCAGCATATGGCCTGTTGATGAGATAGGTAGCCACTCAGTAATACCCTCAACCACGCCAAATAACGCTGATTTAAGCGCTTCAATCCACAAAATTGTCGACTCCACTAAAACCTCCTTGGGGACTGATTACGAACCTATTGTACGCAATCCGTTCGCCCTTTCTTTTTCTACCGTTCACGGCTTTATCTAACGACTTTACTACTTTAAAAGTGCCTTGTTTTCTGCAAAGTTGGCATTTGGAGCCAAAAACAAGTAGAATTGACACCCTCGCACGAGCGGAGAGAAGCGATTATGCGTATTTTGGAGGTCAAGTGTTATCTGACCTCGCGCTTGAAGCCAGTAATGAGCGGACGGCACAACATGCGTACTAATCGGAAGCCCCAATCGCGGAGGTCGATTTGAACAAATATATGCGTCATAGACGCTTACCTTCATGCTCTACCCTTATGACAGCACTTCTTGTAGCAGTGCTTGTTGCTAATACCTTTTTGTTTGGCGTCTCAAGAGCTCAGGCAGAGACTCTTGAAGAGCTCCAGGCCAAGGTAGAGCAGACCAATTCTGATTACGATGCCGCTAACCAGCGCGTAGCTGAGCTGCAAAAACAGATTGCAGACAATGAGGCACGTATTGCAGAGATTGAACAGCAGCTCCCAGAGCAGCGCTTAAAAGCTGCAGAGTCTATTAGAGCTATGTATCGTATGCAGCAGGGCTCCATGGGAATTATTGATCTGCTTTTATCGGCAGATAACTTTAATGATTTGATTGCTGTTGTTCAGTATCTTGAGATTATCCAGAACAAAAATTCAGATGCTATCAACCACCTTGTTGACCTCAGCAAAGAGCTTTCTGAGACTCAGTCATCTTTAAATGCACAGATGGCAGAGGCAGAAGAGCAGAAGAAGGCTGCTGAGGATGCTATGAATGCAGCAATTGCAACAAGAGAGCAGTTGCAAGCAGAGCAGGCTGCGCAGGCAGCAGCAGAGGCAGCAGCTGCAGAAGAGGCTCTGAAAGAAGCTTCTACTGAGACTACCTTTACCAACGCTTCTGGTAACACCACAGAAGTCACTACCCCATCAACTCCTTCGGCTCAAAATGTTGACTGGTCAAGCGATAAGACCAACTTTGTAAGCAGCTGGGGTGCTCGAATTGATGCGTATCTTGCTGGTTCCCCTCTTGCCGGCTACGGCTCAACCTTTGCTGAGGCTGCATGGGCCTACGGCGTTGATCCGCGTCTCTCGCCTGCCATTTCTGCAGTTGAGAGTACAAAGGGTAGGTATAACTTCCTCCCTTACAACGCATGGGGTTGGGGTTCTGCTAGCTGGGGTAGCTGGGAAGAGGCTATCTGGGATCACACAGCTGGTCTTGCTGCTGGCTACGGCGGAAGGCTTTCTGTTGCTGGTGCTGCAAAATACAATCCAGCTAATCCAAACGGCTGGTACTCGGCAGTTCTCACGCAGATGGAGCTCATCTAAGCTTCTATCCACATAACCTTTAGAGAACGTTAAAACCCCGCAGTTTACCTGCGGGGTTTTTGTTGTCGGGCGCGGCTACGCGGTGAGCACGACCATGGCGAGGATGAGGGCAAAGCCGATGAGGTCGGCAACGCTAAAGGTGATTCCTAGCACCAGTACGGTGGTAATGGTTGCCATAACGGGCTCGATAGTACCCAGAAGAACCGCCCTAAGTGAGCCTGCGTCCTTAACGCCCTGCAGGTAAAGGCCGTACGCCAAGAATGTTCCCACCAGCACGCCAATGACTACCAGCAAAACACCAAAGGCGTCCAGCTGAGGCATGTGATTCCAAGGTTGATAAAACACGGCAATGAGCGTGCCAGAGAACAAAAACGCAAGTCCGTTTACGGTAAAGCTTCCCCACTTTTCCATCAAAGGCTTGGGCAAAATGGAGAGGGCTGCCTGAGCAAACGCACACATAACGCCCCAGAAAATACCTGATGTTGGCAGGTTAAGCGTGCCGGAATTTCCTCCTGTTACCAAAAGATATGTGCCAATAAGTGCCAAAACAATGCCAAGAATCTCGCGACAGCGAGGCCAGCGCCTACCAACCACGCACACAAAGGCCAAAACGCCCAACATGCCCAACGACTGCATGATAGTTGCAGTTCCAGAATTAGTAGCATTAACTGCGTAAATGTAAGCAACTTGCGAGAATAAAATGGCAAACAAACTAACTACAAAAATCTTTGCCAGCTCTTTTGGCTTCCTGATGACAGTTGTGAGATTTTTTCTATCCAACGCAAAGGCGGTACCCAAGAATAACCAGCAGGCACAAAGCTCGCGAATATCAATCAGCCACATGGGATCAACGTGATAGGTATCAAGCAGGTATTTTGCAGCGGTTCCAAATGCGCCCCAGGAAGCTCCACCAATCAAGACAAAGAGCATTCCTCGATAGATTTTCTTCTTGTTATCAGGGGTTATTTCAGCGTCATCGCTTCCAAGTGCTTCCTCTTCTGCAGAAGCCTCTGTAGCATCTGCGACCTTGGAAGACTCCACATCACTCTCATGAGAAATGAAATCATTCATCTGGGTATAAATCTTTCATTACAAAATACGGATACAAGTGTCACTTTTTCTCTGACGCGGTAGTATCACAATAACAAAAATCCACCTTACCCTGCTTTATGCGGAGCCTCAAGTCTCTAAACGGTTCAGATGGGCAAGATGGTCCAAAACGGCAATGATGCTCACGTAAGTTTTCGTATAGATTGGCAGCTTATGACATCCAAGTATTCGCAGATGGACAGCGCGTTTTCTGTTGGCACGCTTCACGCAGAAGACAAAAGCTTTGAGGTAATCTCGGCTGAGTGGGTTAACGAGATTTCTGGTTACGCGTACATCTTCAAGCACATTCCCACAGGTGCCCGTCTTATGTGGTTTGCCTGCGACGATGACAACCGCTCGTTTGCCATTGCTTTTAAGACACCTCCTGTAGATCACACCGGCGTCTTCCACATCTTGGAGCACTCAGTTCTCTGTGGCTCCGATGCCTATCCTGTTAAGGAGCCGTTTGTTAACCTGCTCAAGACCTCTATGCAGACGTTCTTGAATGCAATGACCTACCCTGACAAAACGGTGTACCCTGTGGCCAGCACTAACGTAGCTGACTTGGAAAACCTCATGAGCGTATACCTGGACGCTGTCTTGCATCCTGCAATCTATAAGCGCAAGCGCATCTTTGAGCAGGAAGGCTGGCACCTAGAAGCTGACGAGCAGGGCAATCTTAGCTACAACGGTGTTGTCTTCAACGAGATGAAGGGCGCCCTCTCTGATCCAGATCGCGTACTCTACGATTCTGTCAGCGAGGCCCTCTTCCCTGATACCTCCTACGGCAAAGAATCTGGCGGCAAGCCTCGCGCAATCCCTGAGCTCACCTACGAGAACTTCCTGGACACCCACGCTCGCCACTACGACCTCTCTAACAGCTACACCTTCCTCTACGGCGACCTTGATTGCGAGCGTGAGCTCTCCTTTATTGCCCAGAGGTTTGCAGCTGCCGAGAAACGCGATGCAGGTGCCCCTAATCCGCTTAACCTGCAGGCACCCGTGTTGCCCGAGCCTTGCCAGGTCCGCATGAACACCACAGCCGACAACTCCAGCGTTGGCCTGGGTTACGTGCTTGGAACGCCTGATCAGCGCAACAAGATGATGGCAGCAGATATCTTGTTTGACACCCTCATGGGCTCCAATGAATCCCCGCTTAAGCGTGCAATTCTTGACGCAGAGCTTGGTGATGACTTTAGCTACTATCTCTCCGATGACCTTGCACAACCTATGCTCTTCTTGCAGCTCAAAGGCCTTAAAGAAGGTGCAGCTCAGAAGTTCCGTGAGCTGGTTGAGACCACCTGCCAGAAGATTGCCACCGAGGGCATTGATCCAAAGAAACTCAACGCGTCCATTGCACTTGCAGAGTTTAATCTGCGCGAGAATGACCAACCTTACTCAAACGGTATTGAGTACACGCTGCGTTCACTCTCAAGCTGGCTCTACGACGATGCACGTCCTCTGGACTACATCCGCTACGAGGACGCCATTGCCTACGTCAAAGAACTTGCAGCTCAGAAGGGCTTTGAGAAGCTGCTGCTGGAGCTCATTTGCAACAGCAAGCACGCAGCTCAGGTTGAACTTGTCCCCACAGATGAGGGAGACGCTCAAGAAGAGGCTGCTGAGCTGGAGCGACTTCGATCTACGCTCACCGATGAGGATGTCGAGAAGATCCGTGCAGAAGTTGAGGCACTCCGTTTGGAGCAAGAAACACCTGACGCTCCAGAAGACTTAGCCAAGCTGCCGTCCCTCTCGCTCAGTGATATCGGTGCAGGTAGAGAGCGTCCTGCTGGCTTTGAGGTTGAGGCTCCTCTGCCATGCATTGCGCATGAGCTGGACACTCACGGCATTGACTACGTCTACCATTACTTTGATCTGACCCGCGCGGTTACCTTTGAGGAGCTGCCGCTTGTGGGCATTCTTGCTGAGGCGCTGGGCAAGCTTGATACAGCATCACACACCGCCTCTGAGCTGGACATTCTTATTGAGAGCAACCTTGGTCACCTCTCGTTTTTCACTGATATCTACGACCAAGACACGCTTGACCAGGCGCACCCCGCCTTCATTGTTGCCGCAAGTGCTCTTGCCGAGAAAACCCAGGGACTTGCAAGCATTCCTTCCGAGGTTTGGTCTAGCACGCGCTTTGACGATTTGAGCCGCCTAAAGAACATTTTGATTCAGCGTCGCATTGCTCAGGAGCAGTACTTTGTTGGCGCTGGTCATACTGCAGCGCAGAATAAGGCTTTGACCGCCTACTCTGCAGCTAGCCGCGTAAACGATGCACTAGCAGGCGTTGGCTTCTATGAGTACCTAAAGAACCTGCTTGCCAACTGGGATGAACGCGCGCCTCAACTTGCAAAAGACCTGGATGCGCTCACCCGCAAGATGTTCCGTGCAGACAACGTTACGGTCAGCTTTACGGGCTCCGCTCAGAGCCGCGAGGCATTCTGGCAAGCAGCGGGAGACCTTGGCCTTACTGATGGCAATAAATCGCAGGCAGGCGACGCTGCGCCAACCCTTGTTGTCCCTGAGGGTAAGCTGCAGCACGTGGCGTATATCATTCCATCAAACGTCTCCTACGTTGGTCTCTCTTATCCAAACGTTGCCCATGCAACCAATGAACAGCAGGGTAACTGGCTCATTGCCACCAGAGTTCTGGGTCTTGATTACCTGTGGAATGAGGTTCGCGTCAAGGGTGGCGCTTATGGCGTCATGTTCAGAAACTCCATCGCTGGCCTGCAAAGCTTTGTCTCCTACCGAGACCCCGCGCTTGACGCAACCCTCGACCGCTATGTTGGCGCAGGTAGTTGGCTCTCTGAGTGGACTCCAGACGCTGACGAGTTTGAGGGCTATGTAGTTGCCTCTGTGGCAGGCGTTGACGCCCCTGTTCCCGCTCGAATGCTTGCTCGCAGGCAAGACATCGAGTACTTCAACCAACGTGATCCAGAGCGTCTTCTTAAGCTTCGCGAGAAAATCCTTCACGCCCAGGTTGAGGACATCAAAGAACTGGGAAGCACCATGCCTCAAAGCTATGACGACCTCTCGGTTGTTGTCTTTGGCGCTAAGGAGGCCATTGAAGCCTCCAAGCTTGATCTTGAGGTTGTCGATCTCTTTGGCGGCCAGGAGAACTAGGTCTGGTAGCTGAAACAAAAACGCAAAAGCCCTGTCATGTACACACATGACAGGGCTTTTTTTGTGAGGTATGAGGTGCAGCCAGACGTTCTTCTCGCCAAGAGCGCGACCAGGCGGCGCGTTACTCGCTTCTCAGTGCCTGAACTGGATCGGACTTAGCTGCTCTACCTGCAGGAATAAGACCTGCCAGAAGCGTCAGAACAACGCTGATCAGAATCAAAATAAGTGCTCCGTTTATCGGCAAAATCACCAAATTGTCCACGTTAAACATGGCTTTGACCACAGCGTTTGCAGGCAAAATAAGCAGCTGCGTAATGCCAATACCCATAACACCGGAGATAAGGCCTTCAATAAACGTCTCTGCATTGAATACGTTGGCAATGTCTCGCCTAGAAGCACCAATGGAGCGCAGGATACCAATCTCCTTTTTGCGCTCAAGTACCGAGATAAACGTAATGATGCCAATCATAATGCTGGAAACAACAAGCGAAATAGATACAAACGCAATCAGCATTGCCGAGATCATATCAACAATCAGCGTGACAGAACTCATCAGCGCACCAACAATGTCGGTATACGTCACTACCTTAGACTCTTCACCTGCAGCCTTTGCATCAGCGTTATACGTATTAAGAATTTCAACAATCTTCTCTTTGCTTGCAAAGTCTTTAGGATAAATATTGATTGACGTGGGCTTATTAAGGTCCGCATATCCCATTTTAGAAAGATTTGATTCATACGTTGCCGGCGTTGCCCTTAGCATTGACGCGGCAATAGCTGCGAGCTGCGATGGGTCAGCATTGAGCTTAAAGGCGCTTGCAAGCGTTGCTTGATCTACCTGCATTGCATTGGACATATTTGCCGCAACGCCCTGCATAGCTGTATTGAGAGCGCCTGCAATCTGATTTTGCATCCTCGAAGCAACCTGCGTCATCACGCTGGTTAGCGCAGACTGCACGTAAGCACTCATAGCACGCGTAATAGCTGCAGAAAGTGCACTTGCAATCTGTGATTGATAAGCACTCATAAGCCTCTGAGAAACCTCAGCCTGAACACTTGGAAGGTCTGGGTTGGTTCCCAGCTTATTTGCTAGAGCACTAACCAGCTGTTGCTGCAGGTCATCGGTATCAACCGCAGAAGAAACCGTAGTTACTATCTGTGTGCGTACCTGATCTGTTGCAAGGTAGTCTGCCATGGTCTTACCGGGATTAGTGGCGCTCCAAGAGTTCCATCCCAGAGCAATATTGCCCATAAGCGAAGAAATAGCAGCTTGTCCTCCTGGTTTGAAATTAACGGTAATGCCAGAAAGAATCTGCTGAATGTCTGCTGCAGAGAGCTCTGGGAAAGCCGCCGCCAGCGCAGCTGGATCAAGCGAAGACGTAACAGAAGACAGAACATCGCTATCAGACAAATTAAGCTGTGACGGATCAAAAGCAGGCAACTGCACGTCAGAAAGGTCAAGCGAGGACATATCCAAGCCAGACAGATTAATTGACGAGAAGTTCAGCGCCTGTGAATTAAAGTTAAACGCCGAAGACAGCACGTTAGAATCAACGGAAATGAGAGAGCCGATAGAAAGTCCCTCAGAAGTTTGACCGTTCTTCTCGTCCTCAAAGGTTTTACCAGTGAAAACGTCAACATCTGGACGATTCATCTGATCCTGGACAATAGGAGATGTCTCTGCATCAGAAATCATCTTCTGAGTCAGTTGTGGTGTGTAGTAAATGCCCTCAGAAAGCGCTCCCGTGGTAGTTGGATCTTTTGCCTGAACAACACCAACAATATGCAGGTCAGGTGCATTGGCAATGAGGTTATTCATGTATGACTGATCATCGGATTTGTCTGTCCAGACACCAAGATTACTATCCCAAACATAACGTTGATTAGGCATAACCAGCTTAAACGTTGGAGACATCAACTGCTCGTAGGTGTATGTACTATGAGACTCTTCGATAGTGCTGGATTCTCCACTTGCAATTTTATCAACGGTAGAGCGCAGGCCAGCGTAATCACGCAGGCCAAGCGTATACTCCAAAAAATCATCCATGGTGCCGTTTGGACGCAACACCAAAACAGCCTCGTTCCAAGCAGTAGGCCATCTACCAGCTCGAACAGTATAGCGATCCTCGTAAATAGAAGGATTGCCAGGAAGCTCACCAAAAAGCGATGTACTTGCAAAAGAAGCCAGTGGACTATATGACGGAATCTTAGGCGATACCTTAGAGAAAGTAACGTCTGGCTGCACCTGAACAGGATCAGAAGAGCCAGAGTCCGCGCCTGCCGGCAGGTAGATGAAGGGGCTTACAGAATAGCCATACGTAATAGCGCTGGCATACGTGTTAATGCCGCCGCCATTATTGTCGAGAAAAGCCTTCAAGCTGGTCAGGTCATTAGAACCAATACTTTCAGCCTGCATACCTAGCCTGTTGTTAGTAGGAATAGCACCTTCAGCAGGTTGATTTTCTAGCTTTGCAGCTTCTGCATTTTTCTGATTTTGCGTCATCTCGCTTTGTGCATCTTGCGTTTGAGAATCAGCCGAGTCAGAGCTGCTTCCACTTCCAGAAATAAAGGAAGAAATATTAACGGACTGTTCAGAGATGGTGAGTGGATACATTGAAAGCGTATCCTCCTCAACCTTTTTGATGTAACCGTTTGCACCATTTGCCAGCGCCAGAATTGCTGCAATACCAATAATGCCAATTGAGCCCGCAAATGCGGTCATAAGCGTGCGACCCTTTTTGGTCATGAGGTTATTAAACGAGAGGCCCAGTGCAGTCAAAAGCGACATAGAGGTCTTGCGAGAAGGCTTGGCTTCTCGACGAGAAACACTAGCAACATCAAATGGATCTGAATCTGCAGTTACCTGGCCATCTGCCAGCTCAACAATGCGCGTTGCATATTGGTGTGCAAGCTCAGGATTATGCGTAACCATGATAACCAAGCGGTCCTTGGCCACTTCTTTAAGCAAGTCCATAACCTGTACGGACGTTGAAGAGTCAAGCGCTCCTGTTGGCTCATCTGCCAGCAAAATCTCTGGATCATTTACCAGCGCACGAGCAATAGCCACGCGCTGCATCTGTCCGCCAGAAAGCTGATTTGGACGCTTGTTTGCGTGTGCTTTAAGGCCAACCTTATCAAGGGCTTCAAGCGCACGTTCATGACGTTCTGTCTTGGAGACACCAGAAAGCGTCAACGCAAGCTCAACGTTACTCACCACGCTTTGATGAGGAATAAGGTTATAGGCCTGGAATACAAAACCAATACGATTGTTTCTGTACGTATCCCAATCTCGCTCTTTAAACTTCTTGGTAGAAATACCATCTACCAGCAAGTCTCCAGAATCAAAGCGATCAAGACCGCCAATGACATTGAGCATAGTAGTCTTACCCGAGCCTGAAGGGCCAAGGATTGCTACAAACTCGTTATCTCTAAACGCAACGGAAATATGGTCCATTGCAGTTTGTTCAAATCCACCAGTGTTGTAACGCTTTGAAATACCTTTAAGCTCAAGCACAGGTTACTTCTTTCTTGTTGGGCTATCTGGAACGCGGAGTTATACCGTTAGTTGATTGCATCTCCGTCAGCTGGATCTGTATCAGCTGCATCGGTCTTCTCGACAGCAGCTTTCTGAGCAGCTGCATCTTCTGCAAATGGGTCAGCGGTAATGTCTTCAATAACCTTCTGCTGAGCCCAGCTCAAGCCGTAGAGCAGGCCAAAGAGTGCCCAGAACCATGGTGCATAGAGCATGACAACCATAAGGATTGCAAAAAGTCCTCGGAGAAGAACCCAAGGGAGCACCACAATCAGGAAGAAAAAGAATGGCAGCACAAAAAGGATTGCAGCAAGCGTACGCAGCACAACTGCCACTGTCTTAGTTACCGAGAAGCCGGTATTGCGTGCAATAAGCAGGCCCACCAGGCCAGCAATGCCAAAATACAACATAATTGGCGCAACAATGTAGGAATAGAACAGTGGGGTGGAAGAGTCTTGAGGCAGCGTTTGCCTCAGAACCATCAAAACAATTCCCAATACCGTTAAAACGCCAAGAAATGATGCGTTTCCAATAAAAGTCTTTTTCGTCATAGTTAACTCCTTTGATAAGGGGTATTAAGTATAGTGTAACTAGTACCTTGTTCCCGACCTTGTCTATTTCATACGCGGGATGTGGCTAAAACCGCTGCTCTCCATATGTTTCAAGGTCAAACGTTTGAATTAGAGGAGTTTTTCATGACTGATGCAGAACTCAAAGCAAGCGCTGAGGCGTTTGTTAACGAGCACTGGGAAGAGATTATTGAGGATATCCGCTACCTTGTGCAGGTAGAGTCCGTTGAGGATCTGTCTCTAGCAGAGCCTGGCAAGCCTTGGGGTCCAAAGTCTTATGAGGCACTTCGCCGCGGCCTTGAGATTGCAGAGCGCCTGGGTCTTGAGACTACAGATGTAGACGGCTACCTGGGCTTTGGCGACCTTCCTGGTGAGTCCGAGAAGTACCTTGCCACCATCGCTCACTCCGATATTGTCCCTCTGGGCAAGGGTTGGACGGTAGACCCACTTGATGTTACCCGTCGTGAGGGCTTCATCCTGGGCCGTGGCGTTCTTGACGATAAGGGCCCTCTTGCGCTCTCGCTCTGGGCAGCTCACTTCTTTGTTGAACAGGTCAAAAAGACTGGCAAGAAGCTTCCTTACACCCTGCGTGCCATCGTTGGTAACAACGAGGAGACTGGCATGGGTGACGTTCCTTATTACCTCTCCAAGTATCCAGAGCCAGCATTCTGCTTCACGCCAGACGCTGAGTTCCCACTTATCTGCGGCGAGAAGGGCGTGTACCACGCACAGTTCACGTCTCCAAAGATTGCTGGCGCACACAGCGAGAAGATCGTTGAGCTTGATGGTGGCACCGTACCTAACGCTATTCCAGGTCTTGCAAGCGCACTTGTCCGCGCTGACGCGTCTACCTTGGCTGACACTGATTCCATCAAGGTTGAGGACGCAGGCATTGAAGATGATGGTACTAAGCTTGCCCGCATTAACGCAACTGGTAAGGGTGGACACGCTTCCATGCCTGAAGGAACCGTCAATGCAATTGGCCTGCTTGTAACCTACCTGCTTGATAATAACCTCTGTGGAGAAGAAGAGCGCGGCTTCTTGACCTTCTCGCAGCAGCTTTGCTCAACTACTGATGGTACTGGTACGGGCATCCAGAGTGCAGACGACAAGTTTGGTCCTTTGACCTGCATCTCTGGCACTATCCGCACCAAGGGCGATGTCTACGTACAGACCGTTGACTCTCGCTATCCTACTTCCACCACCGGCGAGGATATCACTAAGCGCATGACTGAGCTTGGCGAGGATCACGGCTGCACCTTTGAGGTTCTCTCTGATGCTGTACCTTTCTACATTGACCCAAGCTCGCCTGAGATTACTACCCTGCTTGATACCTTCCATGAGTACACCGGCAGCGATGAGCAGGCGTTTGTTATTGGTGGCGGCACCTATGCACGTCACTTTAAGCGTGCAGTTGCCTTTGGTCCTTATGACAGCAAGGCCGCAAAAGACCTGCCAGAGTGGGTTGGTATGGAGCACGGTCCTGACGAGGGAATTTCTGAGGAGTGGCTCAAGCGCGCCCTCAAGATTTACATTGTCAGTATTGCTCGCCTTATGCAGCTTGACCTGTAAAGCTACCGAGTAGCAGAAATGCTATAAGCAACAGCAACACTACAAGCAAAGCCTCTACATCCAAAAGGATGTAGAGGCTTTTTGCAAGCAATCAAGAGAAGCGTTAGGCGTGAGAGCGAATCTTCTTCCACAAGCGCAAACCATAGCTATTAGGAAGCCCTGCCTCAATACGAATAGCCAAGTACAATCCGGAGGCGTTGTAAACAAGCTCAAAGATATCTTGGCTGGTTACGGCAGGAATACCCTGCGTTAATGCCGTAAAGATAATTCTTGCTACGTCAAACAGAACGATAACGGTAACAGCAAGAATATACGGTCTAATAAATCGGGCATCATTTGAACCCTTGAGAGCTAAAAGACCCGCAATAAGAGAAAATGCCGCACCTAGCGTCACCAAGAAAATAGTAAGGATTCCCTGCTGTGCAAGAAATTGATTAACGGTTATCAGAGCAGGCAGATTCACAACCCTAGAAAAATCATGCAATCCAAGCAAAATTAGTACCAGAAAAAGAGCAATGCCACTAAACGCAATGGATACCAGCGCAAACAAGTGAAGAACTCGCTGGTGACGAGAGCGCCAATAGGTAGTTCCCACAACGCCTTGGTCATGCTCTTTCTTAACCTTGTCCGCAAGATTAGAGCAAATTACCACGTATACAATGGTATTGAGCTGGATGAATGGATCCAGGATAATCAGCTCTCCTCTACCCCAAGCCCACAAAATTCCTACCAAAATAATCAAGCCGATCAGATAGCAAAGAAATCTGTATGGTTCAACTTTTGATGAGTCTTTAGCCGCGCGTAATCCAAGTACTGAGGTTACAACCTGCAACACACCAATAAGCAATACAAACACATAGCCTAGAAGCACGTTATTGCTGAACGTAAAATACACACCGCTAAACTCAAGCTGTTCCAAAGGAACAGCAGGCTGTAAGCCCATAACAGTTGCAAAAAGAGATGCCGACGTAGTCAGAACATCTGCTGCTCCCAAAATAATCAAAACAATTGAAACAATGCGCAAGATATGTTGAGCAGGAGTTCTAGGAACAGTGGCCTTAACTCGGTCAGATGCAGGACGGTTCAGAGGCTGATCCTCATCAACTACGAGGATTTTCTCGGCACGCTCTGCTACTTCAGAAACGTTTTCTGCCAGCTCAGATGATGCCTCGGTGACCTTTTTAGAAAGCTCGCTTACTCTTGAATTTTCAGCCAGCTTGGTTAACTCAGCGCCGATATCTTTCTTCTGTTCCATTGGCACAAAAAATCCTCACACTTGTCCAAAATGTTCAAATAAATCATAGCATTAGCTACTTTGCTGTGTTAGTATGTGCAACTGTCCGTGTACCTGCAAGTATGTAAGGAGGCTTGTTCGATGCTTTTTTAATCTTCTCGTGAGCGTGTCACATGTCCACACCACGAGTCTGTCTGACATGTTCCACCACTAATCGAGGAGAAGTATGGAATCGAATAAGCTTTTTGCGGAAACACCACCATTTAAATTATTTATACGAGCAGCCCTTCCAGGCGCTATTGCTATGCTTGCGTCGATGCTTTACGACACTGCAGATGGAATCCTTGTTGGACGCTATCTGGGTCAGGAGTCTTTTGGCGCCGTAACCATTGCTATTCCGCTGGTCATTCTCTGCTTTGCAGTTGCCGACCTTATTGGCGTTGGCGCATCTGCGGTCATTGCAGTTGAGCATGGCAAGAAGAACCACCAAACGGCTAATAACATTTTTACCATTGCATTCATCATGCTTATTACCACTGGTGTTATCAGCGGCATTTTCTTCTTCTTTTGTGCACCAAACGTTCTGGCGCTGATGGGTGCTCAGGGAAAAATTGCCGAGCAAGGAACTATCTACCTGCGCGTATGGACTCTTTTCTTACCAGTTATGTGTATCTCATACGCCGTTGATAACTTCCTTAAGATTTGCGGAAAAATTAGGCGTTCTACCAGCATTGCCTTTATCTCTGCAATTTTGGGAACCGTACTTGAATACTACTTCCTGGGAGTTTTGGGATTATCCGTTGAGTATGCAGCACTGGGTTACTGCATCTCTATTACCTTCTCGTCCCTTTACGGTGTTTGGCCCTTTATTGGCAACAAGCAGATTCTCAAATTTGTAAAGCCTCACTTTAATTGGACGCACATAAAAGAGATCTTTGTAAACGGCTTCCCTATCTTTATGCAGAACATCTCAAGCAGGATTTATTCCCTGCTGATGAACGCTGCCCTGCTCGCCCTTGGTGGAGATATTGCCATTGCTTCTTACGGCGTGCTTCTCTACTCTGGCGGCCTTATCCAGCCGCTCATTTATGGACAAGCCGACGCCATGCAGCCAGCTATTGGCTATAACTGGGGCGCAAAGAAAAAAGATCGAGTGCTTGCTATCGAGAAGTACATCTTCTCCACAGGCATCATCATTGGCTTCTTTGCCTTCTGCGTCTCGTTCTTCTTCTCGGAGTTCTTGGTCAAGCTGTACCTGCCAGAAGGAACACAAGAACTGCTTAACATGGCCATTCCAGCCATGCGTATCCATGCATTTATCTTCATTTTTAGCTGGATTACTATGTGCACCGAGAGTCTTGCCATCGCCCTGAAGCAAACAAAGATTTCCAACCTTCTGAGCGTCTTTATGGCACTCATCTTCCCCATCAGCTCGCTTATGGTGCTGAGGCCCTTTGGTCTGGATGCACTTTGGTACGTCTCAGTTGTATCCAACATTCTCTCGGCACTACTCTCCGTTGGCTGCCTCATCCACATCTATCGCAAGCACTTTAGGGGTGTAGGCGCTGATGACGCAGACGATGCACCTGATGACGCAGACGAAGCATCTGAGCTTCAGAGCGAGGATGTCCAGCTCACCGAAGCAGAGCTTGCAGAGGCAGAGCTCACAGCTTCCGAACTCTCTGGCCCAGAAGACCACCTGGACGGCGAGTCCATCTCCCGGGCTCAATAGCACGCGCACTCCCAGCTCCGCACAACAACGCACTCCTCACAAAAACATGGCGAGAAGACCTTCTGATTCCAAGATCTTCTCGCCATAAACATAAGCGGTTATAGAACGTCTACCTACAGCGCAGCAAGTGCCTGCTCGACGTCGTTGATAAGGTCCTCGGTGCCCTCAATACCGCAGCTCAAGCGTACGGTACCTGGGGTAATGCCTGCTGCTACCAGCTCCTCGTCAGTAAGCTGACGGTGTGTTGAAGAAGCTGGGTGCAAACAGCAAGAACGAGCGTCTGCAACGTGTGTTGCAATGGAGAAGACCTTGAGGTTGCCCAAGAACTTTTCGGCAGCCTCACGACCACCAGCAACGTCAACAGTGATAACACCGCAGGAGCCGTTTGGCAGGTACTTCTGAGCCAGCTCGTAGTACTTATCGCCTGGAAGACCAGGGTAGCTTACGTGCGCAACCTTAGGGTTGTTAACAAGCGCCTCGGCAACTGCCTGGCCATTCTTGCAATGCTGAGCCATACGAACATGTAGGGACTCAAGGCCAAGGTTAAGATAGAAAGCACTCTGAGGCGACTGAATAGAGCCAAAATCACGCATAAGCTGAACAGTTGCCTTAGTAATAAAGGCGCCACCCTTACCAAAGGTATCTGCATAGACAAGGTTGTGATACGAAGGGTCAGGCTGTGTCAGACCTGGGAACTTGTCTGCGTGTGCAGCCCAGTCAAAGTTGCCGCCATCAACAATAGCGCCGCCAACAGCAGAGCCATGACCGTCCATGTACTTGGTAGTGGAATGGGTCACAATATCTGCTCCCCACTCAAGAGGACGGCAGTTCACAGGCGTGGCAAACGTATTGTCAACAATCAGTGGCACGCCATGGTCATGAGCAGCCTTTGCCCAGCGCTCAATATCAAGGACAACCAGTGCGGGATTTGCAACGGTCTCGCCAAAGACGCACTTGGTATTTGGCCTGAATGCTGCATTAATCTCCTCGTCAGTTGCATCTGGCGAGATAAACGTGCACTCCACACCCATCTTTTTAAGGGTGATAGCAAACAGGTTAAAGGTTCCGCCATAAATGGTGGAAAGCGCAATAAAGTGATCTCCGGCCTCAGCAATGTTAAAGACGGCAAAGAAGTTTGCTGCCTGACCAGAAGAAGTCAGCATTGCAGCGGTACCGCCCTCAAGAGCACAAATCTTTGAAGCTACATTATCCAGCGTTGGGTTCTGAACGCGAGAATAGAAATAGCCCGCAGCTTTGAGGTCGAACAACTCTCCAAGTTGCATCGACTCGTCATATTTGAACGTGGTTGATTGAATGATAGGCACTTGCCTAGGCTCACCGCAACCAGGCTGATAACCGCCCTGCACGCAGCGAGTCTCGATGCTCTCAGACATAGCATCCTCCCTCATAATCATCATCCACGCCGCACAAACGTCAATGCGCTCCAAACGTGGACTATGTGATTATCTAAGGATACTAGTCTCTCTACCCTCAATAACACGCTCAATCAAAACTTTTTCATGTTCTGAAACAATTGCGAGGTCTGAGGTAACATCTCTGAAGTCCATGGAGTCTTTCCACTCTTTGACCAGAGAAATGTTACGCTGAGCTGTGCAAACAATACTAAGCTCAGAGTCAATGTCCTGCATAATCTGAGTATAATTTGCGCGTTTCTCGCCCAACATGTCACTGAGGTGGAAAAGAATGTGCTCAACTTCACGAACTTCTCGCCTTGCATGATGTACCTCAGAGAAGCTAGTCATATCCAGGCCAAACAGGCGCGCATCAATAGTCTCAAGCATGTAATCAAAGCGGCTGCTGACATCTTCAAACGAGATGCCATCCTGTAGCACTGCGTCTGACCAAGCGGGCTCAAAGAGCTCATCCAGAGCGCAGCGCAGACTACGACGAACTGCCTTCTTGCGCAGAGCCTCACAGACGCGATCGCGCTCAGTCTCGCGAGCTGCCTCGACAGCACTAATCAGCTTAGAGCCTTGAGAGAGCTCTCCGGACTCCAACAAATCTGCAACGGTATCAGAGAAGCCGTCAATCTCACGAAGGCGCGTAGTTGCACCAAGCATCAGCCTATAAACAGGCTCAGCAATCTCAACTGCCTCTTCATTAAGAAGTGGCGAGAAGAACTTGGTAAGTAGCTGAGTTCCTCTGAGGGCAAACCTAAATGCAGCGATTACCGCAGGGTCTTCTGGATGAGCGCGGAACTCTGCATATGCGTCCTCCAGGTTGGTTGCTGCATGAGCGCATGCCTCATCCAAAGCGTCAAGTGTCTCCCAGGGCTGAGTGGAAGGACCGCTGACCAGCCAAAGGAGCTTACCGTGAGGCTCGCGAACATCTCCAAGCTGCTTCCAGACGCACTCATGCTGATGTCCAAGTGAACCGCGTACGTCAATTGCGCATACAGCGCCCTTTGTCAGCGGAAGTTCAAATCCCAGCAAAGTCTCTGCAACATAACCCAAGAATGGAGCATGACCAACAAGAATCAGCGTTTCTGCATCAGCGTGCTCAAGCTCTGTCTGAAGTGCAGGAAGATCTTGATCGTAAAGGGAGTCATGAATCTCTAAGCCCTCTGCATCCAGGGCCTCTGCCACAATCTCCGCGGTTTCAAGTGCACGAAGGGCTGGACTTGTCCAAATCTCGGCCTCTTCACCCTCTGGCCCTAACAGGCCAAAGATGTGAGGATAATTGGCAGATAAAGCCCTCTGACCAGCACGTGTAAGCTCTCGACTCATGTCTTCAGAGCCACGTTCAGATACACCATGTCTAACAAGAACCAAAGTCTTTACCATGTTTACCTCCGCTGGTCATCTGCAGAAACCTGCTCCTTATAGCGTAATAGGACGCCCGCGCAATTTTGCACGAACGTCCCATTTTTACTGCCAACGGGCAAATATATCGGTATATGGCGAGAAAAACTTTTATCTCGCATCTCTGCTATGCAGTTCTTGCATAACGGCTATGCATAATCTGCACGCAAAAATCCAACTAGAAAGACTTGGCAACTGTGGCGGTTAGGTTAGCGCGCCAATCGCGTTCCCCTGCGCCACCTGTGACCTGCAATCTTAGAAGTCAGCGTTTCCAACGGTACGAGGGTGAGGAATAACGTCACGAATGTTATCCACACCGGTGAGGTACATAACAAGGCGCTCAAAGCCAAGACCAAAGCCAGAGTGTGTGCAAGAGCCGTAACGACGAAGATCCAAGTAATACTTGTAATCGTCGGGATTCATGCCAAGCTCAACAATGCGCTTCTCCAGAAGCTCAAGTCGATCTTCTCGCTGAGAGCCACCAATAATCTCGCCAATGCCTGGAACAAGGCAGTCAGCTGCAGCAACGGTCTTGCCGTCATCGTTAAGGCGCATGTAGAAAGCCTTAATTTCTGCTGGGTAATCAGTAACAAAGATTGGCTTTCCAAAGTGCTGTTCGGTGAGGTAGCGCTCGTGCTCAGTCTGAAGGTCAATGCCCCACTCCACAGGATACTCAAACTTCTGACCAGCCTTTACTGCCTCCTGCAAAATCTCAATTGCCTCGGTGTAAGAAACGCGGGAGAACTGGGAAGTTGCAACGTGATTCAGACGCTCAAGCAGGCCCTTATCCACAAACTTGTTGAGCATCTCAAGCTCATCTGGGCAGTGCTCAAGTACGTATGCAATAACGTAGCGCAGCATCTCTTCTGCAACATCCATGTCCTGTGCAAGATCACAGAAAGCCATCTCTGGCTCAATCATCCAGAACTCTGCAGCGTGACGACGAGTGTTGGAGTTCTCTGCACGGAACGTTGGACCAAAGGTGTACACATCGCCAAAGGCCATAGCAAAGTTCTCTGCCTGAAGCTGACCAGAAACGGTGAGGTGAGAAGACTGACCAAAGAAGTCCTTTGAGTAGTCAACATCGCCCTTCTCGGTACGTGGAATGTTGTTCAAATCAAGTGTGGTAACACGGAACATCTCGCCTGCACCCTCAGCATCAGATGCGGTGATGATTGGGGTGTTCACGTAGACAAAGCCGCGATCCTGGAAGAACTGGTGGATAGCAAAAGCAGCCACAGAACGGATGCGGAAGACCGCACGGAACATGTTGGTACGAGGGCGAAGGTGCTGCTGCGTACGAAGGTACTCAAGAGACTGGCGCTTCTTCTGCATTGGATAGTCAGGGCTAGATGGTCCCTCAATCACAATGGTCTGCGCCTGCAGCTCAATAGGCTGTGGGCGATCAGGAGTAAGCTCAAGGACGCCCTCAATAATCAGAGCAGCGCCAACGCCACAAGAAGCAACCTCCTCGTAATTGCCAAGGTTCTCACGATTCATAACAACCTGTAGGTCTTTGAAGCAGCTACCGTCATTAAGTGTGACGAAGCCAAAATTCTTCATATCCCTTACTGAACGTACCCAGCCGGCCACGGTAACTTTTTGGCCACCAAGTTGCTCTGCATCTGCGTACAATGCAGAAATCGTGATGCGCTCCACGGGCATACCCTCCTTGTAACTCACTCTGCAGGCTTTTCCTGCACTCTGCAGGTCTATCCTGCGAGACGAACAAATATCTATTTAGAATACCGCATAACCACATGGCAGGCGCTCACTTTTATATAACTGGCAGTATTTACGTTAATCTCACACAGCCAAGCTGGCGCGCTATAAAACACCGCGCCCTAAAACACCTATCCGCAATTCGGCTAAACTAGTGCAGTAGAACATACCTACAAAGTGCAGCTGCGTTAAAAGGCCTGCTAAAGGAGAAACTATGGAAGACTACAAGCGCGAATTTATTGAGTTTATGGTCCAGAGCAACGTACTTAAATTTGGCGATTTTACGCTCAAGAGTGGTCGCAAATCTCCTTTCTTCATGAATGCAGGCGCCTATGTCACTGGCGAGCAGCTCCATAAGCTGGGACTTTACTATGCTCGCGCTATTCACGACAACTTTGGCCTAGATTTTGACGTAGTCTTTGGTCCTGCTTACAAGGGCATTCCCCTTTCTGTTATCACTGCAATGGGCATCAATGAACTCTATGGCAAGCAGGTTCAGTACTGCTCCAACAGAAAAGAAGCAAAAGATCACGGCGCCGACGCCGGCATGCTTTTAGGTGCAGAGCTCAAAGACGGCCAGAGAGTAGTCATGGTTGAAGACGTCACCACCTCTGGCAAGTCTATCGAAGAGACCTATCCTCTGATTACTTCTATTGCAAATATCCAGGTAGTTGGTCTGATTGTCTCGCTCAACCGCATGGAGGTTGGCAAGGGCGGAAAAGTTGCAGCCCTTCAGGAAGTCTCTGAACGTTGGGGTATGCCAACTGCAGCTATTGTCTCCATGGACGAGGTTACCGAGGCTCTTTACAACAACGAGGTTGACGGCAAGGTTATTATCGACGACACCTTGAAGGCCTCCATTGATGCCTACTACCAGCAGTACGGCGTTAAATAAGGCGAGAAAAACCTCTGCGTAGAAACCTGACTTATGACTCTGACTCAACTTAAATACGTTCTTGCTATTGCTAAGGCAGGCACCATTAACGCCGCAGCTAAACAGCTCTTTATCTCTCAGCCTACTCTAAGTAGCGCAGTTAAAGAACTTGAAGCCGAGCTGGGAATCTCCCTTTTTAACAGGACCAGCAAGGGTGTTGAACCTACCGCAGATGGCGAGGAGTTTTTGAGTTACGCCAGGCAAGTTGTCATGCAGACGGACCTCATTGAAGAGCGCTATCTGGGCACCGCTCCCACCAAACAGCGCTTCTGCGTTTCTTGCCAGCACTATTCCTTTGCCGTTGAGGCCTTTGTCAACCTGATTAAAGAGCACGGCGGCTCAAAATACGACTTCCGTATCAGAGAAACTCAAACGTACGAGATTATTGAAGACGTTTCCAAGCTAAGAAGTGAGGTAGGCGTTCTCTACCTCAACTCATTCAACGAGCGCGTTATTAGAAAAACGCTGCAGGACCAGGGCCTGGTTTTCTCGCCATTGTTTAAATGCAAGCCAAGCGTCTTTGTGGGAAAAGACAATCCGCTGGCAAAACGTCCATCGGTAACGCTCAACGATCTTGCTCCCTACCCTCGCCTTTCGTACGAGCAGGGCGAGCACAACGCGTTCTATTTCTCCGAGGAGCTTCTGGCAACGCTTGATCGCGATAAGGACATCATGGTCCGAGACCGCGCCACTATCTTCAACCTGATTATTGGCCTGAACGGCTACACCATCAGCACCGGTCTTATTAACGAGGAGCTCAACGGCCCAAACATTGTTGCAATTCCTCTGGCTGTTGATGACTACATGGAAGTTGGCTACGTCACACACGACGAGAAGAGCCTCTCGCCCTTTGGCGAGCTCTACATCGATGCGCTTAAGCGCTGCTGCCAAGCAGTTACGTGGGTGTAAGGTTTAGCCGCCTCTCAACTTGCGCTAAAATAATACCTTACGTTTTTGAAGCGCACAGGGAGGCATCATGGGTCTTAAGTATGAAACCGCACGATATGAGGCATCATACGGGGCAATTTCACAACTTCCTTCTCCAGAGACCCCAGAGGTGGCTTTTGTGGGCCGCTCAAACGTGGGAAAGTCTTCCCTCTTAAATAAACTTATTGGCAGAAAACAGCTTGCACGAGTTTCAAGTGTCCCAGGTAAAACTGCAAATATCAACTTCTTTGACGTTGATGGCGTCAAATTTGTAGACTTGCCCGGCTACGGATTTGCACGAGTTTCTCGCCAAGAAAAACAACGCTGGGCAGACCTCATTGGCGGCTACTTTGAGCAAGAGCGCAGCTTTAACCTGGTCATTAGCCTTGTTGACATCAGGCACGAAGCTCAAAAGCTTGACCTGCAGATGATCAGCTTTCTTCAAGAGGCTGAGCTGCCCTTTGTAGTTGCGTTTACCAAGGCAGACAAGATTGCACGCGGCAAGCAAAATCAAGCCGCGGCCGCCCTGCGTAAGGCATTCCACATCACCCCTGAACAGGCCATTATTACCTCATCTGAGACCGGTCTGGGCATTGACGAGTTGCGTCGCCGCATCGAAGACGCAACTATCTAGGAGCATCATGGATCCAATCCACCAGCAAGAGCAAGAGCACCTCTTCCACGTATATCAAAAGCTTGTTGAGATTCGTGAAGATTTGGACACAACGCTCAACACCACGCAAAAAGATGCAGCTAGAGACCTTCGTCAGATGAGTGAAGAAATTCGTCCAGACTTTGGCGGCGCGGACGAAACCATCGAGACCCTTGCGGCTATTGAGACGCTCAACAGCGTTATTGATACGTACAACCAGTACCACGATTTCACTGTCGAGAAACTCGGTCGAGTCGAAATTCTCTTGAGGCAGCCTTACTTTGCCAAGGTCACACTCAAGATGCGACCTGGACGTCCTTCTCGCGATGTATACATTGGCGCGGCTGGCATCACTGACAAAGATCGCACGCCGCTCATTGTTGACTGGCGCAGCCCCGTTGCCGAGACGTATTACAACCAAGAGATGGGTACTACATCGTACCAGGTAGACGGCAAGAAAAGAACGGTTGAACTGGAACTTCGCCGACAGTTTGACATTACGCGCGACAAGCTGAACCTCTACTTTGACACAACGGTTGCCATCGAAGACTCTCTGCTGCTTGCCGCCCTGAAGCGTCAGCACACCGAGAAGCTGCAGGCCATCACTGCAACTATCCAGCGCGAACAAAATGTTGTGGTCAGGCACGAGGACGTGCCAGTTCTGCTGGTCAACGGCATTGCAGGCTCGGGTAAGACGTCCGTTTTGCTGCAGCGCATCGCGTACCTTCTGTACCAGCAGCGCACTACGCTGACCGCAGATCAGGTGTATCTGTTCACTCCCAACGAGATGTTTTCTCGCTACATTAATACCGTTTTGCCTAGCATGGGCGAGCACAATCCGCAGGTATTTACCTGGGATTCTTTCCTCAAGGCGTTGGGTCTGGCCGACCACGCATCGGGCGCCCACAACAACCCCGATTCCCTGAAGAAGCTTGAGGAGCAACTTGCTTCGCTTGAGCTCTACGAGGACGACTTCAAGGCCATTTCTGTTGAAGGAACCACGCTTATCAAGCCAGCTCAAGTGGCCAGTTCTGTGACAAAGTTCTCGCAATTCCCTGTGGGTCCGCGCCTCATTGCGCTTGCCAAAGACGAGCTCCACACCCGCCTGGAGCGCAGACTTGGCCAGATGGCTCACAACGACGAAATCCAAGAAGAGATGCTCTCCCTTGACGTTGAGCAGCAGCTTGAGGTCTTTGGCCGCACCATCAGCCCTTCCGACGAGGAAGAAGTTCTGGCGCGCACCCGCGAGTTCCTCAACTGGCGCTTTGCTTCCGCGCACGAGGTCATCGAATCCGCTTCCTGGCTTCGCATCGACCGCATTGGCATGCGCATGCTCAACACCTCCGCGCTGAGCGGCGCCGAGTGCGTCTACCTGCGACTTCTTATCACAGGAGCTGGCGAGAAAAACGTCAAGTTTGTCATGATTGACGAGGTTCAGGACTATACCGAGACGCAGCTTATGGTACTTGGAAAGTACTTCTCACGTGCGCACTTCCTGCTTTTGGGTGACTCCAACCAGGCAATTTGGGAAGACACCGCAACATTTGAGCAGATTGAGAAAATCTTTACCTCAACACACGGCGAGGGCGCCGTTTCTACCTGTAAGCTTCTGACCAGCTATCGTTCTTCTCCCGAGATTACCGCACTCTTTACCTCTCTTTTGAGCGAAGAAGAGCGTGGCCAGACAAGCTCCGTTCAACGCGGCGGTAAAAAGCCTGAGTTCTTTGAGGTGGTAGCTGACGACAAAGATGCTGAGCGTGCCGAGTACCTGCAAACGATGAAGTCCCTTGTTGAGCAGGCGCAAGAGTTTGACGGACTGACCGCCATTGTGTGTACCGAGAAGTCTCGTGTTCGCTGGCTGGCCAAACAGCTGGAAGGGTCTGCGGTCAAGGTGCTCACCAGCCACGATTCCCTTCCCGCGAAGGGCGTAGTTCTTCTCGACCTTGCACTGGCAAAGGGCCTTGAGTTTGATCAGGTCATCGTTGCCGATGCGCAAGAGGAAGTGTATAAAGCAGACGGAATTTCTCGCCGTAGGCTCTATACCGCGCTGTCGCGCGCGATGCATCACGTGATTGTGGTCTCTCAGGGAAAGATGACTCCGCTGCTCAGCAAATTGCTTTAAAAAAAGCAATTTCTACCTGCGATTTTTTGGAAATTTACTGATTGAAGACGGCTGATTCGGGTAAATGCTAGTCATCGATAACATTTACCGTTGGAGGTTAGTATGTCCGAAGAATTGATTCCTGGCGTCATGAAGAACATCGACACAAAGACTGTAGTAACCCTTAAAGACCAGGTTGCATGCCTTCCTGGCCAGGTCATCAGCAAGACCCTTGCGCAAAACGATGCCGTCAGCGTCACCCTTTTTGGTTTTGGCGCGGGCGAAGAGATTGCAAGCCATCGCGCGGGCGGCGATGCATTTGTCACCATTCTTGAGGGACGCGCAAGCATCACCATCGATGACGACGTTTACAACCTTGAAGCCGGCCAGTCCATTGTGATGCCACTTGGCCATCCACATGCACTTCAGGCTCCAGAAGAGTTCAAGATGCTGCTGGTTGTTGTTTATCCGCAGAAATAATTTATATATTTGCTAAACGATTCTGCATAATTCCGCAGGTATTTTCTATTTGGCCAGGTGGACAGTGCGTCTGCCTGGTCAAATACTAGCTACTTCTGGCCTAATACTCTATGTAATTACAATATACACCTCATAACAGAATGGGTATACTAGTTATGTCTGTGCAATCAGCAAAATGTTAAACCTAAAGAAAGGTGAGCTATGAGCCAGATTTTTGATGTTCACGCACGTGAGGTCCTCGATTCCCGTGGCAATCCAACCGTTGAGGTTGAGGTTGTTCTTGATGACGGCTCCTTTGGTCGTGCAATCGTTCCTTCCGGCGCTTCTACCGGTGAGTTCGAGGCAGTAGAGCTTCGCGACGGCGACAAGAGCCGTTACCTGGGCAAGGGCGTTCTGAAGGCAGTCGAGCACGTCAACACTGAGATCCGCGACCTCGTTATTGGTTGGGACGCAGAGGATCAGCGCGGCCTCGACCTCGCTATGATCAAGCTTGACGGCACTCCAAACAAGGGTCGCCTTGGCGCAAACGCTATTCTCGGCGTTTCTCTTGCTGTTGCTCACGCTGCAGCTGCTTCTGCTGAGCTTCCACTTTACGCTTACCTCGGTGGCGCAAATGCTCACACTCTTCCTGTTCCTATGATGAACGTCCTCAACGGTGGCGTCCACGCTGACAACAACGTTGACTTCCAGGAGTTCATGATTATGCCTGTTGGTGCTCCTGACTTCACCACCGCTCTTCGCTGGTGCGCACAGGTTTACCACACCCTCAAGGACACTCTGAAGTCCCAGGGCCTCAACACCGGTGTTGGTGACGAGGGCGGCTTTGCTCCAGACCTTAAGTCCAACGAGGAGCCACTTGAGCTTCTTTCCGAGGCTGTTAAGGCTGCTGGCTTTGAGCTTGGCAAGGACTTCCGCTTTGCTATGGACCCAGCTTCTTCTGAGTTCTACAACAAGGAGACCGGCAAGTATGACCTCAAGGGCGAGGGTCGCTCCCTTACCTCCGAGGAAATGGTTGCTTACTACGAGGAAATGGTCGAGAAGTTCCCAATCGTCTCCATTGAGGACGGCCTTGCAGAGGAGGACTGGGACGGTTGGAAGATCCTTACCCAGCGTCTGGGCAAGAAGATCCAGCTCGTCGGCGACGACCTCTTTGTTACCAACACTCAGCGCCTGAAGAAGGGCATTGAGGTTCACGCTGGTAACTCCATCCTCATCAAGGTCAACCAGATTGGTACCCTGACCGAGTCCCTCGAGGCTATCGAGATGGCTAAGCGCGCAGGTTACACCGCAGTTGTCTCCCACCGTTCCGGCGAGACCGAGGACACCACCATTGCTGACCTTGTTGTTGCAACCAACGCTGGTCAGATCAAGACTGGTGCACCTGCTCGTACCGAGCGTGTTGCTAAGTACAACCAGCTTCTCCGCATCGAGGATGACCTCGCTGAGGGTGCTGAGTACCTGGGCATGGACGCTTTCTACAACCTTCGCTAAACCCGCAGGTTGTGCGCTAGACGGTGTGCGTCCGGCCCGACCGAGCTGCAACGCCGTTTAGGCAGCTAGAAGTTATGAAGCCGCATCTCATTTGAGGTGCGGCTTTTTGTGTGCGCGTGCGGCGGGCGGCGCAGCGGTCAGGCGTCGAGTGCGAGCGCGGCGCAGGCCGAGAACGGCTGCGAGACCTGCGGGTTTCTCGCCGCGTGCGGTTTTTTAGCGGGCGCACGGGTTCCGTAGGTGCATCCGCGTTGGCTTCGGAACGCTCGAACACACCTATGTCAGATAATCTGCTGAAAATGCCTATACATTCCGCCTAAAATGCTCATCTCATGCAGAATATCTTCATTAAATGTGTTTTTCACCTTTGATTTTGCAGATTATCTGACATAGGTGTGTTTGCTTAACCCTGAAATTTAGGGTAATTAAATCTTTGATATATCTTCATTCATAATTATGTATATAAGACAGCACTTATGCATAACTATGAATTGAGCAAACACAGATGAGTTCAAATCACATTGCCTAAGCCATTTCACAATGTTTCCGAGCCAGCAAGCTTTACTTTATCTGCAGATTCTTGCCAATCCCCCGTCAGCCGATATAACAGCACCGCAGCTCTTGCGATTTATTGAGGAAAATCGCTTTATTCTCAAGGCGTATCACTAATGCCGCGACCTTCTGCCGCGGGTATACTGGATACGTCAACTCTCGAGAATCCGAGGCGCCCATGAACACCACATCAGAGCACGCAATCCGCACAATCCTGGTCGGACAGTCGGGCGGACCAACCGCGGCCATCAATGCGTCGCTTGCGGGCGTTGTTCGCGCAGCTCACGCCCAGGGTCTTCGCGTGCTCGGGATGCACAACGGAATTCAGGGGTTTCTTGAGGGCAAGGTTGTTGACCTGACGGAGGTGCTTGAACTCACAGCATCTGAACCGGAAGCGTCCGAACAAGCTACCACAAATCCTGGCGAGAAGAACCTCCAGCTCCTAAGAAAAACGCCATCGAGCTGGTTGGGCAGCTGCCGCTTTAAGCTGCCGGAACTTGCTGCCAGCTCAGAACCCGCGGAAACCTCCCCAATCTACCAGCAGATTGATGCGCAGCTCAAGAAATACCAGGTAGACGCCGTGCTGTACATCGGCGGCAACGATTCCATGGACACCACAGACAAGCTGTCTCGCTACTTTGCCCAGGTAAAAAGCTCCGTTCGTGTTGTCGGCGTGCCAAAAACCATCGACAACGACCTCGAAGGTACTGATCACACCCCCGGTTTTGGTAGTGCGGCGCGATTCGTCGCATCCGTAACCGCCGAGCTCACCCGCGACGGCGGCGTCTACAACAGCAAAAATGTAACGTTTATCGAGGCCATGGGTCGTGACGCTGGCTGGCTCACGGCAGCCGGAGCGCTGGCGCAAGATATTTGCGGAACTGCTCCGGATTTTGTGCTCCTGCCAGAGATTCCTCTTGATGAGCATGCACTACTTTCGGCCATTGAACAGCGACTTCGCGAGAAAAACAACGTGATTGTAGTCGTCAGCGAGGGTGTCCATCATGCAGATGGTAGTTTCCTTTTTGATGCAAAATCTGTTGCAATTGACACGTTTGGTCACCTTGCAGCGCAGTCTGGAACAGCGGCATACTTGTCGCAGCTGGCTAAGAATCAGCTGGGCGTAAAGTCTCGCGGCATTGAGCTTAATACGCTGCAGCGCTGTGCTTCGCACGCTGCTAGTAAAGTTGACTTGGACGAGGCAGAGGCGCTCGGCTCCGCGGGAGTTGAGGCTGTTCTCCAAGGTAAAACGGGCGTTATGGTTGGCGTTCACCGAATTTCGGATGACCCATACGTTACGGAGATTCGCACCACCCCTGTCGCCGAGGTTGCTAACAAGGTAAAGCTTGTACCTCGAGAAATGATCTCCGAGGACGGCTTCAACGTTACCGACACTGCTCTGAAATATCTGCGCCCTCTTGTCTCGGACATGGAGGAGCCGATTTCCACCGACGGACTTCCTCGTTTTCTTGCGGAGTTATCGTAGCGATTCGTTGTGGACGCGGCAGTACCGTGCAGACACGTGCGATCCGTGCGGACGCGTGCGAACCGTGGTACGTAGCTCGCTACTCTCCGAGGAACCTTACCTCGGGGTGGAGCTCAACGTCAAACTGGCGCTTGACCTCTGCCTGAACATGCTCGATAACGGCATGAACCTCAGCAGCGGTAGCGTTGTCGTAGTTGACCACAAAACCAGCATGCTTATCAGAAACACCGGCACCACCAAAGCGATAGCCCTTAAGACCAGCGTCGGTAACAAGCTTGCCTACAAAGTGACCCTCAGGACGCTTGAAAGTTGAACCAGCGGAAGGCAGCTCAAGAGGCTGTTTTTCCTCACGAGCGCGCGTAAACTCTTCCATCTTTTCGCGGATCTTCTCGCCATCCGCGCGGTGAAGATTGAACGTGGCAGAAAGCACAATCATGCCCTCATCAGCGATCCTGCTGTGGCGATAACCTAGGTCAAGCTCGGAAGCGTCCAGCGTAGCAAAGGTGCCATCGGCGAGAAGGACGCGGACGGATTTGAGCACGTCAGCGATGCAGCCGTCGTAAGCGCCTGCAGAATAAAATAAGGAGCTTCTGCATCTTTAACCGCAAGGAGAATCTCTTTGACCTCATCGGGATCATCAGGGATAACATAGAGATCCGCAGGTCCACCCACTTTAAAGGTGGTGTGCTCGCTCATTGGCTCGTCTACCAGGACGTTCTCTTCACCAACAATAGAGCAAAGCTTTCCGGCCAGGCTTTGTAAGTCATAGCCACTTTCAGACATGTAACACGCTCCTTAGTAAGTTACTTTTT
>PPYE01720625.1_pt1 | contig 45760 bp, 33 predicted proteins | sample 1559881 | NCBI WGS metagenome assembly PPYE01 (sample SAMN08240022, study PRJNA423297) | Human gut metagenome, whole genome shotgun sequencing project.
ATTATCAGAGGCAAGGAAACCAAATCCGTTGAATTCGGAGCCAAAGTCAACAATATACAGATAGATGGAATCTCCTTTATAGAACATATCTCCTTTAAGGCTTTTAACGAAGGAGTACGTTTAAAAGACTGTATTCATCTGCAACAACAACTGATCAAGGTTAGGGTTAAGGCGCTTGCAGCGGATTCAATCTATGCTAATAATGCCAACCGGAAATTTTGTACAAAATATCATATAAGTACTTCCTTTAAGCGTAAGGGCAGAGCGGCCAAAGATGAGCCGCTTCGGAAGATCTTACGGTCGGAACTTAGCCGTGAAAGAGCTACCCGTCTGGAAGGAAGTTTTGGTACACAGAAACAACATTACTCACTGGCTAGGATAAAAGCCAGAAACAGAAAAACGGAAATTCTTTGGATTTTCTTTGGAATACATACGGCCAACGCGATATGTATGATAGAAAAGGTTGAAAAGAAAAAAAGAGCGGCAGCATAATCAGACTGAAATAAGAACAGAAGAGGAGAGGTTTTTAACTTCACCTAAAAAAGTATGTGCATAACGCAGCGTTGCGAAGAAAAAACAACAATATGTAAATAATATTCTTGTAAAAAGATAGAAGAATCGAGAATTTGCCAAGAAAAATACAGAGAAAAGTTCACGAAAAGGAGAGCTGATCTCTGTATTTATAAGAAAGAGGGACATTTACTGAATATCCCTAACAGTGACGATATATGACAGTAATACCGTCACTGTTTTGCAGAAGAACATCTGCCAACAATAAATCCCAGGTAGTCTAAAAAAATCCCTCCCAAATGCCATATAACTTGGGAGGGAAATATAAACAACACAAACAATAACACGATCTTCACAGACAGTATTTTTTAATAGCTAAACGAAATGAGACTCTAATAATTAATCATAAATGTGTAGTTTATTTCTTTATTCCAAAATAACTCATGATATAATTTTTCTGTATTTCCTGTGCAGACAGGACTCGGTTCCAAAGATAAAATTCGTCCATATAGCCATCTGTTCCACTGAAACCATCCCCCTGACCTGCTAATATCAAATCAGAAATATCAGATGCATTGTTAGCAGACAATGTAGTTTGACACACATTCTGGCCGTTCATATAGACAATAATTATTTTGGTAACCTTGTCATAGCTCACCGCATAGTATATCCAATCGTCATACGAGCGCACTTTATCAGCAAACACCAATCGCCCCACTCCACTGGCAATACCATTATTTGAGACATTGTAGGAAGGTTGTACGGAAAACTCTATCATGTTGGCGCAAGTTTCGTTACTATAGCTTTTAAATCCGGCAAACAGTTTCCCGTTTAGTCCGCTTCCTTTTAGTAAGGCACTTGCATCCGTGGTGTTACTGCGTTTCAGCATGAAACTGAATGTCCATGATGTATTTGTTTCTGTAGGAATATTAATAGAAATCGAATTTCCATTGCCTGGTGAAAGATCCAGTACCCTACCCGTACGTATGCCACCACCGGGATATGGAAGATTGCTCACCTGCGTAGTACTCAAATTAGAATTGGTAACATTGACATTTCTTTGTGTTGCCGAAGAAGCCATATTCAGCGCCGGATTACTATTTTCAAAAGGAAGATATACGAGTAATCCGTTCTGAAGTTCACCTAAACTGCCGGTAGAGTTATTTGCCTGCGCTACTGTTATTGGATCATTGAAACGATTCTGTTCAGCGGGAGTGCTCCCGTCAAAATTAAGACCACCATTTTCGAGTATGCAATTCATAACCAACGGAGCTATCACCTTGCGGAAAGCATCATTACCGAAATGTGAAGTTCTTGCCGAAGAAGTCTTTCCGGTTCCGTTCATCATATTGGTGTTATTAAAATTCTCGGGGACATGAATGAAAGTATTCGGATTCCAGACTTTGTATCCCCCGAATACGGAAGTACCACGAATTGAATTGCTCGGCTTATTGCCTTGTCCTGAGGGTTGGGCCGGAGTATGGTAAAAATAAGGGGTAGTGCTGTAGTTGTACCACATATCTTTACCGGCTGTTCCACGAGGGCAACGGTTACCAAGTCCCTCAGCATTCAGAGTGCTGAAAAAAGCATCGGTCATTTCTGTAAATTTAGCATAATGATTGGCAGGAGTGATTCCTAAATCGTGTTCTCCCTGGCACCATACTACACCAATGAATTTATTGTCAGAATTAGCATTTAACATGAATTTTGTACGATCCAACATTGTTCTATAATATGCCTGGTCTTTCCCCCAGCGTGTTGGAGAATCCAGATTGTCAGGTTTCATAGCTGTTGTATTATAGGGGGAAGCAGTTGATGTAGAGAAGGCTGCACCACCATATGAAACCGGAATGACAATAACATTATATCCTGCGGGGGCTTTCGTCATGAGTAATTTTGCCAAGGGCAAATGAATACCTTTCGTTCCCGGCTGATTCCTGCTATCCGTGAAACGAGCCATATCCTGAAGCTCTTGGGCGGATGCCTGAAGCTCGATTATCTTCAAATTATCATCTCCTTTTAGCCCTAATTGATAAACGCCTTTTTCCGGTGCATCCGCACCGGTCAGGTCTTTGGGGGATTCGTCATAGCCTACCGCATTAGATTGCCCGGCCACGACAAGTACCAGGTAGCGGTCTGTGCTGACGTCGAACTGCGAAATTTTATAGTTGCACTTCATCACTCCGTTATCTAGCGTGACAGTACCTTCCCGTTTCTCTGTTTGCTGATTAGGCGCTACTGTTATTTTCCAATTTTGGATACCTGCTGTTTCATCAGCCTTTACAGCTGTAAGCCAGTCTACGTCCGAGTTTACTGTTACGGTTTTTAAAGCTGCGATACTCAGTTTGATTTCATCACCACGGGCTGCTGTTTCAAAAAGCGAGTCTGCCATTGAGAATGTAGTTGCATTTTGGATGGAATGATGACTTATAAGCCTGATGTCTGAACCGGACAGATCGACATCGAATATCTCGTCGGATATTGTCCATGGCTCAACTGAAATAGTGGCTGTCAATGTCGCTTCGGGTGATGTTCCTCCGCTCACACGCACCGTATATATATTATTGCGGTCAAATTGGGCAGGAGCTCCTTGTGCATCTTTCAACCCGAAGATGTACTCAACAGATTTCCCATGTATCTCTCCCTTGAGCTTAATAGATAACGGAGTATCATCGGATTTATAGGAATAAGAGTACAAAATGACATTCCCGTCTGTGGAAGCATCTATCGCTTCTGTTTCTATTGATGGAATTTCTGCTGTAGATTGTGTTTCGAAATAGGTGGACTGGGCAGGTGTATTACTCAGAGAGACACTTGTTATTGTCAGGTTTTCATCACTAGTCGTTACATTGAACCGTGACACCAAGCGTTTGACTGTCAGATCGACAGCAGCAGATTGTCCCAAAGTGATTTCGACATCAGTCTGACCTCCGGACATAATAAATGGTGAAGCTGCCATGCCGGTTAGTTTCTCTGTAAGCATGAGAAGAAACTCCTGCTCTGTACTACTATTCTCAGTTAGTGCTTTTAGTGGGTCGGCAGTGGTATTGGCTATTAGGTATACATTTCTTTTACCGGCATTTGCCAATAGAACAGAAACCTCGGGTCCATTTCCACTATTGGTAAAGTCGGTAATATCAAGCACCGCCTTCTCAAGTATGCCGCCATTAAACACGAACAAGTTGGCCTGTGCAATTCTGTTTTCCGCCTGACTGCCTTCTGCTACACCGGAAGAAGAGGCAGCGATACAGGAAGGTAATCTTAGCGTCATTCTACCGAATCCAGCAGGAATATAATGTTCAGACGCAATTTCCTGTTCCGAACAGGAAACGATTAAACTTACTCCCACAACCAATATAATTAAGCGTAGAAGTGTAACTGGAAATTTAACTTTCATAACTTTTTATTTATTAAATGTAATTCTATATGCAATATTATATATCTCAACTCTGGCGTTTAGATGTTTTCTTTTAACTTCATTTGGCCCTCATTCCAAAATGGCTAAGTGAACGTTCCATCCCACCGGATGGAACGAACACACTTATGCTCTTTTCATAGAGAAAGGCAACTAGGGAAATTGCCTAAAATAAAACAAACGAACAAATATAATTTTCTTTTCATACTTAGTAATCAGTTGCTTGAGGATTTGTACTCATTTCAAGGGGAGCAAAACGTGCGCATTCTTTCTCACCATGGAATAAAACCAATTCGTAATTTTCAATCTTGTAAGAATCAGCAAGATTTAACATAGTAAAGTAAGCCTGCTCCTTGTCCTTATCAAGGCATGATTTCATTGTCGTAGTCCCCATTTTGACAATAAGTGTACCTTTTTCTCCGGATTCATATCTCCCCATAAAGCTGTTGCAGACTCCCATACCGTTTATGGTACTGTCCTTCTTACAGAAAGTTATAATAAAACAATCCTTACCGTAAAAAACCTGGTTTTCTTTCTCATCCAAAGTGATATTAGCCAACTGCCAAGAATTTGATTCCAATGTGATTCTTGCTTGATTGCTTCCAGCACAAGACGTGAGCAGAGTAATACTAATAATCACTAATATCATTATAATATTATTTCTTATCATTTTCAAGTGATGTGTTACTTTTCTACGAATTGGAGAATACAAAGTATTTTGACAAGACAAATTCAACTGTCTTTCTTCATTTCTGACGTGTTTGAACAGGTTTCTTCGGAACAGAGCCGGAATTAACGATACAAACCGTCCCTGATTGACAATTTTGACATGCTCGCCTCTTTTGAGCATTCTATTGATTACCTCAAAAAATGTCTTTAGAATAATGTCAACTTCACGCCCCGAAAGAAAGACTCTGCGTGCTATCTCTGTTGTTAGTTTCTCTTGCTCCATTAGTTTTCTGTATTTATTAGCTCTTTAGTTTTTATCTTGCGCATTTACTTTTGCTAGTCCTTTCTACTTCAATATATAACCTGTTCTGGTAGCTAACATCTGCCAATATACATATCTGGTATTTGCCATTATCGGAAAGGGTTCTTTGTTTTCTATACGATTGGCTGCTATACTGTTCAGACTCTGAAACGTTCACCCAAATTAAAGCGTATGATTTTCAATGCAACTTTTCTGTCTTTCACCATATCAAGTATTCCAAACTCCTCCTCTCCTTTTATCAAATCTCTACGGACAAGCATCAATTTTGTATTTGAGAATACAAAAGGGAATATCATTTGAACAATCATGGATAAGGAATCACTGCATGAAGTAACCGGTATCAGTTTGACCTGTTCTATATTGATCCACTCGACTTTTTTCTTTGCAAACGGAATTATGTCATCAGGAATGACTATTCCATTTTTATCTATTACAACTTTTGCCTTTGAAGCTCCGATAACCATGCCCAATCCAAGTACTAAAAGAAATATCGGCACCAGCATCACTAATTTGTTTACAGTTTCCCAATCTTCTGGCATTTCCGGAGGCTGTCCTGAAAAAAAAAGTAGATACCCAAGCCATCCAGCAAGTAACATCATGACTCCACCAAGCCTGTAATAAGACTTTTTATTCACTTCCAACTCATAAACATCCTGTTGAGGAAGATCAAAAATCTCGATTGTTTCTAATAGCCTATGATAATCTGTCATTCTTTAAAGTATTTAATCTGATTGTTATTGATCATGCCACACTGATGCAGGCAGGGACTTTTTGAAATAATATTTCATCCAGACAAAACTCTTTCTTTTTCTAAAATAGATCGCATCATCACAATGTTCCAATACCTCCCAATCAAAAATCGAGTGGTGTCCCCATCTTTTCTCCAACAGGTAAAGCAGGTGATAACTTAGTAGTGGGAGTAACATACACCACCACGAAAAGAAAACTGACAAGATAAAAGCGGACGGGAAAGTTAACAATACGCATTCGGTATATTGCCTCTCTCGAATCCTAAGCTCCATATACTCCCAAACTTCCAAATAGCGGCATCGGGTAAAACAGATGCCAAAGAGCATGAAATAAAGCTTTTCCTCATTCACCAACCATTTTGTAAGGGGACTTTTATATATAATCATAAGTCTCTAATTTACTGAAATAAACATAGTACCTTTAACAGCGAAAATTAATAAAAATAATTCCTGCCTTTTATTCCTTCTATTTTATGTTAAACCTGCATTAGTAAATAAATTCTACTGGAGATTTTATGCAACGAATTGCTCTTGTAAAATTGGTGCCGCGAGTGCCCATTGTAAACTCGTTACCACATATCTGACTGATCCGGCCAACAGTGGCAAACAAGATAAAAGAAAACTCCATATCAGTATTGCTTGATTGACTCCCGCTTCCAAAGAGAGCATATTCCGGATTATCCGCCAGCTTGAGTTTATTGAAGTACATCACAGGAATAGTATCTCCATCATGGATGACATCCGGACGTTTGTATCGATAGACTGTATGTGCTTTCCCCAACCATGTATAAGACGCCTGTACTTCCTGCCCATCCCCGGAGAGTGGAGTATATTTGTTGCCAAGCAGATTGTCATAATCATCTAAACTAGGTACTTGATACCCCGGCGGACATTGCTTTGTAGGATTCGCCTCGTTCATTGCATCGCCTACATTTGTTGTACTATAATTCCGATAGGCATAAGAGGCGCTCCCGGTGCCAGTATAAATTAACTTCAATCCTGTATGGTTTGTTCCTTTGTAGGCATCTCCCATCAACTCTATATACTGCTCGTCCGAACAAGTCTTCAGATAAGAATACAAATCAGCTTCTTGCGATACAGGATCGGTGATTTGTATCTGATCTGCAAAACTCCGGGCATTTCCTTTGAGGTTAAACTTGCACCAGTACTTATCATCTATTTTCACAACGGGCAATCCATTGTTAGGTCTGCTGACAGTATATGTTTCCGTTACGCCGCTATCCAGATGCTCCACCATGATAGTTCCGGTTTGTGTTCTTCCGTCCGCTTCAGGGTCATTCGGCCTATATCCGCCCAGTATCTTGTAACGGCGGGTTCCATCCGTAATCACTTCTTCCGCTTTCAGCCAGTTACCAGCACAAGTAAATTCGCAATCCGATGGAATTTCAATAAAACCGAGTTCTCCGTCGGCATATTCATCCATCGCACACGTTGCCCCATTAAAATACGGCGTTATTTTTCCCTCGAATGCAGTGGTGCTTTTTTCAATGGCAACCACGATTTTATCGCCATAATATTCCGATAGATTCAGATTTCGCACTTCCAGATATAAATAGCGTCTGGGGCTGCCGGGAGAAGTTAATTCCGTCACAATGTCAAATACGTTTCTCACTCCCCCAAAGCCGTCGTCATTCGGTGAGGAAGAGGCATTGGGAGTAACCGTTATTCCGCCTCCGCCCGCTCCGTCCAATCGGACTTCAAGTTCGGCATCCGCTTCCAGCGCCAGCCGGAAATTACTGCCGTAGTGGGGAATGAATACCGTATCCCTGTCACTATTTATCCTCACGCCGGGGGACAATACCGACCGGTCGGCATCTATTTTTATCTGTCGCGTGAGGTCGGGAATAGCATCGGTGGTTTCACCCGGGTTCCAGGGCAACTCCTCAACCGTTACCTCTATATCGGCATATACCTTCGTCACTCTCAGCTTATAGGTATGGTTTCTTCTGATGGCAGCGGGCAATTTCGCCTTCAGTTCATTTTTCACCCCATCGATACGTGCGGTGATGACGACTTCCACCATACCTCCCGTTTGCTCATAAAAGTAAAAAGTTCCTTCCTCTTTCTCCGTCAAAGGAGATTCGTAAATTTTCTCTAATGTTGCCCTATCCGAATCTACGGGTGTCTTCAACGGGTCTTGTTCAAAAAGGTAAACCGCTTTTGCCACCTGATTGACAACGATCTTCTCTATCTCAACACCCGGCACAGGTTCTACATCGAGCCGCGCGAAAGCACGTGTCAGGACAAAATCCGCTCTCTTTGCCGACAAGATATCGCTCACATCATGCCGGCCTGTCATCACAAAAGCCGCTCCCTCAGCAGGCAGCGGGTCAGAAGTAACAAAAAGCTGTTTGAAATCATCCTCGGTAGTGATTCCTTCTTCCATGAAGACGCTCTCACCCATAAGTTTGGCAACATTGGCCATCAAATAAAGGGAAGCATCCGGATTAACGGGAACAATCATCCCCTCTACCACTCCGTTCGCGCCTACAGTAAGAGATGGATATCTTTTTCTTAATATGCCGCTTTCAAATAAATAGCCGCTTAAATCAGTAATTTGTTCCGGGTTGACTGCTTCAGGTGTATTACTGCCCGGCATACCCATGCGTAATACAATTTGACGGGAAGCAGAAGACGGAACGTCTTCACGGGTATCACAGCTCATCAGGAAAGATAAGCTCAAAAGTAGGAATAACAATAATTTTAATTTCATATCTTATTTAATATCTATTTGGATTAGCACTTGAATTAAGAATATCAGCCGAATACACCGGGAATTTTTGGATATTCCCGACATAATATCCACTGGCGCATTCTGATGACCAAAGCCCGTAAGTCATGCCGCTGCTATGATTATAGCCCATGCAATGCCCCAGCTCATGAAAGTAAAATGAGCATTGATACCGATTAATATAATGAAGCAGATAAGCACCCTGATATACACCCAGGGTAGCGCCGCCCCCTAATCCCATCACACCATTGCCCGGATAGACAAGGCCGGTATTGAAACGCGTAAGGTTTTGCAGCTTATCAACGATAATACTCATATCAACAGGAGTCTTATTATCATTATCAAAAATCCGTCCCTGATAGCTCAAGACCCGTGCTCTGAAATCATCAAGTGTACACATATAAGCGATATTCGTTAATAGCGCAATGATTTCACGGGCATGTACGGGCCGCAATCCCATCCAGTTACCGCTTGGAGCTCCATCCGGTTGGTCCGGGTCTCCACCGAACGGGTTAAAAGTGATAAACCACTTTGCTTCTATCTTTGAGATTTTCTGCCAGTAGGAGTCATCCGAGACGATCTTGAACTTCAAGGTTTGAATATCAGTCCCGTTCAGGGCAGGGATACTGACATACTGTCCCGACTCCGTACGATAAACAGCCTCCCTCCGCGATAACGGCAAGGGGAAGACGGCATCGGCAAAAGCCGGTATTTGAGTGAAGTACCCCAATTCAAAGTATTCGCGCATCTCCGGAGTTTTTGCATATACCGTTACACCGGAGATAGCTAAAGGGGAATAAAAACGCAGATGCAGCGAGGTGTCGTTTCGGATAGAGAACTGCAAAGGCTCATTGACGTTAAAGGAACGTTGTTTGCTGTCATAATACACCGTTTTGGATTCGGTGTCGGACAAAATAGTATAAAAGTTATCGGGGGTATAATCCTTCTCTTTTATATAAAGCAGCCCTGTATTATTGTCAGGATGAGTAATTGAAATGTTGATCACCGAATGCTCACCCGGACGAACGGGCACATCGAACTGATAGGTCCGCTCTATCACCTCGCCCGTATGGCGGCGTGAGTTTAATACGATGTCTCCCCGAAGGTTGCCGCCTTCGCCCGAAGGGAGCAACAGGATCTGCCGCTCGTCCAGCAAGGACCAATCCCCCATGGATTGCTCTCCCGAAACCGTACCGTCAGCGTTCAAGACATTGCCGAATGTGGAATCTGAAGTTGGAACAGCATCCGCAGACTCGATGGATTGACGCACATAGTCGCTCTGATAATTAAGCCGGAATTCTACTTTCCCCACTATTCGCCGCAGACGGACATCACTGTCCTGGACTTGCCCGCCGGACACCGTAAAAGGATGGCGGATATAAAAGTACTCTGCCTGCAAGGATTTGGCCTGACTTCCGCTCCCCAGGGACAGCCAGGGGGAAGTACTGTTTTCCAGCTTGTGCAGGACGGCCCCGTCCTTATCCGGGTCTCCTTTCACGGCAAGCACCAGCAGGTAATAGTTGCCGTCAGCCAGACCTTCCACCTTGATTTGCGCAAGGTCTGCTTTGTAAAGACTACGAAAATTGCCGGCAAAACTGCCGTCGTCTTCATTGACTATATAGTGCTCAAGCCGGTCGAACACGACCAAGGCATCCGTTGAGCGGGTTTCTTCCCCCGCATACCCTGTGGTATGCAGCCGGAACAGCATCTCATCCGAATGACCGGATGGTATATCCGTGGTATACTCTTCACTGCATGAAAGCATCAGCAGTGAAAAAAGAATCGCGCAATAATATTTTCGCATAAATGACAAAAAATAAGTTTAAATTATAAGATAATACTTGTAACCGGTAACCGGTAAAAATGATTCCATATGTTTATCACACTCTGTAATACAGAATGGTTATATTGTAGATTTCTTTAGAGATCCCTCCGATCATAGGCCGCCCGTTTGGCGAAACTTTGACCACAACGTCTTTCCAAAGCACCACTTGTCTGTCGTCTGAGTCAGTATAGTATATTTTTTCTACAATTCCGGTTTTGGTGTTGTATTTGCATCCCCAGAGAGTGCGCGCATGCCCCCCGGCAGCCATATAAATGACACCCCTGTTCTTTAAACCCTTCACTACATAATTCGAGAATTCCTGCAGCGTCTCCGGATAGATTTCATGAAGGATCGTATTGTCATAAAACGGATCGGCATCGGGGAAAATATCCGGAAAATAAGTGGTGAAATAGTCGGGAATTTCAGGAAACGGATCTCCTGCAATGTTGGGATCGCAAAACTCCTCAAAAATGGCGAACTGCCTGTAAGTTGCATTCTCCCGCCCGGGCAGGAAACCGTGCGGAGCGTTCACGGGAATCGTCCTCCCGTCCGCCACATAGCGGTCCAGCCACCACTGGATCATGTTGGTGGTCGCTGCTGCCCAGCAAAGATTTGAATCCATCGAGAAGCCTCCCGCTCCACGAGACTTATTCTGGTCATACCACCCCGACTCCGGCGTGACCCCTTCGGCAAAGAGCAGTTCCTCTTCAAGAGGCGGTTCCGCGGGGGTAGGCGGATGTTCCCAGGCGGCAGGGTTTATTTGCCAACCCATCTCCGAAAGGAAGGCAAGCTCAAAATCAGCGAATTTGCGGCAGCATTTTCCCATCATCGTGGTAAACGCCCCGATTCCAATACCGACTCCGGCAATGTGACCGAAATCTCCGGACCTAAGCTGAAGGTACCCCCCGTCAGGTGTATAGGATTTAACAAGCTCATTATAGATAATCGGATAAGAACCGTCATCTACGAAAGTGCCTTTTACCACATTCTTGTTTTCCGGGTCGCTTGCCGTAGCCACAAAAACATCCAGCGCCAATAATCCGCTTTCGGTAGGACCGGTGCTGTTGAACGAATGATAGCAGACAATATGACCGACCTCATGCAGTACCAGACTTTCAAAATCAAACTGAGATTGTCCAATACCACCTTCACTCTCCCCCTTATAGAGGTCCTTAATATAAGAGTGGTTCAATAATACATAACCGTCACAGGCACCCACAAAACGATTCTCTTCATCGGCATCATCAGGCGCGATGTCCAATTGATCTCTCCACACTGCCTCAAATTTGGAGGAGGCAGCTTTTATCCCTGTCGCCCTACCACCGAAATCACTCGCTAACCACGTGGGTTTAGGAGCGTCATAAGGAGGGATGTGATGCGCCATTACCGGCTCCGTACCACCGCCGGTCGTCGCGCCGGGCTCATTGTAAACGGCAAAGGTGATCTTAATAGTACGCCGGGGCGCATTGGCGAATGTGTTTTCAATCGTGTTAAGCGCGCGCATAATGACCTCTTTTTCTTCTGAACTGTAAGAGCGGTAGAGGGTCGCTCCCCCCGGAATGGTCAACTGACCCGGAACGGTGTTCTCACGGTCTATGAAATTGGCGGTAATATGCCCTTTGGCAGTGGACCGGGAAGACCAATAGGGGGCATTTTTGTAGGTTGGAGTCAGCTCCACATCGGTAGATATCCTCATTCTAAACCAGGTGGTCGGGTGTTGACCTCCGCCACCGGCATTATTTATATAGTAATAAAGCTGGTCACTAGACGCAGACCATACCATAAACTCGGTACCTGCATCCGGACTCACCCGCGGAGCCTGTATACGGACTTCGTCATCCATTGCGTAATACCGTATATAGCTCGTTTCCGTCTCCTCCGCCAACGCGGCTTCAAACTGTCCGTCACGGGAGTTTACGATTTTCCCCGGTTTATGGATTGTCACCTTGCGGGGAGCATCCGCATACGCCGCCGTAAAGGAAACGCCCGATGCGGGCATCGTAAATGTCAGCGACGGGGAGTTTAAATCCAATGCCTCCGCCGCGGTTGCCTCCAGGTCGGTTGTCCAGTGGGTGAATTTGAGGCGTTCTTTAAACGGGGCACGCACCGTGACCTCCTCGCCGGCAGCGTATGTTCCCATCGGTTCGCCGTTCACCGTCACAGTATGAATATCATCGGATACGACTACCGTACAACTAACGGTAGCGCCCATACACTCCGCTGTGAGTGTAGCCTCACCCGGATGAATTCCCTTAAGGGTGAATTTGTTCCAGTCCGTGTCAACGCCTCCGGTCACTTCAAAGATACTTTCATCGCCGGATGTCAGCTCTATTTTTCTGAAAATGGCCGTATTGGCTACCTTAAACTCCCATTCGGAAGCACTTCCTTTAGCGATGTTTATCTTTCCGTCAGCGGCTATTTCATCAAAGCTGATCTTAACCGGATAATTCAGGCGGATGGTATAGGAATGACCGGGTTTAAGATATCCCAAATCTGCCGACACAGGTTCGGTGTCTACAGAAGTAACGACAACAGACGCTTGCTGATCCGATGGATAAACAAGGTAGTAATAATCGGTTCCGTCACCCGCTATGCCCGGAAGGGTATCCGTCCAAATGAAAAGGTCGTCGGCATTTCCGTTGCCTGTCGATTCAATAACAGTGCGCAAAGACGTGGTACGTGATACGTTATTAAAAATGATACTATCTATCGGATAGCCAAGTCTTTCACAGTCCAGATAGATGCGGGCAGGAAGATGGGATAAGAGCATGTCGGAGATAGCCCCGGTGGCAGTGTCATACGTCGCGGCTACCTTGTTCATCAAAGGATAATGAAGAGCGGCAGAGGAAGATGCAGCGATATTATTATCATCATGAGTCATCTTTACAGACCTATTCAGGAAGGTATCAAACGACGTATTCTCCAAGGAAGCAACGTCTCCGAAATTGGCCCGGACATTCGCCACCGCATAAAATTCGGCGGAAAGCAAATCGATTTCGGATGGAATCCGGCAGCTATAAACGTGATTTGTCTGCTCCTCCAGCCGCACGGCATTCAGAATCATCCGGCTCTCCTGAGCAACTGTAAACAGGACTATGTCTTCCATCTCTACCTCCGAACCGGCAGGGTTAGCCGCACGGGTTACCTTCCCGGTATGGTTGGTGAAGCCTGTACCGCCATCTACACGAAGGTGAATGAGATAAAAATCATTCCAGTCATTTCCATTACGCTTCTCCTCTTCGGAACATGACAATAACAAAGACAGCAAACAAAAACAAAACCAACCGAATGCCGGTATCCTTTTCATCCATGATTTTCCACGGTATATCGTATATTTTCTACTTATTTTCAAATATTCCATTCTTACTGTTTTATAATGGTGTAAATTTCATCATGGTTCTGACAGAGGCAATACTCACTGCGCCACTACATCGTAGGTAATGAGCGGTGTGTCGTGCTGCGCATTACCTGTGATTTGATTGATGACGATTGTATAGACTACCTTCTGATTTCGTTTTACTCCTGCCGGGATGGGCAGTGTATATCTGATTTGCCGGAAAAAGCCCTGTGCAAACTGCGCATTCGCAATGTTTATCCCTCCACTGTTGGTCTGGCTGGCTGCAACGCCCCTATAGTTAGGATAAACCAACAATTTATCGCTGATATGATCCACTTTCAGGCGATTAAAACTCCCGGGCGCATCAACTACGAAACCGTACGTGCCGCTGCTGCGTCGTTTAATGGTCTCGTCCTGATCCACTGTCGAAGTACCCGGGTTATAGATCTGCACATCATTAGCATAATAAACATTGGATATATCATTCAGTAAATGAGCTTTAAACCGGTCCTCAGTGGTATTCAGTTCAAGATTGAGTGCATACTTCAACGTGAACGTACTGTTTTCAGACGCCGACTGTGTCACTGGTACTGTCTTTATCACCTTCCCGTCCACCACAAACGCTAACTCCGTATTTCGTGTCAGCCCGGTATAATTCTCTTCCACAGTAACTTCTACCACTTGCGATCGCACACCCGGAGCATACTTGGCACTGACCCAAGAATCCGCACATTCTATTTTCCAGTTCTTATTGGATTGCACGCTTAAAGAAAACGGTTCATCATAGACAGTTCCATACCGGTCGGCCTGATAGGAAGAAGCGCCCAGATTAATATAAGAGTTAGTGGCGGCAGCCTGAATAAACACCATCCGGTGATAAACCAGACCGGATGTCTTCGAATAAAATTCGGCGACCATCTGTCTTTCCTCTCCCAGATTTTCTTCAAATTCCAGGAGCGATTCAGTACGTCCATGCCAAATTTCATGGGGTACAAAGGAACTCCATTCATGCCCGATGTGTGCCCAAGGGCTACTATTGGCTGATCGTAAAAGTAAAGTCCCGTCATTTTCATTCCGGTCCGTACTGGTTCTCATGGCCAACGTTCCTTTGGATGCGCCGACCGGAATCCGAAGCTCATCACCCAATACGGCTCCCTTATAGGTAAGTGCTACGGTAAATGGCAATACCTCCTTTTCAGCGGATTGGTGGATGATATATTCATGAGTAGTGTCCCCGCCGCTGATGATCACTTTCCCGGTACGTGAAATACCCTCATCATTTTCAAACACTTGTACTTCAAAAGATTTTATTAATTCATTGGTGGAGTCTTCCTGCTTCACAGGTCCCACTCTCAACCACGTGCCGCCAGTCCTTGCCACATTCAACTCGACGCCTTGCCCGCTGCAGGTAATGATAACTTTGCGCGTTCGGGCTTCCGCGTCCAAGTCAATAACACTCTCTACTGGACTGACGGTAAAGTCGGGGTGTTGCCCACCGGCCTCACTGGTCACAACTACCGTACAGTGAATGGTGGTTCCCATACACTCGGCAGTGAGTATGGCCTCACCGGGAGAGAGGCCCTCAAGACTGAATTTGTTCCAATCCGCTTCAACCCCACCGGTTACTTGAAAGATCTCGTCATCGCTTGAAGTCAGCTTTACCTCTCTGACGATGGCGGTATTGGCCACTTTAAATTCAAAGTGGAGAATATCCCTTTTGGCGATTGTTATCTTTCCATCGGTGGCAATTTCATCGAAGCTGATTTCAACCGGACGCATCAGGCGCAGGATGTAGGAACAACCAGGTTTCATAATTCCTAAATCGGCAGAAACAGGTTCTGCATCAACAGAAGTGATAGTGACGGACGCTGGTCGGTTCGAAGGATAAACGAGGTAGTAATAATCTGTTCCGTCACCCGCTATGCCTGGTTGGTCATCCGTCCAATCGAAAAGCTCATCGGTATTTCCGTTGCCTGCCGCTTCAATGACAGTGCGCAAAAACGTGGTACGCGATACGTTATTAAAAGTAATACTCTCGATCGGATAACCGAGCCTTTCACAGTCCAAATAGATGCGGGCAGGAAGGTGGGACAAGAGAATATCGGAGATAGTCCCGGTTGTACTGTTGTATGTGGCAGCTTCCCTGTTCAGTAAAGGGTAGCTCAGAGAGGTGGAAGAAGAGGTTGCCGCGCTATTATTATCTTCATAAGTGGATACCACAAGTTGGTCCAGAAATTCATCAAACGGTTTGTGTTCAAAGGAGGCAAACGCTCCGAAATTAGCCTTGAAATTAGCGATAGCATAAAATTCGGCGGAGGGCAGATCTATTCCGGACGGAATGCGGCAACTGTAGGTGTCACTTCCCTGCTTCTCCAGTGACGAAGTATTCAGAACGGTCCAGCTCTCTTTGCCGACCGTAAACAAAACCAAGTCTTCAATCTTTACCTTCGAACCCGCCTGATTGGCAGCCCGACTGATATGGGGATCATCGCCTATGCGAATGCTGATAGTATGATATTCATGGCTATCGCTTTGATTAAAGGCCTCGTCTTTGGAGCAGGACGGTAATAGAGATAGTAAAAAAACGTATATTAAACATGATTTCAATCGTATTTTCCTATCAACCTTCTTATTCTTGTTGGATTCATTATGCGTTTTTATTTTTCTCATCATTTCTGTTTATGATACATCACATTCACTCAAACCGGAATTCGATGTTAGTATAGCACATCGAATCCGGGTTATTTATTCACTATCTTACCGTAGCAATCAGAAGCCCGGAACGGCGTCAATAGTTCCGCCGTCTTCCCAAGGAGCGATAACGATCGTTCCGGTTATTTCCTGTCCAACCTTTCCGAGTTTTACTGTATAAATAAAATTTCTTTTCATGTTTGCCGGACATGTCGCTTCAACTTGTGTAGTTATCCCGTTATAAGTGCCGGTAATAGTTACTTTAGTAGGTTGAGTACCGTTTTCATATACATAGAAAACACCTTCCTGCTTACTTGCTCCATCCGCCTGTCCTTGCAATGCCGTAGTTAATGTTTTCGTGTAAGTTACAGATTCCGCTTCTGCGGGAATATTATAATCCGAACGTCCAAAAATATAGGTACGGTCCGCAGTGCCGGATATTTCCACGCCGGTGATGCTCATTAGCGGGTCTTCTCCCGCATTCAGGTCGATACGAGCCACGCTGCGGGTGAGGGTAATATCCGTTGTTGTTCCAGTAGCGGCTACAGACGCATTTCCCGATAGAAAAAGGGGCGCGGAATCCGAACTATTTTCAGCAACATGTACCTGTTCCTGCAACTGCGATTCTGATGGGTTATCGGACAAGCCAGCCAACTTAGTATGATTAGCCAAAAAGTAGATTTTTTTATCTCCTTTTTCCGGCAAATTAAGCTGAAAACTACCAGTTGTATAATTTGAGATATCAAAGTAGCTAAGAAATTCTCCGTCACCATAAGCATACGCATGAAGACTGGTGAGTTCCCCGCTATCCTCCACGTTGCCATCAGCAGTCCGGGTATACAGATTAAATGAATAAGGGCTCATTTCCGCTTTGGGAGAATCTGATGGAAACTCTTCATTAAGCGTACAAGACGCACAAAGGGCACCGAATGCCATTGTAAGAAGTAAATTTTGTTTTTTCATTCAATTAATTTTTTAAATTTATAATAATTGTAATAATCACCTGACGGTGGCAACATATTCAACACCTGTTTTCTGTCGTCCCCTACAACCGGACAGTTCTTCTTTCATTATCAGTATAGCTTCTGACATCCAGTTTTCATAAGGCACGGCATAAATATATTGCAGATTCCATTTAGGCTCATCATTTTCCAAAATCGCATAGGCTAATGCTTCTCTAGCATGTACCCTGCTTTTGTTCTTCAATGCTACCTTCCGCCTATATGCTTTATACCGGTTCTTCCCCATAACTATTATTTCAGGAAGTCGCAATGAGTCACCAAAAGGCGAACTCAATATAGGAGTCAGTGTCAATAAACATCTTGACCGTAGATGCAGAGCAGCCATATCATATCGTTGGTTGATATATAATGAATCCCCGTGTTTCTCCAACCTGCGAGTGGTAACCGCGATTCGTTGTCCATAGAGCTGCAAGGATTCCTGTAAGTGATAGTTGCCTTGCCCCAGAACATAGAATACCTTAAAGACAAGCAATCCAACAATACCAACAGATTTACATTTCTGATACATACGGCCCCGTTCGCTTTACTTGATAAAATAGATAAGAGTTATTCCAAACTTGGTCGGTCCTATGTAGTTCTTATGATAAGGGCCTGATTTATCAGTACAGGTCTTACAACTGAAACGATCATAATCAATCCGCGCATAGCCGAAACCGATAGTGCCCTCCAAGCCCAACCGCTCACCAAGTATTACTTGATAACCATAAGAAATACCAGCACCATATAGATATCCTTTATATCTGCCTTTCCCCTCGATTATCGGGAATTTCGTACCCCCCATATCCACACCGGCGACATGGGCGTGTAATCCCAGAAAGTGACCGTTGAACCGTTCGGCTAACCAATACCGCGCTTCAGGCTGGAGTAACCAGTGTTTCAGCCTAAGTTTTTCACCAGTCATCCAACCGTTATAATTAGCAGATATATCCAGTGACCACCGGGCATGCAATCCCATTTCAACACCAAGGTTTATCGTTGAAGTGGCATCATAAAGCAAATTCGTTTTAATTCCCAGTTCCTGGGCAGTTACGTTATTCATAAAAGTTGAAAGCAATACCATCGGCAGCCCACTCAAGAATAATCTCTTTTTTATATTTTTCATTTTTCTATGAATTTATAGTTATACCAGTCATTCCGACTGGCGGGAAGAAGAACTGTAAACATGAATATTCGAACCAAAGCTTATTAAAAAGGACTGCCGTCACTGCCGGATTAGGAGCCCCCCTTGTGACAACAAAGTGCTCTTTACCCCGAAACAGAGAGGAAGACGGCAGTCCCGCGAACAACTGGTTAGGGAAGAAAATAAATCAGAATTACTTAATTAATTTTATTTTACCAGTCAATAAACCGTTCTTACTTTGAACCGACCACCAACGTACTGCTAGCTTTGAATCTTATCATCTTTTTTGCCGGAATCAACATAGAACCTCCCGTAGAGGGATTGTGTCCGTTACGTTCTGCACGCTCTCTTATCTGAAAAGTTCCAAAGCCAACCAAAGTGACCGGTTCCGCCTTTTCCAAACTTAGCCTGATACTCTCTAAAATAGAGTTCAACGCTTTTTCTACTTCTCCTTGCGACAGGCCGCTGTGAGCCGCTGCCGACTGAATCAATTCTTTTTTGTTCATCGTTACATTCTTTTTTAGTAAATACTATTTTGTCGGACACATTTTGTGAAATGTGCGTTTCTACCCCGCTGGATAGAAACGAGCACATTTTTACGTTCTTTCATTAGAGATGGGGTAAGGGTTGTACCCTGAATAAAACAAACAATATTTATTCACTATTTTCACACTATGTGTCAGATGTTGTTATTTTTAGCTTTCTTTTATTTGTCTGATAGTCCCATTCTTTTCAGTTCATTAAAATCTGCCTTCCATTGCAGGCAAAGCTTCAACTCATCAATAGAGACTCTGACAAATTTGTCACTGACCATCACATTCAAGCCGGAAAACTGCTCTATTACAAACGTTACGGGAACACTGACTGAAACAACCCTATCCCCTTCTTCATCAGTAACGCCCTTTAATTCCAGCATATGGAACATACGTACAAGTAAATATGCCGAGAATTCATATGCTGAATATTGCTTCAGTTCTGAATTCAGATATAAGTATATCTTATTGTAATTCTTGCCTTCTTTTTCAATAATTTCCTTTAGACGTTCATCCATAATGATTTCATTAATCGTTATTATTTCAACTTACAGGGAAAATTCTCATACGTTCTCCCACCGCCAATTCCTTACACCATTTTTTGAAACTGTTTTTCTGCCAGCGTACTACCGCAGGAGCATCTAGCTCTATACAGTCATCACCCACTTTAGTCCGGCGCTCTTCCAGGATACGCAAAAGATTATCATCCGTGACAAAGGCACACACATAACGGATAGGAAAGAAATTTGACGACTTCTTCTTATCACCATGTATCTGCGGATAAAGGATTGAAAGAAAATACGCGGAGCATTCATATGCAACCCATGAATCTTGTTGATAATACACATAAATCTTATCCGTATTCTTCTTCTCTTTTCGTAAAATGGAACGTAAGTTTGTGCTCATAATCATTCTAAATATTAAGTTTTCAGACTCTTGACAAATCAGCCTTATATGTAAATATTGTTAACAATATTAAGAACCGCCCTATCCCCCGAGATGAAAAAGTGGGTTTTGTGGGAAAGGGGAAGGGGGATAGGACAGTTACAAAATATATCATATTAATATTAGTTGATTTTATAAATATATTCAAGAACCTCAGGAGGATTGACATTTTTCAGAATCACCCTTTTATCCTTGTCCAGCAAATATAGGGAAGGCACTGACCGTAAGTCATAAAGCTCTTCATTGCGGATCATCTCTTTATCATCATATCCGTTCGTCCAGCTTGCCGGCAGGGCAGGCAAATGACGTAACCAACTCTCCTTGCCTCCTTCTACCGAGACAGAAAGAACAGTCAGCAGTGGCATGCCTGCCGCTAAACTTTGGGATTTCTCAGCAAGTGCTGTCGATTCATTGAGCATTTCAATGGCTCTGCCACAATTTTCACACTCCGGATCATAAATGAAAAGCAGCGTGTATTTAGAGGTTATTCCTTTGAGCCTGTTCCTTTTACCGGACTCTATGACAAAACTGAAATCTGCCGCTTTCATCCCTTCACAATTCTTCTTCAGCATACCGAGCCTGAAACGTGGCCGCTCCGTCAGTACACCTCCATATTTTTTAGAAACAATCATTTCTTCCAGTACCGACATATAAAGTTCATCACTCATTAGCGGGGAGTTGGGATCATACAGATAGTGTTCCAGTTTCTCATCAAACCAGCTGTGTACCACCTCGTCCTGTTCCATATCCCTGACCAATTGTTTCAGGCATTCTGAAGACTCTTCAGGACTGACTTCCTTTAGCAAGGATATATAATTGACCAAAGCCTGTTCTGTAAAATCGGGCCTCCGGATAGCGGCAGTATCCTTAAAATCATAGTTACTCCAATAATACTTCACAAAATAGCTCAATTGCTCTGCAGGTGATGTAAGGGTTATCGGCATTTCCGGCAATTTGAATGAGGAATCGCCGGCAGGCACCGTATCTTGCACAGACTTATTATCTTCTGTGGATTGCGCATGTTTACTGCTGCCCGCGCAGGCGGATGGCTGCAACAAAGACAGCAATAAACAGGAATAGTAGATTAATGTTTTCATATTTTACTCAATGTATAATTATTACCATTCATCATCTTCTTTGAATAAATCATACTTCTTTATTAAAGTAGAAAGTTCCGGGTCCAGATTTCCCCTGAACTTCAGTTGGGGATTCATTTCGCACGCTCTCATATATCTCAACACAGCCTCTCGTTCATCGCCCAGCCTGTATTCAAGCACAGCCTGAAGATAGCGCACATCCGCTGTTTCCCTCTGCGCGTTCAGTATTCTGATAGCCGCGCGGTCATACTGCTGGGACATATAGGCGATTGCAGTGTTTATATCCTCATAAGGACGGAGTATTTCCAATGCTTCGGCATACTTGCGCTTTTTCAGCAGTTCTACCCCAGCCGCATAGTTTTCGTCGATTTCCGTACTATAGACCGTATCCTTCTGCATGCCGCGGCGGTGCAGGTTGAAAAGGAAGTCAACCGAACGCACTTCCGGATAAAGTTTTTCACGCATATAGGCGTAATCCTTGGGATATTTGCGGCGTATAGCGTATTCGCGTTCGTCGGGACGTTTCTCTTTTTCAATCAGATCCAATATTTGCTCACGGTGTTCTATCTTATCGTCCCTTTGGATAAGGCCAGCGAGCTTGGCCCAGTTTTCTCCGGTCGATTTCACGCGCAAGAGCTTCGGAAGATTGGGTAATTCCTCACCCGCGGTCTTTTGGGTGGTTATATTTCCCTGATCATCCACAATCATCGCCACAGAGATATTTAAAGAGTCATACAACTGCTTGAAATCATTTTCCATCACCTCTTTGATGGAAGCGGCACGTTCACGTGACAACCGTTCATTGACCGCCCAGTTACCCTCGGGAGAACTGCCCGCGTAAAGCGTCAGGCTGTCAATGATATACACCGGGTCCGTCATCAAGGCGGAAGTCAGTTCTTTCACTCGGGTGAGTTCTTTGCCATTCTCTCCCAAAGAGCGGTCTAATTTAGATTTTCCGGAAGGGAAAATAAAGTTGACCTTCGTGCTGGCTTCAGCGTCACGAGTGACGACACGCTGAATATATCTTGGAGTTTCATCGACGAATTTTGTCATTGAACTGACAAAGTAAGTCAGTGTATCGGAAGTTGGTAACCGGTACTCGTTACCGACATGGTCGACTACCGCTCCTTCCAGATGGACATACAACCGGGACGTATTCTCGTCAGCGGCAATTTTTTCTGAATAAAGGTAATATACCTTATCCGCAGCATAAATCACCGTATCCAGCTTTGCACCCGGATTGTAGGGGAAGCGCACCAAATCGCGGAACTTCTCGTCTTTTTGAGCTACACGGGCCGCATTACGGGCTATTTTCTGGGTATTATAAAAATTCTTTACCAGTTTAGTGGAATCAAGCGAAGAGAGACGGTCTATGTTCGCCTGTATTTTATCCAGTTTCTTCATACGCTGCTCTTTCCTAGAAAGGACATTCACCATTTCCCGCTCCATATTATAGCGAGGGGTACGTTTCCGCTTTTTCTCGTATTGCTCCTGAAAGAAAGCCACCGTTTCATCAGGGTCGAACTGTGCCGCCTTATACACGCTCATCACCTTTTTAGACGGCTTTATATAATACGTAGAGTCAGGTAACTCACGGCGATATTCATATATAGGCAAAGAGGTGCTAAGTCTCTCAAAGAAAGAAGGGCGATAAACCGTATCTTCCGGCAACATCAGGCGGAGCGGCTTCACCCGACCTGCGTAATGCGCACGAATATTACTTTCTGAAAATTCGGAAAGCTTCTTCTGTCTTTCCAGTTTTTTATGGCGGGAAGCCAGATAAGCGGAGTCATCCAGCGGGCGCTCATAATTGAACATAGGCAACAAATCTCTCACCTTCTCATAACGTGCCATATACTTCTTGAGCAATCCGTCACGGTCAAGATAACTGGCAGTGTCCTTTCCGGCAACAAAAGCCTTGAGCGCATTCAGTTGTTCGCCTCCTTCTTTACGGGCGGCACGGACACGATAATAACGGTACAGCTTGCCTTTATAGTTTTCCATACGCTGGTTGAAAAAGCTGAAACGATCAGACAGGGGTTTGCTTAATCCCCCATACATTGCCTGTTGATTCATCCACATCTCTTTACCGGTCACCACATCATGGAAATATCGCTTGCGCTCAATCAGTTCCATCGTTTTCTTGTCACCCAAAAGCATTGCACGCTCATAACGCGCCGAATCACTATCGAAACGGTGGAGCAATTGTTCCCTGCGCTGTACAGTATATGCATTTGCTCTGTTCATCCAACCGTCTCCTTTATTATTGAAATAGCGAAAACGCTCCAACATATGAGGGTTGAGATAGCGCACCGTATCCGCCATTTTTTTGCTCGCCATGGCGTAGTGCTCCCACTGCCATTTGATTCTTCTGTCCGCCTTTTTCATCATGCGGAGGTGGAAAAGCGAGTCGTGTTGCGCCATGCGCAAATTGAATTTCTCGAAGCGCAGCAATACCGGGTCCGGACGTTTTATCTTCGCGTCCAGCAATGCCCAGCTACGTTTAAGAGATTGTCGCTTGAAGTTCAGGCGATCCAGATAGCGCTCAAAGGAATGGTAGTTAACGAATGTACGGTAGAAGTTGACCGAATCAGGAATGATACCTTCCAGAAAACGGTCGTAACGCCGGTAGTCCGATTCCTGTTTCTGGCGGAACTCAGCACCGGTAAAGCGTATTTCCTTCAACGAGTCACGCGTGACTTCTCCTTTACGTAAAATAGGGAAAACGTCCACCATCCAGTTGTCACGCTGGAGCTCGCGGGGAACGGTAACAATAAATTCAACACTGATCTTTCCGTCACGCTCGGCAGTATTCCGCCTCGTCTGACCGGAGATCACAACTTCATCCAGTGTGACGCCTGTGATGTTCTCCTTATAGATACTGTCCCATTCCGCATTCACATTGAGAGGAACTTCTTCTCCGGTGGCACGCACGAATACAATATCTTTCGGTCGTTCGACCACGCTATCGCGGGGAACGCTCATCGGAGCCTCCTGTGTGCTTGCTTTAGGCAGGGATAGGGCGACTGTAGGACGTTTCTTATACAATTCGTTGAATTGAGAACATCCCACAAGCAAAAGAGTCAAACACAAAAGGGGTAAATATTTTCGTTTACGCATTATCTTTTCAAATAGTTTCAAAACACTGATATCGTTGTAAATCTGAGAGCAATTTTCAGAACAAATACACAAAATTAACCGACAACTTCGGGACAGGCAGCAGATAACTACCCTTACTCACATAATCACCACAACGCTCGCACTTATATTTGCTGTGCTTTGCCCACATGACTCCCAAACCGGCCTCGGCCTCTATGTTCCACCGTTTGCCAAGTAACCACGAGTAACCGTACGAAGCTCCCAATCCCAAGCCATAGCCATCATAACGATACTTGGATACGCCCATGTTATAACGAGTCCCGATAGCATACATACCGATGAAACGCCCTACATAGGTCTGCCACGTCCAGTAGCGTGCTCCCGGCTCGAAAAGCCAGTGTTTTATCTTTTTGTTATTCTTCAACGTCCAAGGGTTGCAGGCAAGGCTAGCATTCAGCGTCCAACTCTTGTTCACAAGCATACTAGCTTCCAAATTGAAAGTGCCTGTAGCCCATTCCACAGTATTAGTCTGCACTGAATAGAACTGAGCCTTCGCCTCATTGCTCATGAAAAATGAGAAGAAAAAAAGTAATGTGATAAATAATGCCAATTTATTTGCAGATAAAATATATAATATTTTCATAAAAGAGTATTTGTTATCAATATTGATTATATTTGTTCTAAAAAGTATTTGAATCGATTTGTATGGTATGGATGCTAAATATTACTGAGGAATATCACTGACACAACGTACATTTATATCCCCATAAGTTCTGTTTGATGTTCCATAATATCCATAGAGTCCTTTAGAGACATTTAAAGCTCCACGTTCCCAAAAATAAAAATAGTAATTATCAGAGTCCCACGTAGCAGTTGCATACTTTGCGTCTACTTTCGGCAGCACGAATCCAGGGACTGCGTCTCCTATACCTTGGTTAGCACTAGATTCCATTTGACTATAAAATATCAGCATTAATAAAGCTTCATTCAAAGTCGGTAAGCGCCAGGCTTTTTTAGGTTCCATATCAACACAATATTGTTTTGCTGCGTCCCAATTTTTTAGAACAGGAGAAGCTTCAGGAGAGATTTTAAACTTTGCAGAGATCAGTCTATTTATATACCCTTCAATATAACCGGCAGTACCTGCAGGATTCAAAGTACTACCGTCAGTCGTATCTTTTCTTATAGCTTGCTCTGCTGCTGTTACAACTAATATAGCTTTATTCATTCCATAAGTGTCTATTATAAAGCTACCATCTTCAGCCACTAAACGTTGTGAATAGGATGACATCGAAAATAATAAAAAAAATATTACTATCAGATATTTGTATTTACCATTCATATATAATCGGTTTTAATTACATTCTACATACTATATATCTCGTACACAACGTACATATCTTTTTTCCCAATGTTTATCATCTCCCCAATCCTTATACACGACATAAACGTTAGTTAGCTGAGCACCATAATAATTACCCAAACTGGGATACGTAGTGTCGCGAACTTTATATGTATTTAATGCAAACACGCTAGTGTTAACTCCCGATATATCATGTAGCGTAGAAGACCAATAAGATTCCTGTAAATTTTCTACCTGAACCTGATATAAAGAAATACCAAGTCCTTGTTCAGCAGAAGGTAAGTACCATTTAATTTCATCATTCTCTATTTTCCCATTTCCGTCCAGGTCGCGATTTTTGTTCATACAACGTGTAGCTGCCGGTGATTTTCCAGTTTCATAAAGAAGACGGGTCGCCTCTTTAGGAATACTCCCATTATTCTTTATCACCTCGCCCAAGGTGCCCAAATCACTTGGAGATTCAATCCATAAAACAGGTTCTTCATCCTCCTCATATGCTTCAACCAACAATTGGCCTGAGAAGTTAGCGATATTATGCCCGTTGTGGACCTTCGTGCCGCTCCAAAAACCTATATTATATCTCTTTATCCCGGCTTGTCCTACCACCAGTTTTTTCTTCGATACTGTGGTCCCTAACAGCTGTACATATTCTAAATCAGCATAGCGTGCTTCTTGTTCTAAAGTTTCATCGATATAAATATAAGCAGTAGCTGGTGATGAGTATTGAAGAGTACTCCTTTGAGTCGTTGGTGTATAAATATTATACGAAGATAAAGTAATCCAGCTGCTGCTGCTGCTAAGCACTTTAACACTAATAGCATTAGCTATGTGTAAAGAATCATAATGCAAATCTCTAAAACGCTTTTTATGAAGGGTAATGCTTTTTTCGAAACTGCCCAATCTTAAAGTTACACTTCCTTCTGTAAATTCCGGCTTTATATTCACATTAATAGGATATGTGTTCGGCGTTCCTTTCTGAGCTCCAACTACAATAGGTAAAGTTGTTTCAGTGGCATTATTAATAAAATAAAGTGTAGGTTGCCCATTTACTCTGTTCGATGTGGAACTTAGAGAGTTAACCTTATTTTTTGCACCATCAAAATCTGTTGAAAGGAATGAAAGGGTGAAATTATCAAGGCTATCGCAATATATGGTTACATCATCGTAATCCAGTGAAAATAGATAATCATCCTTATACACTGTAGTGTTATAATAAGAGTTATCTTCCACAGTGAAATTCATTTCAACGTCATTAGCGATAGGACCATTCAGAGCTTTGCTGAAAGTCGGCGCTCCTTCGGCAGCTATCTTATTTATTATCACTTTATAATGATGATTACGCACAATATCATAATTTTTTTTATCTCCATCTATAATTCCAAGCAGATAATATACGTCTTTACTTTCCCGGTTAACTGTATACGTGCCACGTATCACAAGTTTTACAGACTCACCATCTTTTGCTTTTGTTTCATATGAGTACATATTGTCTATCAAGTTACTACTGTCAGGGGTAAAAATTAGTTCTTCCTTCGCCTTGTCATAATAATTAATGCTCTCCTTCGCAAGCAGTTCCGGAGAAGTGTCAGGGTCACTGAAAACATCATCAGTATCCGGTTGATTACTAATGATACGCCCTGCAGGAGACACTCTACACAAAGCAGCGCCCGTTAGTTTAAAATTCGAGACTTCTTTTTCTAATTCGACGGAGAACTTTGCTACAGAACGTACCATTGGCATCGCATCGCCATCCTTAATTCCGGTCTTATTAATTACCGTGCGGCTAGTGATTCCGTCGGGAAGCAATAACTTTCCGGCCATAGGAAGTGGAAAAGGTAATGAAGAAGCTACATAACCATTTTCAATTTTGTCAATGCTGATAGAGTCAGTAAGCAATTGGCGTATCTCACTCAATGTTGGCTGAGTATCGACAGGAGGTAATATAAAGTCCTTGGCATTCGCCAATACGTATATCAAAGTAGCCCCTGCCCTAGCTGTTAGCTGTACCGAAAAACTGTGATCATCCCTGGGGATAATTTCGGAGACACTCTCCACCAATATAGCATCAGTTTTTGTATTATCAAACACAAGTACGGTAATATTATCTATCGTTTCTTCACTTTTCACACCTTTAGCGCGGGTCATGACTTCCGAGACGGAAGGTACAGATAGTTCTGCATGGAGAGTAACCAAGCCAAATGTTTCCCCCACTTCCATCAACTCATCATCTACACAAGAGAAAAGAGAAAGTGATAGTAAAATTGACAATATATGTAAATATCCAAATCTTTTCATTCAATTATGCATTTAGTTCTTTTTTCCAATTACTTTTATGATACGATATGCCCGTTGGGTCTTATCATCATTCTTGCTATTAACCACGATATTAGCGATGGGGCCAATAGGAAGTTGCTTTCCAGCGAATAAAACTATTTCACCGGAGTTGTGGGGATACACGGTGAAAGTATTATCCACTCTTAGATTCAATTTACCGACATAATCCTTGTTATAATAAAAGATTTCCGCTTCAACGCCATTTGATGAGGATGTATAAAACGGAATTTTCCATTCGTAACGCGATCCTGATTCAAAACCTCCATTAAGTTCCACTTCAACATCTGACAGGCGTAAAACGTCAATGTTAATTCTGCGTGTACATCGAGTTAAAATGTTAAGGCTTTTTTTCGTATATGCGCCTTTTTGAAAATTGTCAAGACGAAAGCCATATCCTTGAGCAAGGGCATCAGCTGTAGACCAATACACCGCAGTTTTTTCTGACCATTGGGTAAAATTAGCCATATCCAAATATTTCCGCCAATAATCTGCGTTATATGTCCTCTCATAACTTCCATTTACCGGATCTCCTGTCGTTGTTTCTCCCCTCAATCCACTGGATTGATTTATTGCTAATCTGTCTCTTACGTATGGCACTAGGATGTCGGGAAAAGCTCTGTTCAAATACCAATTCCCTTTCCCTGTAGTAGGATCTCCGGGGGAGCCTTCAAAATATGTTCCACACCCGGTTTCCATATCTGGCACCAACGTAGAGTTTGAAGCTACCGTTTCCGTTTCCGCATTAATACTCTCAGCAAACGAACCAGATACGGCATCAGCCTTGGGAAATCTCTGATAGTGATCCAAATCATAACCAATGTATGATGAGGAAAGACCAAGGGCCTGTAGAAAAGGTACTCTGCTACCTTCTTTATAATCTCTGTTAGCCACTGGGTTGATTACTCTGATACGTACTGTTTTGGAAAGGTTTTTTCCGGCAGAAAAGAGTAGGGTAAATTCTCTGTATCCATTCAAATTATAGAGCATTCTATTGACTTGCGGAGGTATAAAAGAATAGGGTTTCAGCACATTATAAATCTCATCATATGGCTGAACATTAGGAAATAAGTAAAACTTACCCTTTTTCTTTATAGTAGCTCCTTCTACTTTTACCGGGCCCTCGCTAATACTATACATACCATCTTCGAATTTCAATTTCACTAGATTTTTGGGAAACCATAAATCTGAAATCTTTCCTTCTAACTCAGCATTGGGTTCAACATTAAACCCTAGAAAGTAAGGATCTATTTTCTCTGTCGGAGTCAATGATGACAATTCTGCACCATCACTATCTAAAAGCCGAATATCTACAACTTGGTCTGATTCATACTTAATAGGAACTGTAGAAAACAAATTCCCCGGATATTCACCAAGAGCTACTTCATAAAATGTATGCGATACTTGTAAATAAGAGGCTTTCTCACCGGTATTATATGAAGGCGTATTGTCACGTACGCAACGAGCAGGAATATTATTGACAGTTTTTAGGATAGAATATTCCTGATAATCACTACTAACTGTATAGGCATAATCAGAAGATTTAAAATCAGTGGTCACTTCAGAAGATGACCAATTACTCTGTCCTATTGACTCATATCCTATGTCCTCCACACTTAGAGCTTGAACTATTTTATACACCCTTTTAAGTTCCTCTTTAGTTGGTAACCTCCAGTATCCTTTTCCTGTTTGAGGATCGCTGCCTTCCGAATACCCGTCACACCCATTGCCAGTGAATGCAGGGGCATTATCCATATATACACTTTTTGGATCTTTTCCTAACAAATCCTTATAATCTAGCTGATACAGCTGTAAAGGATTATATCCCATATGATAAACCCACTCTTGAGGGTCCATATTTTCTTTTGACACAGGGTTATAAGCAAATAAGTTAATATTTTTTTTGACCTCATATTCTGTACCTTGAAAAGCTTTAACAATAGCCGTAACTGAAACAGGAACACCGGGAGAAGTCTCATAGGTTGTAGCCTTCGTACTGTGTGTAAAGCTGATTGTCTTATCCTTCTTCTCAATGGAAGACGTAAAACGTGGAGTACCATCTGGCAGTCTGTTTGAACTTTCATCTATCTCCACTGTTATATCTTCCAAAGTCGTTTCATATGAGATTGTAACACGGTCCTTTATTGCATTCACGACAACATCAGTTTCAGAGAGAAAGAGAAAAGCAGTAGGCGTAATATCAGTAGGAATTTCAATTACTTTCCAATCTTTTACACTAACGACTCCTTCCAAAGTCACATCTATAGGACCTACTATAGCACCATCAAATATGTAGTGTTTATTGCGGGTGATGCTCAAGCCATCTATGCCGATCTTTCCACTATTATCGTTTGCCTTGACCTCCGAAGGGTCATTATCCGTCATGCCTTCCCAGTTCCATTCATGATATTTTTTTGAATATGCAAACCAGTCACCGATATAAATTTGATATACCTTCTCTGTTTGCGTATCAGTTCCCACCAGGACACGCATAGTGATATAAGTGCTTTTTTTCTTATGGGCTTCATCAACAATATATTCAGGTAAATAGAAACTATAAGTACTAATGGACTCTTTTAACTCTACTTTTTCATTGTTAGTTGTAGAAGGAGTATATGACTTCCCAGGAATAAGAAATGAAGCGTCTGCTCTATTGTTGATATCCACCGAACTAATTGCCACTGCTGCATCAGTTGCACTTATATTCAGAGTGACTTTGGCGGCAATACGTTCAAGCCTGATATTTGAAGTAATATCAGTTTCGCCATACATAATTTTACCCTCACGACTGATCATTACCCCACTATACACACCAAGCATTACAAAAGGTTGTTCAAGCACTGCTTCGTCAGTGAAAGTTTCCTCCTCCAATATTGTACGAGTAGTATTGGCGTTAAATTTAGTACTCTTGTAATTAGCGACAATATAAATATCACACTTACCGACGGGAATCAGAATTTGTTGACTTTCACTACCGGTAATCTTTTGATAGGCTATCGGTTTACTATCGGTTTCACCGATACCGTAAGCAAAGAAATACGCGTCAGTAATCTCCTTTTCCTTGTCTGTAGTACTGGCCAATGCTACCGGCAACTTTAAATTGATCGTCACTTTCCGACCTGAAGAATCTTCGCCGTATGTATCCCAATCGTCCTGGCAACCAGTAGGCAAAACACCTGTCAGCCAAATCAGTAATACGCATTGAATAGTGCGAAATATTAATTTTCTTTTTATCATAGTGAAAGTCTTTTTATCTATATTCTTTATACTGTATTCAAGTTCAAATTAGCCGATAATGCCTCCTTGACCGTCATCGTTTTCAACCATTTCCCAGCCATTGACTGTAAGTCCTATCACAGAGTAGGTATAATCCAGTTTCAGCTTAATATCAAACTCAGACATACGGACAAAATCTATATTAGGATTCTTCATAATAAGACCGCTCAAGCTTTCATCATAGAGAGTTGTCCATATACCAGACTCTCCTTGATGAAGTAATTTCAGACGTGAATTGTCTCCTGCATAAAGACGCATTAGTGTAAATCCTGCACTAAGTGACATCTCAGTTTGCCGATAGGCAGGAGTATAATTAACAAAAGGTGCATTCACCTTAAGAGAATTGTCAAATTTAAGATCAGCGTTATTTGCCATTACCATTAGCGCAAAGCTGCTGCTGGATGCAGGTTCAAGTGCCCTGCCAACTACGGGGGCATTCTGGATAGGTAACCCGTCAATTGTTACATTTACATGATTGACATCATGCATAAAGTCCATTTCTTGTTTCTGAATTCCCATTGCCTTTACATATACATTGCCGGCAATGCTATGATAAATAGGTTGGGGGTGTACTGCTACAGTCTGTTCCGCATCACGGGTCAGACTTAGGATAGCTTCATCGAAAGTAGTACTTCCGACCTTGAGTTCTGTGTATTGAAAATGTTCTGAAAGATTAGCCCAAGCAACAAAGGTATAAGTCCCCTGATCCAAAGGAAGCCTGATTTCATTACCCAAAGCAGAGTTATGTGTCCATCCGCCTACATATTGTTTATTCTCGTCAAAAACAAAGATGTTGATTACTTTTATTTCTTCAACAAACTTATCCACCTCTTCCGGATTATTGGTGTATTTGAAGCGTAGATATATACCACAATTTGAATAATCCTCCTTCATGCAACCATGCAAGAATAAAAGAACCGATAACAGACAAACTACGGGTATATATTTATTTTGATTAATCATAGTGGATATAGAATTTATTATTTCTATTGCGTTGTACAGAGTAAATTTCGAGACACAGGCAAAGTATCCCATGCCTCGAAACTTATAAAAACACTTTTAGTTATGTAAGAATAGAATTAGTTCAAGTCACCAGACTGGCTAATTTCATCCCATCCTTTAGCTAGGATAGTAACATCAAGATAAGTATTCTGATCCAAAGGAAGTTCCGGCGTATTTCCTCCAGAAGGATCACTACCATCCAGTTTTTCTTCTGAATTCTGACCAACTCCGGTAATATTGTTGATAGTAGCAGAGTATGACTTACCACGTTCTACACCAACTGTAGTCTTGTTACCAACACCAGAGCCAATATTCATACGATACCAACAGTATCCATCAGTATATGTTAAAAAATGAACCCCCTCTATAAATGCATTTTGTTGTTCTTCAGTAGTTTCTGCTTTTTTATGTGTTGCCATCGCTAAAGCTTCTTTCGCAAGGGCAGCTGTCTTGAAAAATACTCCTTCTGGTACATCCGTAAAAGTATTAACAAGAATACGTACAAAGGTGGTGTTAGCGCTACCCGAGACGCTTGTCAAGTTAACTTTATTTGTTAGTGCATTCCAGCTAGCCGCATCCACTATCTCCTTCGGAGTAAAAGTCCCCCTAATAGCTGCGTAAGTCGAGTTACCAATAGTGGGATTTGCATTTACATTTTCACTTGCCAATGACCACTTAGCGGCAAACAATTTATTCACATCATCAGGATCAACGTCAGCCGGTACTACTGCAATAGGAATACCACCATTATTTGTTAAAATCCAAGCCGGCACTTTAAAGTTTGCAGCCCATGCACCCGCATCAGTCTTATCAACAGGCGTCCAATCATAGTAACATCCTTGTATTGGCGACTTCTGTATTAAGAAACTTTCCTTTGCTATATTACGAAGAACATACTTCAATTCTGTGATTTCACCAATAGATCCAACAACCAATGTAGAAGCGCTTCCATATGCAATTCCGACTTTAGAAGCCATATTTGTCAAAGTGAACGTAAAATCATTACCTCCAGTAGCGTCTGTTGAAGTAATATTCGGTAAGAATCTAACAGATGACTCCGAATCAGTATTCGCCATCACATAACCACTCGAAGGCACCAAATTCACCAATAAACCTGCGTATTTCATATCTAACAATACATCCAAAGTAGAGTTTGAAGATTTAGGAACAAAAACGTCAGGATTAATTTTGTTATATATTTCAGTATTACTTTTCACATTACCGAAAACATACATCCTCTTTTCTCCTGGAGTAGACAAAATCTTTTTAGCGGGAGGGGCAGACTGTGAATTATCGGGAACATCAACTACCTCACTGTATTCCAAGACTTTGGTAGTAGCATTAAAAATCATCACTATGTAATCCTTAATCAGTTTCACATTACGATCACCACCAGTCTCCCCAGCACCGGTTCCAACAGAACGGGTATTACCAGGAAGGCTATACCGAATAGTCACATAGGTAGGTTCGTTCGAATCAATACTGCTTCCCGCACCCTTTTCCGGCGCCAACTCATCATTACTACATGCAGCGAAAGCCAAAGCGGCAATTCCCATCAATAATAAACTTTTTTTCTTCATCTAATTTTAATTTTGAAAGTTAATAAAATATACCAAAAATCTATTATCATAATCCGACTCTATTTCGTAATAGAGAAAGAAGCCTATATTCATAAATAATATACTATTAATACACAAGCTATTAGCAAGCAAAACAATGAGAAAATATTTATATGTCATACACCAATAACTCATATTATATGCACTCATAGTTTAATAAATCTTTTATATAAAGAGATTTATGACTACCTCTCTGTGTATATATTGTGAAACTATTGGGAAAATAGAAGAATTATGAAACAACAGACAAAAGGAATGAAATTACTCTATGTCGAAGAACATTTGAGTTGTGGGAAGTATCTTAAAGAGATTGACTCTGGATTTATTTATCAAGAATTAGAAAAAGGCAATAAGAGAGATTCAAGACAAGAAATGGATAAAAATCATCTTGTTATCGTTCTGGAGGGGAAAATCAGACTAACATGCAATTTGTGGAGAAACAAAATAATAAATGGTGGGGAAATTTTCCTGATCGCCAAATCATCATTAGTGTACGGAGAGTGTCTGGAATACACTCGTGTATTGACATTATCCTTTGAATCCCCACATACTAACTGTGAAAAACTGAACTTTCAATATTTAGCTGAGTTGGCCAAGCCTATTGAATATAACCTTGACACTCTACTCATAAACTACCCAGTCAGCATATTCTGCGAATTAATGATTATTTATTTGGAGCAAAAAGCGAATTGTGAACATTTACATGAGGCTAAGCACAATGAACTTTTTCTCTGTCTACGTTATTTCTATACTAAACATGAACTGGCGAGATTATTTTACCCGATGCTTTCAGAAGCATTTGACTTCCAAAGGTTTATTTTGGAGAATTATAACAATGTAAAATCGGTAAAAGAGTTGATAGAACTTTCTCATATGGGCAAATCTGCTTTTTATGATAAATTCAGTAAGGCATTCGGAATGTCAGCGAAACAGTGGCTTACAAATAAAAAACTCCTCAAAATAATTAATGTAGCAGCTGAACCCGGCATGACAGTCAAAAGGTTGATGGCAGAGTTTGATTTTGAATCTCTTTCTCAATTCCAAGTCTACTGTAAACACAATTTTGACTGTACACCTACCTGCTTAATTAATAATGCCATGACAGGAAATGTGAAGGTCAAAAACAAATAGAGGCTTCGTTATAGTAATAGAAAGGCTTATAACACACCTTTATATTAATAAGGTATAACGCATGCATTGTCAGTAAAATATACGCCAGATTATATTCATATGGATATGATTTATAATGCAATATAAGGCAGAAATTATTTTAGTAATGATAAAACTATATTGCTAATTTACTGTATTAAATAAAGCGTTATATCTTTTCATTTTAATTGATTACGATTTTCTTTTCTGAAATTGGAGCGTAAGTATCAACTTCTACACTTTACATAAACAGAAGGGCTGCAGAATCCAAGATGGAAAGAAAATCGTTTTTATACAGGAAAGATACTATATTAGCGTTAGGGAAGGGTAAACTGTGAAACAAAGATAAGGTAGTCAAAATGTATATTATAATCGGAAAGTTTAATAATGGATATCTGGGCTATAATATATTAATTTGATATTGATGAAGAAAGGCACTTTATACAAGAAACAGACACTTTTCCTCTTACTGAGAAGAAAAAACTGTGAAACAAAAGATGGTCGGACAAAATGTATATTATAATCGGAAAGTTTGATAATAGATAATTGAGAAACAATGCGTTAATTTGCAAACGATAAGAAAATGATAATCTAGTTAACACAATCCCCCTCTATTACGAAATAGAGAAAGAAGAACTACATAAATTCGCAGCGGTAAATATACAAAAGTTTCCATTATAGCATAAAGAAAATCCTCGTTATTTATAATATAACAGCATTTTTCATCTTATATCCTTTTATTGTCATTTAAGTTTTGCCACCTCTTCATTCACTTTATCCAAAACACTTGTGTCAAATTCTTTCAGATAGATACGTGTTGTACGTTCGGAGGTATGTCCTAATCCTTCACTGATAACAGATATAGGAGTACCGAGATCCTTGACAAGAGTTGCCCAAGTATGGCGAGCGATATAGGTGGTAAGCGGATAGTCTAGCCCGACACGTTCACCAATAGCGTTTAACCCATAATTGACACGCTGAAGTGCAAGTTTGTACTGATAATAAAGGGGGCGTGGGTCATTAACTTCGAGGATAGGAAAAACGTATGCGGAATCATTGGCATATTTTCCCATCAATTCTTCAAGTTGGGGGATAATAGTTATACGTATGGGCTGCTTGCCCTTCTGACGGGAAAAGACGATAGCCCCGGAGGAAATAGATTTTTTCTTCAGACGGATGATATCCACAAATGCCGTTCCCCGACAGTAGTAACTGAACATAAAGATATCCCGTGCCAGTTCGAGGTGTCGTTCCTTCGGAGTCTCAAAATCAAAATTGGCAATACGCATGAGCAAATCACGACTGATGGCACGTTTAGGAGTTTTACAGATCGTGGTCTTGGTGGATTTGAATGGGAAATCACAGACTGGTCTGAAACCATCGCCAATAGTACAGTTATAAATAACTTTGAGGTTACGCATGTAAAAAGCCGCTGTATTCTCCGAAACCTTATTACTTTTTAGGAAATCTGCATATTGGCGGATAAGTATGGGAGTGATCTCCGACACTTTGATATCCCTACCTTTCAAAAAACGGAAAAAAGAGTTTCTTGTACTCTTATAAGCATCGGCAATTCCATCATTATCCATATCCCGCTTGGATTGGATTCGTTTATCCATATATTCGAGAAACTGCACATTATGTTGTTTAACCGGTTTCTCATCAAGGTCATCCACGGTGAAATCTATACCCTGCGACTCAAAGTACGCTATTCTGGAATAAAGCACTTTGAGCTTTTTCTTGATATTACTGTTGATTTTGCAAGCTGCACGTCTGGAAAATTCACTCTGCTTGCCTGGTGACACGATCTGTAAATTCTCATCAAAGTCAGATTCCACAACCCTGTGTCCTGTATAGATGATTTTCTTTCTCCTGTTATGGAGGAGTCGGAATACAATCGGGTAAGTGCCCGACTTGTGTTTCCAATTTTTGTGTAACATTACTTTTATTGTTGCCATATAGTTGATAATTAAAGAATTTCGCTTAAAACACCGAAATTACTAAAACGTTTTTACGCTTAAAGACTTTTATTGTCTTTTATATGATAAAAAAACGAGTATCATCAGTTCTTTTCAAAAGCATAATTTATACTCAAGCGTTTAATGTATATTTATTATCTAGTCATCATCTAATATGTAGCAATCAGTTTTTCACTCAGAGTAAGACTCTGTACCAATCAGTTTAATGTTTTTGAGGACCATTATATATTCAATAAGGACAAAGTAATCCCATTTGGTTATTATTAACATACAAATGATATTGAATTTATTTTATCACAATTTTCTATTTCACAAAAACTGTTAATTCATTTCTTTTCTCCAGAATCCGCCAAATCACCCTGTACCGGTTGCCTCAATGGCAGACTTCTATCGTGCCTATTTAAGCCGACATTGCTTTGAGAAATACTTCAAATCTTCACAGAAATACATGCTTCTTTGAAAATACGGCTTGCAAGAAACTCTAATTGGTTGACAAGTGACAAATTGGGATTCTTGAATGGATATCAGAGAAATACTTAATTACATTCAAACATGGCTAAAACACACTTATATCGCTTAAAATATTGCATATTACTTAATAAAAGACACAACAGAGAATTATATATTAGCATCATAATCCTTTTCATTTGTTCTTCCCTCTTGCATATCCGCACCTTTATAAAATTAAGAACCTAAGAAAAACGCCTCAAGGCACAATTTAAAAGGCCATACAAAAGGTTGAATCAACCCACAACTAGAAGATTACTCTATTCTTGGGTGATAACCTAAACAAAAGCGATTATGAAACTCACACTCAAGCGAAAGTACCTTGGTGAAAAATACACCATCGGAGACCTGTACATTGACGGAAAATTCTTCAGCAACACCATCGAAGACACAGTAAGGAAATTGTCAACTAACTGCCCTGATACTCCCAAAGGGATACCATGCAAATGCCGGGAAAAAGTATATGCCGAGACAGCCATACCAGGGGGAACATACAAAATAACAATGGAGTATAGCCCACGCTTCAAACGCAAACTTCCATTTTTACACAATGTGCCCCATTTTATAGGAATCCTTATTCACAGCGGCACTACAGAGAAAGACTCTGCCGGATGTCTGATCGTAGGGAAAAATACAATTAAGGGTAAGGTAACAGAGTCACGCGTCACTTCTGATAAGCTGAATGACATTCTATCAAAAGAAAAACATATCACAATCCAGATTGTAAATGGCAAGTAAGAAGTTAGTATCGCCCAAAATATTACGGGTGGATTTCAAACCTTCTCCAAAACAATATGAACTCTGGAAATTACTTCAACCGGAATGCCCATCATGTGGCGGTGAAATCATTCAGAAGTTATTAGGGTACGACACTGACATGAATCCACGATATAAACCGTATTGTCCCAAATGTGGTAATTATAACATCCCTCAGCTCATATTGGGCGGGGGAGCTGCCGGCGGAGGAAAAAGCTACCTGCTAAGTGTATGGCTTGTAAGTAGTTGCATCCGCTTCCAAGACATACGCGCGGTAGTAGCACGTAAAACACTGAAGTCTCTAAAAGAATCAACCTGGAACACTATCCGCATGATTCTTAAAAACTGGGGATTGGTGGAAGATGAACATTACCATGTTAATAATGTAGCAGGAACTCTACGCTTCTGGAATGGGTCTGTGATTCTGATGCTGGACTTAGCCGACCAACCTTCGGACCCGAACTTCGAGAGGTTCGGTAGTATGGAAGCAACCATCTGCGCAGTAGATGAAGTTTCAGAAATCAGCCAAAAGGCCATTGAGGTGCTTTTCTCCCGCCTGCGGTGGAAGACGCATGAAACCTTCAAGGTATCAAAGATGCTGCTTACAACTAACCCTACAGTAAACTGGGTACGCGACCGGTTTGTGCAAGACAGCAACGGCGACAGGGTGCAAACAAGAGAGGGCGAATACTATGTGCCATTCTCTGTATTCGACAATCCCGACGTAGCGTTTCGGCAAACATATGAAGCGGCACTTAACAAAATCAGTGATCAGGCAACAAAAGAACGACTGCTTTATGGGAACTGGGATTTCATCGAATCAAACAACATGGCAATCTATCGCCAGTTCGACGGGGCAAAACATCTGGTGACAGGTTTGAAGGACAGAGTCTATGATCCAACAAAACCTCTTATCACCATTTGGGACTTCAATGTCGCACCGCACATGTCCACTTTACTTGCCCAAATTGACTATGACAAAAAAAAGGTATATATACTAGAAGAAATTTTAGGGAGTGCTGAAAACAAAGAGAATAACACACCGGCATTAGCACGAAAAATTCAGCAGAAACTATATAAGGGGAAGCACATAGGTGGGGTTGATGTAACAGGGGACCCGTCAGGATTACACCGCTCTACTACATCAGAAGATGGAGTGAACAACTTCACAATTATAAAAGAAACATTTGGTACGGGTATTCTCCACCCGAAGGTGAAGCTTCTAAAGAAACAGCCACCACAAGTGACCAGATGCGAATTTGTTAATGAGCTTTTTGAGGGATATAATGGCTGGGAAATACAGATAGACATTCGTTGCCGGAAACTAACGGAGGATTTGATTTATCAGTTGAAGAATGAAGATGGTACCAAAAGTAAGGCAAAACAACGTGATCCGAAGACGAGCGTAAAATATGAAAAGTACGGGCATCTATCAGATTGCCTGGATTACCTTGTATGTTATTATCTGCGGGATACATGGTACAAATTTAAAGGAGGAGGTGAAAGCGTAAGCCTACACTCAACTCCCGCACAATACAATGGATTTAATTATTGATGAAGTATGTATAGACGTTTTTTGAATAACAAAGACTATTTGAGCATAGTCACCGCTGAAGCTCTTTCACAAATGACGAGGGGAAACTCCGACCGTTTTGCACAAGCGGAGGAAGCAGCAGAAATGAGTATCATGGAGTATTTAAGTGAAAACTACGAAATTGAAAAGGAACTGGCGAAAGGTAAGTACATTGCTGAATACGACAGAAAAATAACGTTTCCGATTTCTGCACATATTTATTGGGAGGGAAACTTATATGAAGTTATTCGTTCTATTTCAGGATACAAAACTCCGGCGAGTATGGAGTATTGGGAGGAGTATACAGACATTAACCTGATGACTGAGACACTCCCCTCCTACTCCCAGTTTGAAACATACCGGAAGGGAGATATTGTACAATATAATAATGATGCATTTATCTGCCTGAATGAAAATGGAAACAAATTCGGGGACATCAGATTGCCACTCGTATTGCCATGGATTGAAGCACTGTATGATGATTGGAAACCTGTGGAATATGCTTTATGGGATATTGTAAAATATGAAACCGCCTACTATACGCTAATTTCATTGGAGGGATTTGACAATAATAAGAATCCAGTAGAAAGTGATTTATGGGGCGCCATTGCGGATTACGATCCTAATTATAATGAGTATGAATTGAACAGTCATGATTATGTAGTATATGAAGGAAAGGTGTATTTCCCGGAAATGGATGTGAACGCAGATGTACCGGTTGTAGGCCAGAATATCGCTCTGCATGATCCAAGAAATTATAATCTGAAAAAGCATATGCTTCGGCTAGCTATGTACGAATTATCCAAGTTGATAGCACCAAATAATGTTAGTATTATTAGAGTGAAGGATTACGAAACATCCATGAAGTGGTTAAGCGATGTGTCTAAACTAAAAATAAATCCACAGATACCTCGAAGATTATCTTCTACGGATAATAAGGAAGTAATGGACTGGCAATTAGCCACCTTTCAAACCGACTATAATCCGTATCAGAATCCTTGGCTGACTTAAATTTCACAAAAGCAAAGCGATAATAGAAAGTCAGGGTTGATAATACCAGCATAATGCTGGTATTTATTTTATTAAAAAGGAAATGTCTTTAATTTATAAATAAAGCCTATATCTAGTGACAGACATAGACCTTCTCATCTAGTCTAAAATAATAAAAGGCTTCTCCAACAACACAATTTGTCCCACGCTTTAGCCATTGACTGACCAAACAGTTCTCATCCATTTCTGGTTTAAATTCCTCTTTTACAGTTTCATCATACAACTTATTCTTACATTCTTCAAATAGCGGGCATTTATGTATTATGGCTTGTGTATTTTCATCTTTAGGAGGTGACAACCTTTTTATCAATAGCTCTAAGCCTCTTAAACGACCAACGTCTTTTGCAACTCGCATTATCCCTTTATCATCTTCTATCATATTAAGCAATGTCAGATTATTAGCTTCGATAAAAGGATAGTTGTAAATACTAATCAGTTTTTTAATTGTCATTGGATCTGATATATTCTCATTATAAATCAAATCCAACAAAACACTTGAGTCACGATTTATCTCTGATTTGCAATTCTCAATCACAGAATGATATACTGGTAAATCACTATTAGTTAGTATCTTTAAATCTTCTTCAAGAGATGTCAAATAGGTGTTAGTCAATTCACTAACCTTCATGGGCTTGCCTTTATACATTATTTTCTTTTTTGATAGAATATATTCATATAGCTGTAAACCACTTAAATTTCTATTTGCTTTTGCTATCTCTAAAACTTCAAAAAAATAAGCACCAGGATTCATACTTATCAAGGCACACAAACATAAACTAATCATCATTTTCTTGTCATCGGCAATTTCAGGATATATAAAAGAACAAATAAGCTGAACCGAATTATAGGGAATATTAGGATGTGTGGCAGTTTCATCAATCATTGTTTGAAACAAGTGAGCCATACTTTCAATAACACAATAATAACCAAAGTCAAAAGTTATTGCATTATCTTCTTTATAATCATACACATCGACTTTTACTGGAGTATTCTCATCTAATGCTTTTCTCATATTTGCTCGTGAAATCTCTAATTCCGAAAATGTTATATCAAGATTTTCATTAATTCCCTTAATAGATTTAAAACCTTTATCAAAGCTCTTTAATCCAGAACTCTCTTTCAATACATCTAGTGGAATATCTATAGTTTCACTTTTCGCAAAGGTTTGGAAACAGAGTATAAAATACTTGTTATAAGCGTTCACTGAACTTAGTCCGCGAAGAGTTATTAAATGTTGAATATAATGCAGATACTCATGCATAAAGGTTCCAAGGGTCTTTTGGTCTTGCTCCCAAATTTCCAGTCCTTCTTTAATGTCACAATTCAATGTGATATGAAAATGATTCGTATAACATTTCCCGAGAGTATTTCCACTGAGAATTTTTTCAAAAAGTTCCATAGATTTGACTATATTTATTTGTAGAGCAAATATAATATATAAGAATATCTTTTTCCAATTCGTATATAAAAACTTGTACAAAAGTATCCATTTATTATATTCATTGTGTTCTTTGATAATATTATGATTCTTTTTGTGGATAATGTAATACTCAGTTACAAACAAAAAGTAATTTGATTGATGTTATGGTTTAAAAAATGACAAGTCCTTTTTGTAACTGGCGGTCCTTTCAAACACATCCTTATACTCAAATTCAAGCGTATATTCGCCTATTACGCCTTTAATTCGTTCTATTAGGGAAGATTTAAGGCTTTCCAAATTACCTAGTTCAATTTTGAGGATATTCACACTACCGCCACTTGGTGCCAATGCAAACTCAGGACAAGTATTATAGCTAAACACTATGCTTGGAGCTTCTGCTAGAACTCCCTCTTTTTCCATTAATTCCCTAAAATGTTGATACGACATTACATTGTCACCTTTACTTTTTACCAGTTTCAAATTGGTAGCAATCATGGTACCAACTCCCATATTCTGGATATCGACAGATAAATTATCAGAAAAATCACTCAATTTAACAAATGGAATTGGCTTATTTTGTATTTGTAATTGCTCCTCGTTTCGTCTTTGAATTTTATATGAAATCTGGATAGAAATATAAACTGCGAATAATGAAAATACCAACGCAAAGAAATTCAGAATAGAATTTGTTGTTCCACTGATAAAGTCCCCCACGACTCCACATTCTGTGCGGTCTGTTGGTAGCTCTAAGCCAAATTGGCTGAAATAAAAACATGCAGGTATTCCAGCAAGAACTATAGCTAATAAAAAGCAAGAAAAAAAGAGCAAGAAGTATTTATTTTTCATCCAACTTATAAAATGGTCGTTTTTCTTTGTCACCTTAGCTTTTTGCACATCTTTACTAGCATCTTCTTCCTTTTTCATTTTCTTTTCTTCTAATAGATCATTACTTTTCAACCATTTATCCTTATTAGTTGCAGCCAACCATAAACAGCACATCAACACAGTCACAAAAACGATCATTAAAACTATAGGTATTACTTTCGAATACAAAGATTCCGGCATTTCGAATCCAGTAAAAGATATTATTAAGTGAACAATGAATGCTAAACACCATAAAATTAAAGCAACTTGTCCAATAGCTATATTAATTCTGGAAGGTGAATATGCGCCAGCTTTGCAATAAAAAAGATGATCCTTTATATCAACAGGGATATATCCTTTTATTTTCCGGCATTGGAATCCACCAATTCCAACCTGTTTTTTCATATCCTCTTTTTTATATCTTTCCTCATATAACTCCCCAGAATGCAACACAGCTTCACTCATATAATCCTCATTACTCTCAAATGCATCAATAGCATTCTCATATTTTTCATACCAAGCTTTTGATCCTTTCGCCATCATTATGCAGAAGCAAGAAAAAACGACACTAACCAGACAGATAACTAACAATATATTATTGAGGGTATATGCAGTAACATCAACACCCTTTTCTGACAAGACGTTGACTAAAGCCATCACAGTGACCCCATATCCTGTAAAGCATAAAATCAATAGAGTGTTCAGGAAGATAGAGCGTTGCCATAAGTGTGATATTTCAAAGTCCCGATTGACCCATAAGCGATCTCGCACGTCTTTGGTCGTTATCCTAGAATTAATAATAACATCCAATCCAGGGTCCTGTTTTAAATTGTAATTATGACGCCCATTATCTACTCTGTTTGGATCGGAATCATATCGACGAAAAAAATCGTTCGTAGTATGATTTCCAGCAGTTCTATGTGCAGGTCGTATCTCTGGTTTTTGTGAATTATTACCACCTTCGGTTGGTGTTTTGTCTATAGATTTATCTTTATCAGCCATGTCTTTGTTATTAGATTATTTTTGTTCTGGTTGTCAAATATAGTAAAATATATAGCTGAAAGCAATCGAAGAGTATTATTTACTTCACGAAATAAGAATATTTATTCTGTTATGTGCCTATTCCAATATGTTTTGAGTATTTTTATTATAGCAATTGATAAGTCAAAGTCATATTAAGTTTTAATAATTAAAATGATAAAAAAGAGGCTAAGTGCTAAGCAACAGCCTCCTTTTCTATTATTAAATCGCCATCACGAAATTATCCTGTATCTGAAACACTTCCCTGACCACAGTCCTATCCAATGTACGTGCATAATGTCGAGTCATATTCAAATTGGTATGCCCCAGCATTTTCGCAACACTCTCCATTGAAACTCCGTTAGCCAGTGCATAGGTTGCAAAAGTATGTCTGGCGGTATGTGTCGTTAATATCTTGGTGATTCCGCAAATATCAGCAAGTTCCTTCAAATACGCATTAACTTTTTGATTACACATTACGGGTAATAGCACATCATGTACAAGACAATATTTATCGTCGGCATACTTTTCAAGGATTTTCAAAGGAATCTCCCTGAGTGGAATATTGCACATGATTTTAGTTTTCTGGCGAGCCTTTCTAATCCACTTCACACCATTGGAATCCACCACTATATTCGACGATTTAAGTTGCTTGACATCTGAAAAAGCAAGACCCGTGAAGCAACAAAAAATAAAAGTATCCCGCACCTGAGCCAACCGGGATATTGTAATTTCTTTGCTGAGGAGTTTCTGAATTTCAGAATCTTCAAGGAAATCACGCTCCACTGCTTCAAGCGTGAATTTATATTCAGCAAAAGGGTCTTTCTTCAACCACCCCTTTGCCAAGGCAAGAAGGATAATCTTTTTGAAGTTCTTCAAATATTTCGTCGAAGTATTATGGCTGCATTCTTTTTTAGTCAACAGCCAAAACATATAGTCTTCCACAAACTGCTGAGACATTTCACTCAAGAGAAAATCTTTCTTGCGATAAGTTTCCCACACAAAATCCTGTGTATGCTTTAATGTTGTCTCATAACGTTGCGCTGTTGCAGCGGCCATGCTTATACCAACCAGCTTCCTGCATTTCTCATTATGTTCACGGAAAATATCAAATAAACTACGGTCAATAAAATCTCCCTTTCCAAGATAACGGGCTAAAACTTTCGAAGCAGTTACATTATCCCCTTCAATTTCCATATCACGTTGAATTTTGAGAACCCTCCCATAAATAGCATCAAGGTATAGGTTCAATTCTTTCCCCTCACGTTTTTTGTCCACGGCTCTGCCTTTATCGGCATCCCAAAGTTGGGGTAAAATCGTTTTCTTTATTGATGCATCCGCACGAACACCGTTTACAGTAATCCTCATCAGGATCGGCGCCTCACCATGCCGATTTAATTTTGTCCTACGAATGTAGAATAAGAGGCTAAAAGTTACTCTTTCCATCTTTCTTTAGTTTTTAAATTTCACATTGCAAAATAACTAAATCAGAGGCAATTTAACAGTCCGCAAAACATTGAAAAACAAATAATTACAATCTTATTCGGTGGCAAAAAATGCAGGGCAAAAAAGGACACCGAATAGTACACCGGGATGATACATTATTCTTAGCTTTTCGTGTAAACTAAAACAAAAAAAATCCCTATAAACATCTAGTTTACAGGGATTTGCTTCATTTTTCCTTTTTTAAAAGCGGAGAGACAGGGATTCGAACCCCGGGTACCTCGCAGTACAACGGTTTTCAAGACCGCCGCAATCGACCACT
>PPYE01046400.1_pt1 | contig 45756 bp, 37 predicted proteins | sample 1559881 | NCBI WGS metagenome assembly PPYE01 (sample SAMN08240022, study PRJNA423297) | Human gut metagenome, whole genome shotgun sequencing project.
CCCGCAGGGCTGACGCCCAGGTTCGAATGCCCTCGCTGCGCCCACTGCCGTGGGCTGCGCTGGGGCAGACCCTCCTGTCTCGTGTTTTTTTATTTGTAAAAAGATAAAAAGAAGCAGAAAGCACGAGAAAAAGAATGCATTTCAGCGGAGGTCCCGATTTATAGGGACTTCCGCTGTTTTTGTGGGTTCCGCTGGCAGAATGCCCCGGACTTGTATAACGGCTGCTTTTGTGATATGATTGGCTTCATAAAAATGCAGCATATAAGGAGATGACCTCATTGATGAAGAAATTATGGATAGCAGCGCTTCTGGGGCTTATGCTGGCGCTTTCCGGATGCGGCGGAGAAAAGACAGAAGATGCGGCAGAAGCCGCTGCGATGGAGGAAGGGCAGTATAAAATTGAAATTTTCACGGCTGAAAGTACGGCTGTGCCTGTAAACACGACGGAGGACCCGGCTGTGATCCAGAAGCTTCTGGAATCCCCGGAGTGGGAACGGATCACGGAAGTGCCAGACGATCTGGTGCCGGAGTTTGGACTCAGGATCTGGGAAAAGGTAGAGGTAAATTATAATAAGACGGAGGAAAGTGAAGAGCCGGAGTATGAGGTGATCGAAACGATCACGATCTTTAAGGATACGGATTGTATCGAACGGGTATATTCCAGCAACGCCGTAAAGGGAGCCAATATCCCGGTTTCAGTGGCCGCCTTCTATTATAAGGTGCCCCAGGAATTTTTAGATACAGTGAAAGAACTGGCAAAGTAAAATGAAGCCGGGGCGCTCCAGAAACGGAGGCCCCGGTTTTTGAATTATTTTAAGAAATCCAGAACAACGGTTCCGTCTTCTTTTTTTACCACAGCATTTTTAGTCATATTGAGACTTTCAATAGCTTTCAGATAGTCTTCCTTGGAGGCAAAGCGCGGTTTGTTTTCCGCAAGGACCTTTTTCGCCAGGGCTGCGTCATTGGAAAGAAGGCGGTCGGCCATGATCAGCAGGCATTTAGCCGGAGCAACACAGGCCCGTTCCGGATCGTCGATGTAATAATCCATGCCGTGACCGGTTCCAATGGCTCCTGCGCCGTAGGGATGGACCGCCGGCATGATGGAGGAAACGTCTCCCATATCGGTGCTGCCAGTATCCCAGTGATCGGTCTCCTCTACGCAGCCAGGGCCGCCAATAGCCTCCATGGCCTCTTTTGCCAGAGCGTTCAGGTTCTTATCGTTATTTAATGGGAAATAACCTGGGCGGTCCTCCAGAAGAACGGTGGCGCCGATAGCTGCGGCGGATCCGGCCATGGCCTGGTTCAGCTTTTTATTGTATTCCACGATCGCCTCATAGGATGCGCCGCGCACATAGGTCTCCACCTTGGTCCTCTCGGGGATGGCGTTTACGGCTGCGCCGCCCTCGGTGATGATGGGATGGAAACGGATATGCTCATTGTCCAGGAAGGTTTCGCGGAGAGCGTTGGCTGCGGTCATGGCAGTGGTGGCTGCATACAGGGCGTTGATGCCCTTTTCCGGGGAACCGCCGGCATGGGATGCCACACCCTCAAAGGTCACATTCTTTACAACACAGCCATTGCAGCCGGGGTTGATGGTCAGGTATTTTCCCTCCGGCATGTTGCCGGCGTGGATCATCATGGCCATGTCGACTCCGTCAAAATAGCCGCGGTAGATAAATTCCACCTTGCCGCCGTAATAATGGATCGTTCCCTGCTTTCTGAGGCCCTCCCTGTAACCCAACTGGATCAGCTCCTCTGCGGGAACGGCCATGAGGCGGATGGAGCCGCATAATCCGTCCAGGGCTCCGGGCTGCTTTAAAGCCGCGGCGACTCCTGCCAGGGTCGCGCACTGGGCGTTGTGGCCGCAGGCATGGACAGCTTTCGTCTCCGGGTCAGCGTCCGGGTGGTTTCCGCAGATCAGGGAATCCAGTTCTCCCAGGATCGCTACCTTGGGACCCGGCTTTCCGGTTTCCACATCTGTATAGAAGCCGGGAATATCTCCGGCCTTTGTGAGGGTGTAGCCAAGATCTTCAAAGAGCTTTTCCATGTATGCGTTGGTCTTCCATTCATGGTATCCAGTCTCGGGGCTGGCCCAGATGTCACGTTCTGTCTTTAAGATCAGATCCCGGCAGTTTTCCACCAGATTTTTCAGTTGTTCAGTTCTGTCCATGGTATTACCTCCCATTTTTTAAATATGTTCATCGTATGAAGCCAGGGTCAAAAAATTTTTGACCCAATATCAATAGTATACATGCTGTCAGAGAATTTGTCTATTTTATTCTTCAAAAAGGAAAGATAGGAAAAAAGAATAGGAGGGAAACCGGGTTGACGGACAGCACTTTGGAGGATACAATAGAATCAGATAAATATACAGAATTATGTGAAAAGGAGCGACATATATGGGGGTTACAGCAGTTTATTTTTCTCCGACGGGGAATACGAAAAAAAGTGTGGAGGCCATGGCGGCGGCTCTGGATCCAGGCTATAAAACAGTGGATCTGACGCTGCCTTCTGATACGGGAGTATCCTGTCAGTTTGGCCCGGAGGATTTGGTGATCATTGGAATGCCGGTATACGCAGGCAGGATCCCTATGGTGGCGGTACCCAGGCTTTCCAGGTTAAAGGGAAATGGAACGCCATGCATTCTCGTGGCTACCTATGGAAACCGTCATTATGACGATGCGCTGGTGGAGATGGAGGACATTGCCAGGGAACATGGATTTACTGTAAAGGGAGCGGCTGCCCTGGTAGGGCGCCATACATATGGGGAGATCCAGACGGAGCGTCCGGATGGGGAGGATCTGAAGGCGGATGCAGAATTTGCAAAGCGTGCGGCTGCATCAGAAGCCATGAAGAGCACGATCCCTGGAAGCCGTCCTTATAAAAAGGAAGCAGTTCCCGGAGGGAAGTTTAAGCCTTTGACCTCGGATGCATGTGTTGGCTGCGGGATCTGTAAGCGCGGCTGTCCGGTCCAGGCCATCAATGACCAGTTCCAGGTGAATCCGGAGATCTGCATTTCCTGCTTTCGCTGTATCCGGAATTGTCCAGTTCATGCAAAGAACATGGATGTAGAGGTATACCACGCGTTTGCCAGGGAGTTCTCGTCCAGGCTGGCAGAACGGCGGGAGAACGAGTATTATCTATAAGCATACGGAAGAGGACCAAAGGAGCAGGACTGCGGATGCTGCTGTTTACGGGCTTTCTGGTGAACAGCGGCAGCCGGGCTGCCTTTGGAGACGAAACGGGATTGACAAATGCCTTCTGACAGTGGTATAATACGATGCGCGTGTTTGACACGATGCGGATGTGGCGGAACTGGCAGACGCACCAGCCTTAGGAGCTGGCGGGCAACCGTGGGGGTTCAAGTCCCTTCATCCGCATGAAAAGACCACTGTATTTGCCGGTTTACCGACAGGTACAGTGCTTTTTTATATCATAGGAAAAAGCATCCTATGATATAAAAAACGTTCCGCGGGGACCGTCATGGGGCGGAAGGAACTTTGGCGCAGAAGCGGCCGCCGCAGGCGGGGAAGGCCGAAAGCACGTTCTGTGACAGGAAAGTCTTCCTCGGAGAAAAATGCTTACAAGAGACAGGAGGAACTCCCATGAGTTTAACAGAGCTTTTTATTATTGCCGTGGGTCTCTCGATGGACGCCTTCGCGGTTTCCGTCTGTAAGGGCCTTTCGGTCCAGAGGCTTAAGCTGGGCCATGCCCTGACCTGCGGCGTTTATTTTGGAGGCTTCCAGGGACTGATGCCGGCGCTGGGATATCTTTTGGGAAGCCAGTTCCAGAGCGTGATTGTGAAGGTGGACCACTGGATCGCCTTTATCCTGCTGGGGATCATCGGGATCAATATGATCCGGGAATCCCGGGATACGGATGCCGAGTCCCTGGACTCCTCCTTTGGGTTTAAGGCCATGCTCCCCCTGGCGGTGGCTACCAGCATTGACGCTTTGGCGGTGGGAGTGACCTTTGCCTTTTTAAACGTCAATATCCTTTGGGCAGTGACATTTATCGGGGTGATCACATTTATCTTATCTTCCATTGGAGTAAAGGTGGGCCATGTGTTCGGCCTGCGGTATAAAGGAAAGGCAGAATTTGCCGGCGGGCTGATCCTGGTGCTCATGGGCTGCAAGATCCTTCTGGAGCACCTGGGGATCCTGGGATAGGGTATGGCCGGGAGGTTTAAGCGTTCCGGAAAAGTGCAGTATATATCATCAATATTTATATAAGGAGGAATGGCTATGGACAGAAAACTGGATGTACGGAAGATTTATGAGAGCGTGAAGGAAAAGATCACGTTTAAGCCGGAGGCGGCTCTGGTCCTGGGCTCTGGCCTAGGAAACTTTGCAGAGAAGGTGGAGATTGCAGAGGTCCTGGACTATAAGGACATTCCGGGTTTCCCCGTGTCTACGGTGCCGGGGCATAAGGGCCGTTTTATCTTCGGCTATGTGGAGGACGTGCCCATGGTGATCATGCAGGGCCGAGTACATTTTTACGAGGGGTATTCTATGGATGAGGTGACGCTGCCGATCCGTTTAATGAAGCTCATGGGCGCGAAGCTGTTATTCCTCACCAATGCATCGGGCGGCGTGAACACTGGCTATCAGGCTGGGGATTTTATGCTGATGAGCGATCATATCAGCAGCTTTATCCCGTCTCCGCTTATCGGGCCCAATGACGAGGAGGCAGGCCCCAGATTCCCGGATATGAGCGATGTGTACAGGAAAGAGATCCGGGATATCATCCAGCGGGTGGCCAAAGAGGAAAACATCCCGATCCAGGAGGGCGTTTACGTGCAGTTCACAGGCCCGGCTTATGAGACGCCGGCGGAGATCCGTATGGCCAGGACTCTGGGAGCGGACGCTGTGGGCATGAGCACGGTCTGCGAGGCCATTGTTGCCAACCACATGGGCATGAGCGTGTGCGGGATCTCCTGTATCACCAATATGGCCAGTGGGATCCTTCCCCAGCCTTTGAGTCATAAGGAGGTCCAGGAGACAGCGGACCGGGTGGCTCCTCTGTTTGAGCGGCTGGTGAAAAAGTCCCTGGCTGCCATTTACCATGAGTATCTGTGCGCGAAATAGTCAATAAAACAGGAAAGGACTGCCATGAGCGGTCCATATAAGACGGAGGCCTCTGCCTGCCGGGACCGATCAGATCCCGGGGGAACAGAGGCCTCCGTTTTCGTCCAGCCGGAGGATCTCGGCGCCCAGGAGCGCGGCGTCCTCTTTTGAGTGGGTGGAAAAAAGAAGGAGCTTTCCAGCGGTATATTCGTTTATTATACGGGCAGCCTGCCGTTTTGTGTCCGGATCCAGGCCGGTGAAAGGCTCGTCCATGAGGACGATATCAGCCGGGGCCAGGATGGCCCGCAGAATGGCAGTACGGCGCTTCATGCCGCCGGAAAATTCCGACACCGGCTTTTTGAGGGAATCTTCGGGCAGAAGGCGCTTTATGATGGCAGTCAGCTCATGGGCAGGATACCTGCGGCCGGTGACGAAGCGGATATTCTGGAGGGCGGTGTATCCCTCAAGCAGGCGGTCCTCCTGGAAAACAGCAGAAAAGGAGCGGCCCTCCAGGCCCTCTATGGTTCCGGAATCAGCGGTCTCCAGCCCCATGAGGATCCGGAAAAGCGTGGTCTTTCCAGCTCCCGAGGGAGCCATAAGGCAGCAGGGACAGCCGCTTTCCAGATCCAGGGATACATGGTCCAGCACAAGACTGTCCCCATAGGATTTTGTCAGGTCCCGGACGGTGACCCGGAAGGCGGGATCAGACGGAAGCAACATGGTTTTCCTCCTTTCCGGGAACGCTGTTTCCGGCAATGGTCTTTAACAGAAGAAGAAACAGCTTTTCAAAGACAGAGCTGACGGCGATGATCATGAGGGTCCAGGCAAAAAGATCAGCGGTGCTCAGATAGATCTTGGCCATATAAAGCCCTTCTCCAATGGAGCCGCCGGGAACGCCGATGACCTCGGCAGCAATGCCGGATTTAAAGCCCATTCCCAGGGAGGTCTTTAGGGCGTTTTCCAGGTATGGATACAGGGAGATCCGGTAAATGGAAAGGGCCTGCCTCCAGACCGGGATCCGGAAGACCCGGGCCATTTCCAGAAGTCCCGGATCCGCATGGGAGAGTCCGGCCAGGGTGTTTATATGGATCACCGGATAGACCACAAGGAAGGAAATAAAGACCGAAAGGTTTTCTGCTCCAGTCCATATGAGGGCCAGGATCACGAAGGAGGCCACGGGCACGGACTTCATGAACTGGATGGCCGGTTCCAGGATCTCGCCTGCCAGGGGCTTCCAGAAGGCCAGGGAGCCGGTCAGGAGACCCGCCAGGAAGGCCATAAAAAATCCCAGGCTGATGCGGCCGAAGGAAAACCAGAGGGCTCCCCAGGAGGCTGGGGAGGCAAGCTGTACAGCCAGGGCCTTTAAGGCATCCAGGGGCCCCACCAGAAGGATCTGGTTCTGGACGGCCAGGGACGCCAGATGCCACAAAAACAGCCAGAACAGCAGAATGGCGGTCCTTCGGGACCAGTCTGGGAATCTGTGCATGGAAGTATCTGCTCCTTTACATATAGAGCCGGAAGCTCCGGCCCGGTCATTTAGTTGGAAACGGCTCCCGTATAATAGAAGGCGTCATCCGGCAGGGCTCCGCCTGTGGAGGCGGGATTCTGGTCAAAGAGGACCTTTAAATAGCCGGACAGGGCCGTTTTCATCTCCCCGCCGGACAGGAAGGTGATATTGCAGCCAGGCAGGGCCTTTTTCGCCACGGCAGCCTTGGGAACGATCCCGGCGGCCTCGATCAGCATGGAAGCTGTGTCGGGATCCTCGGAGGTAAAGCGGATGGACGCCTCATGCTCAGAAAGGAAGGTATCCACCAGATCGCCGTGGGCGGCCAGGAAATCGTTATTTACGATGGTCACGCCGGTGATCATGCGGCTTCTGGTCTCGGCCTGCTCCTGGGCCTCATCCCAGGCCTTTGTCAGATCCAGGACCACAGAAAGGCTTTCGTTCTGGGCCAGGGCAGAAGTAACGAAGGGCTGGGGGAGAAGGCCGATGCGGCTGGGATCCTCCGCAAGGACAGAGGCCACCTCCGCAGGCTCGGATTTGAACTCCAGGGTCACATCGTTCTCGGTCAGTCCGGCAGCGGACATCAGATAGCGGAGGGAATATTCCGGAGTTGTGCCCTTTCCGGTGAGGTATACGGTCTTTCCCTTTAACTGGTCAATGGAGGTGACAGAGGTGTCGGAGGATACCAGATATAAGACGCCCAGGGTGTTGATATCAACGACGGAGATCCCGCCCTTTGTCTTGTTATAGAGGACTCCGGCAACGTTGGCGGGAAGAAGGGCGATGTCCACCTTATTTCCTGCCACCAGGGCTGTCAGCTCGTCGGCAGCTGTCACCATGGTAAATTCATAATCGTTCTGGGCTTTTCCGTTTTCTGCGTCGTCCATGAGCTTCACAAGGCCCATGGTGGTGGGGCCCTTTAGGCCGCCGACGCGGATCACTGTGCCGTCCCCGCTGCCGCCGGAGGATTCTTTTTCTTCTGCTGCGGCCTCAGTGGCTTCTTTTTCACTGGTTTCAGGGACAGAAGCCTCTGCGTCAGAAGAAGCCGCAGAGGTCTGGGACTCTGCGGATCCCGCAGCGGAGGTCTCAGCCGGTTTTTCAAAACCGCAGCCTGTAAGGAGCGCCATGCCCAGGGCCGCGGCAAGAATGAAAGATGCGAATTTTTTCATAATATTAATTCCTCCTGGAATAGATTGTTTTTGTGCTGACTCCGTCCAGCATTCCAAGCTTTCCAGAAAGGCTGCTGATCTTGTCCATGGGCGCGTCCAGGACGACGCTGATGATAGAAAGGCCTTTTTCACGGTAAGGCACGCCCATGCGGCCGATAATGTATGAACGGTACTGGTGGAGAAGGTCGTTGAGCTTTTCCACGGACTCTGCATTTTCCACCATGATCCCAATGAGCGCTACGCGTGTTTCCATAATCTGTTCCTTTCTGTACAGGATCTTATCGCCTTTTCCCTCAGAAAGCGCCAGCGCCCTTCGGGGTCAGTACGAACAGCTTCAATATATCATACGGGCCAGGGTTTGTCAAAGCGGCGGCAGAAATTATACGGCCTCTTAATAAAATAAAGAAAAAAGGCAAAATCTCGTTAAAAATTATACAGGTTTCATATTGCGGAGACCGTTCGGATATGCGATAATATAGAACGATATAGGATTAAGGAAAGATTTCGGAAGGATATCAGGAGGAATCAAGTATGAGGACCAATGATGAGGCATTGTTAAAGATCAAGTATAATGTTCTGCATGAAGTGGCAAAGCTGGCCTTTTCCGGAGAGCTGGATGAGAAAAGGGACGAGATCCCTTTTAAGCTGATCCCGGGACCCAAGGCCCAGTTCCGCTGCTGCGTATATAAGGAGAGGGAGATCCTCCGCCAGAGAGTCCGTCTGGCCGAGGGCAAATGTCCCAGTGGAAAGCACAGCGACAATATGATCCAGGTGATTCCCTCCGCCTGCGAGGAGTGCCCGATCACCCGGTTCGTGGTGACCGACAACTGTCAGAAATGTATGGGTAAGGCCTGCCAGAATGCATGTAATTTCGGAGCCATCTCCATCGGCCGCGACCGGGCCCATATCGATCCGGATAAATGTAAGGAATGCGGAAAGTGCGCCCAGGCATGTCCGTACAACGCCATTGCGGAGCTGATCCGTCCCTGCCGCCGCGCATGTCCTGTGGACGCCATTACCATGGATCTGGATACGGGTATCTGCCAGATCGACGAGAAGAAATGCATCCAGTGCGGAGCCTGCGTGAGAAGCTGTCCCTTCGGAGCCATCACCTCCAAGGTGTTCATCGTCCAGGTTATCAATGCCCTGAAGGCTGGAAAGAAGGTTGTTGCCATGGTGGCCCCCGCCGCAGAGGGCGAGTTTGGAGCCGACATCACCATGGGAAGCTGGAGAACGGCCCTTAAGAAGGTCGGCTTTGCGGATATGGTGGAGGTTGCCGCCGGCGGAGACATGACGGCTGCTTACGAGGCCATGGAGTGGGCAGAGGCCTATAAGGAAGGAAAGAAGATGACCACCTCCTGCTGTCCGGCCTTTGTGAACCTGATCAAAAAACATTATCCCACGCTGATCGATAACCTGTCTACCACGGTTTCCCCCATGTGTGCCGTGTCCAGAATGTTAAAGGCCAAAGATCCGGAGACCGTTACCGTGTTCATCGGGCCGTGCATGGCGAAAAAGGCAGAGGCAGCCGATAAGAGCGTGGAAGGAAACGCAGACTTTGTCCTGACCTTCGGAGAGGCCATTGAGCTGATGCGGGCCAAGGACGTGGAGCTGGAGCCGGAGGAGTATAAGGACCAGGAAGCCAGCATGTTCGGAAAGCGGTTCGGAAACGGCGGCGGCGTTACCAATGCAGTGGTCCAGTGCTTAAAGGAACAGGGAGAGAACACTGATATCAAGGTGGCAAGATGCAGCGGTCCGGTAGACGTGAAGAAAGCGCTGCTGCTCATGAAGGTGGGAAGGCTCCCCGAGGACTTCATCGAAGGCATGATGTGCCAGGGCGGCTGCGTAGGCGGCCCCAGCAACTTAAAGCAGGAGACGACCTTTAAGAAGGACCGGGACGCTCTGATCGGAAAGGCCGATGAGAGAGGCGTATGGGAGAACTTAAAGAATTATGATATGGAGTCCTTCTCCATGCACAGGACCCACGAAAAGCAGTAAATAAGAGGCGGCGGATATGGAACAGCAGGGAAAGACAGAAAATAACGGAAACAGCAGGCTGGAAACGGGGAACATATGGAAACTGATGCTTTCACTTTCCATCCCCTCCATCATCGCCCAGCTGGTGGGGATCTTATACAACATGGTGGACCGGATGTTCATCGGAAGGATCGAAAACGGGACCACGGCCATGGCGGCCTTAAGCGTGTCCCTTCCGCTGATTACCTGTATCACTGCGTTCACAAGATTAGTGGGGATCGGCGGCGCGCCCTTATGCGCCATTAAAATGGGAAAGAAGGACCAGAGGGGGGCGGAGGAGATCCTGGGTGTCAGCTTCGCCTCCCTGATTACTGTGGGAGTGATCCTTACGGTGGTGATCCTGGTTTTCCAGAGGCCCATTTTAACGCTTTTCGGCGCAGATCCCACCACTCTGGACATGGCCTGTGATTATGTGTCCATCTATGCCCTGGGAACGGTCTTCGTGATGATCTCCCTGGGCATGAATTCTTACATTACGACCCAGGGCTTCGCCCGCACCGGCATGTGCACGGTACTGATCGGAGCCATTTTAAACATTATCTTTGATGCGTTTTTCATCAACTATCTTCACATGGGTGTCAAAGGGGCGGCCATCGCCACCATCATCGCCCAGGGGATCTCCTGTATCTGGGCCCTTTCCTTTTTATTTGGAAAGAAGAGCCTGTTAAAGATGCGGCGGGAATTTTTCAAGGTGAAGAAGAAGGTGCTTCTGCCCATCATGGCTCTGGGCGTATCGCCCTTTACCATGAGCATTACAGAAAGCCTGATCCAGATCTCCTTTAACAATCAGCTTTCCAAATACGGCGGCACCATGGCCGTGGGCACTGTGGCCATCATGTTCAGCCTGTGGCAGTTTGTGACCCTGCCCACCCAGGGCTTCTGCCAGGGGGCCCAGCCCATTATCAGCTACAATTACGGAGCCGGAAATCTGGCCCGGGTGCGGAAGGCCTGTAAGATCAGCCATGTGCTGTGCTTGATCTTTGCAACGACCCTCACAGGCCTTATGATGATCTTCCCAGGCCCCTTTGCCGGTATCTTCAGCAACGACCCGGCGCTCCTCCATTTCAGCGCCTGGGCGCTTCCTATTTATCTGGCGGGCGGAGCGATCTTCGGGGCTCAGATCAGCTGCCAGCAGTCCTTCATGTCCCTGGGACAGGCAAAGATCTCTCTGATCCTGGCCTGCTTAAGGAAGGTCATCCTTCTGGCACCGCTGATCTACATATTCCCTGTGACCGTGGGAAAGCTGCCCTTTGCGGCGGCCATGGCAGAGGAGATCGCGGGGCTGGTGGAATATCCGGCGGAGGTATTTTCTATTTTCTTTGCGGAGCCCGTGTCGGATATCCTTGCGGCGATCTGTACGTCGGCGACATTTTATGTGTTTTATAAGAGGCATTTGAAGGATTGATGGGAATAGGATAAGACAGGAAAAGGTCCCTTGGGAACCGGGAGAAGCCATAAAGACTCTCCCCGGTCTCAAGGGACCTTCGTTTTATTTCCCCAGCTTCCTCTGTACCGCTTTCACCACTTCCATGATCGGAATGATGAGTACGGCCAGTCCCAGGGCGATGGCGTATTCGTGAAGGCCGATGGGTGTGAACTCAAAGGCAGCGGCTAAGAACGGAACCTCGATGACGGCGGTGGTCAGGATCAGGGAAACGACCATTGCACCGAACAGGAAGTTGTTGTGGGTCTTTAAGGTAAAGATGGAGCCGCGGCGGCTTCTCATGTTCAAGGAGTGGAAGATCTCAACCATGGACAGGGTCAGGAATGCCATGGTGGTTCCGTCCGGGCTGTTGACAAATTCCCAGACGCCGCTTTCCACATAATGGCCCACCAGATAGGAGACCATGACCAGAACTGTTACGATAAAGCCCTGGAAGAACACGTCAAAGCCCATGCCTCCGGCGAAGATCCCTTCCTTGGGGTCCCTGGGCTTCTGCCTCATGATATCGGATTCGCTCTTTTCCATACCCAGGGCCAGAGCCGGGAAGCAGTCGGTGATCAGGTTGATCCATAAAAGGTGGACGGGTTTCAGGATCGTAAAGCCAATGAGGGTGGAGAAGAAGATGGCCAGGACCTCAGCCAGGTTGGAGGCTAAAAGGAACTGGATGGCCTTCCGGATATTGGCATAGATCCGGCGGCCCTCTTCAACGGCAGAGACGATGGTGGCAAAGTTATCGTCCGCCAGCACCATATCGGCCACATTCTTTGTAACGTCGGTTCCGGTGATGCCCATGCCGACGCCGATGTCGGCGCTCTTGATGGACGGCGCATCGTTGACGCCGTCTCCGGTCATGGCCGTGATCTTTCCGCGTGCCTTCCAGCCGTTGACGATGCGGACCTTATGTTCCGGCTGAACACGGGCATAAACGGAAAATTCGGTGATCCGGCGGGCGAATTCCTCGTCGCTCAGATCGTTCAGCTGTGCGCCTGTGATGGCCTGATCCGGGGAGGTGATGATCCCCAGCTCCATTCCGATGGCTACGGCAGTATCCTTGTGGTCTCCGGTGATCATAATGGGACGGATCCCGGCTTCCCGGCATTCTGCAATGGCGGTCTTCACTTCCGGACGCACGGGATCGATCATGCCGGAGAGGCCGACGTAAGTCAGATCCTGCTCCAGGAATTCCGGTTCTGTGCTTTCCGGCATGGAGGACCAGTCTCTTTTCGCAGCGCAGAGGACACGGAGGGCGCGGTCGGCCATGGATTTATTGGCGGCCAGGATGGAAGCGCGGATCTCGTCGGTCATTTCCACCGCAAAACCGTTTACCATGGCTCTGGTACAGCGTTTTAATACCTCATCGGGAGCGCCCTTGGTGTACTGGATGATGGTCCCGTCGGCAGCCTTATGGACCGTGGACATCATTTTCCGCATGGAATCAAAGGGAGCCTCACCCACCCGGGGCCATGCGGCCTTCAGCTCAGGCTTTAAGAGGCCGTTTTTGGCGGCGTCATTGACCAGGGCGCATTCCGTAGGTTCTCCGATGGCCTGGCCTGCTTCGGCGTCCCATTCGGAATCGGAACAGAGAGCCATGGCTGTTTCCAGTTCCTTTTCATCGTCAGTCACATGGTCCACCACGGTCATCCGGTTCTGGGTCAGCGTACCAGTCTTATCAGAGCAGATGATCTGGGTACAGCCTAAGGTCTCCACAGCCGTCAGCTTGCGGATGATGGCGTTTCGTTTTGACATATTGGTAACGCCGATGGAAAGTACGATGGTGACCACAGCTGCGAGACCCTCGGGGATCGCTGCCACAGCCAGGGATACGGCTACCATAAAGGAGTTTAAGATGGAGCTGCCGTTGAAGCCGGAGCGCATGAGGCCTACGGCAAAGATCACGGCGCAGATGCCCAGTACCAGTACGGTCAGGATCTTGCTGAGCTGGTTTAACTTTAACTGGAGGGGGGTCTCCTCATCCTTGGCCTGGGCCAGGGCAGAGGCGATCTTACCCATTTCTGTGTCCATGCCAGTACCAGTGAGGACAGCCTTTCCTCGTCCGTATACCACGGTGGAGCCCATGTAGACCATGTTCTTTCTGTCGCCCAGGGGAATGTCCTTCTGTCCGCCCAGGGAAAGAAGCTCGGCGGCCTTATTGACCGGAACGGACTCGCCGGTGAGGGCGGCCTCCTCGATCTTCATGCTGGCGCTTTCAATGATCCGTCCATCGGCAGGAACCGCATCTCCGGCCTCCAGGACTACGATATCGCCGGGGACCAGATCCTCGCTCTTTAAGGTGACGATCTTTCCGTCACGGAGGACCTTACTGGATGCGGCTGCGATCTCCTGAAGGGCTGCGATGGCCGCTTCTGCCTTTCCTTCCTGTACTACGCCGAGAACGGCGTTAATGATCACCACAGCGATAATGATGATCACGTCTGCAAAGGATTCGCCCTGATAGAATGCCGTGATGCCGGAAATAATGGCGGCGGCGATGAGGATCAGGATCATGGGATCCGAGAGCTCTTTTAAGAACCGCTTCAGAATGGAATCCTTTTTTGCCTCCTTCAGCTTGTTCTTTCCGTACTGGGCGAGTCTTTTTTCAGCCTCGCCGGTGGAAAGACCCTGGTCGGAGGAATTCTGTGCCTTCAGCACTTCTTCATAATTTTCCAGATATTCTTTCACGTTGCCTCCTTATCTGGAAGATAGTATGCCCGGAAAACGGAAAAAAATAAGACTTATCCTCAGAGAGATCCCTTTGGATAAGTCTCGTTGTTTTCATGAAACGGATCAGACGGAGAAATCCAGGCCTGAGCCGTATCAAGACAGGACCAGGCCGGTCGGCCATGTGTGTTGATCCTGTCACACCGGGGTGTCAACTACTCCCTTATTCACTATTTTGTTTTGAATACCAGCGGCAGTTTTTTTCCTGCCCTTTTGTTATTCAGTATTCTACCCCTGGAAAAGAAAAAAATCAAGGGTACGAATTGAAAAATTGATAAAATTTCAGCAAACTTTTTGGGAAATTTTGCTAAAAACAGTCCTAAACCTGCAATCCCTTGACCTGGCGGGCGTTGAGCTCCTCCAGCCGTTCCTTTGTGACCGCCGCCAGCTGCTCGGCTTCGCAGGGCTCATGGCCCAGGTTTTTATGGGCAGTGGCTAACATCAGCTTGATCCGGTTCAGCTGGTTTACCTCGCTGGCTCCGGGATCATAGTCCACGGCAATGATATTGGCCTCTGGATGCTGGCGGCGCAGCTCCTTGATGACGCCCTTTCCAACGATATGGTTGGGCAGGCAGCCAAAGGGCTGGACGCAGACGATGTTCCTGGTGCCGCCTTTGATGAGCTCTAACATTTCCCCGGTCAGGAACCAGCCTTCGCCGGTCTGGTTTCCCAGGGAGACGAAGCCGCTGGCCATGGACGCCAGGTATTTGATCTTTGTGGGCGGCGTGAAGTGGACGCTCTTTTCCAGGGCGATCCGCGCCGACTTGCGGAAATACTCCAGAAGGGAGATCGCCGTATTGCAGAGCCAGGCGGTGGAGTGCTTCGCCCCCAGATGACCGGCTTTGAAATTGCTGTTGTAGAAGCAGTACAGCAAAAAGTCCATGAGATCCGGCATCACGGCCTCGGCCCCTTCGGATTCCAGAAGCTCCACGATGTGGTTGTTGGCAGTGGGAGAGAATTTCACCAGGATCTCGCCCACGATCCCCACCCGGGGCTTTTGGATGTCCAGCCGCTCCAGGCTGTCGAAATCGCGGATGATGCCGCGGATGTTCTTCGTGAAGTTCATCATACCCAGGGAGGGACCGGAAAGCTCGCGGATACAGATCTTTTTCCATTTTTCATGCAGAGCATTGGCAGAGCCGGGCACCTTTTCATAAGGCCTGGTGGCGTACAGCACACGCATGAACACGTCTCCGTAGACCACGGCCTGCATGGCCTTGGCGATCAGGGGAGCCGTCAGGGTGAAGCCCGGGTTGGACTCCATGCCGTTGGCGTTGATGGAGATCACAGGGATCTGGGGCATCCCTGCCTTTTCCAGGGCCCGGCGGATGAAGCCGATGTAGTTGGAGGCCCGGCAGCCGCCGCCGGTCTGGGTCATGACCACTGCCGTGTGGTCCAGGTCGTATTTCCCGGACAGGAGGGCGTCCATGATCTGGCCGATGACAATCAGGGACGGGTAGCAGGCGTCGTTGTTGACAAAGCGCAGCCCCGTATCCACGGCGGTCTTGTCGTCGTTCTGAAGGATCACCAGGTTATAACCGAAGCTGCGGATGGCCGGCTCCAGCAGATCGAAGTGGATGGGCGACATCTGGGGGCAGAGAAGGGTGTAGGTCTTTCTCATTTCCTTTGTGAAGACCACCCGGTTGTAGGCGCTGGATACGATGTTTCTGGTATAGCGCCGTTCCTCTCTTACCCGCAGGGCGGAGATCAGGGAGCGGATCCGGATCCGGGCAGCTCCCAGGTTGTTGACCTCATCGATCTTTAGGACTGTATAGATCTTCCCGGCGCTGGTGAGAATATCATTGACCTGGTCCGTGGTCACGGCGTCCAGGCCGCAGCCAAAGGAGTTCAGCTGGATCAGATCCAGGTTATCCCGGGTCTTTACAAAGGAGGCTGCGGCATAAAGCCTGGAATGGTACATCCACTGGTCGGTGACGATCAGCGGCCGCTCCACCTCTGCCAGGTGGGAAATGGAATCCTCGGTCAGCACCGCAAAGCCATAGGAGGTGATCAGATCAGCGATCCCGTGGTTGATCTCCGGATCGATGTGGTAGGGCCGTCCGGCCAGGACGATGCCGTGTTTTCCGGTCTCCTCTAAATAGGAAAGCACCTCCTCGCCCTTTTTCTCCACATCAGCGCGGGCCCTGGAAAGCTCTTCCCAAGCCCTATGGGCCGCAGACCGGACCTCATGCTCGGGGATCTGGAATTCATGTTTAAATTCCTGCACCAGTTGCTTTGTAAGGGTCTTTTCATCCGTGAAGGCCATGAAGGGATTCATGAACCGGATGTGGTTTTCCTCCAGGTCCTCCATATTGTTTTTGATGTTTTCCGCGTAGGAGGTGACGATGGGGCAGTTGTAGTGGTTCCCGGCCCCGGCCACCTCATTCCTTTCATAAGGGATGCAGGGGTAGAAAATAAAGGGAACGCCCTTTTTTATGAGCCATTCCACGTGGCCATGGGACAGCTTCGCCGGATAGCATTCGGACTCGCTGGGAATGGTCTCGATGCCCAGCTCATAGATCTGGCGGCTGGACTGGGGGGACAGGATCACCTGAAAGCCCAGTTCCTTAAAGAACACAGCCCAGAAGGGGAAATCCTCGTACATGTTCAGCACCCGCGGGATCCCCACAGGGCCGCGGAAGGCCTTGTCGGCTGCCAGAGGCTCGTAATCGAAGATCCGGTGATATTTATAGGTATAAAGATTCGGGATATCCCGTTTGGCTTTTTCAACACCCAGGCCCCGCTCGCAGCGGTTGCCGGAGATGTACTGTCTTCCTCCCTCAAAGCGGTTGATGGTCAGGACACAGTGGTTGACGCAGCCGCGGCACCGGCTCATGGTAGTGGTATAGGTAAGACCAATGATCCGGTCCAGGGAAAGCATGGAGGTCTCCTTCGGGTGGAGGTTATACCGCTCCCTGGCGATCAGCGCAGCGCCGAAGGCGCCCATGATCCCGGCAATATCCGGCCGGATGGCGTTGCCGCCGGAGATCTTTTCAAAGCTCCGCAGTACGGCGTCGTTGTAGAAGGTGCCGCCCTGTACCACCACATTTTTTCCCAGGTCCGAGGCGGTGGTGATCTTGATGACCTTAAATAAGGCGTTGCGGATCACCGAGTAGGCCAGGCCTGCGGAGATATCGGCCACAGACGCGCCCTCCTTCTGGGCCTGCTTTACGTTGGAATTCATAAAGACCGTGCACCGGGTTCCAAGATCAATGGGATTCTGGGCAAACAGCGCCTCCTTTGCGAAATCCACCACGCTGTAATTTAAGGATCTGGCAAAGGTCTCGATGAAGGAGCCGCAGCCGGAGGAGCAGGCTTCGTTGAGCTGGACGCTGTCCACGGTTCCGTCTTTGATGCGGATGCATTTCATGTCCTGGCCGCCGATGTCCAGGATACAGTCCACCTCCGGATCGAAGAAGGCCGCAGCATAGTAATGGGAGATGGTCTCCACCTCGCCCTCGTCCAGGAGAAAGGCCGCCTTTAAAAGGGCTTCTCCGTAGCCGGTGGAGCAGGAATAGGCGATCTTTGCCGTTTCCGGCAGCAGGGCTTTGATCTCTTTTATGGAAGCGATGGCTGTTGCCAGGGGGCTTCCGTTGTTGCTGCTGTAAAAATGGTAGAGCAGGGAGCCGTCCTCGCCCACAAGGGCTACTTTGGTGGTGGTGGAGCCGGCGTCGATGCCCAGGTAGCAGCTGCCGGAATAGGAGGCCAGGTCTCCGCGTTTTACCTTATACTGGTTATGGCGGTCCAGGAATTCCTGGTAGTCGGCCTCATCCTTAAATAAGGGGTCCATCCGCTTTACCTCGAAGTCCATTTTGATCCCGCCGGAAAGGTCAGAGATGAGCTGATCCAGGGAAAGGGCCATGGTCTCCGGGGCATTCATGGCCGCACCTACGGCTGCGAACAGGTGGGAGTGGTCCGGGGCGATGATGGCGTCGCCCTTTAAGTTCAGAGTCCGGATAAAGGCCTCCCGGAGCTCGGAAAGGAAGTGGAGCGGGCCGCCCAGAAAGGCCACGTTGCCGCGGATGGGTTTTCCGCAGGCCAGGCCGCTGATGGTCTGGTTTACCACGGCCTGGAAGATGGAGGCCGCCAGGTCCTCCCGGGTGGCCCCCTCGTTGATCAGAGGCTGGATATCGGATTTTGCAAATACGCCGCACCGGGCCGCAATGGGATAGATGGCCTTGTAATTTTTGGCATATTCGTTGAGGCCTGCGGCGTCGGTCTGCAGAAGGGAGGCCATCTGATCGATGAAGGAGCCGGTCCCTCCGGCACAGATGCCGTTCATCCTCTGGTCGATGCCGCCGGAGAAGTAGATGATCTTTGCGTCCTCCCCGCCCAGCTCAATGGCCACGTCGGTATCTGGTGCATAATCCTGTAAGGCCGTGGCAACAGCCACGACCTCCTGGGTAAAAGGAATATTCAGATGACCGGAAAGGGCCAGTCCGCCGGAGCCGGTGATGCTGACGCTGATCTGGAGCTCTCCCAGCTTTTCACGGGCCTTTTTTAAGAGCGCGGCCAGGGTCTCCTGGATATTGGCGTAATGGCGCTCATAATCTGCAAAAAGTATCTGATTGTCATTGTCAATGACAGCGGTCTTTACAGTGGTGGAACCGATATCGATCCCAAGACGGAACATTTGATTCATGCGAGCGGGGAAGATCCCCCTATCCTCCTTAATCTGACAGCAGAGAGGATCGCTCCCCTCTGCCGTAAAATATCTTATGTTTATTTTATATAGAAAGAACGTCCGGAAGCCCCTCCGGACTGCGCCAGAGCCGCCCGAAGGAGCCGGAATACCGGAAAAAACGGTAGAACGGGCCTGCCGCGCGAAGGCGCTGGATGGTTACAGTATATCATAATCCCGTCGGGAAACACAATAGACACAATTCCCAATCTGTTGGCAAAAAACGCTAAAAAACCGTTAAGGATGGAAAGAATAGGAGGCCGCGCCTAAAGGATTTGACAAAAGGAAGGGGGGAGAATTATAATAGCAATCAAAATAAGAAAAGGATCTATTGGGTGGGAAAGGAAATTTAGAATGAATCAATGGCTGAACAAGATTGAACGGAAGCTGGGGCGGTATGCGGTCCCCAATCTGATGAATTATGTGGTGATCCTCTACGCCGTGGGGGCGCTGGTCTGCTGGCGGGCCCCGGAGCTTTACTTTGAGTATCTGATGCTGGACGCCAGGGCGATCCTCCACGGCCAGATCTGGCGGATCGTGACCTTCCTTATGTGGCCCCTGTCGGGCGACCTGTTTTTAAACGTGCTGGTCATTTACTGTTATTATAACCTGGGCCGGACCCTGGAGGCCGTGTGGGGCTCCTTCCGGTTCAACGTATATTTTTTTATGGGGATCATCGGCCATGTGCTGGCGGCCATCCTTATTTATGCGCTCACCGGCAGGATCTACCCGCTGACGGCAGAATATCTGAATTTTTCCTTATTCTTTGCCTATGCGGCCACGTTCCCGGACGCCCAGTTCTTACTGTTTTTTGTGATCCCCATTAAGGCCAAATGGCTTGCTCTGTTTGACGGGGCTTACTTCCTTTACGGAATGATCTTTGGCGGAATGGCATCCCGGATCGCCATCGTCATGTCCTTATTGAACTTTATCCTGTATTTTGTCATGTCCAGAAGCGGGAGATACAACCCGAAGGAAATAAAGAGAAAACAGCAGTTCAGATCCCAGGTCAACCAGACGGTCAGGGAAGTGAAGCAGAACGGCCGTCACCGCTGCGCCGTCTGCGGCCGCACGGATCTGGATGATCCCGAGCTGGTATTCCGCTTCTGCTCAAAATGTGAGGGGGATTACGAATACTGCCAGGACCATCTCTACACCCATAAGCATGTGACAAAGGGCGGAATGGATCCACGACAGAAGACATCATAGGAGGCAAAGTGCCAGAATGAAAAAAACAAAGATCATTTGTACCATGGGACCGAACAGCGATGACCGGGAGGTCATGAAACAGCTTGTGTTAAATGGAATGGACGTGGCACGGTTCAATTTTTCCCACGGAAACCATGAGGAGCACAAAAAAAGATATCTCCAGCTCCGTCAGGTGGCGGAGGAAACAGGGATCCCGGTGGCGGCGCTGCTGGACACCAAGGGTCCGGAGATCCGTACCGGCATTTTGAAGGACGGAAAGAAGATCACTTTAAAGGAAGGCCAGGAATTTACCCTTACCACAGAAGAGATCGTGGGGGATGAGACCATGGTCCATATCAATTACGACGGCCTGAACGGAGATGTGAAGGCGGGAGACCGGATCCTCATTGACGACGGCCTGATCGAGCTGCACGTGAGGGAGGTCCAGGGTCCAAGGATCGTCTGTCTGGTGGTAAACGGCGGCGAGCTGGGAGAGAGAAAGGGCGTCAACGTGCCAGGCGTAAAGATCAAGCTTCCGGCCCTGACAGAAAAAGACAAGGACGATATCCGTTTTGGGATGGAGATGGGCTTTGATTATATCGCCGCCTCCTTTATCCGCTCAGCGGACGCCATCCGGGAGATTCGGGAGATCCTGGCCGAGGGCGGCTCCTCCATGGGCATCATCGCTAAGATCGAAAATGAGGAAGGGCTGGAAAATCTGGATGATATCATTGAAGAGAGCGACGGCATCATGGTGGCCCGGGGCGACCTGGGCGTGGAGATCCCGCCGGAGAAGCTGCCCCATCTCCAGAAAATGATGATCGAAAAATGCAGCGAGGCCTGTAAAGTGGTCATCACCGCCACCCAGATGCTGGATTCCATGATCCGGAATCCCCGTCCCACCAGGGCTGAGGTGACGGACGTAGCCAACGCAGTCTACGACGGCACCGACGTGGTAATGCTTTCCGGTGAGACCGCCAACGGAAAATATCCGGTGGAGGCGTTGAAGATGATGGTCCACATCGTGGAGGAGACTGAGTCCCACCTGGACGATTCCTTCTATAAAAGGAGACGGGTATCCGACGACAACAGCCACAGCATTTCCAATGCGGTCTGCTATTCCTCCGTATCCACGGCCCGGGCTCTGGGGGCGAAGGTCATCATTGCTCCCAGCATCAGCGGCTACACGGCACGGATGCTTTCCAAGTGGCATCCGGCGACGATGGTGGCGGGCATGTCCCCCAGCATTGATACGGTCCGCAGGATGCAGCTTTACTGGGGCGTACATCCGTTCCAGGCAAAGAGAGCGGAGTCCACGGATACCCTGATCATGAATTCCATCGACGCTTTAAAGGCAGAGGGATTTGTGAAGGAAGGTGACCTGGCGGTGGTAACTGCCGGAGTCGTGAGCCATTCCCGCAGACATGAACCGGCCACATCCACCAACATCATGCGGGTCGTAACCGTAGACTGATCCAGAAGGGGCGGTCTGCCATAAACAAAGGAGTATACTGACATGGAAAAGAAACCATTTGCGACCAGAGAAAAGCTGGAAGAGATCGCAAAAGAATATCCCACGCCCTTTCATCTTTACGATGAAAAGGGGATCCGGGAAAACGCCAGGGCCCTTAAGGAGGCATTTTCCTGGAACCCGGGCTTTAAAGAATATTTTGCCGTAAAGGCCACGCCGAATCCGTTTATTTTAAAGATCCTTCAGGACATGGGCTGCGGTACCGACTGCTCTTCCGAGACAGAGCTGATGCTGTCAAAGGCCTGCGGCTTTACGGGCCACGACATCATGTTTTCCTCCAACGATACGCCGCCGGAGGAATTTAAAATGGCGGATGAGCTGGGGGCCATCATCAATCTGGACGATTTTACCCATATCGCCTGTGTGGAAAAGGTCCTGGATACGTTTCCGGAGACTATGAGCTGCCGGTTTAATCCCGGCGGTCTGTTCCGGATCTCCAACGATATCATGGACAATCCGGGAGATTCCAAGTATGGAATGACAGAGGAGCAGCTGACGGAGGCCTTCCGGATCTTAAAGGATAAGGGAGTAAAGCACTTCGGGATCCATGCGTTCCTGGCCAGCAATACCGTTACCAATGAATATTATCCGCTTCTGGCTAAGATTCTGTTTGAACTGGCAGTCCGTGTGAAAAACGCCGCAGGCGTCCACATTGCCTTTATCAATCTTTCCGGCGGCATTGGCATCCCATACCGCCCGGACCAGGAGCCCAACGATATCCGCGTCATCGGAGACGGGGTGAGAAAGGTTTACGAGGAGGTTCTGGTTCCGGCCGGTATGGGAGACGTGGCCATCTTCACAGAGCTGGGCCGCTTTATGCTGGGGCCCTACGGAGCATTAGTGACCCGGGCCATCCACGAAAAGCATACCTATAAGGAATATATCGGCGTGGACGCCTGTGCGGTGAACCTGATGCGCCCGGCCATGTACGGCGCTTACCACCATATTACGGTCATGGGAAAGGAGAACGCCCCCTGCGACCATAAGTATGATGTGACCGGCTCCCTCTGCGAGAACAACGATAAGTTTGCGGTGGACCGGATGCTGCCAGAGATCCAGATGGGAGATCTCCTGTTCATCCACGACACCGGAGCCCACGGCTTTTCCATGGGGTATAATTATAATGGAAAGCTTAGGAGCGCAGAGCTTCTTTTACAGGAGGACGGAAGCGTCCGCATGATCCGCCGCGCGGAGACACCAAAGGATTACTTTGCAACCTTTGATTTCTGCGGGTTATTAAAGGATGTGGAGTAGTTTAAGAGGATAGAGACAAAAGAGAGCCCCGGCTGCCGTTTTTGGCTGCCGGGGCTTAAACATGAGAAAACCCCGCTTGTATCGTAGCGGGGATTTGTCATTTAGGATTTCGATTTCAAAAAGGTTTTTAGGATAAAGGATTTAAAATTTGTATCGTGCATTTCTTATGGTTAAAGTATAGCACGTTATGCTGGAAAATGATTGTATATTCTTTGAATGAATTATGAAGATTTTCTTAAGATTTGAAATATCTGGAAAAACCGCCGGATGGGCAAAACGCTTTCCCTGGAATATCCTATTTATAAAAGGACTCCGAGGAAATCATATGTGAATCGTGTAAAGGAACAGATCCGCTGTCGGGACGCCTATACCCTGGGGCTTACGGGGAGGGGCGTCTGCGTGGCGGTGCTGGATACAGGGGCATATCCCCACAGGGATTTTGAGGACCGGATCGCGGGCTTTGCGGATGTGGTGAACCACCGGCCCGGTCCCTATGACGACTGTGGCCATGGGACCCATATCTGCGGGATCATCGGGGGCAGCGGGGCCGTTTCCGACGGAAGGTACCAGGGCATGGCCCCAGGCTGTACCCTGGCGGCTGTCAAGGTCCTGGACCGGAAGGGGAACGGCTCTGCCGCCGACGTTCTGGCTGGGATCAGCTGGATCCTGGACCGGAAGGACCAGCTGGGGATCCGGATCGTGAATATTTCCGTGGGCTCCTATGGAAAGAGAGGGATGAGCGAGGACTCGGCTCTGGTAAAAGGCGTCAACCGGGCCTGGGATGCCGGGCTGGTGGTGGTGGTGGCCGCCGGGAATAACGGCCCGGCTCCCTTAAGCGTCACCACGCCTGGGATCAGCCGGAAGGTGATCACCGTGGGCTGCTCCGACGACCACATGGAGGTTTTGGTGGGAAAGAACCGGATGGTGGATTATTCCGGCCGCGGTCCCACCATGGCGGCGGTCTGCAAGCCGGACCTGGTGGCTCCGGGCTGCAGCGTAGCCAGCTGCGCCAGTCTGAGGGATAAGTACACCATAAAAAGCGGGACCTCCATGAGCACCCCCATCGTTTCCGGGGCCATTGCCCTTCTTCTGGAAAAATACCCGGACATGACCAACCGGGACGTAAAGCTGAGGCTGATGGAAACATGCCGGGACATGGGCCTTCCAAAAAACCAGCAGGGCTGGGGGCTCCTGGACGTGGAACGGCTTTTGAGATAGAACATCCGGACGCTGCAAAGGAAATGGAGTCCCAGGCGGCTTTTTCTGCGGCGTTCCATAAAATATGGGCGGGGGCTGCTTCGGCAGTCCCTGTTTCTTTTGGGTATTCTGCTGTGTTTTTTGTGGAAAACCACAAAAAAGCCGTGCGTTTCCGGGAAAAGTGGAAAAGGGGTTGCAAATAAGCGGGAAACATGCGAAAATTTACATGGATTTTACATAGGCGCGGCGGATATTTTACATACTGATGATATCCTGTCCATGATATGTAGAAAATAATCGCATGACTATGTGTATTTTACGGAGGAAGGTATGGATTTTTTTGGACTTTTATCAATGATCGGAGGTCTGGCGCTGTTCCTGTACGGAATGGATACCATGGGCCAGGGACTTGAGAAGCTGTCCGGCGGCCGCCTGGAGCGGATCCTGGAAAAGCTCACATCCAACCCCATTAAGGCAGTACTTCTGGGCGCCGGCGTTACGGCTGTGATCCAGTCGTCTTCAGCCACTACTGTTATGGTCGTCGGCTTTGTAAACTCTGGAATTATGAAGCTGACCCAGGCTGTGGGCATCATCATGGGAGCCAACATCGGTACTACCGTGACGTCCTGGCTCTTAAGCCTTACGGGAATCGAAAGCGGGAACTTTTTTGTACAGCTGTTAAAGCCATCGTCCTTCTCCCCGGTTCTGGCACTGATCGGCATGATCTTCATCATGTTCACGAAAAATGAGAAGAAAAAGAACCTGGGAACCATTATGATCGGCTTTGCCATTCTGATGTTTGGTATGGAGACCATGAGCGACGCGGTGAAGCCTCTGGCTGATGTGCCGGAATTCACCGGGCTCCTGACAATGTTTTCCAACCCGATACTGGGAATGATCGCAGGAGCGGTCCTTACTGCCATTATCCAGAGCTCTTCCGCATCCGTCGGTATCCTGCAGGCACTCTGCGCCACCGGAGCCGTAAGCTTTGGAAGCGCCATTCCCATCATCATGGGACAGAATATCGGTACCTGTGTGACTGCCATGATCTCTGGTATCGGAGCCAGCAAGAACGCAAGACGGGCCGCGCTGGTACACCTGTATTTCAACATTATTGGAACGGTTGTGTTTATGATCGTATTCTACACGGTCAACGGCTTTGTGCACTTTGATTTCCTGGACGGAGCTGCCAGTGCCATGGGCATCGCTGTGGTGCACAGCGCCTTTAACGTGGCTTCCACGATCCTGCTTCTTCCGTTTTCCAAGGTGCTTGTGAAGTTAGCGACCTTAACGATCCCGGACGAGCAGGAAAAGGAGCTGGCGGCAGGCATCGCTGCCGGAGAAGAGGAGTTCCGTCTTCTGGATCCCCGTTTCCTGGAGACTCCCGGCTATGCCGTAGAGCAGTGCCGCCTTGTGACCATCCATATGGCCCAGACGGCCAGGGAGGGCTTTTTAAAGGCCATGGAGCTCCTGGACTCCTATGACCAGGAAAAGGCCGACCAGGTAGCTGCCATCGAGGACCTGGTGGATAAGTACGAGGACCATCTGGGAACCTATATGGTAAAGGTGGGAAGCCAGCAGCTTTCCAAGAACGACAGCCATACGGTCTCCCTGCTCCTTCACTGCATCGGAGACTTTGAGAGGATCTCCGACCATGCCATGAACTTAATGACAGCGGCCAAGGAGATGCACGATAAAAACATGGAATTCTCCAAAAAGGCAGAGGAGGAATTAAAGGTATTTTTAAATGCCGTTACAGAGATCCTGGATCTTTCTGTTACGGCCTTCGAGAACAACGACGTAAAGAAGGCTTCCCTGGTAGAGCCGCTTGAGGAGGTCATCGACGATCTGAACACCTGTGTGAAGGCCAACCACATCAAGCGTCTCCAGAAGGGAAAATGTACCATCGAGCAGGGCTTCGTTCTGTCGGATATCTCCACCAACTTAGAGCGTGTGTCCGACCACTGCTCCAACATCGCCATCAGTGTCATTGAGATCGACCGGGATGGCTTTGATGCCCACGGTTATCTGGAAAACTTAAAGCGGGATGATGATCCCCGGTTCCAGGGAATGGTGGAAAGTTACAGAAAGAAATATACGCTTCCGGCGTAAAAGAGAAAGCCGCCTATGCAGTTTCTGCCAGGCGGCGGATCTTTATCCGGAAAAGACAGGAGGAGAGCGGATATGGCGCTGATCTATGCAGTGGAAGATGATAAGAATATTCTGGAGATCGAGATGTTTGCCTTAAAAAACAGCGGCTACCAGGTGGACGGCTTTGAATGTGCCCGCGATTTTTATAAGAAGCTGGATGAGCGGCAGCCGGATCTGGTCCTTCTGGATATCATGCTGCCGGACGAGGATGGCCTTGAGATCGTCGGAAAGCTCCGGAGGCGGCCCGAGACCAAGAAGCTCCCGGTGATCATGGTCACGGCCAAGACCACAGAGATCGATAAGGTCAAGGGCCTGGATGTGGGCGCCGACGATTACCTGACAAAGCCCTTCGGCGTCATGGAGCTGATCGCCAGGGTCAAGGCGGTGCTCCGCAGGACCATGGAGGAGGAGAAGTTTTTAAGCCTGGGAGACGTGTTCCTGGACGACGAAAAGCATATGGTCTATGTAAAGGACCAGCCATGCAGCCTGACGTTCAAGGAATACGAGCTCTTAAAGCTGCTGCTCCACAATGCCGGGATCGTGGTGACCCGGGAGATCATCCTGGAACGGGTCTGGGGCATCGACTTTGAGGGCGAATCCAGGACCCTGGACATGCATATCCGGACCCTCAGGCAGAAGCTGGGAGACGCCGGGACCATGATCCGGACCGTGCGCAACGTAGGCTATATGATCGAATAGGCGGGATGAGATGAAACGGAGAATCCATATTGAGCTTCTGGCCACGTCGGGGCTTGCCATCCTCTTGACGCTGACCTTTGCCATGTTTGTGTTTTACGGGCTGTTCCGGTCCCAGATCATCCGGGATCTGGAGACCGATGCCCGGGTCATGAAGAACATGGGCGTTTTTGATGATATTTCCGGGATGGCGGAGAAGAACGGCTCCATCAGCAGCGAGGATCTCCGGATCACCGTGGTGGGACCCGGAGGGAACGTATTGTTCGACAGCAGCGCCGACGCGGCGGCCATGGAAAACCATGAGGACCGGCCGGAGATCCGGACAGCCCTGGAGACCGGGGAGGGAAGCGGCAGCCGGCGCTCGGAGACCATGGATAAGAACCTGTTTTATTATGCCGTCTGTATGGAAAACGGCAGCGTCTTAAGGATCTCCAGAGAGGCGGACAGCTTCTTCGCAGTCTTTCAGAATATGCTGCCCACGGTGCTGGAGGTGTCCCTGGTGCTGTTTGTCCTCAGTATCTTTCTGTCCAATTATTTTACAAAGACCCTGGTGGGCCCCATTGAGGAAATGGCCCGGAATATTTCCGATCCCGGCCAGGAGGTGGTGTACAGGGAACTGGAGCCCTTTGTGGCCACCATCCGGCAGCAGCACGACGACATCATAAAAAGCGCCCAGATGCGCCAGGAGTTCACGGCCAACGTATCCCACGAGCTGAAGACGCCGCTGACCGCCATTTCCGGGTATGCGGAACTGATCGAGCACGGCATGGCGGATGCGGAGGATTCCAAGCGGTTTGCCGGGGAGATCCATAAAAATTCCGTGCGGCTTTTATCCCTGATCAACGATATCATCCAGCTCTCCCAGCTGGACGGCGGAAAGAATCAGAGCGAATACGGGGACATCGACCTGTATAAGCTGGCGGAGGAATGCGTGGATATGCTGAAGATGAACGCCAGGAAGCAGAACGTGACCATGAAGCTCTGCGGAAAGCCGTGCATGGTGTATGCGGACCGCCAGCTCATGGAGGAGCTCCTCTATAATCTGTGCGACAACGCCATCCGGTATAATAACCGGGGCGGCTCTGTGAGCGTCACGGTGGATGAAAAAGACGGCCATGTATTCCTTTCCATTAAGGACACTGGGATCGGTATTCCCAGGGAGCACCAGGACCGGGTGTTCGAGCGTTTCTACCGGGTAGATAAGAGTCGTTCCAAGGCCACCGGAGGAACGGGACTGGGTCTTGCCATCGTAAAGCATATCGTGGCCCAGCATGGCGCGTCCATCTCCCTGGAGAGCCAGGAGGGGAAGGGGACGGAGATACGGGTGGAATTTTCGGATGCTCTGAAGAAGCAGCAGATGGAAAATTGCTGAGGATCCGGGGAAAGTGTTTGGGGAGGCCTTCTGGGCCTCCCCTTTTCTGGCTGTATCCTTCTGGGAAAAGGCCTGGCGCGTAAAATCAGCCTCCTGTTTTTTGTGGCTTTTGCCCATTGACGGCTGTGGAAAAGCCCGGTATGATGAAACCAGGCCGAAAGCCCCGGGAGAGCCTGATCTTCCGTTTCCCCTTCCCCTGTTTTTTCCGGCGGTTCCGCCAAAGTTTCCCGAAGAAATCATTGACTTTTTCCTGGAAGTATATTATGATTAGGACATAATAGAACGTTTGTTCGCATTTGGAGGATGAATATGAATAAAGAAGATAAATTGAAAGCCCTGGACGCGGCCCTGACCCAGATCGAGAAAGCCTATGGAAAGGGATCTGTGATGAAGCTGGGAGACTCCGGCGCAAATATGAATATCGAAACGGTGCCCACCGGTTCCTTAAGCCTGGATATTGCTCTGGGACTGGGAGGCGTTCCCAAGGGACGTGTGATCGAGGTCTACGGCCCGGAGTCCAGCGGTAAGACCACCGTTGCCCTTCATATGGTGGCGGAGGTACAGAAGCGAGGAGGGATCGCCGGCTTTATCGATGCGGAGCATGCCCTGGATCCCGTTTACGCGAAGAACATCGGCGTGGATATCGATAACCTGTATATTTCCCAGCCAGATAACGGTGAACAGGCCCTGGAGATCACAGAGACAATGGTCCGCTCCGGCGCTGTGGATATTGTGATCGTGGACTCTGTGGCAGCCCTGGTGCCCAAGGCGGAGATCGACGGTGATATGGGAGATTCCCATGTGGGCCTTCAGGCCCGTCTGATGTCCCAGGCCCTCAGAAAGCTGACAGCAGTGATCAGCCGGACCAACTGTATCGTGATCTTTATCAACCAGCTCCGTGAAAAGGTAGGCGTGATGTTCGGAAATCCGGAAACCACCACCGGCGGCCGCGCGCTGAAGTTCTATTCCTCCGTCCGCCTGGATGTGAGAAGGACCGAGTCCTTGAAGCAGAGCGGTGAGGTGATCGGAAACCATGTGCGGGTAAAGGTAGTAAAGAATAAGATCGCACCGCCGTTTAAGGAGGCCGAGTTTGATATTATGTTCGGTAAAGGGATCTCCAGAGAAGGCGATGTGCTGGATCTGGCGGCAGATGCCAATATCGTAGAAAAGAGCGGCTCCTGGTACGCCTATAAGGGTGCAAAGATCGGTCAGGGCCGTGAGAATGCCAAGCAGTACCTGGCCCAGAATCCGCTGATCTGCGAGGAGATCGAAAACCAGGTGAGAGAGCTCCACGGCCTGGAGGCCCAGCACGTGGCGGCCGGAGAACCGTCTGGTGAGGCGGCAGAGGAGAACGGCGTACCGGCAGACGCTGGAAATATGACCGCTGGAATGGAAAAGGAAGAGGCGGAGAGATAATGAAGGAATGGAAGCTGGAAGGCGTATCCGGGCCGGAGGGACCGTCCTTACAGTCCGGGAATGCCGGGGATGAAAAAGAGGCCAGGAACAAGGCTGTCTACTATCTCCAGTTTTCCAGTAAGACCGAGTGGGAACTGCGTAAGAAGCTGGCAGAACAGGGATTTCTGCCGGCTTCTGTTGATTCTGCCATCCGTTTTGTGAAGGCCCACCGGTATCTGGACGACGGAGAATATGCAGCCCGTTATATAGAGAGGAACCAGAGGAAGAAAAGCAGGAAGCAGATGGTCTTTGAGCTGCGCCAGAAGGGGATCGACGAGGAGACGTTAAATGCGGCCTTTGAGGAAAATCCTGTGGACGAGGAGGAGCAGATCCTAAGGCTCCTGGAAAAGAAGGGCTACCGGGGAGAGGAAGCCGAAAGGGAAGAAAAACAGAAAATCTCCGCCTATCTGGCCCGGAAGGGCTTCGCTTATGAGGCCATCCAGAGGGCTATGATTAATTATGCACGGAAAAACAGAGATTGAAAGCAATATACTTGACATAATGTATAAAACAGTTTAAAATTGAAGTGTTGTACAATGAAAACTAAATAAAGGAGGTGCTCCTGTGTCACCAATAATAAGCGCGTTGATCGCAGCGGTTATTGTGGCTCCTATTACCTGGCTTGCAGCTGTGGCTTACCGGAAGAAAAGCTATGAGAGCAAGATCGGAAGCGCAGAAGAAAAGTCCAGAGAAATAATAGATGAAGCATTGAAGGTCGCAGAGACGAAGAAAAAAGAAGCTCTCCTGGAAGCCAAGGAAGAGAATTTGAAGGCAAAAAATGAGCTGGAGAAGGAAACCAGGGAACGAAGGGCAGAGATTCAGCGCTATGAGCGCCGCGTACTCAGCAAAGAGGAGAATCTGGATAAAAAAGCAGAGGCAATGGAACGGAAAGAGTCCAGCCTGGCGTCCAGAGAGGACTCTTTAAAGAAACGCACCGCCGAAGTGGAGGAACTGTTTGCGAAAGAGCAGGAGGAGCTGGAAAAGATCTCCGGCCTCACTTCTGACCAGGCAAAAGAGTATCTTCTGAAGTCTGTGGAAGCGGATGTGAAGCATGACACTGCCAAGCTCATCAAGGAACTGGAAACCAGGGCAAAGGAAGAAGCAGACAAAAAGGCCAAGGAGTATGTGGTCACAGCCATCCAGAGATGTGCGGCTGACCATGTGGCAGAGACCACAGTTTCTGTGGTACAGCTCCCCAGCGATGAGATGAAGGGACGCATCATCGGAAGAGAGGGACGGAATATCCGTACTCTGGAGACCATGACCGGCGTTGAGCTGATCATTGACGATACTCCGGAGGCTGTCGTACTGTCCGGCTTTGATCCTGTCCGCAGAGAAGTTGCCAGGATCGCCCTGGAGCGTCTGATCGTGGATGGACGTATCCATCCGGCCAGGATCGAGGAAATGGTGGAGAAAGCGCAGAAGGAAGTCGAGAACATGATGCGCGAAGAAGGAGAGGCAGCCGCCCTGGAGGTAGGGATCCACGGAATCCATCCGGAGCTGGTGAAACTCCTTGGAAAGATGAAGTTCAGGACCAGTTATGGGCAGAATGCACTGAAGCATTCCATCGAGGTCGCCCAGCTTTCCGGTCTGCTGGCTTCTGAGATCGGCGTGGATGTGAGACTGGCAAAGCGTGCCGGTTTATTACACGACATTGGAAAATCTGTCGATCACGAGATGGAGGGCTCCCATGTACAGCTGGGATCCGAGCTCTGTAAGAAATATAAGGAGTCGGCTACGGTCATCAACGCGGTGGAATCCCACCATGGCGATGTGGAACCCACCAGCCTGATCTCCTGTATCGTCCAGGCAGCAGATACGATCTCTGCCGCAAGACCCGGCGCCAGAAGAGAAACGCTGGAAACATACACCAACCGCTTAAAGCAGCTGGAGGATATCACCAATTCCTTCAAGGGAGTGGATAAGTCCTTTGCGATCCAGGCAGGACGCGAGGTACGTATCATGGTCGTACCGGAACAGGTCAGCGATGACGATATGGTTCTGATGGCCAGAGAAATCTCTAAGAAGGTGGAGTCCGAGCTGGAATATCCGGGACAGATCAAGGTCAATGTGATCCGGGAATCCAGAGTAACGGATTACGCAAAATAAGGGCACAGAACGATAAGAAAGATCCGGAGGTATATGGGGAGACCCTGTACCGCCGGATTTTTTATGTCATAGGAAAGAGCGTTTTCCCGCCTGGTCCTTCGCACGGCTGAATTATTACGTTAATTTGTAAAAAAGTATTGACGATTCAGAAAATGTGGTGTAAAATCCAGGGTAACGAAAAGTTACCAGAGAAAGCCGGGGCGGTATAAATGCCCGGGAGGAAACAGGATGAACAAGAAAACGGCGATTGTATCAGTACAGATGAATATGATGGGTCTGATGTGCGGCATGGCCATGTGCGGCATGATTTTTTGCGTGGAAAAAATTGCAGACCAGAATCATTCCTGTATGGATTGTGAGTAGTTAGATATCCTGTGATCAACAAAGAGGGTAAACCGCAGTTCCTGAGGGGCTGCGTTTTTTTTATTTGATAGGAATTTCCTGTCAAATAAAAAATTTACGCGGGCAGCGAGCCAAAGTCCGTGCCTGCACGAGACCTTGGCGGATGCCGCCATAACCATGAGAAACCCACGCAGCGTGTTTCTTAGGGTCTTAGGCAGAGAAAAGCAGCCGGTCCGCCGGAGAAAAGGAGAAAAACATGGAAAATAAGACTCCGATCATCCGTATGGATGGTCTTGGAAAAGCGTTTACAGGGAGCCAGGGAACGGTCCGGGCGCTGGAGGGCATCAGTCTGGAGATCATGCCTGGGGAGATCTTCGGGATCATCGGCCTTTCGGGGGCAGGAAAAAGCACCCTGGTGCGGTGTATGAATTATCTGGAAGTCCCCACCGAGGGAGAGGTCTATTATGACGGAAAGCCCCTGTCGGAAATGCAGGATGCTGAGTTAAGAAAGGTCCGCCAGTCCATGGGAATGATCTTCCAGCAGTTCAATCTGCTGGCCCAGAGGACAGTCCTGGGAAATATCTGTTTCCCCATGGAGATCGCAGGGACGCCCAAGGAGGAGGCAAAGGCCAGGGCCCGGGAACTTTTAAAGCTGGTGGGACTGGAGGACCGGGAAAACGCATATCCGGCACAGCTTTCCGGAGGCCAGAAGCAAAGGGTAGCCATTGCCAGGGCCATTGCCACCAATCCAAAGGTACTCCTCTGTGACGAGGCCACCAGCGCCCTGGATCCCAATACCACCAAAGCGATCCTTCAGCTTTTGAAGGAGATCAACCAGTCCATGGGCATTACAGTCGTCATCATCACCCATGAGATGGCCGTGATCGAGGCCGTCTGCGACCGGGTGGCCATCATCGACAAGAGCCACATTGCAGAGATCGGCGAGGTGTCCCGGGTGTTCGCAGAGCCGAAGTCCAAAATCGGCTGCCAGCTGATCCTGGGCGACGCAGCGGAAAAAGTAGAATTTGGAACGGGACGGCTGTTCCGTATTATCTTTGACGGTCTGGCGTCCAGTGAGCCGGTGATCTCCAACGTGGTACTGGCATGTAAGGTGCCGGTGAACATCATGTACGCAGCCACCAGGGATATAAAGGGAAAGGCAGCAGGACAGATGATCATTGAGCTGCCGGATCATGAGCCGGACATCGAAAGGGTCCTCCAGTATCTGGACCGGGCGAAAGTACCTTATGAGGAGGTTGGAAAAAATGAACTCTAATCTGGCATTTCTGTTTTTAGAAGAACTGGGAAATACCCTGATCATGACATTTGCATCGTCGGCTCTGGCCTATGTGATCGGGATCCCCCTGGGAATCCTGCTTGTTGTCTGGGCGAAGAACGGGATCCGTCCCAACCCCAGGGCCCAGGAGGTTCTGGGCGTGGTCATCAACCTGATCCGTTCTGTGCCATTCCTGATCCTGGTGATCGCCATCCAGAGCTTCACCAGAAAGCTGGTGGGCACCAGCGTGGGAACCAAGGCCATCATCGTGCCTCTGACCCTGGCGTCGGCCCCCTATGTGGCCAGGATCGTGGAAGCATCTTTAAATGAAGTAGATCCCGGGGTCATCGAAGCGGCCAAATCCATGGGCGCTTCCACCTGGCAGATCATCGTAAAGGTGCTCCTTCCGGAGGCGAAGCCGTCTCTGATCACCAACGGGGCCATTGCAGTGACCACCATTCTGGGATACTCGGCCATGGCCGGCTTCTGCGGGGCCGGAGGCCTGGGAGCCGTTGCCATCAACTATGGCTACTATCGGTTTGAGGACGGCATCATGTGGATCGCCATTCTCTTCTTAGTGATCCTGGTACAGGTGATCCAGTCCCTGGGCATGACCCTGGTGAAAAAGGTGGATCGGAGGGCCCGTTAGGCTCACGGAAGAAAGCTCTTTAAACGTATGGATCAGATCCTGACCGGCCAAAACCAAAGCGCGCAGGCGGAGGGCGGAACGGTTTTGATATAAATGAAAACATCAAAAGGAGAAAGATCATCATGAGAAAAAACATTTATACATTCCTGGCAGTCGCTTTTGCAGCCGGACTTTTAGCCGGCTGCGGTTCTAAAGATTCCGGTAAGGACACCACCATCGTCGTAGGAGCCAGCCCGGCTCCCCACGCAGAGATCCTGGAGGCGGCGAAGCCGGTGCTGGAGAAGGCAGGCTATACCCTGGAGATCAAAGAGTATAACGATTATGTACAGCCCAATGTGGCCCTGGACGCCGGAGATCTGGACGCCAACTATTTCCAGCATCAGCCGTATCTGGATGAATTCAATGCGGAGAAAAAGACAGAGCTGGCTTCTGCGGCCGTGATCCATTATGAGCCCTTTGGGATCTATGCCGGAAAGACCGCTTCCCTGGAGGAGCTGGCAGACGGAGCCCAGATCGCCGTTCCCAACGACACCACCAATGAGGCCAGGGCTCTCCTGCTTTTAGAGGCCCAGGGGCTCATCGGACTGAAGGAGGGCGCAGGACTTACAGCAACCAAGCAGGATATCGTTGACAATCCGAAAAATTTCGATATCATTGAAATGGAGGCAGCCCAGCTTCCCCGTTCTCTCCAGGACGTGGATGTGGCTGTCATCAACGGAAACTATGCCATCGCAGCAGGTTTAAAGGTGGCAGACGCTCTTGTATGTGAGGATTCTGAATCCATCGGAGCCACTACCTACGGAAACGTGGTGGCCATCCAGAAGGGTCATGAGAACGACGAAAAGATCAAGGCCCTGGTGGACGCCTTGAAGAGCGGGGAAGTAAAGAAGTTTATTGAAGAAACGTATGAGGGGGCTGTGGTTCCGCTTTCATAGAAAAGCGGTCCTCCCCTGTGCGGAAAAATCTCAGGAGGGAATGGAAATGGCAAAAATCGGTTTTATTGGAATGGGTAACATGGCGACTGCCATCATGAAGGGACTTTTAAAGGAATTTTCCCCGGAGGATATGATCTTTTCCTCTGCCCATGAGGAAAAAATGGAGCAGGTCACCAGGGAGACGGGGGTTCCCCATGTGGGCTCCAACGCAGAGTGCGCCAGACAGGCAAAGTACCTGGTCCTGGCTGTAAAGCCCCAGGTGCTGCCCAAGGTATTTGGGGAGATCAAAGACGTGGTGACGAAGGACCAGGTGATCATCTCCATTGCAGCCGGATATACCATTTCCGACCTGACAGAGGGCCTGGGAGGCCAGGTCCGGGTGGTCCGCTCCATGCCCAACACACCAGCCATGGTGGGTGAGGGCATGACGGGAGTCTGCTATGATGAAGCCCTGTTCACCCAGGAGGAAAAGGATCTGCTCCATACACTGTTCACTTCCTTTGGAAAAATGGAACTGGTGGAGGAACGGCTCATGGATGTGGTGGGAAGCGCCAGCGGCTGTTCCCCGGCTTATGTATACATGTTCATCGAGGCCCTGGCCGACGGCTGTGTGAAAAACGGCCTGCCCCGTCAGATGGCATACCGGATGGCTGCCCAGGCAGTTCTGGGAAGTGCCAAAATGGTCCTGGAGACCGGAAAGCATCCCGGCGAGCTAAAGGATATGGTCTGCTCACCCGGCGGCACCACCATCGAGGGTGTGGCGGCCCTGGAGGAGGGAGGCTTCCGCAGCTCCATCATAAAGGCCTGCGACGCCAACTACGAGAAAAATAAGCGCTTAAAATAGGCGGGAGGAGAAAGCGGTTATGGAAAAAACGATCCGCCTGGAGCGGGAGCTGGCGTACACCGGGACGATCCTTAAGGTATACAGGGATACGGTGGTGGCCAACGGGATCCAGAAAACGTATGATTATATCCACCATGACGGGGCGGCAGCAGTGCTGCCGGTGACAAAGGATGGAAAGCTCTTAATGGTGCGCCAGTACAGGAACGCACTGGACCGGTTTACTCTGGAGCTGCCGGCCGGAAAGGTGGATGCGCCGGACGAGCCCCGGATCGAATGTGCGTACCGGGAGTTGGAGGAGGAGACCGGGTTCAAAGCGGAGACCATGGAATATCTTATGACCATCAACACAACGGTGGCATTCTGCGACGAGGCCATCGACCTGTTTGTGGCCAGGGATCTGGTAAAGACAGAGCAGCACCTGGACGCAGACGAAAGCATCGATGTGGAGGAATGGGAAGTAAAGGACCTGCTGGAGCTGATCTACGGAGGAAAGCTCACCGACGGGAAGACGGTGGCTGCCATCATGGCATATGCCCAGCGGGAAGGGATCCGGTGAACGGATAAAAATGGAATAGACCGGACATGGCCGTCATATAGTGGGAACAAAAGAAGCCTGTACTGTATGGGGGATGCCATGGGAAATTTCGGAAACAGGAAGGACAGCCCAGGATTCTGGCTGTCCTTTTTTCTGCTCCTGGGAGCCGCCGCCGGGACGCTGTTCTGCAACTGGCCGGATTCCGGATGGAAGGAGGCGCTTAGGGATGCGGGGAGTGGGATGGTCACGGCAGCCATGCTGTTAAAGCTGGATTTTATGGGGCTGTTTTTTACGGTTTTAAGAAAACGGCTGGGGGAGGCCTTCTGCCTGATCCTGTTCTCCATGACGCCGGCGGCTCCGTTTCTTTTTATGGGGACGGCGGCCTACCTGGGCTTTTCCACGGCGGTGACCGTCAGCGCCCTGACCATGGGGAGCGGGCTTTCCGGGATCTTCCGGTATCTGGCCCTGGTCTTTCCCCAGGCTGTGCCGTACATGGCTGTATTTTATGTGACGGCCTGGTGGATGGAGGAGGAGAAAAAGAAGATGACCGCACCTGCAGCCCTGGCGCTGGTCCTGGCAGCGGTCCTGGGAGCGGCGGCGGAAAGCTTTGTGAATCCGTGGATAACTGCCTGGATCACCGGATGAACGGTGGAAAAATCTTTTTACAATATGTGGAAGGCCGCTGTCCGGGGAGCGCCACATGTTGGGCTTTTTATGGAAACCGCCTGGAAAGTGGGAGAAAAGGGGTAAAAATGTGTTTGATTTTATGGAAAAGTGAGACTATAATGAGGAAAACAGCCCGTTTTGGGCAGGATCGTGTATGAGAGAAGATCACGGGGGATCGTGCGGATTGAGATGAAAGAAGAGATCAGACGGTTCGCGGAGTATCTGGAGGCAGAAAAGCATGCTTCAGAAAATACCCGCGTTTCCTATCAGAGAGATTTAATGCAGATGGCGGCGTTCCTGGAAGGAATGGGGATCCGGGGGCTGTCCCGGGTCACAAGGACAGCGCTGAATTCCTATGTGCTGATGCTGGAAAAGGAAGGGAAGGCGGCGTCTACGGTGTCCAGGAACCTGGCGTCCATGAAGGCGTTTTTCGGATATGAATTCAAGCGCGGGCGGATCAGAAAGGATCCGTCAGAATCCATCCATGCGCCCAGGATCGAAAAAAAGGCTCCGGTGATCCTGACCGTGGAGGAGGTGGACCGCCTGCTGGCCCAGCCGTCGGGGGATTCTGCCAAGGAGATCCGGGATAAGGCCATGCTGGAGCTCCTTTACGCCACCGGGATCCGCGTATCGGAGCTGATCCATCTGGAGCTTTCCGATGTGAACATGGCTGTGGGCTTCATTACCTGCCGGGACGAATATAAGGAGCGGGCCGTACCCTTCGGCCGCGTGGCCAAGGAAGCCCTTTTAAGATATCTGGAAGCAGCCCGCCCGGCTCTTGTAAAGGACGGGGACGCGCCCTGGCTTTTCATCAACTGCAGCGGCGGCCTCATGAGCCGCCAGGGCTTCTGGAAGATCGTGAAATATTACGGGGAAAAGGCCGGGATCCAGGAGGACATCACGCCCCACACCCTGCGCCATTCCTTTGCGGCCCATCTGATTGGCGGCGGGGCCGATGTGAAGGCTGTCCAGACCATGATGGGCCATGCCGATCCCGCCACCACCCAGATGTACGCCGCCTATGCCGGGCTCTGCAGGACAGACCGGGAAGCACATCACAGGAGATAGGAGATCCCCCTTTCCAGAGAACGCGCCGCTCTGTGAAGGGGGATCTTCTGGATGCATACCTGGCAGAAGAACTGGAAGAGGAATACCGGAAAACGCAGATACCGGATTAGGAGGAAGAAAGAGAATGACACGACAGGAGCTGTTCGCCTGGTGCATGGACCAGTACGGCACAGAGCCGGAATATCCGTGGAAGGACAGAAACGCTGTCCTCCGCCACAAAGACAACAAAAAATGGTATGGAGTGATCCTGGAAACAGGAAAAAGTAAACTGGGGCTTCCGGGAGATGGAACCGCAGAGATCCTGAACGTAAAATGCGACCCGGTCCTGGCCGCCTCCTGCCGCACCCAGCCCGGATTCTTCCCCGCCTGGCACATGAACAAAGAAAAATGGCTCAGCATCCTTCTGAACGAACCAGAGCTGGACGCCGCCATAAAAAACCTCCTGGCCCTAAGCTTCGACCTGACCTCCAGCCCCCATCATTCAAAATAATCCCTCCAGGAGTTCCCAACCCATCCCCATCCCTCAGTCTCCGCCCCCGCCAAAGCCCCCATATCCTCCCAAAGCGATGCTTTCTTTGGGAGGATATGGGGGCGTCCCTATTTTACAGCTTTCCCAGAATACTCCTTGCCACCGACAGTCCGTTGGCGGAGGCCTGCTGGAGTCCGCGGGTCACGGACGCGCCGTCGCCGATGGCCCGGAGTCCCGGGATACTGGTCTCGAAATCCTTATTTACCACCACCTTATTGGAGTAGAATTTCACCTCCACGCCGTAAAGCAGGGTCTCGTCGCTGGCGATCCCGGGCGTTACCTTGTCCAGAGCCAGGAGCATTTCTTTAATGTCCACCATGATCCGGTGGGGCAGCACCAGGGACAGATCTCCAGGCACTGCGTCCTTTAAGGTGGGGATCAGATTGTTCCGGCAGAGCCGTTCCTCAGTGGTCCGGCGGCCCCGGAGGAAATCGCCGAAGGTCTGCACCAGGATCTTTCCGTCACACAGCATGTTGGAAAGCTGGGCCACATGCTTGCCGTATTCGATGGGCGTCTTAAAGGGCTTGGTGAAGTTTTTGGACACCAGAAGGGCAAAGTTGGTGTTGTGGGTCTTATATTCCTGGGACTTGTAGGCATGGCCGTTGACTACCGCCAGGCCGTTTTCATAATACTCTGTGGCCACCTCTCCCGACGGATTGGTACAGAAGGTACGCACCTTATCGTCGAAGGTGGGGGTATAATACACCAGCTTGGCCTCATAGAGGTTTTGATTTAAAAACTCCATGACCTCGTCCCGGACCTCCACGCGGACACCGATGTCCACGGTGCCGACCTTTGTCTCGATCCCGTGGTCCCTGCACACATGGGAGAACCAGTCGGAGCCCTCGCGGCCGATGGCGGACACGATCTCCCTGGCGTAATACGTTTCTCCCTTATCGGTGAGGATCCCTCTGGCACAGCCGTCCTCGATGAGGATATCCTGGACCATGGTATTAAATTCGATCCGTACCCCGCTGCTTAACAGGTGTTCCTGGAGGCGGGTGTAGATCTTATAGCCTTCTTTAGTGCCCAGATGACGGATGGGACATTCGATGAGCTTTAAGTTTGCCATGATGGCCCTCCGGCGGATCTCCTGGATCTCCTTCTGCTTATCGACGCCATAGACCTTTGTGTCTGCCCCGAATTTCAGATAGATGTCGTCGGATTCATGGATCAGTTCCAGGGCCTTGTCATATCCCAGGATATCCGGCAGGTTCCCGCCCACATCCGGAGACAGGGAGAGCTTTCCGTCAGAAAACGCGCCGGCTCCCGCAAATCCGGTGGTGATGCTGCATGGCCTGCACCCCACGCAGACCTTGGTGGTACGCTTGGGGCATACCCGCTTTTCAATGGGACGGCCCTGCGCCGATGATGATCACATCAAAATCCGTTCTGTTATTCATAGAATATCCCCAATCATAAACTGGCCGCAGTCCAGGGACCGCAGCCAGTCTATTATACCATAAAATACATCTGGAAACAATCGATCAGAACAGCACCGGCATTTTCAGCCAGCGGCCCCGCAGCAGGCGGATCAGGAACACGACGCCCCGGGTAATCAGCTCGGCAGTCATGGAGATCCATACGCCGGTGACGCCGAACCGGTGGGTGAACACCAGGACCGTCATGACACGGACGCCCCACATGGTAAACAGGTTGATGAAGAACGGGGCCTTGCTGTCCCCGGCTCCCCGGAGCGCGCCGGTGGCGACGATGCTGACGGCAAATAGCGGTTCTGAGAAGGCTACGATCCGCAGAAGGCCGGCGCTGACCTCCGCCACCTCCGTGTCAGCAGTCAGGAGGCTGGTGAGGAAGGGCGCGAAGCCGAACATTAAGAGAGCCATGAAAAATACCAGGATGGAGCCTAAGATCGTGGTCCCGTAGGCGAACCGCTTTGCCATATCCAGCCGCCGGGCTCCGATGCTCTGGCCCACAAGGGCGGTGGCGGCGGAGGCGACGCCGAAGGCGGGAAGATAGCAGATGCTCTCAGTCTGGACAGCCACGTAGTTGGAGGCCACGGCCACGGTGCCCATTCCGGCCACCACAGAGGTCATGACGATCTGGGCCAGGGAGAGGGCCATGCGCTCCAGGGCTGTGGGCGTGGACAGGCGCAGCATGTTGTTCATGCACGGCTTTGTGAAGCGCCAGGTCTCGTTTCCCTGGAAGCGGAGCGGTCCCCTGCGGCAGATGATGCCCAGAAGAAGGGTCACGGCCACGCAGGCCTGGGCGAGTCCTGTGCCCAGAGCCGCGCCCTGGACGCCGAGGCCGGCTCCCCAGACGTGGAAGCCGCCGATGTCCCGGGGCGGGTAAATGAAGATAAAGTTAAAGATCACGTCAAACACGCACATGCCCACGTTCATGATGCTGGGCAGCAGGATGTTTCCGCTGCACCGCAGGATGCTGGAGTACAGGGCGGAGGCCATGGAAAACGGGAAGAAGAAGGCCACCGTACAGAAGTAGGACCGGGCAGCCGGGGCGATCTCCGGATCAGAACCCAGAAGCTCCGGCAGGACCTGGCCGATGCCGATTGCCGCGGCGGCCATGACCACACCGAATAAAACGTTAAACAGGATGGACTGGCACAGGACGTTCCGGCTGTCCCCATCCCGTCCGGCGCCCAGGTACTGGGCGATCTGGACGGAAAAGCCCACGGCAATGGCGCTGGTCAGGCCATTCATTAGCCAGATGGAACTGGCTACCACACCGATGGCTGCCGTGGCTCCGGGCCCCAGGCTGCCCACCATGGCGGTGTCGATATAGCTCATAAGCGTCATGACCAGCTGCTCCAGGATCGCCGGGATGGAAAGGGCGATGATCAGCTGGGTCTGGCTTTTTAAGGAGATGGAGCGGCCGTCCCGCATGGCCTCGCTCATCTGAAGCATGTTCATAAAAGATACCCCCAATGTCAGAATATGATAAAATTTCCCATATCCTTAGTATACTGGAAAATGCCGGGAATTGGAAGAGCCGATGCAAAGGATTTGGGACTTGTAAGTCATGGATAAAACTGATAGAATAGTAAAACCATAAATCATGGGATAAAGGAGAAAATATACCATATGTTTTTAATAGCAGGTCTCGGGAATCCGGGAAAGGAATATGAAAATACACGCCATAACGCCGGCTTCATGGTGCTGGACGCCCTGGCAGATAAGCTGGGAGCCGACATATCGGAGAAAAAGCACAAGGCCCTCTGCGGCAAGGCTGTGATCGGAGGGCAGAAGGTGATCCTTTTAAAGCCCCAGACATATATGAATTCCAGCGGCGAGAGCATCCGGGCGGCTGCCGATTATTATAAGGTGGACCCAGAGGACATCCTGGTGGTCTATGACGATATCAGCCTGGCGCCGGGACAGCTGCGGATCCGGGCCAAGGGAAGCGCCGGAGGCCACAACGGGATCAAAAGCATCATCGCCCATCTGGGGACCCAGGAGTTCCCCAGAGTCCGGGTGGGCGTGGGAGAAAAGCCGCCCAGAATGGACCTGGCCGACTATGTGCTGGGACATTTTTCCCAGGGCGAGAGAAAGATCATGGAGGACGCAGTAAAGGAAGCGGCCGACGCGGTCATGGAGGCAGTGGAGGAAGGGATCGACCATGCCATGAACAGCCATAACCGGAAGAAGGACGGCCAGGCGTAAAAGGATCGGGAGAGGAGAAGAATGGGAGAGATATTTGCAAATCCGCTGACGGAGCTGGCAGAATACGGAGACATGAAGCAGGATCTTATGAAAGGGAGAGGGCCCGTCCAGATCTGCGGCGTCACCGATTCCCAGAAGGTCCATGTGATGTACCAGGTTTCGGAGGAGAAGGCCTGGAGGTTAGTTGTGACTCACGACGATACCAGGGCCAGGGAGCTTTACGATGACTTCAGCTATTTTGAAAAGAATACATGGCTGTATCCCGCCAGGGATCTTCTGTTTTACAGCTCCGATATCCATGGAAACCTTCTGACCAGACAGCGGATGCAGGTGTTTAAGCACTTGATGGAGGATGCAGGCGGGACCGTGGTGACCACGGTGGACGGCCTCATGGACCATCTTCTCCCTCTTTCCATGATGAAGGAGCGGCGGATCCTGGTGGTGTCTGGAGAGGTCCTGGATATTGGGGATATGAAGGAACGGCTCCGGGATCTGGGCTATGAGCGGACGGGCCAGGTGGACGGCATGGGCCAGTTTTCCATCCGCGGCGGCATCATTGACATTTTCCCTCTGACCGAGGAGCTTCCGGTGCGGATCGAGCTGTGGGGAGACGAGGTGGACTCCATCCGGTCCTTTGATCCGGAGAGCCAGAGATCCATTGCCCAGATGGATTCGGTGCTGATCTATCCGGCGGCGGAGCTGACCTTGACAAAGGAACAGATGGAAAACGGCACAGACCGGATCGAAAAGGAAGGGAAAAAGCAGGAAAAGGCCTTCCGGGAGGCAGGAAAGCCCGAGGAGGCCCACCGGATCAAGACTGCCGTGGGGGAGCTGTGCGAGGCCTTAAGGGAGGGCTTTGACACCCACGCCCTGGACGGATATATCCGGTATTTCTGCAAGGAAACGGTGTCGTTTCTGGAGTACATGAAGGAAGCGGCGGGAGAGGAACGGACGGACGGAGCCCTCTCAGGAAAAGACGGCTCTGGGGAGCGCGCAGGCCTTACCATATTTTTAGATGAGCCCCAGAGGCTTTCAGAAAAGGCCGGAGTGGTGGAAACTGAGTTCCGGGAGAGCATGAGCCACCGTCTGGAAAAGGGGTATCTGCTTCCGGGCCAGACGGATCTTTTATTTTCCGCAAAGGCTGTGTTGGCGGCGGCCCAGACGCCGGAGGCCATTTTTATGACGGGCCTGGACCAGCGGCTTCCGGGCATGGCCGTTAAAAAGAAATACAGTATCACGGGAAAAAATGTCAATTCCTACCAGAATGGCTTTGAGCTTCTGATCAAGGACCTGACCCGCTGGAAAAAGGAAGGCTACCGGGTGGTGCTCCTTTCTGCGTCCCGGACCAGGGCCAGCCGTCTGGCAGGGGATCTGAGAGAGTACGATCTGCGGGCCTTCTGCCCCGAGGATCCCAGCCGTCCGGTGAGCCCGGGGGAGATCCTGGTGACCTATGGAAAGCTCCATAAGGGCTTTGAATATCCGCTGATCAAATTTGTGGTCATTACGGAAGGCGACATGTTCGGAAACGAGCGCCGCCAGAAGAAGAGGAAAAAGTACAATTACGAGGGCAAGAAGATCAGCAGCTTTTCCGAGCTGTCCGTGGGAGACTATGTGGTCCATGAGAGCCATGGCCTGGGTATCTACCGGGGAATCGAAAAGATCGAGCAGGACCATGTGATCAAGGATTATATCAAGGTGGAGTATGCCGACGGCGGAAATCTCTATCTTCCGGCTACCCGCCTGGACGGGATCCAGAAGTACGCCGGAGCCGATGCGAAGACGCCAAAGCTCAATAAATTAGGCGGGGCCGAATGGGGAAAGACTAAGACCCGGGTACGCACGGCCGTGCGGGAGATCGCAAAGGAGCTGGTGGAGCTTTACGCCGCCCGCCAGGACGCCGAGGGCTTCGTTTACGGGGAGGACACGGTCTGGCAGAAGGAATTTGAAGAGATGTTCCCCTATGAGGAGACCGATGACCAGCTTTCCGCCATCGAGGACACAAAAAAGGACATGGAGAGCCGGAAGATCATGGACCGGCTGATCTGCGGCGATGTGGGCTACGGAAAGACTGAGATCGCTCTCCGGGCGGCCTTCAAGGCGGTCCAGGAGGGAAAGCAGGTGGTCTACCTGGTTCCCACCACCATCCTGGCCCAGCAGCACTACAATACCTTTATCCAGAGAATGAAGGACTTTCCGGTGCGGGTGGATCTGATGTCCCGGTTTAAGACTCCGGCGGATATCAAAAAGACGCTGGAGGGGCTGAAAAAGGGGTTTGCGGACATCGTCATCGGCACTCACCGGGTGCTCTCCAAGGACGTGCAGTTCAAGGACCTGGGCCTGCTCATCATCGACGAGGAGCAGCGGTTCGGCGTGGCCCACAAGGAAAAGATCAAGCAGCTGAAGCAGAATGTGGATGTGCTGACCCTGACTGCCACCCCCATTCCCAGGACTCTCCACATGAGCCTCATCGGGATCCGGGATATGAGCGTTTTAGAGGAGCCGCCTATGGAGCGTGTGCCCATCCAGACGTATGTGATGGAGTATAACGACGAGATGGTCCGGGAGGCCATCCACCGGGAGCTGGCCCGGGGCGGCCAGGTATACTATGTATACAACAGAGTCAGCAACATCGACGAGATCGCAGGTCATGTGGCCTCTCTGGTGCCCGATGCCCAGGTGGCCTTTGCCCATGGGCAGATGAACGAGCGCCAGCTGGAGCGGATCATGCTGGATTTTGTCAATGGCGACATCGACGTTTTAGTATCCACCACCATCATCGAAACGGGGCTGGATATCCCCAATGCCAATACCATGATCATCCATGACGCGGACCGGCTGGGCCTTTCCCAGCTTTACCAGATCCGCGGGCGCATCGGCCGCTCCAATCGCACCTCCTTTGCGTTCCTCATGTACAAGCGGGACAAAATGCTGCGGGAGGAGGCGGAAAAGCGCCTCCAGGCCATCCGGGAATTCACGGAGCTGGGCTCCGGCATTAAGATCGCCATGCGGGACCTGGAGATCCGCGGGGCGGGGAACATCCTGGGAGCGGAGCAGCACGGCCACATGGAGGCGGTGGGCTATGACCTGTACTGTAAGATGTTAAATGAGGCCGTCCTGGCCCTTAAGGGAGAGACCACAGAGGAGGAGAGCTTCGAGACCGTGGTGGACTGCGACATCGACGCCTTTATCCCCGACGGATATATTAAGAACGAGTATCTGAAGCTGGATGTATACAAACGGATCTCGGCCATTGAGAACGAAGAGGAATACATGGACATGCAGGATGAGCTCATCGACCGGTTTGGAGACATCCCCGGACCGGTGGAAAACCTTCTGAAGGTGGCGGAGTTAAAGGCTGCGGCCCACCGGGCCTATGTGACCGAGGTGGCTGTCAACCGCCAGGAGATCCGTATGGAGCTGTATCCCAAGGCGAAGCTGGATGTTTCCGGTATTCCGGGACTCATCGGGGAATACAAGAACGCCCTGCGGTTCGTCCAGGGAGAAAAGCCCATGATGTTCTACCAGGATAAACGGAATAAGAATAAGGACTGCGGCCCCATGATGGAGAAGGCCAGGGAGATATTGGAACGGCTGGGGGGACTGGCAGGGAAGTAGACGGCGCTTCTGGATGATTTTCTGGATGCGGCGGAAATGGGCGGCCAGAAATATAAGAGGAAAGCACTTTTATATCTTGACAAACCC
>PPYE01384379.1_pt1 | contig 45748 bp, 38 predicted proteins | sample 1559881 | NCBI WGS metagenome assembly PPYE01 (sample SAMN08240022, study PRJNA423297) | Human gut metagenome, whole genome shotgun sequencing project.
CAGTAGTCTGAACCCCCTTAACTGACTACGATTTGACTACTACACATTGCTTTGAATTGCACCATTTTGAAGTATTTTGCAAAAAGTGTAGTTATAAACAAGAAAAATACGATGCCCGGAAAAGCCGATAAAACCTTGCAAAACTCGGCATTACAGGGCATTTTAGAACCGGAGAATTTTATGATTAAAGTATTATTCATCTGCCACGGCATGATATGAACACACCCTCGAAAAACCCAGTAAAATCAAGGAAAATCGGCACTCGAACACCTTCAAGTACGCCATTTTGTACGCCAAATTTTTTGAAAATCCCTGATGTGACAGTACTGTTTTGAGCGTGAAAAAACCAAAAATCGCCGTGAAAAATCATAAAATCACGGAGGATTTACACATGAGTAAACAGAAGAATAATGAAGTTTTAAAGTATAATGAGCCTGTATTTGCAGGGGCAGGAGACTATTTGATTCCGTTAATCAAGTTACAGCCTGTTGAAGAAAAGAGACTGAATAAGTATGGCAGAATGCGCAGAGCGTTCCTACAGGAGCAGAAGCCGATGCTGTTCGATGATCTGGTACTGACGGAGCAGCTGTTCCCGCAGTTGTATGAAGCGCAGGAGATTGCGGAGAAAAGAGCGACGGTCATTATGGCTGGACTGCTGGAAAAGAATCCTGCACCGGATAAGGAATCAGATGCCATGGCTTGGGTAAGGCATATGAATCTGCTAAAAGCAATGGCGGATGAAGTAGTGGTTAGGGAAGTAATTTATAGCGAATAAATCAGACACAGAGCCAGCTTACGAGCTGGCTCTGTGTGATAAAACAGGAAAATCGAATTTTAGAATATGAAAAACGAGAGAAAAGTAAAGAAAAACTTGTAACTAAAACGAAAATCTGGTTTACAAATGCTTTTTTTGAGCTATAATATAAGTGAATAAGCAAATTTCGAGGTGCTGTATGCTGATATACTATCGTTTTAATAATTTTTGTTCATTTAATTGTGAAAGTGAGTTTTCCATGAGCGCACCAACCGGAAAGGTGAAAAAGCGTTTTCCAGATAATTATGTGGAAACAGCAGAAGGGTTTGATTTGCTGAAATCTGCAGTTATCGTTGGTGAAAATGCAGGTGGTAAATCCAACTTTATCAATAGCTTAAAATATTTGAAATCTTTGTTTGTAACCAACAGTCAGGTGAAATCTGTCCGTCCGTATGTAAATGCGGCAAGTCTGAATGAAGAAAAGAATCCTGTCCAGAAATTTGAACTGTGCTTTAGAGCAGAAAATGGAAAGGTCTATATTTATGAGCTTCATATCAACGAATATAGCATTCTTCTCGAAAAGTTACAGGTTTTGAAAAAGAGAAAAGGAACTCCCGATACGATCTTTGAAATCAGAAGAACAGAAGATGGAGCATGGAAAACGATAGCTCAAAACATAAATGGATTATCTGCAAGTATGAATAAGTTTTTACTTGGAGATGGGACAAAGGCGGGAATGAATATCGGTCTTATTGTTTCCAGATATGCATTGCTTGGTAATGAAGATGCTGTTTCTGTAGTCAACTGGGTAACAAACATGTTGTATCCAGAATCTTTGGTTGCTGAACAGTCAGAGGATGTAATCAAACAGGATGCCGACCTGCGTATTCTGGAAGATGAAAGATATTTGGAAATCTTTCGTATGGTAGATTACAGTATCTGCGGTATTGAACTTGATAAGGAAAAGCCATACAGCAAGACAATCATTATCCGTAAGGACGAAAATGGTAATCTTTTCAGAAGAGAGCTGCAGATGGATTCTACCGGTGTTCGTGAGTTCTTTGCATGGGCAGTACACATTTTCCGTGTAGTATATGAAAATAAGGTTGTCTTTGCTGATGAAATGGATCGAGTGCTGAATCCGATTCTTTCAGATCGAGTAATTGCGTTTGTGAACGGAGCAGAGCATAATGGTCAGTTCATTTTCTCCACTCATAATGTTCTGCATCTGGACTTAAAGACCTACATGAAGGAACAGATTTATTTCGTTACAAAGAACAGAGAGCAGCTGACTTCGGAAATGTATTCATTGTCTGATTTTCCGGAAGTTCGTTATGAAACGACTAAAATTTATGAGTTTTATATGAAAGGTATTCTGGGAGGTACAGCATTTGAGTAGACCGGAACGTAAATTACAAAAGCGATTTGTTGTATTCTGTGAAGGCGATACGGAATACAATTACATTGATAAAATGAGAAAACGCCAGGATGTGCAGATTGCATTGAAACCAATCAATATGCACGGCGGAGGTTATAGTAACTTCTTAAAGAAAATAAAGACAGAATCACAGACAAACTGTTTAGCAAAATTCATCATTGTGGATGCTGACCGTTTGATGAAGCACCCGGGTGAAAAGGAGAGTTTCCTGCAGTTAGCGGAGTATTGCAGACTGCAGAACAAGAAAGGAACGATTCCTCATTTCCTGATTGTGAATAATCCGGATTTTGAGTATGTGGCTTGTTTGCATGTTCCTGAGTATAAGGGACAGGAAGTGACAAGATTTTTGCAGACGGTTTTGGGCTTCCAGTCTTTGGAGCAGTTTAAGAAGAACACAGAAGTGTACGAGTGCCTGAATAATGGCGAGCGTTCTTATCAGGTTTTGATTCAGAAGATTCAGGATAAGGACAAGTTCGTAAAGAATACATATTCTGTGAAGAAAAAGAATTTTGAAATTGCTATCAGTCGAACGGATGTGAAATGGGAACTGCTTGACCGCAAAGGCAGCAATATGGAAGAATTTTTCGATGTGATAGACTGGTAAAAGATGATAAGCTTCTAAATTATAATAAAAATGGAGATAGAAGAATATGATAGATTTTACAAAAAAAATGAAGAAGAGTGATGCCAAGAAAAATGATAACCCAATTGACATATATGAAAGCTTAGATCGAACAAGTTTGGCCGGTCCGCTTCGGGTTTCGCAAGAAAAAGTTTTGAGAAAATGGTACGAAGGAAAAATTGATAAAAAAGATACCATTATTAAATTGCATACAGGAGAAGGAAAAACTTTAATTGGATTGCTAATACTATTAACAAAGCTAAATCGAAAAGAGGGACCATGTGTATATATTTGTCCCAATAAATATTTAGTGGGTCAGGTCTGTAAAGAGGCTGTTAAATTTGGAATTCAAGTATGTACCATTGGGGAAAATAATTTGTTACCAAATGAGTTTATGAATGGGAATAGAATTTTGGTAACTCATGTTCAAAAAATGTTTAATGGAAAAACTATTTTTGGAACGGGCAATTTATCAGAACCTATAGGTGCGATTGTCTTGGATGATGCACATGCATGTATAGACTCTATTAGAGATGCCTTTGTAATAAAGATAAAAAGAAATAAAAATAGAGAATTGTATGAAAAATTTTTAGATTTATTTGAAGCGGATCTAATAGAACAAGGAGAAGGAACCTTTTGGGATATAAAGCATAATGACGATTATGAAAGTCTCAAAATGATTCCTTATTGGTCGTGGATAGAGAAAAAATCTCAGGTTCTTGAAATACTGGCATCAAATGAAAAAGACGGCAGTATTACCTTTGTGTGGCCTTTGATTAAAGATATGTTAGAGCATTGTCAGGCGTTTATTAACGGCGGAGAATTGCAAATAATGCCTGTGGTTGCACCTATAAACATGTTCGGTAGCTTTTCAAATGCCAAACATAGAGTCCTGATGTCAGCAACAACACAAGACGATAGTTTTTTTGTGAAATTATTAGGCGTATCTGTCGAAGCAATCAAAAATCCCGTTATAAATGAAGAACAAAAGTGGTCTGGAGAAAAAATGTTATTAATTCCGTCTCTTATTTCAGATAAATTTACAAGAGATGCTATGATAGAATATTTTGGGAAAATGACTTTTAAGTTCGGAGCAGTTGCTTTAACACCTACTTGGAAAAAACAGGATGATTATCGTGAGTTTGGTTGTGTATTATTAGACAAAGATAATATTGCAAATGAGATTGAATGTTTGCAAAAAGGTTTCTGGGAAACAGGGAAAATGCGAATACTGGCAAATAGATATGATGGAATTGATTTGCCTGATAACTCCTGTAGAATACTTATCCTGGACTCATTACCATTCTTTGTGAATATGGCAGATAAATTTGAGCAAACAGCAAGACGTGGAAGTCGATTAATTTCTAAAAAACTTGCTCAAAAAATTGAACAAGGATTGGGAAGAAGTGTAAGAAGCGAAAAAGATTATAGTGTCATTATTTTTATTGGTTCAGAGCTGGTAAGTTTTATAAGGAGTAATGCCACTCGAGAATTATTTTCTTTGCAAACACAAAAACAAATTGAATTGGGTTTACAAATGGCTGAATGGGCGAACGAAGAAAAAGAGGACGTTCAGTTAGCAGATTTGAAATCTTTAATCAACCAGTGTTTAAAAAGAGATGAAGGGTGGAAAGCTTTGTACGAAAGTGAAATGAATGATATTCAGTTAGTAGAAATTTCAAGGGATGATGAACTTAGAATCCTATCGTTGGAGGCGAAAGCTGAAAAATTATATTTACAGAAAAAATATGATGAGGCTGTTGAAAAAATACAGAATCTTCTGGATCAATACGTTACAGAATTAAGTGATAAAGGTTGGTATTTACAATTAATGGCCCAATACAAATATTTTAGTAGTAAAGTTGAGTCGCAAAAGTTTCAGAGAGCTGCCTATGAATGTAATTTCGAATTGTTAAAGCCACAAGAAGGTGTTGCATATAAAAAAATAGACAACATTAACTTGAACAGGGTTGAGAATATACGTAAGAGAATTGCTGCTTTTGCAAATTATGATGAACTTATGCTTGAAATTAATCGTGTATGTGAATGCTTCAGTTTTGGTGTGGAAGCAAATAAATTTGAGGATGCTATAGAACAATTGGGCCTTTTATTAGGGTATAAAAGTCAACGACCAGACAAAACTATAAAAAAGGGTCCTGATAATTTGTGGGGGATGGGTAATAATTCATTCATAATGATTGAGTGTAAAAGTGAAGTTTCGCAAGGAAGAAATTCAATTCATAAATCAGAAGTGGGTCAAATGAATAATCATTGTGGTTGGTTTGAATCCGAGTATGATGATGCAAAAGTCCTACGTATCATGATTATTCCTACTATAAATGTGGCATATGATGCAGATTTCACGCATGAAGTGCGTGTTATGAGAAAGAATAAGCTTAATTTGTTGAAAAAGAATGTTATGAATTTCTTTAAAGAGTTTAAGAAATATGATTTGAATAATCTAACTGAAAATTTTATAAATCAATGCTTGGAAGCACATGATTTGAGCGATTTTAAAATAGTAAATAATTATGTGGAAAATACAAAGAAATTGGAACGTTAATTAGTTTATGACATGCGGAAAACATCCGGTTCAGTTTGAATCGGGTGTTTTTCTGTTTAAATAATTCCGGAAACGGCAAAAATCAAAAAGCATAAGTGATAAAATTTGATATTTTGCCGATGGAGTGGTATACTATATTGTAGTAAAGTGTAAATTTAAATTTGATTTATAGCGGAGGAGAGCAGATGCGATACCTTTCAGTTACTGAAATAGCGAAAAAATGGAATGTGTCAGAGCGTAGCGTAAGAAATTATTGTTCTCAGGGACGTGTGCCTGGTGCATTTCTTACCGGCAAGACTTGGAATATTCCTGAAAATGCAGAAAAACCAGAGCGTTCCAACAAGAAGAAGGAACAGCCTGTTACATTGCTGGATATTCTGCAGGAGCAGAAAGCAAGTAAATATTCCGGCGGCATTTATCATAAGACACAAATTGATTTAACATACAATTCCAACCATATCGAAGGCAGCCGTCTGACACACGATCAGACAAGGTATATTTTTGAAACTAACACCATTGGCGTAGAAAATGAAGTGCTGAATGTAGACGATGTGATTGAAACAGCAAATCACTTCCGTTGCATTGATATGATTATTGATAATGCAAAAGCAGCTTTGACAGAAAAGTTTATTAAAGAGCTTCATCTGATTCTGAAGAACGGAACCAGTGATTCCAGAAAAGATTGGTTTGTTGTTGGTGATTACAAGAAGTTGCCGAATGAAGTCGGTGGTATGGATACTGCCCTTCCGGAAGAAGTTGCCTATAAAATGAAAGCTCTGTTGGCAGAGTACAACAGAAAAGAAGTAAAGACCTTTGAAGATATTCTGGACTTCCATGTGAAGTTTGAACGTATCCATCCGTTCCAGGATGGCAATGGCCGTGTAGGCAGATTGATTATGTTTAAGGAGTGTCTGAAATATAATATCGTTCCGTTTATCATCGAAGATAATCTGAAACTGTATTATTACCGTGGTTTGAAAGAATGGAACAACGAAAAAGGATTCCTGACCGATATCTGCCTGACAGCACAGGATAAATATAAGGCATATTTGGATTATTTTAGAATTGCGTATTAAAAGTAAATTAAAGTGCAAATCCAAAGGGCAAAATTTGCACTTTGAGGAAAATGGATGACATACATTTTAAAGACAGGAGTAAATACATGTTCTATAAAATGATAGAAAATAAGTGCACTCAATGGTACGAATCAGAACAGTGCACTGTTAAAAATTTAATTGAATATATCGAGAAAACAGGTCAAATGCGTGATGCACAGATTGAGGCCATCAAAGTGTATCTGTTCCTTAAAATTGCCTGTGAATGTAAGCCGTTGACACAGCTGTTTCGTCAGGGATTCTTTAATTCTATTGATTTGAATGAGATAGAATTATCTAAATCTACTCGTGAATATTTATTTCAAAATCCAGCTGCTGCGGCATTGTTTGAATATGCATGATTGAAAAATGATAAAGGGGAACAGGTGTCTGAAAAGCTGGAAAAACAGATAAAGAAAGATCCGACAGGAATTGATTACAATGAATTCTTCCGTAATGCATTTTATGGTGTTTCCTATACGGACTATTTGTTTAGCCTTCCTATGGGGGCGGGTAAGACATATTTGATGGCAGCATTCATTTACTTAGATTTGTATTTTGCTTATAACGAGCCGACAAATCCGGCATTTGCGCATAATTTTATCATATTTGCACCATCAGGTTTGAAATCATCAGTGGTTCCAAGCCTTAAAACTATTCAAAACTTTAATCCGTCATGGATTCTACCGGAACCGGCAGCGACAGACATCAAGAGGATGATTTCTTTTGAGGTTTTAGATCAAAGTAAAACTGCAAAAAAATCAAATAAGACAAAGAATCCGAATGTTCAGAAAATCGCTAACCATCAGCCTCTTTCTGAGTTGTTTGGCCTTGTTGCTGTTACCAATGCGGAAAAAGTAATTCTTGATCGCATTCAGGAAAAACAGGGACAGATAAATATGTTTGAAGAAAGCGATGACGATAAAGACAGACAGGCAAATGAACTTCGTAACTTAATTGGCAAGTTACCATCATTGTCTATCTTTATTGATGAAGTACATCATGCGGTAAGTGATGAAATTAAGCTTCGTGCAGTGGTCACAAGATGGGCACAGAATCATACAGTCAATTCTGTAATTGGTTTTTCGGGTACTCCGTATTTGGACAAAGTTGAAAAAATAAAAGTAGTAGATTCATTGTCCATCGGGACAGCTGAAATCACAAATATTGTGTATTACTATCCTCTTATAGATGGTGTAGGTAATTTCTTGAAACGTCCGGTTGTAAAAATTGCAGATATTGCAGATAGCAGTGTAATTATTGAAAAGGGTGTCAGAGAATTTCCTGATACTTATAAGGACACTGTTTATGCAGATGGTTTAATCGCCAAATTGGGTATTTATTGTGGCACCATCGAAAAATTAGAAGAAATAGTATATCCACTGGTATCCCGTGTTGTAGCTGAATATGACCTTGGTACTGATGTTATACTTAAATTCCATAAAGGAAATAAACAGTATAAGATGTCAGCTGATAGTCAGATGCAGTTTGATATCTTGGATAAATCTATTTCTAAAATTCGCATTGTTTTGCTTGTACAGATTGGTAAAGAGGGGTGGGACTGTCGTAGTCTTACGGGCATTATTCTTTCGCAGGAAGGCGACTGTCCAACTAATATGGTCTTACAGACCTCTTGCCGTTGTCTGCGTCAGGTAATTAAGAATAGTCAGGAAACCGCTCTGATTTATCTGAACGAAAGCAATGCCGAAAAATTGAATATGCAGCTTGAGCAGCAGCACCATATTTCACTTAAGGAGTTTTCTTCTGCAGATAACAGTAAGACTACTTTGAAGCGTTATAATCGTACTGCTTATTTGAAGTTGCCTAAAGTAGAGTTTTATCAGCTGAAAATCAATTTTGATACACTTACTGTTGAAAAGGCAAATCCTGAAGTTGATATTGAAAAATCTGTTGATTCAGCGCATATTGCAGGTAATATTATCAAAACAACGGATCTTTCTATGGATGCAAATAATATCAGTATCCAGGTGGATGATGCTGAATATGGTACAGAACATGCAACCTTTAATTCCTGGGTTTATGGCATTATGAGAAGTGGATTTGGAACACCTTCTATGGCAGAATTAAATGCATACACAGAACAGCTGAAAGTTGTATTTGAAAAAATCACATACGAAAAAGATGGCTCACGATATTTCAGTTCAAAGTACAATAAACGTTTGGTAGAAGCCAATATTCGTAAGGCTTTTTGTGACAAAACGGATTTCAATACAACGGAAGAGCTGATTCCAGAAGAGGCTAATTTGTTGAACATTGCGAATTTTACATCTGAGGTATATACAGATAATCTGGATAACTACTACCCAAGACAGAATGTTGTTGAAAACATAATGGCTGATGATAAAGGAAAATTGAAAGTCGATAAAAAGACACAGCAGTTAATTGATCTCGCTATAGAAACCGGAAATGATAGAATCGTTTTGGAATTACAACAACGAGTTACATCTCATAAAAATAAAAATCGTTCGTTCCATTACTTGCCGTATCGTACAGACAGTGGTTTTGAACAAACATTTTTACGAGAAGTTTTGTCCTTCGATATTATCGAAGAATTAGGTCTGGAAGTGTATTACAATGGCGATCGTGCTATGACAGAGTTCAAAATAAAATGTTACAAGAAACCTGGTGACAAATGGGGTTACATTGGTATGTATACACCTGACTTCCTTATCATTAAGCGTAAAGATGGGGTTATTCATAAGGTTATTGTTGTTGAAACCAAGGGACAGATTTATGCCAAAGATCCGGTCTTTAAAGACAAGAAGAACTTTATGGAAACAGAGTTTTCAAAACAGAATAATGCTGCCTATGGTTATGAACGTTTTGATTATTTGTATTTAGAAGACGCATTGCCAGAAAAAGATAGATTGACACAGACACATCAGAAAATCTGTGAGTTTTTTAAGGAGGAATAAAATATGCCAGATAATAATAAATCGCTTTTGCCTGATATTATTACACCAGTTTCAAATGCAATCCATCAGAATATCCCAGAAACAGAAAAGCAAGCAGATGGGGCATTGTCTACAGTAGTCGGATTTTTTAACAATGTTGTTTTATATCCAGTGAAGAAAGCAAATTTGACATTTAGATATAAATTAGAAGCATTTGAGGATGATTTAAAAGAGAAAACAAAGCATATTCCACCAGAAAACTTGCAGGTTCCTCCAACAATGATTGCAGGACCTACGTTAGAAGCTTTAAGATATACATATGACGAGGCGGAATTGCGAGAAATGTACGAAAACTTATTGGCTTCTGCTATGGATAATAGAATTTCTGAAGAAGCACATCCTTCTTTTGTTGATACAATTAAACAGTTATCTCCTCTTGATGCAATTGTTATAAAAATGTTTGCTATAAAGCAACAATATATGTGTGGTACAGTTCGTTTTGCTATAAAGGAAATGCCAACAAAAAATTATGCCAATGCAATGCCAGATTATTTTGTTAATGAATTTTATTCATTAGGCGATCCATTTTTAATATCTACATCATTAATTAATTTAAAAAGATTAGGGATTATTGACATTACAGAAGGTGGATTGACTGGAGAAAATTATGATTCTATGAAGTCTAATACGTACGTTATGGAGAGAGAACATTTATATAGAGAACAGGGGAAATATGATTTCACTGTGGAGATAACAGAACATGCAGTAGTTTTGAATAATTATGGAAAACAGTTTATTAAAATATGTTTACCAAATGGAGGTCAGCTATAATGCCAATTAAATATGTACCGTTTATACCGGAGCCGGTGGAAGGACAAGCTGTGCTTGGTAATTTTAATAGAATATTGAGATATAAAGGAGCTGACGATGTTTCTATGACATTACAGCGTGGTATGCCTTTGTATGAAATGGAAAAACAGGAAACCGTGGGCGAAAATGCTGACGGTAATATGGTTATTCGTGGTGAATGTGTTTCCGCCTGCGCTTATTTGAAGGAACAGGGCATACAGGTAGACCTTGTTTATATTGACCCACCTTTTGCCAGTGGTGCTGACTACGCAAAAAAAGTATATATTCGTCGAAATCCAAAAGTAGCAGAAGCTATTGCAGAAGCAGAACAAGAATTAGATATCGCTGATCTCAAAGTTTTTGAAGAAAAAATGTATGGCGATGTTTGGGATAAAGAGAAGTATCTCAACTGGATGTATGAAAACTTAATGGCAATTAAATCTGTAATGAGTGAGAATGCATCCATATATGTGCATCTTGATTGGCATATTGGACATTATGTTAAGATTCTTCTCGATGAGGTATTCGGTGAAGATAATTTTAGAAATGAAATTACTTGGGTTAGAACAGCTTCGCATAATGATAGTACACAGAATTATAGTACACAGAATTATAGCAGAGTAAAGGATAGTATATTTTTCTATTCTTGTTCTGAGGTCTATCCGTTCAATATACAATATACTCCTTATACAGAAGACTATATTGCTGATGAATGGACGAAAGCACCTTCTGGACGATATTATAAATTTGAAAATATGCTTGATCCTCAGAACAAAATGGCGGCTTATGATTTCCATGGTACAGTTGCACGTTGGAGAACAACACCAGATAAATTTGAAGAATTGTGGAATGCTCCTCAAACAGAGGTTCCGAATAGCCATGGTCGAGTGAGACTTGGTAAAAATGGAAAGCCTATTAAACGTTGTCGTATTGTATTTATGGACGAACTCCCAGGGGTTCCTTTGAATGATAACTGGTCAGACATTGCATATGTTGCTGGCCGAGCTGCAGAGTCAGCTAATTATTCTACACAAAAACCAGAAGCACTATTGAATAGAATTATTACATCTTCCTCCAATGAGAATATGCTTGTTGCAGACTTTTTTGGTGGAAGCGGTGTTACAGCGGCTGTTGCAAATAAACTCGGCAGAAAGTTTATCCACGCCGATATTGGACTAAATTCTATTCAGACAACCCGTGACCGTCTTGTTGCTTGTGGTGCACAATTTGATGTTCTTGAAATCAAAGACGGTGTTCAGCTTTATCGTAATCCTGTTCAGACAATGGATAAAATTAAGTCTTTAATTCCAGGTTTGAAAAATGAAGATTCTCTGGATTCTTTCTGGGAAGGTGCTATCTCTGATAGCAAGCTTGGTACAATTCCTGTTTATGTTCCAAACTTGATGGACAGTTCATCAAAGCTTCTTGATAAAGTTACAATGAACCGCATTATTCATCAGGCTATCCCGGAACTGGATAACAATATCAAGAAAGTTATCGTTTACTATATTGATATTACTGATGAAACAGAAATTCAGAACTTTATTAAAGAAGACGATAGCACGACTGTAGAAATTGAACTGCGTGACCTTAAAACTATCCTTGACGATGTTGTTATCGGGGACTATGCTGAATTCCATGCAGAAGAAATTGCAGATGGATATGCAGTTACCATCGATAAATTCATCAGTGACCGTGTGCTTTCTAAAATTACAGAATTTAATCAAAAAGCCTTCCTTAATTCTTCTGCAAAGAAACCATATAAACCTATTGAAATCAGCGAAGAAGGTTTGGAACTTATCGAGTTCCTTAGCTTGGATTGCACTGCAACCGATGGCGAGTGGCATTCTGAGAGCGAAATCAAAATTGATAAAAACGGTTACGTTATTGTAGACGGCAATAAAACCAAGGAGCTCTGGGATGGCTGCATCCGCAGCACAAATAAACCTCTCCGCCTGAAAATCCGTAATATCTGTGGGGATGAAACTGTTTGGGAGGTGTAACAAATGGCTCAAAATGTGACATTGTATAACCTTCTAATTTCATGTCCGGGTGATATCAAAGAAGAAGTGGCCTTGATTGAATCAGCGGTAGAAGAATTTAATGAATTATACGCTGAACCGTTAGGGATCACAATAAAAACTCGCCATTGGAGTAAGAGTTCCTATGCTCAATCCGGAGGAAAGCCGCAGGCATTATTGAATGAACAGTTTGTGAATAAATGTGATGCAGCTGTTGCAATCTTTTGGACAAGATTTGGATCGCCTACGGATGAGTATGGTTCTGGAACAGAAGAAGAAATAGAAATCATGCTTCAGTCAGGAAAACAGGTGTTTATGTATTTTTCAGACAAGCCTATTCCACCATCAAAAATGAATAGTGAAGGTTATGAAAAAATACAAGCTTTCCGTGACAAATACAAAGATAGAGGAATATATTTTACGTATTCATCGGACGAAGATTTTAAAAAGATGTTTTTCGCACATCTTTCTATGCATTTTTTGTCAGAAAAGAGAGTAAGTGAAACTGTCAATGAACATCGTTCAGAATTAAAGCTATTAGGCATTGATCAGGATGGAAGATTATCAGAAGCAATAGCGGTATATCCCTTTATATTAAATACAGAGATTACCATGAAGGAATACATTACGTCGATTAAGACTATGTATCAGGAAATTTCCAGTATGGATGTTGGAAGTAGAGCTACTGTGGCGAATACCTTTTTTGCAGGTTTTACAAGTCCTGTTGACATTGATAAAGATGAAAAAGAGTTTATTACTGCTGTAGCTGAACAGCTGGAGTGTGAGTTGCCGGATTCCTTTTTTGAACTTGGAAATTTAAACAAAGATACCTTGACATCAAATCCACTCAATGGTCTTAAGTTGAACGGAACGTCCGAAGAAAAGCAGAAATATTGGAAAATCAAAAAATTGCATGAAACTATTTCTAAAGCTTTGGAATGGGCACCGGTTGAAAATGCATTTTCTGGAATGAATTGTATTAAATTAGCGATTCAGAATTGTGGTAAAGCAATAGACGAAGATGTTGAAATTACTTTTGAAATTCCAAAAGGGTCTTTAGTTACATTGGGTGAGTTCCCTGAATTTAGTAATGATGAAATGGGATATTTATTGACAGATTGCGATATGAGCATTTTGTTCGGAATTGAAAGCACATCTGAATATATTGAATATTCAGAATCAGAGCGAGATGGAAGAACTCATTACAGTGCACGTCCGTATGGTTTGCCAGGGTATGTTCCAGATTATAGTGATAATTTCGCTGATGAGTTAAAAGATGTGTTTTGCTATGCATTCTATTCAAGTGAAAATAAGTATATTGTAAAACTTAAAGTAGATTACATAAAACATAACACGACTGTTGCTTTCCCAACAATTCTTTTTGTGAAAAATGAAATTGCTGAGATACCATATAAAATTACCTCTAAGAATAATCCAGATGTAGTTGAAGGCTGTATAAAGGTTAAGAAGTAGAAAGGGCATCTATATGATAAAAACAGTAGACCAGACCACTGTGGCTGAAATATTTTCAATCAACAGTGACAAAATTTATAGGATTCCGAAGTATCAGCGAGAATATACATGGGGAATCAATGATTGGGACGCACTGTTCAATGATGTAACAGATAATGAGCATGGATATTTTCTGGGTTCATATATCTGCGTAAACAGTGGTTCTATGAACGGTACAATACTTGAAGTTATTGATGGTCAGCAGCGTTTCTCTACGCTTATGCTGCTTTTGACAGCTTTGTATGAGAAATTATCTGAACACAAAGATGATATGGATGATGATGACCGAAATGATCTTGCCAATTTAAGAAGCGAACTGGCTAATAAGAAACAAACATTTGCGGCCAATGGCAAGAAGAAAACAGAATATAAGCAGCGCCTGTTCCTTCAGAAACAAAATATGAATGATGAGGATTTCTCTTATATTCTGTATGATAACGGTATCATAACTGACCAAAAGACTAAACCGCTGAATTTTGGAAACAGGCGAATTGCAAAAGCATATAGACATTTCGGCAAGTTAATTGAAGATGAAGTAGTAGAAATTCGAAATGAACATCCTAATATTACAGAGGTAGGTGCACTTTTCGGTATTGTACGTAAATTTGAAACAGCTGTTCTTGTTGGAATAGAAGTCGATACAAACAAAGATGCATACATGCTTTTTGAATCTCTCAACCATAGAGGTGTTCCGTTGTCTGCTTTAGACTTAATAAAGAATACCCTGATTGCACAGGCAGAAGATGCATCTGATGCAGACAATAGCTATGAAAAATGGAAATATATTTTGAATTGTGTTGGCCAGGATGATTATTCTGTTCAAGAACGCTTTTTCCGACAGTACTATAATGCTTTTAGAGAAGAATTAAATGAACCGTACCCTAAGACAGATAAGCGTTACTACTTGGGGTATCTTGCAACAAGAACTACACTCCTTGATATCTATGAAAAAATGATAAAGGATGATTACAAACGGTTTCTTGATGACTTGTCAGAAAAGGCAGAGCGTTATTCTGTAATTGTAAATAATAGTGATGAAACACATGAATATACAGAAACTCTTCTGGATTTAAGTCGAATATCCGGCGCACCTTCATATATTTTGTTGTTGTACCTAATGTCTAATCAAAATGTACTTAATCTTACAGACATAGACTTAAATGAGATAATTAAAGTTTTGATTACTTTTTTTGTAAGACGTAATGTGACAGATGTTCCTAATACAAGAAAACTGACACAGTTGTTCATGGATATTATTGCTGAAGTCAAACTGCTGCAAGGAAATAGTATCGTACAGGTAGTTCATGATAGATTGCAGGCAGTTTCTGCGCCAGATAGTTTGTTTGAAGATAAATTAAGAGGTCCGGTATATGATGAAAATCCGGAAGCTGCGAGATTTATTCTGTGCAGCATCGAAGCACAACATCAAACAAAAGAAATTTATGCAGACCTCTGGTCAAGAGACAATAACAAAAAATATGTTTGGACTATTGAACATATCTTCCCAGAAGGAGAAAATGTTCCGGCACCTTGGGTTCAGATGATTGCCGGCGGCGATATAGCATTAGCAAAACAGCATCGTGCAAATTATGTACATACAATCGGTAACTTGACTATTACCGGATACAATCAGAATCTGTCGAATATGTCATTTGAACAGAAAAGAGATAGAACATCCAAGGATAAAACAAAAGAAATTGGCTATAAGAATGGCTTGTATTTAAACAAGGGTGTTGTAAATCAAACCGAATGGACTGTTGATAAAATTAAAAGCAGGACTGATGAACTTGTAAAAATTCTTATGGATATGTATAAGTGGTAAGAACGTGAGGTGCCTGTGATTTAAGCGTAGGCACCTCTTTGACAAAGGATTTTAAATGAAACCATTATAGGAAGGTGGAGATAAGGTTGATTCCTAAGAAAGTTTGGTGGATATTGGGAATTTCAGTGATTGCTGTCTTTTTGCTCCCGTTGGCAATTGATTGGTTTATTATAGGAAACAGTTTTCCAAGTAACATAAGTAATTCTGATTGGGTTAGTTTTTTTGGGGGATATATTGGTGCTCTAATTGGCGCAGTAGTTTCTCTTATAGGCATTATTATCACGATAAGGTATACAAATGAGCAAAACAAAAAGGATCGTGAATTGCAAGTAAGACCTTATTGTGCAATTCGTTATGTTCATGATAACAAGTTAAGAGGAACCAATAAGGTTATTGCAGAATTACCTATTGGTTGCGAACCTAAGGATAATAATGGGCCTGAGTATTCAAGTATTTTATATATTAAAAATATTGGCTTAGGACCTGCCATTGAATTTGAATTTAATATAGATGATATGGATGATGGCAGAGATCATTATCCTATCCTTATGCAACGAGATACTGATACGTCAAATCGTGCTGTTAATTTGTTGCAACCTGGAGAAGAGGCGGCATTCCCTATACATATATTTTTTAATTTCGATAAAATTACAGAAAATGATTTTATTGATTTTGGAGAGGAAGGGTTGTTTAGATACACCGTAAAGCATGAAGTGATGCAGAAGTACAAAAATTTTAATATTGTTATTCATATGAAATATCATGATATGTTTAATAACACATATTATCAGAAAATTACTTTATCTTCTAATATGCATGTGGGTGGTAAATTTAATGAAAAAAGGCTGAACATATGTGTGATGTAAACCTTAAAGAAATAACAACTCCAGTTAAAATAGCTAAATAGTTTAATGTGGTAATCGACAATCCACAAAGATGTCACTAAGCGCCTTACAAGGAAATAACAGCCGGCTCCTAAGCGGATGTTAGTAGTTCGATTTATATCTGCCATTCCCTAAAAGCGTGTATTTGTACAAAAATAGGGAATGTATATGGTGTTACGAATGGACGACTTTGGAAGTGTTGTAGGGACAAGTGAGCCCCTTTTTACGATTGAAATTTATGCAATCATAAAATTTTATGACCGAATTTGTGTGTGTTATGAATGTGATTTTTCAATAAGGTATACATAAGCAATTTAACTTAAAAAATCACATTTTAACTTTCAAAAATTTAAAACGAAAAAATATTCATGAAGCTTTAATGCGTTTAAAGAAGAAATTGATTTAGCGGGAGATTATATATGAGACACGATTTAAAAGAATGCGGAAAGCGTATACAGCAGTTTCGAAAAGAACGAGGACTTACGCAGGAACAACTTGCCGAAAAATTAAATGTCAGTGAAAATACAATCGCCAAGATTGAATCTGGACTGCGCAGACCGTCAATTGATTTTCTGCTTGAACTTTCAGACTTTTTCGGAGTATCTACCAATTATCTTGTTTTAGGTATTCATCCAGAGGATATGGGAGGCTCTTTAAATGAGAAAATAGATGAAGCAATCACGCAAATCGATAGTACAATAGAAAAGCTCTTAATAAAAAGAGAAGAACTTCTGAAAATGAAAAGTGAATTAGAATAGTAGAATTTAAAACGCCGGAGTAGCAAAATACTTCGGTGTTCTTTTATAAGTCTATGGACTCATAGGGCATGTTTACAGGGCCTACCAGTCCATAGATTTTTTTATTTCTTAAATTAAAATTTTAAGTGTAGTGAACAGCTTCTGCAAAACTTTCAATGACATTGATAGTAACTGTCAATGCAAGGTAATAAAAAATGAGCTGGGAACAAGATACAATTTTCTCGAAAGTTGAAACATGTTTAATTCCCTTAGGAACTAAGGGTGCACTTCTATACCGGTTATTCCATTACGGTATGTGCGTTCTCCGAAGGCAGATGCTCCTGTGTCTGAACACATTCACATATTGCGGAATTTCATTCCGGTCAAGAGGAAACTATTGCGGCTGACGCCTATCTCATTTTACATACCTTGCTGTTAGCAAGGATGAATACTCACAGGAGGATAAGAAAATGGAAAATAAAAGAGAATCCATTTTGAAACAAAAAGAAGAAGCTGAATTAAAGGTTCAGCAGTATCAACACAAAATTCAGCTTTTGGAAAATCGCAAGAAACATCTGGAGAAGAAAGCTGACCGGCAGCGCACCCACCATCTTTGCAATATGGGCGGTGCAATACAAAGTATTTCCAAAGAAGCGGATTCTTTGACGAGAGTAGAGTTCTACTCATTGATGGAACAGGTCTTTGCTTTACCGGCGGTGCAAGAGTTAGTGTCACAAGCTATGCAGAGACACGAAACAGGAGGTGAAAGCTGATGGCGTTATATCATTTTCATGTAACACAAATCAAACGAAGTGAGGGGCGAACTGCTGTTGCCAGTGCCGCCTATCGTGCCGGGGAAAAGTTACACAATCTCTGGGATGGAGAGACTCATGATTACACCAAGAAAGGTGGTGTGATTCTTTCAGAAATTATGCTGCCGGAGTATGCACCGAAAAGATTTTTTGATAGGTCTACGTTATGGAATGAGGTGGAACAGGTAGAAAAGAACTACAATGCACAGCTTGCTTACAGCTTTGACATGGCTTTGCAAAATGAATTTTCCTTGGAAGAAAACATCGAGCTGGCAAGAGAATTTGTCCAGAAATACTTTGTCTCTGATGGCATGATTGCTGACATTGCGGTTCACAAGCCGGATAGAGATGAGGGTGGTATTCCTAATCCACACTTTCATGTTCTGGCTCCAATTCGTCCTCTGAACGAAGATGGAACATGGGAAGCAAAGCAACGCCGAGAATATCATTTGGATGAGAACGGTAACCGTATCAAAATGGAAAATGGTGGGTGGGAGTTTGACGCTGTTCCAACAACAAATTGGGGTAGACCGGAAACGCTGGACATGTGGCGACAAGCCTGGGCAGATATGGTCAATGATAAATTCAGAGAAAAAAATCTGGACTGCTGTATTGATCATCGTTCCTATGTAGATCAGGGATTGGATTTGATTCCGACTGTTCACGAAGGACCGAATATCCGCAAAATGGAGAAGAAAGGTATCCGTACTGAAAAGGGAGAACTGAACCGCTGGATTAAAGCTACCAATCGTATGCTTCGCAGTATGCGAGCTACCATTGCAGCATTGAAAGAATGGATTCAGGAAGCGAAAGTAATTCTGAAAGAACCACAGGAAATTTATCTGGCGCAGTTACTCAGTGAAGCGCACACTATGCGTAATCAAACTGCAATGACTTATGCCAGAGGAAAAACCAAAGCAAAGAAAAATAACATGAAGCGTTTCATGGATGAGTGCAATTATCTGAAACAGCGAGGTGTACTTACCCTCAGCGATTTTGAAAAATATCTTTCTTCAGTAGACGAAAAAGTGGAAGCCAATAAATCTTCCATGAATAAGAAACAGACACGACTGAAAGAACTTCAGCAACTGATGGAAGATGCCAAAACCTATGCCGAATTGAAACCTATCTTTGATGAAATGAAAAAAGAAAAATATCGTTTTACCAAGGCCAAGGAAAAGTATAAGGCCGAACACGAAAGCGAGCTTCGCAGGTTCTATATGGTAAAACGAAAACTGAAAGAGAAAGGTTTTGAAAAAGAGCCTTTTCCGCTGGATGCATGGCAGAAAGAGTTTTCTGAACTGTCAGCACTGCGAGAAGATGAATATCAAAAATACAAAGTTATGCAAAAGGATCTGACATTGTTATATCAGATCAAGGGTGATGTAGATAAAGTGATGCGAGAAACACACCCAGAAATGCTGCACACCGATAAAACAAAAGAAACCACATTGTAATCAGGAGGTGGAACAATGAGTTATGCACAAGAACAAATTGACAGAGCAAATCAGGTGAACCTGGAACAGTTTCTCCGCTCACAGGGTGAGGAACTGGTTAAAAGCGGGAGAGAATATCGTTGGAAAAACCACGACAGCCTTACGGTAAAAGGTAACAAGTGGTTTCGTCACAGCCAAAGCAAAGGCGGCTATCCGATAGATTTTGTGATGGAGTTTTATAACAAAACATTTCCGGAGGCTATGCAGATGCTGATTGGAGAAGAAGCAATAGAAATTGCTGTGGAGTCGACACCAAAGACAGAATTCAGGCTTCCGCCTCGCTGTGAAACCAACGATAGAATTATCAAGTATTTGACAGAAGAACGAAAACTTCCAAAAGATTTAGTGGAAGAATTTATCGCAAGTGGGTTGATTTATGAAGATGCCAAACATCACAATGTTGTGTTCGTTGGAAAAGATACCAATGGTATTCCCAGATATGCACACCGCAGGGAAACATCAGACAAGTTCCGTATGGATGTGACAGGTTCTGATAAATCCTTCGGATTCTGTTACAGAGGAAAGGGAAAAGAATTGTTTGTGTTTGAAGCACCGATTGATATGCTGTCCCACATTGCATTATATCCTGCTGGGTGGAGAGAACGCAGTTATCTTTCTCTCGGTGGTGTATCGGCTAAAGCCTTGGAGCGTTTTCTTTCTGAATGCCAAGACATTGAAAGCATTTATATCGCCACAGACAATGACCAGGCCGGAAACAATGCCGCAGAAAAACTGGCAGAATTGATTTCCAAAGAAAAGTCTGTCTACCGATTTCTGCCACAGGAAAAAGATTGGAATGAAGATTTAATCAATGAACGAAACGGCTTACCAACTGATGATTATGTGACAATCGGAGTGAGAAAACCAAAGTATCATACAAAATCCGTTCCTATGATTTGTATGAACGATGTGGAGCAGACGGAAGTGGATTGGTTGTGGTACCCATATATTCCATTTGGAAAGCTGACAATAGTGCAGGGAAATCCCGGAGAAGGAAAAACTTTTTTCGCAATGCAGCTTGCGGCGGCTTGCACCAATCAAAAGTTTCTGCCGGATATGGAACCTTTTGAACCATTCAATATGATTTTCCAAACAGCAGAAGATGGTCTGGGTGACACAGTAAAACCACGATTGGTCTCATCCGGTGCTGATTTGAATCGTGTGCTGGTGATTGACGATTCAGACAATCCACTTTCTCTTGCAGACGACCGCATTGAAAAGGCAATCAGAGAAAACAATGCAAGGCTCATGGTAATCGACCCACTACAGGCATTTCTTGGGGCAAATGTAGACATGAACAGAGCCAACGAAGTAAGACCAATTTTTCGCAAACTGGCTGATATAGCCCAATCAACTGGCTGTGCCATTGTGATGATTGGTCACTTGAATAAAGCATCCGGCACACAAAGCACCTATCGTGGACTTGGCTCTATTGATATTGCCGCAGTTGTACGAAGCATTTTATTTGTTGGCAAGGTTAAAGATGACCCAACCACACGAGTAATTGTCCACGAGAAAAGTTCACTGGCTCCACCGGGACAGGCATTGGCCTTTTCTCTGGGAGACCAGAAAGGTTTCCGCTGGATTGGCGCTTATGATATTTCTGCAGAAGATTTACTTGCAGGTGGTGAGGGGACAAAAGCCGAGCTGAAACAGGAACAGGCTATGAAGCTGATTTATGAGCTTCTTTCTGACGGCAGAGAAGTTTCTGTGGCAGAGCTGAATAAGGAAGCCATCGAACGTGGAATATCCGAAAGAACGGTACGCATGGTAAGAAATTCTATGAAAGAAAAGCTGGAAAGCGAAAGACGAGGCAAAGACTGGTGGATATGGCTGAAAAGGCAAAATGAAACGGCAACTGATTGATAGATACAAAAGTTTGCCACTTTGCCAGTTCATCGTTTAAATACAGGAGGTTTTAGAATATGAAAGAAGTTCCTATCTGGGAAAAGACGAATCTCACATTGGAAGAAGCTGCTGCTTATTCCGGTATCGGTATCAATAAATTAAGAGAAATCACAAACAACGACAGATGCGACTTTGTGCTGTGGGTTGGTACAAAGCGACTGATTAAAAGAAAACAGCTTGATAAGTTCACAGAGCAGTGTTACTCACTTTAATCACCATTAACATGTGAAGATTCCCATAGAAAAGAGAGCCTTGATATGATAAAATAGGAATGCGGCGAAGTTGGTTCGTTCGTTGCATGTACGTCATATCAGGGCTCTTTTCATATCAGAAAGGAGATTGAATATGTCTGAAAAAAGAAGAGATAACAAAGGACGTATTTTACGTACAGGAGAGAGCCAAAGAAAAAACGGAATGTATGAATTCCGATATACAGATGCCAATAAAAAGCGTCGTTCCATTTATGACATGGATTTGATGAAGCTTCGTCAGAAAGAAGATGAAATCAAACTGCTGCGTCACGAAGGAATCGACTATGCCGGAGGCGAAATCACAGTGATTCAGCTGCTGGAGCGTTACATCAGCCTGAAGCGTGGTGTTCGCTACAATACAACCACAGGTTACAAGTTTGTGATGAGTGTTGTGAAGAAAGAGCCTTTTGGTCAGAGAATTATTCGTGACATTAAAATGTCAGATGTAAAGCTGTGGTTTATCAAGCTTTATGATGACGGTTATTCCTACAGCACCATTGCAAGTATCCGTGGTGTGGTAAAACCGGCCTTTCAGATGGCTTACACCGAGGATATTATCCGCAGGAATCCTTTTGAGTTTCGTCTGGATATTATCCCGAACAACACACAGAAAAGAGTTGCATTGTCCCCAAAGCAGCAGGAGCAGTTTCTGGAGTTCACCAGGAATGACAAACACTTCTGCAGATATCTGGATGAAATCAAGATACTGCTTGGAACAGGAATGCGAATTAGTGAACTTTGCGGACTGACAATTGCAGATCTGGATTTTGACCGCAGAAGAATCCGTGTGGATCATCAGTTGGTCAGAACACAGGATGGAAAACGCTATATTGAGAAAACAAAAACGGAATGTGGCTGTCGCTACATACCAATGAGCAATGAAGTCTATGAGAGCTTCTACAACATTCTTTCCAATCGAAAGAAGCAGAAAAAGGAAGTCATGATAGACGGATACACCGGATTTATTTTACTGGACAAGAATGGTAATCCAAAGGTAGCCATGCATGTCCAGAAAGTAGTGCAGAGGCTGTGCGAGAAGTACAATGAAGAAAATATCATTCCGCTTCCACGTATCACACCTCATGTATTCCGACACACATTTTGTACAAACATGGCAAACGCAGGCATGGATTTGAAAAGCCTGCAGTATCTGATGGGGCATTCCGATGCCAGCGTCACTTTGAATGTTTACACCCATAACAGCTATGAGAAAGCCGAAGAATCCATGGCGCAGATTGTAGCTTTCAGCGGTGGACAGACAAAGACAGAAAACTTGAGAAGATTCGGGTAAAAAGCATATACAGGCGGTACGGATGGGGCAAAAATCCATGCTGGAGTACCCCATTTAGTACGCCAATTGCTTAAAAACCTATGTAGAGTGACGTAGTTTTACGTCGCCAACGACTTGATTTTATTGTGCGAGTTATACAAAAAATAGACTTATAAACACTTATAAAGAGGTAAAAATGCATGATTAAGGTGCTTTTTTTGTGCCACGGCAACATCTGCCGCAGCACCATGGCCGAAAGCGTCCTCACTCACCTGGTCCACCAGCTGCATCTCGACAACCAGTTCGAGATCGACTCCGCTGCGACCAGCCGTGAGGAGATCGGCAACCCGCCGCACTACGGCACAAAAAATAAATTATACGAAGAAAACATTCCGCTTGTTCCGCACCGGGCGCGCCAGATGACAAGGGATGACTATCTGTATTTTGATTATCTGATCGGCATGGATTCCGCAAATATCCGGAACATGACAAGAATCGCGGGAGGCACGGACAGCCAGGATAAAATATACAAGATGCTTTCATTTGCGGGCTATGAAGACACGCAGAAATTTACCGGGGCAAGGGATGTGGCAGATCCATGGTACACCGGCAATTTTGATGAAACCTATGAAGATGTGGTTGCAGGATGCAAAGGATTCCTGTATTATTTACAGCAGAAAGGGGACATTTCAAAAGAAATCGAAATTCCCCGGTAAGTAAGGAGTGACATTGGGTGAAATATCTGATCATTGGAGCTGGTTGTAAAAAGATATTATTTCCGTAAATCAGCAGATGTTATCCAACCTTCCACCAGAGGCAACCACGTCAATGCAAAGGGATGTGATGGCACACAGACCGTCGGAAGTGGATGGTCTGGTATACGAAGTGGTGCGCATGGCGCACAGATATCAGGTTCCGGTGCCCGCATATGAAAAAGTGGCACAGAAACTGCAAGGAGAAATTATGTGCGAAAAAAATTCTCACACAGAAGGAAATGTGGAGATAAAAAGGGAAGAAAAATAACAGGATTCATTGCAGATAATGAATCATAAAAACACAGGAGAACAACATGGAATACAAATACAGCACAATTAACGAGGTAAATCATTTTGAATTTGGCGAGGCTGTGGTTGGGGACATCCAGCTGACAGAGCGCATGTTTCATCTGGTACTGGACAATGTAAAAATCTGTCCGGAAAATTCCTGCAACCGCGACATCCGGATGATGCGTACCAATGAACTTTTATTTAAGATTTCAGATGCAGAAATCATTTCGCTTGTTGAGGAAGGATACAACGAATACGATGCTGATGGAAATTTAAAGCACACGTATCCGGACGAGGAAGTGGAAAAAGCAAAGTATGATGAGGTGGCACAGGTTCTTTTGGAGGGAACCATATATGAACTGACGTTACAGAGCGGTGTTTATACGTTTATCATTGACGGAACCAACGACCGTACCTACGCGCTGAAAGTAACCGGAAGCGGCGATACGCAGGAGTGGAACCGGTTTCTTGAGGTATAGAGTCGGGAAAGCTTTTGTTTGCCGGGTAGCCTTTGAACAGAAACACAGGAGGAAAAAGACATGATACAGACCGTTATTTTTGATCTGGACGGGACCCTTTTGGATACAGAAAAATACTATTTCGCGAAATGGAAAGAGGCTATGGCGCATTTCGGATATCATATGACCGATGAGGAGGCATACAGTGTGCGTTCCCTTGGGATGCCTTATGCACCGGAACATTTTAAAAAGCTGTATGGAGAAGATTTTGACTATGACAAAGTGCATACATATCGCAGAAAACTGACGGATCAGGTGCTTGATGAGGGACCGATTGAGGCAAAACCGGGAGCAGAGGAACTGTTAAAATATTTGCGCAAAAAAGGTGTGCGTACAGCGATTGCCACCGCAGGAGGTGTGGAGCGCAGCAGCAGTCTGCTGAAGAGAGTGGGATTGTATGACTATCTCGACCACATTGTTTCTGCCCGGCAGGTCGCCCATGGCAAACCGGCGCCGGATGTTTATCTGTACGCCTGCAGCCAGCTTCATGTGCAGCCACAGGAGTGCTATGCGGTGGAAGATTCTCCAAATGGAATTCACAGTGCATACAGTGCAGGATGTAAGGTGTTTATGGTGCCGGATCTGACACAGCCGGATGCCGAACTGGAGAAATTTATATACAAAAAAGTGGAATCACTTGTAGCACTAAAGGAGTATTTTTAAATTTTTTCTTGCAATCACTGGAATTGTGTGATAAAACAGATTACAAAAGGAACGTACATCAGGGATGTACGACAGAAAATGCATAGATGGAGACTCTGATCATCAGACATCGACAGGAATACAGCGTCACCGACTGAGAGCGCTGTTTGAAAGAGATGATTATGGGAACACTGCCGGAGCAGACGGATTGAACACGGGCAGGATGGTTTTGAAAAACCGGAATGTGGAAGTAGGTTCGTACGTGAGCGCACGTTACGCGTAAGAGAGGGAAGATGAGAATGTCTCATTTTTCAATGCGGGTGGTACCGCGGATAATCTGAATTATTCGCCCCGGAATACAATTATAGTATTCCGGGGCTTTTCTTTTTTCATAAGAGGAGCCCCGGACCAGAAAAAGGAGTAGAAAAGATGAGTAACATTTACAGAGATGTCACACTGAATCAGGTAAGCGAGCAGGACATCGGAAAGACGATCCGCGTCGCTGGCTGGGTAGAAAATATCCGTGACCATGGCGGAGTATCTTTTATTGATTTAAGAGATATGTATGCAGTGATGCAGATCGTTATCCGCGATGGAAAGCTGTTAGAAGGAATCCGTAAAGAGCAGGCTATTACCGTGGAAGGTCTGATCGAAAAGAGAGATGAGGAAACCTACAATCCAAAGATCCCGACCGGAACCATCGAGCTGGATGCAAAGGAAGTGACGGTACTCGGAGAAGTATATTCCCAGCTTCCGTTTGAAGTAATGACCAGCAAGAGTGTGGTACACGAAGATGTACGTCTGAAATATCGGTATCTGGATCTGAGAAACCAGAAAGTAAAAGACAATATCATTTTCCGTTCCAAAGTGATCTCTTATCTGCGTGAAAAAATGACAAGTATGGGATTTCTGGAGTTACAGACACCGATCCTGTGTGCATCTTCGCCGGAGGGTGCAAGAGATTATATCGTACCATCCAGAAAATTCAAGGGAAAATTTTATGCACTGCCACAGGCACCACAGCAGTACAAGCAGCTTCTGATGGTATCCGGATTTGATAAATATTTCCAGATCGCACCTTGTTTCCGTGATGAGGATGCCAGAGCCGACCGTTCACCGGGAGAGTTCTATCAGCTGGATTTTGAGATGAGTTTTGCCACACAGGAAGATGTATTTGCAGTTGGTGAAGAAGTTCTTTCGTCTGTATTTGAAAAGTTCGCACCGGAAGGAAGCGTTGTGACCAAGGCTCCATATCCGATTATCAGTTATAAGCAGGCAATGCTGGAGTTTGGTTCCGATAAGCCGGATCTGCGTAACCCGCTTCGTATTATCGATGTGACCGACTTTTTCCAGAAATGTACGTTCAAGCCGTTCATCGGAAAAACGGTTCGGGCAATCCGCGTACACGCCGATATGTCCAAAGGTTTCCACGAGAAACTCCTTAAATTTGCAACCGGACTTGGCATGGGTGGTTTAGGATATCTGGAAGTATTGGAAGACGGCTCTTACAAGGGACCAATCGACAAGTTTATTCCGGATGACTGTAAGGAAGAATTCCGCACACTGGCAGGACTTGAAGTTGGCGATACAATTTTCTTTATGGCAGATAAGGAAGAACGCGCTGCATATTATGCCGGAATGATCAGAAACGAACTCGGTGAGAAGCTGGATCTGATCGAGAAGAATGCATACCGTTTCTGTTATGTCAACGATTTCCCGATGTTTGAGAAAGATCCGGAGACAAAGAAGATCGGATTTACCCATAATCCATTCTCCATGCCACAGGGCGGCTTAGAAGCACTTAATACCATGGACCCGCTGGATGTACTGGCTTACCAGTACGATATCGTCTGCAACGGTGTGGAATTATCTTCCGGAGCTGTGCGTAACCACGATATGCAGATCATGGAAAAAGCATTTGAGATTGCAGGTTACGACAAAGAAGTGTTAAAGAACAAGTTCGGCGCATTATACACCGCATTCCAGTACGGAGCACCGCCACACGCAGGTATGGCTCCTGGAGTTGACCGTATGATCATGCTTTTACGCAACGAAGAAAATATCCGTGAAGTCATCGCATTCCCGATGAACGGAAACGCACAGGATCTGATGTGCGGTGCACCAAACGAAGTCACCGAGCAGCAGCTGCGTGAAGTGCATATTAAGGTTAGAGATTAAGGAGAAGGGAACAAAATATGGCAAACGTAATCTCAGACGAGACAATGGAATATGTTGGAATCCTTGCAAAGCTGGAATTGTCTGACGCGGAAAAAGAAGCTGCGAAAAAAGACATGGAGAGCATGCTGGATTATATTGATAAATTAAACGAACTGGATACCTCCAATGTGGAACCGATGTCCCACGTATTTCCGGTACAGAATGTGTTTCGGGAAGATGTTGTGGAAAACGGCGATGGTGGAAAGGACACACTTGCGAACGCACCGGAGCGCCGCGATCGTGCATTTGTAGTTCCAAAGACGGTAGAGTAAGGAGGGGCAGCTATGAATTTATTATCGCTCACAGCGGTAGAGCTGGGAAAGAAAATAAAAGCGCATGAAGTGACCGTTGAGGAAGCAACAAGAGCTGCTCTTGACGCGATCCGTGCAAAAGAAAAGGATATCAACAGCTTTGTCACCGTAGATGAAGAGTCTGCGATGATCCGCGCAAAAGAAGTACAGAAAATGATTGATGACGGGACACTGACCGGGCCTCTGGCAGGTGTTCCGGTTGCCATCAAAGATAATATGTGTACAAAGGGAATGTTAACGACCTGCAGTTCTAAGATTTTATATAATTTTATTCCAACTTATACAGCGGAAGCAGTGATCAATCTGGAAAAAGCGGGCGCAGTCATTCTCGGAAAGACGAACATGGATGAATTTGCCATGGGAAGTACCACAGAGACTTCTGCCTATGGGGAGACAAAGAATCCATGGAATACCGCACATGTACCGGGCGGTTCTTCCGGTGGAAGCTGTGCGGCAGTGGCAGCAGAGGAATGTTACTATGCACTCGGATCGGATACCGGAGGATCTATCCGTCAGCCAAGTTCATTTTGTGGTGTGACCGGAATCAAACCAACTTATGGTACCGTTTCCCGTTACGGACTGATCGCATACGGTTCCTCTCTGGATCAGATCGGACCGATTGCAAAGGATGTGACCGACTGTGCCACAATTCTGGAGACAATTACTTCTTATGATAAGAAGGATTCCACATCGGTAAAACGAGAAGAAACCGATTTTACATCGGCACTGGTGGATGATGTAAAGGGAATGAAGATTGGTATTCCGCGTGACTATCTGGGCGAGGGACTGGACCCGGAAGTAAAGGAAGCCATTCTTGCAGCGGCAAAGACGTTAGAAGAAAAAGGCGCAATCGTAGAGGAATTTGATTTAAGTCTCGTAGAGTATGCGATTCCGGCTTATTATGTCATTGCGGCAGCAGAGGCAAGCTCCAATCTGGCACGTTTTGATGGAGTAAAATACGGATACCGCACAAAAGAGTACGAGGGACTGCACAATATGTACAAGAAGTCCCGCTCCGAAGGATTCGGACCGGAAGTAAAGCGCCGTATTATGCTTGGATCTTTCGTGTTAAGTTCCGGATATTATGATGCTTATTATCTGAAAGCACTGCGCACCAAAGCCCTGATCAAGCAGGCATTTGACAAGGCATTTGCAAAGTATGATGTGATTCTCGGACCGGCGGCACCGACCACCGCTCCGAAACTGGGAGAATCTTTGAGTGATCCGCTGAAGATGTATCTTGGAGATGTATATACCGTTTCGGTCAATCTGGCAGGTCTGCCGGGAATTTCCGTGCCGTGCGGTGTGGACAGCAAAGGACTTCCGATCGGTCTGCAGCTGATCGGGGATTGTTTCAAGGAGAAAAACATCATTCGTGCGGCCTACAGTTTTGAACAGACAAGAACGTATCAGCACAGTCCGGCAGCAGAAGCGTAGAAAGGAGAGAAGAGATGTCAAAAGAATATGAAACCGTCATTGGACTGGAAGTCCATGTAGAATTAGCAACCAGGACAAAAATCTTCTGTGCCTGCTCCACTGCATTCGGAAGTGCACCAAATACCCACACCTGTCCGGTATGTACCGGTATGCCGGGATCGCTTCCGGTCTTAAACAAAAAGGTGGTAGAGTATGCCATGGCAGTTGGTCTGGCAACAAACTGTCAGATCAATCAGTACAGCAAATTTGACCGGAAAAATTATTTCTATCCGGATAACCCGCAGAACTATCAGATTTCCCAGCTTTATCTGCCAATCTGCCATGACGGAGGGGTAGAGATCGAGACGGAATCCGGCGGGAAAAAGACCATCGGTATCCATGAAATCCATATGGAAGAGGATGCCGGAAAGTTAGTACACGATGACTGGGAAGGGGTATCTCTGGTGGATTACAACCGTTCCGGTGTACCGCTGATCGAGATCGTGTCCGAGCCGGATATGCGCTCCGCAGAGGAAGTCATTGCATATCTGGAGAAACTGCGTATGACGATCCAGTACCTGGGTGCCAGTGACTGCAAGATGCAGGAGGGTTCCATGCGTGCGGATGTCAATTTATCAGTTCGCGAAAAGGGCGCCAAAGAGTTTGGTACCCGTACCGAGATGAAAAATATCGGTTCGTTTAAGGCAATCGCACATGCCATTGAAGCCGAGACAGCCCGCCAGATTGATCTGATTGAATCCGGGGAAAAGGTGGTACAGGAGACCCGCCGCTGGAATGATGATCAGGGATATTCCTATGCGATGCGTTCCAAAGAGGATGCACAGGATTACCGTTATTTCCCGGAGCCGGATCTGGTACCGATCGTTGTCAGTGACGAATGGCTGCAGCAGATCCGGGACAATCAGCCGGAACTTCATGATGAAAAACTGGCTCGTTATATTGCAGAGTTTGGTCTGCCGGAGTATGATGCACAGATTCTTACATCGGAGAAAAAGCTGGCAGATCTCTTTGAGGCGACTTCTGCGATTTGCAATAAACCAAAGAAGGTTTCCAACTGGCTCATGGGAGAAACGATGCGTCTGTTAAAGGATCGGGAAATGGATGCCGAAGATCTCCGTTTTTCACCGGAGCATCTGGCAAAAATTATCGAATTGACAGAGGCAGGAACGATTAATAATTCCGTTGCCAAGGAAGTATTTGAAAAAGTCTTTGATGAGGACATTGATCCGGAGCGTTATGTGGAAGAGCATGGCTTAAAGAGTGATAACGATGAGGATGCACTTCGCGCAACGATAGAGCAGATTGTCAAAGACAATCCGCAGTCGGTGGAGGATTACCACAACGGAAAAGAGAAAGCAATCGGATTTTTGGTCGGACAGACGATGAAAGCAACCAAAGGCAAGGCAAATCCGGGAATCGTAAATAAAATCTTAAAGGAACTGCTTTAAATCTTAAAGAAAAATGAAAAAACAGGGGAAAACTTGTCTTTACAGGCTGAATATCGTATAATAATTTTGCCGTCGCTTACTGCGGCGGCAATGTTATATGTAAAAAAGGAGTTTATACGATGGCGGAAGACCAGAATAATAAAGAAAATACCACGACATCCGATACAAACAATACAAGTGAATATGAAGATGTCTGTTACATCTGCCGCAGACCGGAGAGTGTTGCGGGAAAGATGATACATATCCAGAATGATATCTGCATTTGTCAGGACTGTATGCAGAAAACATTTGATACCATGAACAACGGCACCTTTAACATGGGCGATTTCATGAATATGAACATGGGAAAAATGCCGAATATCAGTATGATCAATCTGGCGGATCTGCAGAATGCGGTTCCGAACAAACAGAAGTTAAAGAAAAAGAAACCAAAGGATGAGCAGCCGAAACCGGAACTGGATATTCATTCCATTCCGGCACCGCACAAAATCAAGGCGCGTCTGGATGAGTATGTTGTCGGACAGGAACATGCCAAAAAAGTGATGTCCGTTGCCGTTTACAACCACTATAAACGTGTGATGGAAGACACCGATGACGGCGTGGAAATCGAAAAGTCCAATATGCTCATGATCGGACCGACCGGATCGGGAAAGACGTATCTGGTAAAGACACTGGCACGGCTTTTGGATGTGCCGCTGGCAATCACAGATGCGACATCCCTGACCGAAGCCGGATATATCGGTGATGATATCGAAAGCGTAGTCAGCAAACTTCTGGCTGCAGCTGACAATGATGTGGAGAGTGCAGAGCACGGTATTATTTTCATTGATGAGATCGACAAGATTGCAAAGAAACGCAATGCCAATCAGCGGGATGTAAGCGGAGAGTCGGTGCAGCAGGGAATGTTAAAGCTTCTCGAAGGCGCAGAGATTGAAGTTCCGGTTGGAGCAAGCAGCAAAAATGCGATGGTTCCGATGACCACGGTAGATACGAAGAATATTCTGTTTATCTGTGGCGGTGCCTTTCCAGAACTGGAAGAGGTTATCAAGGAGCGCTTAAACAAGGAGGCGTCCATCGGCTTTAAGGCAGATCTGAAAGATAAATACGACAAGGAAGAGAACCTTCTTTGCAAAGTGACAGTGGAGGATGTCCGTAAATTCGGAATGATTCCGGAGTTTCTGGGACGTCTGCCGATTCTGTTTTCACTGGAAGCACTGACGGAAGACATGCTGGTGCGTATTCTGACAGAGCCGAAGAATGCGATTGTACGTCAGTACAAAAAGCTTCTGGCGATGGATGAAGTGGATCTGGAGTTTACGGAGGACGCTTTGCATGCAATTGCAAAGCAGGCGAAAGAAAAGAAAGTCGGTGCCCGTGCACTGCGAGCCATTATTGAAGAGTTCATGCTGGATATCATGTATGAGATTCCAAAGGATGACAATATCGGAAAAGTGACGATCACAGAGGATTATGTGGAGAAAAAGGGCGGACCGCTCATTGAAATGCGTGGAGTTGCGGCACTTCCGGAACAGGAAGCAAACGCATAAAATGTAGAAAAACCGAAATAAAAGATCTGATGCCGGAGGGCATCAGGTCTTTTTCTTTTCCCTATTGTATGATATGATAGAAACAGTATTGTTTTGTTCGTAATTCATAAGGAGGATGTATGAAAATCATTCATTGTGCAGATCTGCATCTGGATTCCCAGATGACAGCAAACCTGACAAAAGAGCAGGCAAGAGAGCGCAAAAGAGAAATCATCCGTACGTTTACACGGATGGTCGAATATGCAGAAAAGACAGGGGTGCGTCTGATCATGATATCGGGAGATCTGTTTGATACACGAAATGTATCAGCATTGGCGCGCAACACCGTAAGGGACATGATCTGTACACATCCCCAGATTGATTTCTTATATCTGAGAGGAAACCATGACAGTGATAATTTCCTTTCCAAGCTGGAGGAAGTACCGGACAATCTGCTTTTGTTTTCCGATACATGGACTGCCTACCGGTATGGAAATATTGTGATCAGCGGAATCGAGCTCTCGGAGAACAACCGGGCGACCGTTTACAATTCCCTTGTGCTGGGGCATGAAGATTTCAATATTGTCATGCTGCACGGACAGGCGGGAGATTATGCATGTCGCACACAGGCAGAGAATATGAGCCTGAACCAGCTGAAAAATAAAAATATTGATTATCTGGCGCTGGGACATGTACATACCTTCATGCAGGACAAGCTGGATAACCGCGGTACCTGGTGTTACTGTGGATGTCTGGAAGGACGCGGATTTGACGAGTGTGGACCGAAAGGATTTGTTTTACTGGATGTGGACGAGCAGACCTGCCGTGCCCAGATGCAGTTTGTTCAGATGGCAGCCCGCACGCTGTACACGCTTGAAGTGGATGTGAGCAATGTCATGACGACAAGAGAAGCGGCAGAGCGGATGGAAGAAGCTGTAAAACAGGCGCAGTATCCGTCGGGAAGCCTTGTCAAATTTGTACTGACCGGTGAGGTGGAAGTGGATGCGGAGATCAATTGCGAGTATCTGCAGAATCTGTTCTCGGATTATTTTTATTTTGAAAAGGTGAAAGACCGGACAACCCTTCGGGTCGACTACAGTGATTATGAAAAAGATGCCTCGTTAAAGGGGGAGTTTATCCGTATGGTACTTGGATCTGAACTGTCACAGGAGCAGAAGGCAGAAGTGATCCGCTGTGGAATTTTGGCATTGTCCGGGGAGGAGATATAGGATGAAATTACGTTCCTGTCATATTGACAATTTTGGAAAACTATCGGATCTGCATCTGGAATTTCAGGACGGGGTCAATCTGTTTCACGAACCGAATGCATGGGGAAAAAGTACACTGGCCGCTTTTTTGCGGGTGATGTTTTACGGGTTTGACTCTAAGAGAGAATCCGGGCTGTTTGATAAAGAACGTGTGGTATTCCGCCCGTGGCAGGGGGGAACGTATGGAGGCGAACTGGATTTTTCCTATCAGGGAAAAGAGTACCGGATCAGCCGTACATTTGGAAAAACAGAAAAAACAGATGTTTTTCATTTATATGATCTTTCCACCAATCTGGAATGTCATGATTTTTCTTCCGAGATCGGAAGTGAAATTTTCGGACTGGACAGTGCGTCGTTTAAAAGGAGCGCATTTATTGCACAAAATGACTGCGAATGCTGCTCGACTGATGCGATCAATGCCAAGCTGGGAAATCTTGTAGAGAATACAAACGATATCAATAATTTTGAGACCGCTCAGAAAAAGATTCATGACCGGATGAATAAACTTTCACCGGACCGTGCAACAGGTTCCATGAAAAAGCGGACGAATATGATCACGCTGTTAACGGAAGAACTGCGTGGCTATGATGCGGCAGAGGCGTCTTACAAAAAGATTACCGAAAAACTTACCGAAAAACAGGAGCAGAGAAAAGAACTGGCCGGGATTCGGGATCAGTATGCAAAAGCATTGCAGGTGGCGAGTGAAGAGAGCCGCAGGGAAGGAATCAAGCAGGCCTATGCGGCCACCAAACAGGAGGAACAGGAAAAGAAAGCGGCACTGGATGCTTTTGCGGATGTATTTCCGGGACAGGTGCCGCAGGATGAGGAGTTTGCAAAGCAGAACCAGGATGTACAGATGCTTGGGGTGTTAAAAACCACTTTGTTTAATCTGGGGCTGACCGAAGAAGAAGAAAACCGCCTGCAGGAACTTGGTGATAAGTTCAAAAACCAGATTCCTTCTGAAGAAAAAATAACGGAAATGGAAAAAGAGCAGGAGCGTTTTGCAAAACTGAAAGAGGAAAAAACGCAGCTGGAAACGAAAATGTCCTATTTTGAAGCGATGGCAATGAAGCGGGAAGAACCGGATTATACGGTAAAAAATCGTCTTCCGATGATGATCTGCGGCATTATCCTGCTGGTAATCGGTGCTGTTGGTGGTGTGTTGTCGTTTCTGTTGCCACAGGTACATAAGTTTTTCCTTCCGCTTCTGGCGGTATCGGCGGTATCGGTGGTTGCGGCAGTGGCAGGTATTGTGCTTCTTGTGGTGCGCAAGGTGCAGGTATCAAAGGAAGAAGAAAAGGTGCGTGCACTCCGGGTACAGCATCTGGAAGAGGAGCGTAAGCTCCGCGGACCGGTGGAAGAAATTCAAAAAACCATGGAAGAGGCTTCGAAAGAAGCTTCGCGCATCGAACAGGAGACCAAGCATTTTCTGGAGCAGTATCAGATGGTTCCGGGAGAAAAGGATGCCAGAACCTGCCTGTATGAACTCCGCAGCCAGCTGCAGGAATATGAGCGTCTGCGCAGCCGTGCCGGAAAAAGCGATGCGGCAAGACAGGAATTTGAGCGGAAACAGAACTCTTTGCTTGCATTTGGAAAAGAAGCGGGAATGGATTTCGGAGAAGATCTTGCAGCAGGAATCAGCCAGTTACAGATGAAGGCAACCGAGTACCGGATCGCACAGAAAGCATACGCAGAGGCAAGAAAAAAGAGAGAACTTTTTGAACAGGAACACAATATGAAAGAACTGGCAGCGGTGGAAAAATGTCCATATTCCCTTGACGAACTCAATTCCATGATCCGTGATGTGGATGAGCGGAGAGAGGATATCCGGGAAGCCATCGAGCAGTACCATCATCAGCTCGAAGATCTGCAGGATCAGCTGGATATCCGGGATGAAAAAGAACAGCAGCTTTCCATCTGCAGACAGGAACAGGAAGAAGAACAGCATTTATATGAAACCCTGCGTCTGACGGGAGAGTTCCTGCAGAATGCAAAGGAGCAGTTTTCCGCGAGATATTTGGGTCCGATCGAGAACGGGTTTGGAAAGTATTACACGCTTCTAACCGGGGATAAAGAAAAAGACTGGATGGTGGATGCCAACATCGAGGTGCAGATGAAAGAGCAGGGCGAGATGCGGGAAACCAAGTGGCTGTCTGCTGGATATCAGGATCTGCTGGGAATCTGTATGCGTCTGGCGCTGGTGGATGCGATGTATCCGAAGGAAAAACCGTTTCTGGTGCTGGACGATCCGTTTGTCAATCTGGATGAAGAAAAGATGGCACATGGCAATGAACTGTTTGGAAAAATTTCCGGGGAGTATCAGATTTTATATTTTACCTGTCATGCAAGCCGGAATATAGAAAACGCAAAATAAAGGGAGAGGAAACATGGAGAAAAAGATTTTATTTCCGCAGATCGGCGGAATTATGCACGGAGGGGATTACAATCCGGAACAGTGGCTGGACCGGCCGGACATTCTGGAAGAAGATATCCGTATGATGAAGAAAGCTGGGATGAATTGTGCAACACTTGGGGTATTTTCCTGGTCAACCTATGAGCCGCGGGAAGGGGAATTTCATTTCGCATGGCTGCATGACATCATGGATAAGTTATATGCCAATGGCATTTATACGATACTGGCGACACCGTCCGGAGCGCGCCCGGCATGGCTGGATGAGGCATATCCGGAGTGCAGACGCGTGGATTCTTACGGGGTGCGTGAACATCACGGGGTGCGGCACAACCACTGTATGAGTGCACCGGTTTATCGTAAAAAGGTTTCTGTGATCGTCAATAAGCTGGTAGATGAATTCGGAAATCATCCGGGACTTCTGATGTGGCATATTTCCAATGAATTTGGCGGGGAATGTTACTGTCCGCACTGTGTAAAGCGGTTCCAGGATTATCTGGCAGAAAAGTTTGACCATGATATTGAAAAACTGAACAAGGCATGGTGGACAACGTTCTGGAGTCATACTTACAATGATTTTTCCCAGATTGAACCGCCGTACCGCAACGGAGAATTCAGCATTATGGGATTGAATCTGGAGTGGAAACGGTTTACCACCTGGAATATGACGGATTACATGAAGGCAGAGATTGCCATTTTAAAAGAACGTACCCCGCAGATTCCGGTGACAACGAATTTTATGAAAGAATATGACGGACTGGACTATCATAAAATGCAGCAGCCGCTGGACGTGGTGTCCTGGGATTCTTATCCGCGGTTTCACAATGATGAGGAGTCGTTTTCAGATACGATGACAGAAAATGCGTTTGATCATGCCATGATCCGTTGTCTGAAAAAAGAGCAGCCGTTTATGCTCATGGAGAGCGCGCCGGGGCTGGTCAACTGGCATCCGTTTAATAAAATGAAACGTCCGGGCGTACACCGGCTGGCTTCGCTGCAGGCAGTGGCTCTCGGTTCCGATACGGTGCAGTATTTCCAGTGGCGGAAAGGAAGGGGATCGTTTGAGCAGTACCATGGGGCGGTTGTGGATCATCTCGGAACGGATGATACCAGAGTTTTTCGTGAAGTGGCAGATCTTGGGGAAGAATTAAAGAAACTCAAAGATCTGGCAGGGACAGTCGTAAAAGCACCGGTAGCCGTGTTATACGATTGGGACAGCCTCTGGGCAACGGATGGAATGAAGGGGCTGGCAGAGTCCACCCGCAACTATATTAAGACCTGCAGGAAAGCATACCGCAATCTGTCGGCACTCGGAGTGGATGTGGATGTGATTTCCAGTGAAGAGGATTATAGCGGTTATTCTGTGATTGTGGCACCAATGCTGTATCTGCTGCATACGCATGTCGGGGAGCGCATGAAACAGTTTGTGGAGCAGGGAGGTCATCTGATTGCAACCTATGTGACCGGATATGTGGATGAAAACCAGCTCAATTATCTGGGCGGATTTCCGGGAGACGGATTAAAGGATCTCTTTGGCGTGATCAGTGAGGAAATTGATACACTGTATCCGTCCGACCGCAACCGCGTACATTTTGCCGAAATGCCAGAAGGGGAAGTACGGGATTATGCGGAAGTTCTGCGTGTGGCAGATGGCACAAACGTGCTTGGTACCTATGAACAGGATTATTACAAAGGAATGGCAGCAGTGACGGAGCGCACATGTCAAAACGGCAGTGCCATGTATATCGCGGCCCGGCTGGATGATGCTTCCATGCAGCACCTGTATGCGCGTACACTGAAAAAAGCGGGAGTTTCGATGTATAAACTTCCATATGGCGTGGAACGTCACACACGCGAAGCGGATGGTATGCGGTATGTATTTTATCTGAATGATACGACCGGACCGCAGATTGTTTCCGGGGTAGAGGGAATTGATCTTCTGACGGGAGAGGTGATCAAGGGAATTCTTACACTGGAACCGTATGGCGTGGCATGTGTAAAAGAATAAGTTCTATTCTGAAAGTTTTGTGCATATAGTTACGGAAAAGAAGTGTGGGAGCTTCTTATGGATAGAAATTGTGATGCATTTATCCGCTCCAACAATACCTACGATATCCTGATTGCCAGAGAGTCTTTGGAGATTTCTGACGACCGGGCAGAATGTATACAAAATATCGGTGAAAAATTTGTGGCAGAATATTTTGACCGGGACGAGGTGCCGCAGCTGAGCATTAAGACATACGGATATTCGATTATCCCAAAATGTTTCGGACTGCTGGATACGCTTGCACTGGAGACAACCGGTATCCTGCAGCTGCAGAATCAGCCAGCCCTGTCCCTTCGGGGACAGGGTATTTTTATTGGATTTGTTGATACGGGAATTTCCTATGAACTGCCCTGTTTCCGGAATGCCGATGGAAGTACAAGAATCCGCTCAATCTGGGATCAGAGTATTCCGACGGGGGAGAAAAATACCCCTCAGGGATTTTTGTACGGAACGGAATATACACAAAAAGAGATCAATGAGGCACTGGAACAGGAACATCCGCGGGAACTGGTTCCAGTGACGGATGAAGATGGGCACGGAACCATGCTGGCAAGTATTGCCTGCGGAAGTGAAGATCTGCAGGCTGGTTTTACTGGGGCGGCTCCTTATGCGGAACTTCTGGTTGTAAAGTTAAAACCGGCAAAACCATATCTGAAAGACTTTTTTTATATTCCGCAGGAGATGCCTGCCTATCAGGAAAATGACATTATGGCGGCAATTGAATATCTCGAAGAGACTGCCAGAAAACTGGGGCGGCCCCTTATTCTGTGCCTTGGTCTCGGGACAAACAACGGAAGCCATTCCGGTGGCAGCAATCTTTCGGAACTTCTTGATGATATTGCGGGCAGATGGCGCCGGTGTGCGGTTGTGGCAACCGGAAATGAGGCGAATGCCAGACATCATTTTTACGGGAAAAGTGATGGAAATTCAATGGTTGCGGTAGAGGTGAATGTGGAACAGCGGATGCGGGGATTTTATCTTGAGTTGTGGGCCAGTGCACCGGAATTGTTTGTGGTGGCGGTGCGTTCGCCGGGAGGCACTCTTATGCCGGCGCAGAATGTGCCCGGAAATTCGCATCAGGAACAGGAATTTATATTTGAAGGGACAAGAGTGGAAATTGATTATGCACAGGTGGGACGCACGCGGGGGGATCAGCTGGTGTTTATCCGGTTTGAAAACCCGGCGGCAGGGATCTGGACGCTGTATGTTAATCCGAGTACCACGATCACAGGACAATTTCATATCTGGCTGCCAATGAGTGGAATGTTAGAAAAAGACGTGGTGTTTTTGCGTCCGGATCCGGATGTGACACTTACCGTGCCGTCTTCGGCAAAAATTCCGATTGGGGTGGGTGGAATGGATCAAAAGAGTGGTATTTTATATCTGGATTCCGGGAGGGGGAATACCATTGCGTCGGTTGTAAAACCGGATTTTGTGGCTCCGGCTGTGGGCGTGCAGGCGATAGGAAGGCTTGGAAATTATGTGACACTGACGGGAACGAGTGCAGCTTCTGCAATTGCGGCAGGAGCATGTGCACAGATCATGGAGTGGGGAAACAGCCGTGGGAGAAGACTGCTTTTAAATTCGGTGCAGATCGGAAATATTCTGATCCGCGGGTGCGAAAGGAACCCGGATGTATCCTATCCGAATACCGCCTGGGGCTATGGAAAAATGAATGTTTACGATGCACTGATGAAATTTTATGGGGTATAAAATTTATATACAAAGCGTAAAAAGATATAAAAAATTTATGAAATGCTTTTTTTTGAGAACCAAGTACGATATAATTAAGACTATACAGATTGGAGAGTGAAGTATGGAGAAAAAAGATTTATTAGCAAATTACGCAGCATCAAAACAGAATATGTGTATTACGAATGATACGATCTCGGACCGATTGTTTCAGGAGTATGGGGTAAACAGAGGACTTCGCGATGTCAACGGAAAGGGTGTATTGACAGGTCTGACCCGTATTTCAAAGATTGTGTCCTTCAAAGATGAAAATGGAAAACAGGTGCCATGTGACGGTGAGTTATGGTATCGCGGATATAATGTAAAAACACTGATCAAATCCATTGGACCGAACGAATTCGGCTTCGAGAAAGCAGCATATCTGCTGCTGTTTGGAGAACTTCCGGATCAGGCGCAGCTGGATGAATTCTGTGAGGTGCTCGGCAACAGCCGGACACTTCCGACCAATTTTACCAGAGACGTTATTATGAAGGCGCCTTCTAAGGATATCATGAATTCCATGACACGAAGTATTCTGACACTTGCGGCCTATGATCCGTATACGACAGATTCTTCCATTGAGAACAATATCCGTCAGTGTATGCAGCTGATTGCCAATTTCCCGATGATCGCGGCATATGGATATCACGCATATAATCATTATGAAAATGATTCGAGTATGTATATTCACCGACCGGACCCGAAGCTTTCCACGGCAGAGAATTTCCTTCGTATGCTGCGGCCGAATAAGCAGTATACACAGCTGGAGGCACAGGTGCTTGATGTGGCACTGATGCTTCATATGGAGCATGGCGGCGGTAATAACAGTACGTTTACCACCCGTGTGGTTACTTCTGCCGGTACGGATACATATTCTGCCATCGCTGCGGCAATGTCTTCCCTGAAAGGACCAAAGCATGGCGGTGCCAACATCAAAGTTATGCAGATGATGAATGATATCCGGGAAAATGTGCATGACTGGAGCGATCGTGACGAGGTGAAGTCCTATCTTGGAAAGATGCTGGATGGACAGGTCTTTGATAAGAAAGGACTGATCTATGGTATGGGACATGCAGTGTATTCCCTGTCTGATCCGAGAGAGCGTGTGTTCCGCAGCTATGTGGAGCATCTCGCGGAGGCAAAAGGACGCCAGAAAGACATGAACCTTTACAATATGATAGAAGAAGTGGCTCCGGAACTGATCGCAGAAAAGCGTCATATTTTCAAGGGTGTCAGTCCGAATGTGGATTTCTACAGTGGATTTGTATATGAAATGCTCGGCATTCCATCGGAATTATATACACCATTGTTTGCCATTGCAAGAATTGCAGGATGGAGTGCACACCGGCTGGAGGAACTGGTGGGATGCAACAAAATTATTCGTCCGGCATATAAGAGTGTCATGGAAGAACTGGAATAAGATTATTACAGCGGACAGAATTGCATTTTATTTTGCTCTGTGCTAGTATGGAAACAGAAACTTTCATGTGTTATAACTATAACAGGGGAGAGGACTGATTATGAAAATAAAAGAAAAATATTATCGCTTTGCGGAAAAAGGGCAGCAGATACAGAGAGTAAACCGTTTTCTTGTAACAGAATATCTGATTTTTTATGCATTTATTCTGTTTATGCTCTGGGCATCAAGAGCAAAAGGAGTACGTTCTTTGGGCTTTACGGCATTTGTCAGTGTGATTGCAGTAGTCTCCGGAGGTGCATTGCTCATCGGATGGAAGCGGCGTCCGGTATCGGAGCGGCTGAGATATCTGGCACTGATCGGGTTGTATCTCGTATCATTTTTCATGACTTTTGCTTATACGGAGAGCTTTATCCGTTTTCTGGGACTGGCTCCTTTTATCGGCTGTATTTTGTTTTTTGATCCGAAATATTCCAGAATCGGTGGCATCGGTTATCTTGTATTGAATGCGCTGACTGTCTTTGGTCAGATCCGTCAGCAGCCGGAAGGCGTAGCCGGGACAACCAATCTTGTACTGGATCTGCTGGCACTGGGGGTACTGGTATTTGCTGTGATCTTTACAACAAATGTGGCACAGAAATTCAACCATGATACCCGGCACAGTGAACAGCAGGAGCAGCGGAAGCAGCAGGCAATTTTAGACGATGTGATCGGTGTGGCGGAAGAAGTGCGTAAGGGTACGGAATCCGTGATGAAGATTGTCAATGATCTGAATGGATCGACAGAGGTGGTCAATGGTGCGATGAAAGATATTTCTTCCAGCACGCAAAGCACGGCGGAAAATATCCAGACACAGACAACCATGACACAGGATATCCAGCATTCAATTGAGCAGACACTGGAAAGTTCCGAGAATATGGTAAAAGTGGCAAAGCAGTCCGGGGAACTGAATCAGGAGAGTATGGAGATCATGGAACATCTGAAGAAACAGTCCGCAGTAATCGCAGAGACAAACTCCGGAGTGGCAGATTCCATGAAAGCGTTACAGGAGCGTACCGAGGCAGTAAAGAGTATTGCAGATACCATCTTTTCCATTTCCAGTCAGACCAATCTGCTGGCGCTCAATGCTTCTATTGAGAGTGCCCGTGCAGGGGAAGCCGGAAAAGGGTTTGCTGTAGTGGCTGATGAAATCCGTCAGCTGGCAGAGAAAACCAGAAGTGAGACAGAAAGCATCGCACAGATTCTGGATGAATTGTTTAAAAATGCAGAGGATGCAGCAACGGCGGTGAGCCGTTCGATTGAGGCTACCAATGCGCAGGATTCCATGATTGCGAAAGCATCTGAGAGTTTTTCGGGAATGAATGAGAATGTCAATACACTGGTTCAGGAGATCGAAGGCATTGACGGCATGTTAAACCGTCTGTCGGATGCAAACAATCAGATTGTAGACAATATCAGTAATCTTTCTGCAACAACGGAAGAAGTGACGGCCTCTTCCGTACAGGTAGCGGATCTGTCAGTTGAGAATTTAAACAATGCCGAGCAGGCAAAACAGAAACTTGACAATGTGCTTGCGGTATCTCATGAACTGGATAAGTACATAAAGTAAACAGATGGAATGAGATAAAGGTGCCTCAGCAGGAGAAATTCTGCTGAGGATTTTTACTACTATAACTTAGAAGGAGATAAAAATTATGAATGTAACAATGAAACAGGTCGAGGGCGGTGTATGTGCGGCTGCAGGATTTTCCGCAAACGGATTAAACTGTGGGTTAAATCCGGATCGGAACAAAAATGATCTGGCACTGATCTGGTCAGAGAAAGAGTGTACGGCAGCGGCTGTCTATACAACGAATAAAGTAAAGGGTGCACCAATCCTTGTGACAAAGAAACATCTGGCAGCAACCGGAAATAAGGCGAGGGCTGTTATTGTCAACAGTAAGAATGCCAATACCTGTAATGCAGACGGAGAAGAAAAGGCACAGATGATGTGTGATCTGGCTGCAGCAGAGCTGGGAATAAAGGCAGACGAGGTGATCGTGGCATCAACCGGTGTCATTGGACAGAAGCTTCCGATAGAACCGATCCGTGATCATGTGCAGGAGCTGGCACGCGGACTTTCTCCACAGAATCATGGAAAAGCAGCAAATGCCATCATGACAACCGATACCTATGCCAAGGAGACCGCGGTTTCTTTTACGCTTGACGGGAAGACCTGTACGGTTGGCGGTATGGCAAAGGGAAGTGGCATGATCCATCCGAATATGGCTACCACGTTAAATTTTGTTACAACCGATGTTGCGATTTCCTCAGAAATGATCCAGAAAGCACTTTCTGAGATTGTAAAGGTGACGTACAATTGTCTGAGCATTGATGGAGATACTTCTACCAATGATATGGTCAGTATTCTGGCAAACGGCATGGCAGAAAATACGCCAGTCACAGCAGAGGGAGAGGATTATGATACGTTCCGTCAGGCGCTGTATCAGGTACTTATGACGCTGACCAAGATGCTTGCCAAGGACGGTGAGGGAGCATCGAAGATGCTGGAGTGTACCTGTAGCGGTGCGCCGGATCAGGATACCGCAATCATTATTGCAAAGAGTGTGATCCGTTCCCCACTGTTTAAGTGTGCAATGTTTGGGGAAGATGCCAACTGGGGACGTATTTTATGTGCAATCGGTTATGCGGATGCGGAGTTTGATATCAACAAAGTGGATGTGGATCTGGCATCGTCCAAGGGAACCATTGCCGTATGCAGAAATGCTGCCGGTGTAGATTTCTCTGAGGAGAAAGCAAAAGAAATCTTAGAGGAAGATGAAATTTATATCAATATTGATCTGCATCAGGGAGAGGCATCTGCCAAAGCCTGGGGATGTGATCTGACGTATGATTATGTAAAAATTAATGGAGATTATAGGAGCTAGATAGAACATGGAAAAGAAAATCGGTTTTATCGGCTGTGGAAATATGGGAACAGCCATGATACAGGGAATTTTGGAATCCGGAAAATGCCCTCCGCAGGAGATGATGATTTCCTGTCGTACGAAGAAAACGCTGGAAGAAAAGAAAGCACAGTTCGGAGTGCAGATCAGTACGGACAACCGGGATGTGGCAGCATTTGCAGACATTTTGTTTGTGGCAGTAAAGCCACAGTTTTATGCCGAAGTGTTAGAGGAAATCAAGGATCTTCTTACAGAAGAGCAGATTCTGGTATCCATCGCGCCGGGAAAGACACTGGTATGGTTTGATGAAGTGCTCGGACGAAATTTAAAAGTGATTCGTACGATGCCGAATACCCCATCTATGGTCAAAGAAGGCATGATGGGTATGTGTGCGGGAGCACGTGTGACGGATGAGGATATGGCTCTGGTGCGGGATCTCTGCAGTGGATTTTCACAGACGGAAGTCATTCCGGAGCATCTGATGGATGTGGTTACTGCCGTCAGCGGAAGCTCTCCGGCCTATGTATTTATGTTTATTGAAGCCATGGCAGATGCAGCAGTGGCTGGTGGAATGCCGAGACAGCAGGCGTACAAATTTGCAGCACAGGCAGTACTTGGAAGTGCAAAGATGGTTCTTGAGACGGGAAAACATCCGGGAGAACTTAAGGATATGGTATGCTCTCCGGCAGGAACCACCATTCAGGCAGTGCGTGTGCTGGAGGAAAAAGGCATGCGCAGCAGCGTGATCGAGGCAATGATGAAGTGCCTAGATATCTCCCGCAATATGTAAAACCGTTTACTTGCTTTTTCTGTTGAAAATGTGTAGAATAGAACCATCAACAGATTTAGGAGAGAAGGAAATATGAGTCAGGCAAAGGTAGATAAATATAAGAAAGAAAAAGCCAATCGTAAAAAAGAGATGGCAAAGCAGAAAACGGAAAAAATCATTGGTATCATCTGTGGATGTGCAATTTTAGTTGCCATCGTTGGATGGGCCGGTTATACCGGATACAATTATTATGAGGATAATAAGCCGGCACAGACGTATTATACCAATACTTCTGCATTGTCCAGCTACGTGAGTGGATTAAACACAGAGGCACAATAAGATCTGCTTATCAGATATTTGCATGTGGGGCATCACCGATCGGGTGATGCCTTTTCCAATGCCTCGGATACTGCACCGATGAGCAGACGACAGGTATACTGGTTGTTTTTGGAATATGTAAGATCCGTAAGGGACTGGCTGGAAATAATCTGTTTTGCCAGTTCATCGAGCGTAGGACGGACCAATGGGTACATGGTTTCTACAGTTTCATCCAGATGAATCATGGTGATTTCGTTGATATGGTCTTCGTCTACAGATACCTGTACATCGAACGGATTTCCATCAATCATGACAGAAGAGGTATAGACACCCGGAACGTACATGGTTTCCACCGCTTCATTGTCTGCGGACTGTTTGTGGGAACTGCCAAGCAGGATTCCAAGGAAGATCACAAGCAGGATACCAAGTCCTGTGACAATACCTGCAAACACAAGTTTTTTCATATGAAGAACGACAATTCTGGTTTTTGCACTCATTTGTTACCTCCATTTCCAGCTTTGGTATATTCTATGCAGGGAATATCTATTCATGCGTTTAATTTTAAACTTCCCATTGGTATAAATTTTTCAAAATGTATAAAAAATTCAAAAAGTGGTTGACAGAAGAGCATGTATCTGTTATTATCTTATCTGTGCTCACGAGAGAGCTTACATATGCGATAGTGGCGTAGTTGGTAACGCGCGACCTTGCCAAGGTCGAGACCGCGGGTTCGAGCCCCGTCTATCGCTC
>PPYE01030199.1_pt1 | contig 45720 bp, 42 predicted proteins | sample 1559881 | NCBI WGS metagenome assembly PPYE01 (sample SAMN08240022, study PRJNA423297) | Human gut metagenome, whole genome shotgun sequencing project.
TTTCGAGAATCGTATGTGTTTCACTGTTTAGTTATCAAGGTTGTCTGTCTTGCGACAGCTTGTTTACTTTATCACATCTGTTTCACTTTGTCAAGAACTTTTTTCAAGTTTTTTCGAAGTTTTTCAACTCTTCCGCTTTTCCAGAAAGTTTCTCAGATGTAAGATTGTCGGCTCTGTTCAAGCGACTTATTAACTTTAACACGTTTGTTTCAAGTTGTCAAGCACTTTTTAAATTTTCTTTTTTCTTTCAGAAATCATACTAAATTGTTCCACTTAAAGAAACAATTATTCCGACAGCTCAATTAATATAACACCCAAAGATCACAATGTCAACAGTTAATTTCATAATTTGACAAACTTTTTTATTTTCCCCTTTCCATTTATCTTATCCACCCACCTATTCCCTTTTACCTATAAGAAAGCCAATCTATTAATGACCAACTTCCCACCGCCACTTTTCTACTACCAACAGCCAGCCAAGCCCGCCAGATCATTCCTGTCGAGCGACATTTGCAGGGACTTAAGAAAAGCTAAGCCCCGCAACCGAGCCGACAGGAATGATCTGGCGGGCTTGGCGCACCTTACAAATTTTTTAGTCCCTCTTACCTACTCTTATAGAACCAAGCCACCGCCGCCCACAAATCCTGATTCCTCTGATACATCGGCTGATACTCCTCAATCGGCATCGGACACTCACTCCCTCCATTCTCAATCGTAACCGCCGGAATCCCCAGATTCAGCACAAAATAATCACTACACCCAGCCGCATCCGTAGAATCCTGCACCGTAGAATGCATCTCATACCCCGTCACATCCGACACACACTGTGCCAACTCCTGATCCGCATTCAGCACATCACCCTGACTACCATAATTCCAATAAATCAAATTTCCGAAAGAATGATATGCAATACAACAATCCAAATCATAATTCTCTGCAACGCTCAGCACAGCCTTCGATTCAGCCTCACTCGCCGGAGCCGTCCCTTTATAACACTCTGTGGAAGGACCAGACGCCCCAATATACGACTCCCATCCTGCATCAAAATTCCGGTTCAGATCAACTCCTTCTGCATTTGCCTTCCAGGTTCTAAAATACTGCTCCATATCCGAACTTCCTTTTCCATTTACAAGATCCGTCTGATAGCACTGCTCAACCTGTTTTTTCAGATTTTCATCATGAATCCCATCCACTCCATCCTGACTGATCGTCACCCCATCAGGATTTACCATCGGAATAATATGCAGGCAAACATTCTCAAACACATCTTCCCATGTCTGCCCTGCATAACTTCTTCTCTCAGAATCCCTCAGATAATCTTCGATCTGATTCATTGCCAAAACTGTATTCATATATTCTCTGGCATGCATGGTCGCCTGAATAAGAATATGATGCTCCGCATTTACATCCCCAAGAACTACCTCTGTAATGTCTCTGCCATCCGCAGTTGTTCCCAAAGAATCCACTTGCATCTGCCCCGGATACCGTTCCTCCAACGCATCCAAATCCTGCTGCATTTGTTCATACGAATACTTTAAATTACTTACCTGTACAATTGGAATTTCTGCTTCTGTTGCATATACATTTACCACTCCAACACTTCCAAACAACATTCCAACTGCTCCAATTATAATCTTTCTATATAATATCTTTATCATAAAAACACTTTACTCAAACACAAGATAATCAGCAAGTGAATATCCGCGTTGTCCCATATAATAAATTTCATAAAATCCATTTGACGCTGTTCCTACATAGCTTACTGTAGAACCTAATGGTATCTGGCAGATTTCTCCTGAATCCACATCTGGCTGCGGACGTAAAGTAATACTTTCATTTCAATTCACCACTCTACATGTAGAATAACTTGAACTGCCAGAAGATGAAGATAAATAACTTGCTAATGAATAACCTCTGTTTCCATTATAAATAATTTCATAAAATCCATTTGATGCTGTTCCTATATAACTTACCGCTGATCCTAATGGTATCTGACAGATTTCTCCTGAATTCACATCTGGCTGCGGACGTAAAGTAATACTTTCATTACAATTTACTACATAATAAGTCTCATAATTTGCTACATTCGTCTGCGCCAGAGCAGCTGCCGCAGTTTCTGCTGGTTTTGTAGAAGACAAATAAGATGCCAGTGCATACCCTGTACTTCCATTATAAATAACTTTATAGAATCCATTCTGTGCTGTCTCAATATAACTTACCGCTGATCCTAATGGTATCTGAAGAATTTCCCCTGAATTCACATCCGGTTGCGGACGTAAAGTAATACTTTGTTTACAGTTTACTACATAATAAGTTGAATACTGATTCTGCGGCACTGCCTGTTCCACTTTCTGAGGTACTGGAGTTGCCGTTGGTTCTGGTGTTGGTGTTGCTGTCGGTTTTGCTTTTTTCGTTACCTCTTTTTTTTCCGTTTTCTCTGTTTCTTCTTTCTTCTCAGCAGTCTCTGTCGTCTCTGCTGTTTTTTTATTCTTGTTTTCAAAACTTACGGATACTGTACAGCCACTCATAGAAACTGTTAAAACTGCTGCCAGTATACTGGCGATCATTCTTACTTTTTTCCTTTTCATTTTATAAGATCTCCTTTCTTTGATAAAAATATATTATCATACTTCTATAATTTTGTCTGATTTCATGGCAAAATATCTGTTTTATTGAACAAATAACCCTTCTCTCATATAAAAAGCGCCCCGCTCTAAGCAAAACGAGTTTTTCTCATCTTCCTCAAGGCAGAGCATTTTTTATTTTAAATTCAACAATCATCTGTTTCATATCGAATAACTGATCATTTATTAATCCATCTTCGAATTACTTTATCAATAAAGCTGAATATCATTTGAACTTTTAAACCATCCTGTTTTTCCTTTAACAGAAATCAAAAATCTCCAGTCATCATATCCCTGATTTCCTTTATAGAATTTCTTAACAATTACTTTGTTATTCCTTGCTACTTTAGGACCTTTTTTATCTTTTAAATTACATGTGCTACTGGTCGTAAATGAATTCATCGCAATTCTGATATTTGACATATCTTTCACTGTAGCATATTTAGAAGCAAGCTTCACCTTTCCTTTTTTTAAGCAAAATTTGTAAGTTGCATACATATCAACTTTTCCTGCCTGTGTAAACGACAATGGATTTCTATTTTTATAATAACCTATTGTTTTCATGTACAATATGTTATTTTCATATTTTACTCTGTTATATTCCGTAATTTGATGATAATTAACATTTACTGTTTCTTTTTCTGTAATATTCAATATTCATATTATTAATATAACTGAACATCTCTGGAGCACTTTACCCAACATTTTTTTCCATTCACAGAAAGCTGAACTCTATCCTTATACCATTTTTTTAAAATTACCGTTTCTCTTGCTTTTACATCAGGACCTTTTCCGGTTAATTTAACAGTTTTGCTTGTAGAAAAATTATTCAATGCCACACGCTTTTTTTGCCCAATAATAGATGCATAATCAGATAATAACTTTACCTTTCCATTCTTCAGTTCATATTTATAGACTAGCTTTATAGTTCTAGGCTCAGAACATGGAAAAATTACCGGATTAAATTCATCAACATATGATAGCATATATAAAGTATTTCCTTCCAGTTTCCATGGTTCAATATTTTCGTCTCCGATTCCCTTAAATGTAGATACTTTTTTAAATTTATTTTTCTTATATGTATATGCTTCACTTGCACTGCCACCCTCAAGGCCATAATATTCAATTAAATAAACATTATTTTTTCCCGCATTACACAAACAGAAGCATCCACCTCTTGCAGTAGGTATTTTTTGAATATACTTTCTATTTAAATAAATCTTTAAAGCATATCCATAGCTTTCTTCCCGTACAAATCTAAAGGTATCCTTTTTTCCATCTCCGGTTACATCATATTTTGTATAGGTTTTATCCTTATACAACCATATCATTCCATTATTAGCCGCATATACATTCATCGGCAACAATCCAACTATCATAATAGCAATCATAACTACGGCAATTAATCTTTTCCTAATTTTCTCCATCCTTTTCCTCCCTATGTATTATCTTCCAATATTTTTCTCCCACTTATTTTCCTCTCCGATTCACCTCCCCCCATTTTTCCATCTCCGCATTATAAACATTCCTTGCCTGGTGTCTGAGGTCATCTGCGATATAGCGTATGTTTACAGCAATATCTTTGATGTTGTTCTTCAATATATCCTCCTTCCCCAGGAATGCTATTGCACTTTCACCATTCCAGGCAGAAGCCAGTGTTTTCATGGATTCCTCCATAGAATTTTCTGAAATTCTGCTCAGACAATCAGCTACATCATCCAGCTTATCCGCCTGTGTCAACACCTGTTGAAAATTATATTGTATTTCCTGTCTGTCATACATGACCTCTTCCCCTTTCTTTAAGTCTCAGATGATCCCGCTCCGCAGTTATTCAATCAAATTACTGGACCACGGTACCGCCTTCTGTTTCTCTTCTGTTTCACGGTAAATATTTGCAACCTTCTGAAGCGTTTTCGGATATTCTTTTAACCTGATAAGAATTTCTTCCATATCATCCTTCTGTTCCAGAAAAACCTTACGGTTGAGTTCCGCAGCTTCTCCATTCCAGTAATATTCCGTTCTGTTAACCGTATCCTGCACAGCACCCAGCAACTGCTCCATTTCATGAAGCGCTTTCGCAGCTTCCTGCGCTTTTGTATCCAGTTCTTCTGGCTGAACATTCATTTTTATATCTTTACTATTTATTTCCATCCGCTTACCTCTATATTATATCTGGACAGCTTCAATCAGATCTTTAACTCTCTGCTCGCACTCCTGGTATTCTTCTTTTGCATAAGTCAGTCCACTGATTAAATCACGAAGAATCCCACACATTTCCTGGCAGGATCCATAATCACTTTCTATCTGCTGCAAAAATTCAGCCTTTTCCGGCCCTTCCCACATCTTTCCGAGTTCACCAACTGCATCAAACACATCTTTTATCTTCTCATCCATCTGCTGCACAGCTGCCTGAAGCTTGTCAATGTCTTCGGATAAAGCATTTATATTTACTTCTACTTCATTTACTGCCACTGTGCTCACTCTTCCTTTCGATTTCCTGCAAATTTATTTCTTACCATCTGAACAATCCAGTTCAGGTCATGGAAACTTACTGTCTCCATACGTTTCGCGGCCTGTACATTTTCACAGTGATCTGCCACTTTTCTATCTGTACGGCTATATAGCTTCTGTGCCATATATAAAGTTCTCTCAAGCTGTACAGTTCCCGAAAAAGCCTGCTCCAGTTTTTGATTTTCCGTGCTGACTCGCTGCGAAACCTCATCCAGATAAGGAATTTCTCTCAGAGTACTGCTTATTCTGCTTAACTTATCAATGCACTCATCTATTTTCACCAAATTTCCATGCAAGTCATATGTTACTTCTGTCATAGTTTCCAAACTTGCCTTAAACATCTTTTTCTCCTTAATCTGTAATCCGATTATATCAGATACTTTTCTTATACTTTTACTTTCTGACAAACAGCTATTCTAACATGATGAATAACCTGTTACTGTTTATTCCATGTCCAACATTACTTTTCGCGATATACAGGATTTATACCAACATCAGCAGACTGCCATTTGTAATTCCATTCTGCTCTAATGTGGAATCTGGAGGCAAAATTTTTTCCAGTTCCATACTGCATAAATTGAGCTTCTCTTTTTCACCATCCAGCGTGCAGTTTTCTTTCTGACAAATCGCCTCTGATATTTCTTCCGTTAATATCACAACAGAACTTTTCTCATTCAGGCTGAAATTATATTTTCTTCCAATAGAGGGTACAACCACATCTACGATAATCATTACTACGCTCCTTATAACAAAGAATTCAAAAAATCTTTGCGAAATTCCATGCTATCAAATACAACTTTTCTGCCTTTGCCAGAAAGAATCATCACCCTGTATCCAAGACTTTCTTCCGCAAACACAAACCTCTTCACAGGAGCATGTTCTTTCATATCTATCATGTCCCAGACACCGACCATATTTTTCATACCTTTTACATTTTTCAGTTCAAGTATCTCTTTAGGGGAAATCTCCATATTTACGGAAAGATTCTCCATAAATTCTTTTCCTTCTTTCTTTATGCCTGGCTGAAAATCTTCTATCTTTCTGCCTGCTGCCTCGTTTTCCAACGGATTCTCCGGCAGGCCTGTTCCTTCCAAAATCTCTTTGCCAACTTCCTCCTGGGAAATCATTCGTACTCTGATTGCTTCGCTAAGTGTCGGCAATTCCATAACCACCACGCCCGACTCAGCCAGATAGAAGCACTTCTGCTCGCAGCCTTCTGCAGACACGATCGATAACACACTCTCACATGCCCTGAGAACTTCTGCTATTCCCTTCACCTCTTCTGAAAGTTCCGGCTCATGCCCGATTTTTATATGTCCGTTCTTCGCAAGCTGGTACAATGACATTGTAAATGTGTTTTCGTCAAATTCCTTCTCAGACGGCATCTCAAATCCATAAATTTCATTGACATTTCCTATCCCAAGTAAAAGCACCAATTCATTTTTACTGAAATAGTAAGACTTCTCCATATATTTTTTATCCCCCTGTCATTTACTTTTTGTTATATTCTTTCACAGTCTTCTTATAGCTTCTTGATAATGGTACCTGCAGTTCATTCTGTATCTCAATCAGACTCTGCGATAGTTTCACTGCAGTCACTTTGGACATATTTACAATATAACTTCTATGACAACGCAAAAAGTTCTCCGGAAGTTTTTTCTCCATATTCTCTATAGTGTCATAGAATCCATACTCCTCCTGCTTTGTCCTGATAAATATCTTCTTTTCTCTTGCTTCTATATAATAAATCTGACTTAATGGAATATATTGCTTCCCTTCTCTGCTTTCAATCACAAAAGACTCTTGCACATCTTTGCTGTCAAATTTCTCTGTAAAGGCATCCATCATCTCATTCACAACCATAACCAAATTTTCTCTGCTGACAGGTTTCAGCAAAAGAGAAGATGGCATGATTCCCGGACGCAGATACATCATAGGCGAAATGCTTCCATCCGCAACTACCATAAGATAGGCCTGCTTATAATCCTGACGTACTTTTTCCAGGCTCCCTACAGAGTGGTTCATTGTTACGTCCCAGCTTATGATGTCCAGCACCGGTATATCTTTCAAAAACTCTTCTGTCCTGGATATCTGCTCAAACATATGAAATTTCCACATCTCATCTGTCCGCAGAGCCGCCTGTTCTCTGACCGATTCTCGCATCAGATTATTCTCTTCTTTTTTAGAAGCAACTGATAAAAATGTAATCATAATATAACTGTTCCCCTCACTAACGGAATTACAATTCTGCGGTATTTGTGTCCGTTTGCAGATGCAAGAATTCCGATACCCGGTTTCTCACTTCTTGTCTGCTCCCCAAACGGCATATCTGTAAATTCCAGTATCCTCTGTGCAGCAACATTTCCGCCCATATGAATCCCTGCTTTTCCACTGATAAATTTCTCAAATACATCTTTTCCCATAACGTCCGTTCTCTGATCCTGATTCATGCAGGCAAAGAAATAGATATTATGTAGAAATCCTTTTTCAAAAAGATTCGCCATCGCACCACAGAGATTATCCTTTATTCCCTGTTCGCTATGAATAATTTTGGTATACTCTGCCAGATCTGCAATAAAAATATAATACGATTTTTCCTTGCACATCTGCGCATAGACTTGTTCCTCGTCCATTCCCTGATTCATTAATGATTTCTTCAGACGATTTCTGGACTGGAATACTGGCACAAATCCACTCATAAAATCCATATATTTTTCATAAGAATCAATATATAATGCCTGTACATCCTCTGCCGTTTTCTTTAACTTCCATCCATTGAATTCGACAACAACCAGTTCTCCACCTTTTTTCTTCGCACTGTTCATCATTATCTTTAAGCAATTACGTTTTCCGGTTCTGGGCTTACCTGAAACCAGGAAGCAATACATTTTTGACAGATCCAGTGAAAAAATTTCTGCTGATATTGCATCATATCCTATCGGCAGATATCTGTCACTTTCGACATACTTCTGCAGATCCTCCCGGCTTTGAAAATCATTCCATTCTGGATTTTGTGGAATCTTTGGAATCTGTCTGGCCGGTCTGCCGCTCCAGTTTTTATTTAATACGGCACATTCTCTGCGTATTTTTTCACCTCTCTGGTAATCGTCCGGTGCCTCTACCGCCAATGCTGTCTGAAATTCCAGGTTCCTTCCATCGATTTGAACAAGCCCTCTTCCTCTGATTCCCTGTTCAGGCAACGTACATTCTTTCATGCTGCCCAGGCACTCTCCGTATGCAATTCTGTCTGGCAGCTCCAGGCAGATGATCTGATGAAAATTGTCACGCATACGCATTGGAAATTCCGCATTTTTCATACCGCTGCCTGTAATAATCATATAAATTCCATAAGATGCACACTCTCTGGAAATCCGGATTAATTTTTCATCATACTTAAACTCCGTTTTTTCCCTGAACCCTGCAAGATTATCAATAACGATCAATACCGCAGGATACTTCTCCGTATGCATCGCAGTATACTGCTGATAATTCCCACCGCCAAATAATTCTTTTCTCTCATCAAGCATCTGTTCCAGCATATGGAAAAATCTTTCAACTCCGTCATCATCATTTTCATATAAAATACCGCCAATATGCGCTTCACCTTCAAATACACCCAATATCTTATTAGAAAAATCGAGAATATAAATATTCAATTCTTCCGGTGTATACCTGTGAATCAGCCCGTATACTGTTGTCTGAAGCAACGTACTTCTTCCACTCATAGGCATTCCACAGACTGCATAATTCCCTTTTTTCGTAAAATCCAGCACCAGCAGTTTCTGTTCCTGATTTTCCGGATCATCCCAGAGTCCTATTATTGTTTGAATACCTTTTCCATCAATAATATTTTTACTGTCAACATCATCCTCAGAAGATTTAGAGTCCATTAATAATCTCGATTCATTAAACGGCTCTTTTGCATATTTTATCAGATTTTCCAGCGTAATACTTTCTGATAAAACAGGAAGCCACAATTGTTGTGGTTTACGATACCCTTCCTGTTCTGCTGCCTGTGCCAGATATTTAACAGTAACATCAAGCTGTGTCCGATTTTTGCTTTCAAAATTCTGTCCTGTTTCGTTTGTTCTTCTTTTTGCATAATTTCCGACAAGTGCAGCCCTTCCGGTTTCATCCAGCATTCTCGCATGAGTTCTGTTTATATCATCATTTTCATCATAAGACGCGCCGCTCCAGCCAGACTGAAATAATTCATAAATCTCATTATTTCCTACCTGAAGATAAGCCCTCCCTGTCTGAGTCAGATAAGCAGCATCTGCCTTATGCAGCATATACATACTGTCTTTACTATCCTGTACTCGCAGGCAAATGCGAAATCTGGAATTGCTCCAAATATTCTCATCAACCGTGCCTTCTGGTTTCTGTGTTGCCAAAATCAGATGAACACCAAGGCTTCTTCCGACCTGCGCCACACTAATCAGTTCTTTAAGAAATCCCTCTTCTTCCCTTTTCAATTCAGCAAATTCATCCACGATAATAAATAAATGCGGCAAAGGTATATCTGTCTCACCATTCTTATACAGTATCGTATATGCATCTATATGATTAACTCCCTGCTTATTAAACAAGCGCTGACGGCGTCTGTTTTCACTCTTGATAGAAACCATGGCACGATGTACCTGGCTTCCGGATAAATTCGATATTTTCCCGACAATATGCGGCATTCCTTCAAAAAGCTTTGCCATTCCACCGCCTTTATAGTCAATGATTAGGAAAGCTACATCATCCGGGCTGAAATTTACAGCAAGAGAAAGCATATAAGTCTGCAGAATTTCAGATTTTCCAGAACCGGTCGTTCCTGCGATTAACCCATGAGGACCATGGTATTTTTCATGAACATCCAGATAACATTCTCTTCCACCCGCCTTCTGACCGATAAAAGTTTTCATACTTCTGTATGTTCGATTCTTTTTCCAGCGCTCTTCTATGTGTAAGTCTTTCGGCTGTGAAACTTTATACATCTCCATAAATGTAACCTGTTCAGGAACTTCACTTCCAACTTCAACTTCTTTTACTTCTGTATCTGCCTGGCGTCTCGCCATCTTATCCAGATCATAACGGCTGACCTCATCAAAAATGATTGGTGTTCTTTTTCCCGTTCTGACATCATACCTGCCGCTAAACTGTTCATCATTCTGAATAATACATTCACAGCTATTTGGCAGATCCTCACACTGTTCTGCCAGTAACACCACTGTAAATCCAAGATTTGCTTCCTCATCATAGATATAATTCGCGAGGAGTTCACCATCCAGATACTCCTGTTTTTCTACAAAAAGAATATAATATGGTTTGCAAAAATTCTCCTGTTTTTCTGACGTTTTCTGTTTTTCACGACGCATACGCAATACTTTTGTCAGCTCATAAAAAATATCGCTGGCACTGTTTTTATCTGAAGCAACATATCGGATTTTCTTGTCCGGTGCCCAGGTATGTGGCAGCCATCTGGCAAACCCCCACCTGTCACTTTTCTCTCCCTGTTCCTCCTGATATGCAAAACCCATTTTTACATCTGTATAGCAGTTCTGTGCCGCAATCTGAGCCACCAGTTCACGTACAACCGGATATGCTCCTTCCAGATCTTTTCCTCCTGTGATTCCAATCATTCTTTCCTTGGACAGATCCAGACAGATCGGTACATTATGCAGATACTGATATTTCTTTTTCATTTCTCCCGGCACTGATACGAGAGCTTTGTCTGTCAGCTGAAACCTTTCTTTTGGTATCTGGATATCAATTTGAAAAGGAATTTCTCCTTTTCCCAATCTGTAAAGCAAAAAATCTTTATGTGTGCTGTTTCTGTTCCACATCCGGTTCTGGTTCTGAAAATCAGCAGATACACATTCCTCCGCAGATGGATACATCTCCTCCAGTGCTTCTGCATTATGTATATATTTCTGCCGGATTTCCTTTTCACATTTCTCCAGATATTCTTCATATCTTTTGAATGTACTCTTTTTGCTCTGAAATATCCGGAATCTGTCATGAATAATATTGTACATGATCCATGCGGCACCAATCCCCACCGAACTAACAGAAGCTATCATTCCTGCATGCATAAACTGTTCCATTGGAATTCCTGTAATTCCTGCCTCTGTAACCGCCATAATACAGTTTAAGGCAGAAGGTACCGCCATAACCATAGCCGGACCTGCTGCCATCAGAAATCCATTTCCCTGCTGATTTTCCATATCTGGAAAATCTTCTATTACAATTTCCCCTGTTTCCAGCTCTTGCAGATTTCTCGGAGCCCTATGATAAATTTTAATCTCTGATTTCTTTTCTTCATCCTCTGAAATTCTCAGGCTGTCACTATTCCATCCCGGAATTCTGTCGCTGACCTTCAGATTTTTTCCTTTTCGTACAGCAAGAATATTTCCAAGGAACACCATATCCAGTCCCCAGAGGTGAATCTGGTCTCCAAATACCAGTTTCTTCTCTTTATCCACGCGGATATCATTAACAAATACTCCATTTGTACTGGTATCTTTTAAGACTATTCCGTTCCCGGTTCTGTGCAGAATCAGATGCTGCTTGGAAATATACTGTCTGTCCGCATATCGATAAGAATACCAAATATTAGATGTATCTTTACTTCCTACCGTAACTTCTCCAATATTTGAAATATCGTATTTAATATAGTTTGTGAATGAGGTCTCTTTCATCTGAACAATAACCGGAAGATAATCGTCCTGTTCGGATTTCAGAATGTAGGTTGCCTGATCTTTCAGCCTGCTGCCAGAATCTATCTCTGAATTCTCTGTAATCTCATAATGAGAAGACTGCAGGAATGTCCAATTACCGTCCATTTCCTCCAGTCTGAGTTCGATGCTATCCTTTAAGTGAAAAACTCTCCGGTCAATGACCAAAACTGTTTCTGCATTATGAATTGCAGGAAGTACAAATTCCTTGTATGCGCTCTGGCTGTATACAGACAGTACAACACTCATTCGCTGCCCCTCCTTACTTATGATTCTTCGGTGTCCAGATCATAGTAGTTTTCTCTTCGTCTGCATCTCTTCTTTGAATTACAGTTCTCTCTATTTCATCGATCTGATATCTTTTGTTCTGAGAATTCTGGACATTTCCCTTTCCATCAGAATATCCCTGTGGTGTATTTTTCTTCTTTTTTGTTAAGCCTAATGCATTTTTTATGTTATCAAATGCTCCCATTTTATTACCTCGAAATATATATCTATTGATTTTATATCAGTTAATTACTATGCTTTTCATCAATGGTACAAATAATCGTCTGCACTCATCAAAAGTCATCGGCCCATCCTGTTTCAACTTATCCTTAAGAGTAATTCCGTCTATATAGTCCATCACAATATAAGCTGAATCATTTTCAAAGAACGTATTTCTGATCCGCACAATTCCCGGAAGTGTAAAGACCCGTTCTACCCTCTGCGCCTCCTGGATAAAATTCCAGCGGCTGCTTTCCCACTGTTCCCGTGTAATCTGAGTCCTGTTCCAGTTTACAGTATTGGAAATCTCACTGCTTCTTGAAACCTGCCCCATCGGATACTATTCCTTAATGCACACCTTCAATTTCAGAAAAGTATCATAACCCACATAAGTAATTCCAAAACCACCCTGTCCAAGAACTGTACCAATCAAATACTGTCCATGTAAAATCGTCCCCGGTTTCATGACATATTCCGGAGCATCTATATGTTCATTATCAAAGCCGCAATAAGGACACAGAGAGATGTCCTCTTTTATCTCTTTCATACATTTAAAACAATGTTTACTCACTGTTTTTCCCTTCAGCAATCTTGCTCTCAATCCTGTTTCATCAAGTAATTACAGTCTAACACAGCCCCAAACTGTTTACAACCCAAATGTCACTATCCAGCTGGTTAACCAAACTCCTTAGCGATTGCTACTTAAGGATTATATTATAATGTACGTTCATGCCTGTTTATACGTAAAAGGACGGAAAGCTCTTCATCTAACTTTCCGTCCTTTATTAATCATAGATTTTCTTATTCTCCATATTTATCGTATAACTTTTCTTTTAAATACTTCTTCTTTTTTCTAAAATAAACCGATCCAGCCACAATCATCACAGCTCCAACCACTGTCAACCCTATTCCGCCGTACAAAAAAACTTGTCCATATGTCATTTCTCCAGCCATCCTTTCTCATAAAGCCGCTCCATAGTATCTTCCAGTTTCTTCATCTCTGCATCATCTGCTCCATTGTTTATCTTCTGTTGGTATAATCCTTCTGCTGTTTTATAATACTGCTCTGCATCACTGTAATCTCTTTTATCATTTTCTTTTTCGCCTTCTTCTGTACAGCAAAGAAATGCCAGACGCATATAAACTCTATATTCATCAGGAAACTCTTTCTTTAATTTAAAAAGGATATCTTTCCCCTCTTTAAATTCTTTTTGTCTCTGATAAAGGAATGCCAGATTTAAAGAATCATTTAGGGAAGATTCACCAGCCTTATCAATTGTCTCATAACAATGCATTGCCTTTTTCTCGCAGGCATCATCTTTTGATAGACTGCTCTTTCGTATATAAGCACTTCCCAGTGCCCTGACAACTGGAATCTTATCAGCCTCTGTTATATTATCCTGCGCTTCTTCCAGTACCTGAATTTCTTTTTCTATATCCCCACTTTCCCTTAGGGATCTCGCATATAAAAGATACGCTCTTACTTTCAGATAATCATCATCCGAAGCATCAATTGACTGTCTAAAAAATTCTTCCGCTGTATCATATTCCTTATCCGACAGTGCGATTTCCGCTCGCACAAGACTGATCCCGTCTGTCTCCATTCCCTGTTTTTCTGCCTTCTTCAGAATCTCTTCTGCCTTTTTTGTATCTTTCAGTCTTGCCTCTGAAATAGCATAATCTCTGTAATAATTGCTGTTATCACCAGTCAGGTCAATGGCTTTCTGATAATAGTTTCCGGCTTCCTGGTATTGTTTTTCCTCGAAATAGCAATTTGCGATTATATAGAAAATATCCGACACTTCTTTATCAAAATTTTCAGAAACAAGCTGATACTTTTTATTGTTCAGTAATTCCATTCCTTCTTTTATAATTTCCGCATGGTCATCACCCGAAGCTGCCTGCGCAAAAACCTGATATTCCTTCAGAAATTCCTCACCAGTCACAGTTCTCCATCCGTAAAAGATACCAGCCCCACCAGAAATCAACAGCAGTGCGCTGACTCCATAGTATATCCTTTGCGTTCTTTTTAATCTTCGGAAATCTTTATCCCGGGTTCTGATATTCTGAATATCAGAAAGCATGTCAGCTGCCGATTTATATCTCTGTTCCTGCAAAGGATTCATTGCTTTTGAAATGATACGCAATAGTTCTTCCGAACAATCTGCACCGTCAATAAGATAATGCATTGTCGCTCCCAGACTATAAATATCACTGCGCTCATCTATCTGTATTACATCTCTTTCCTGCCCATTCTGACAGGCAATAGCGCTTTGGATCAGCTCAGGAGAAGCATATTTTTTACTATATCCATATATGATTTTATTTTCTTTATCAAAAGACACATTAAAATCTACTAAGCAAACGGAGCCATCCGGTCTGAGGATAATGTTCTGTGGTTTAATATCATTATGTATAATTACCGGCTTTCTGGAATGAAGATATACAAGTACTTCACAAAGCTGCTTTAGCCAGAGGAAAATTTCTCTTTCCTCCGGCTTTATTTTATTCTGTATAAAATATCCCAGGTCCTTTCCCTGGATATAATCCATAACTGTAAATATTTCATTGTCCCTCTGTATAAAGTCATATACCTGGGGCAGACTTGGGTGATGAAGCTGTTTCAGAATGTCAGCTTCGCTGCGCTCCTGCATCATTCCAATGTAATCGTCTTTAATTTTTTTGATTACAATCTGCTTATGTAATCGCAAATGATACCCCAGATAAATAATCCCGGCTCCACCCTCACCGATTTCACTGTCTATCCGATAAAGGTCATCAATTATGTCACCTGGTTTTAACATATTTATATTCCCTCGATATTAGATTTGGTATTTTTAGTTCTGGGTAATTGCACTCACCGGTATTACCTGTCCAAAAGCATTAATGCATCCATCCTCAATGATATATTCATATATCATTGGATCGTCGTATTCTGATGATTCACCTGGTGAAAGCATAACTCTATACCCTGGTTCCCATTGAACCCCACATTTTCCATCTGATGACATAAGTTTAAAAATTCTATGAGCATTCAAAGTTCCATCTGCATGAAAATACAAAATATAAGTTTCTTCAGCTGATATTCCATCACCTGATGCATCTTCAGTAAATTCGTAACTGCCTTCTATCGTTTTTACTTCTTCCTCTTCTCCTTCATACCTCATCCCCACAATATTTCCATTCTCATCCTTCTCAAAATATGCCAGATGATCCTTATCATAGTATGTGAAATCATCATATTTCAACTCTAATATCACATTTCCATCCTTATCTATACATCCATATTTGCCCTTTTTACTAACCTTATACAAATCCGGCCAGCATGGAATCTTCTCTATGGAATCATACTTTCCTTTTAACAAGGTATTTCCCTGGAAATCTTCCACAACGTATTTTTTGCCTTTTTTTACAATGGCATATCCATCTTCATCCTGACTGAGAATCGAATTCTTTTCGCCTTTACTTAACTCTGCTCCACTTTCATTAATCCAGGTCTGAATGCCATCAAGTGTAACCACTGCCAGACCTTTCTGATCAAACCCGGAAACCATTTCATAAATTGGTTCAACAACTACCTTGCCACTCTCATTAATCCATCCCCATTTGCCATCTTTCTTCACAGCGGCAAGTCCATTTACACTGAATTCTCCAGCATCTTCATACTGGGCCTTCACGATAACTTTTCCGGAAATATCCATATATCCCCATTTTCCATTTTCACAAAATGCTGCATATCCCTGATCATCAAACAGTTTTACATCTTCATACTGACAGGAGATAACCTCTTTGCCCTTCTCATCAATAAATCCCCATTTTCCGTCTTTCTGAACCGGAGCAAGTCCCTGGGAATGATATTCTTTAATGCTGTCATAAACAGGCTCTGCCAGAATCTTATCCTCTTTATCTTTAAATCCCCATTTTCCATTTTCAAAAACAGGATATAAATTAGTTCCTGATTTTTCCTCTTTCTTCTCCTGTTCCAGATGCTTCTCTGTTATATCAGAAAACAGATCCAGTCTGTCTTTAGACTCTTCCTTCTTTTCCGAAAGCTTCTGAATTGCTTCCTCTATTGTTTTCCAGGCTTCCTGATATTCACCTTGCATGATATACAGGCTGGCAATATGTTCGTAAGCCTCTGCTTCTTTTCCTTCCAGCTTCAAAACACCCTGATAATATCCAAGTGCTTTCTCATAATCCAGATCCTTCAGCTGTTCATCTCCAAGTTCCAATTGTTCTCTTCCGAGATGTTCCTCATCAAAGAAATTAAAATTGTCATATTGGATGTCAATCACTATATTTCCATTTTTATCTATAAGCCCGTATTTTCCGTCTTTCCCCGCTTTGTACAGACCTTTATAACCAGGAATTGCCTCCAGACTGTCATAAATGCACTCCTGAATCATATTTCCCGTATAATCTGTCAGACCATATTTTCCATCTGAACAAATGATAGCAAAACCTTCGGAATCTGCACTCTGTACAATTCCTCCCTCAATCTCCTCCACTATCGGCATATTGTTTTCGTTGATCCACATCTGCTCCCCGTCCAGTGTGACTGCTGCAAATCCGAAATCATCAAACAATGTAGCACTGTCATAAACAGGTTCAATAAATACCTCACCTGTCTCCATAATGTAGCCCCATTTTCCGTTTCTTTTTACTGCAGCGAGACCATTATCACCGAACAATTCTGCCTCTTCATAGACGGGCTTTATAACCTTCTTTCCCTTTCTGTCAATATATCCCCATTTTCCATTTTTACAAAACGCTGCAAGTCCGGAACTTCCAAATAAGCCTACATCTTCATATTGACATGGAATAACTTCTTTTCCATTTGCATCAATAAATCCCCATTTTCCATCTCTCTTTACCGCAGCAAGGCCATACTTATTATATGGTTTGATATCCTCATAAATATAGTCACAAATTTTCTCTCCATTATCATCCTCAAATCCCCAATTTCCATTCTCCTGCACAGGATAAAGAGGTGTTCTCTCCGGCTCATCTTCTCCATCTTTATGATTCTCTGCAATCATTTCAAGTTTTGCAAGCACCTGAGCATCCTCTTCTTCCCCTTCATTATTCAGCAAATCTATTGCCTGATGCAACATCTCTACAGATGAATTATAATCTTTCTTTGCATGATAAACAGATGCCATACGTTCATATGCATCCTTTTTCTTTTCATCAATCTTCACAGCTTCCTGATAACTGGCCAATGCATCCTCATAATTCATTTCTTTCAGATACTTGTCTCCCAAGTCCAGTTTTTCTGCATATCTTTCTTCTTTACTCTTAAAGCATCCGGTCAGACCCAGACTTATCACACCCGCACTGACAACAGTTCTTAAAACTTTTCTTTTCATTCTTTTCCCCTCTTTTGTTCCGGAATTCAAAAAATTTTCCAATATAAAAATCTCTATTTCTTTTTGGCATAAGATCAAGCTAACAATCCAAATCAAAAGTAGATTTCTTATAACCCATTTTACGCCAAATACCTACACATTAAAACGGAAATTTTAACTTTTTCACCCAAAATTCCCAAATGTATTTTTTCTCATCCAAAAAGGTCTCTACCGTTAAAAAATATTACTAAATCATTTCCTTTGAGATAGAAAAAGTGCTGAGCATAATAGCCCCAACACCTTTTTTATCTCAATGATCTTGAGTACAACTTTAAATACACTCTGTTTCAATTCTGCTTAAAAATTATTTCTTTTAAATCTAATATCTTTAGAATCATCCTCATACATCTTTTGAGGTCCATATCCTATATTGATAATTTTACCATTCTCCATCACATAACTTCCAACATAATATACTCGGGGACTGTAAAATATTTTATTTTCATACTTAAGACAATAACATGCCCTACATGTAAGTTTTCCAGCAGATTCTATCTGCCCTTTATTCTTAGAATAAGTAAATATCTTACACTCATTTGTCGTCATCTTTCCGTTTTTTAAAGGAGCACTGGGGCTATATGGATCGTATAAATGATCAGTTACGAGTAAAACCGGATACTTACATCCCTTTTTTGCCTTTTTCATCTTTCAGTTCCCTTTTTCTCCTACAAATTTTATCACGTTTATGCACCTGTATCTGATAATCATAGATTACTACACATTCTCAACTTAATGGCACTTTACTGACAAACAGCTCTAAAACCCGACAGGAATTGTCTGGCGGGTTTGGCGTACCTTTGCTTATAATTCAAACATATTATCTTTTCACTTTCAGCGTCTTAGAATAACCACCATACGTTTTTTTAGCAGTATAAGCACGAACTTTATAGCTGTAAGTAGTTCCTTTTTTCACCTTCTTATCTGTGAAGGATGTTGATTTTGTAGTTCCGACTTTTGTCCAGGTTTTACCGGTGCTTCTGTAGACTTCGTAGCCGGAGGCTCCCTGAACTTTTGACCAGGATACTTTTACTGCAGAAGTTCCTGATTTTGCTGCGGATTTGATTGCCGGTTTTCCTAATACAATCTTAAATGTCCTTGTAACAGATCCGGTGTATTTCCCTTTGCCTGTAATTTTAACTTTTGCAGTTCCAACATTTTTATTACTGCTGTAAGTAACTGTATAGTCTGTACCCTCTTTTAATGTGGTTCTGGCATTTGCATAGCCATAAGTCACGCTGACAGCTGGTTTAAGTGCTTTTCCGGTATACGTACAGGAATTCTTTGTGTCAATGATGCAACTGGAAAGATTAATTTTTCCCGGTGTTGCTTTGAAAGTAATAGTATCTGTTGTTACATTAGAACCAGGGCCTGTACAGATAAAGTATTCGGAATTTGGCTCAAGCACTGCGGAATATTTACCTGGAAGATCATAGAACTCCGGAATTTCCATAACATAATCGGAACCTTTTAAGATAGCCATTCCATATCCGACACATTCAATGTTATATGTTGTCTCATTGCCTGTTTTCAGTCTGCACCATCCATTGTATGAGCCCAGAGTATCTACAGTTACTGTTCCTGATCCATCAATTGTCGGCATATCAGATGAAGATTTAATTTCACCTTCTGCTACCATTACAGAAGCATCTGTATCCTGTACAGTCAGATACATTTTGTACTTACCTGCAACCGGTGCCTGATCTGGATCAGCATTGTAAGTTGGAACTAAACGCTGTCCATATTTATTGATAGCTTTTCTTGCATCACCGGAGATCACTTCTGAAGTTCCATCTGTGTAATTGATTTTAACTTCTGCGCCTCTGGTCATGAAGCCGTCCCACTTAACAACATTCTGATAAGAATATGTAATAGTCGGTTCTTTTACTAATTCCATAGATGCAATACCAACTTTAAATTCCGGATCTACACTGACTTCTGATGCATCTTCGTCTGTATCACACTGAATGTAATAAGTCTGGCCAGCTCTTAATATTGGATCACCATCAGTTGTTACATTCACACCATCTAAATCTGAATCCATCACCATGGCTGATTTTTTACCTTCTGAGGTATTATACGTCACAGTATAAATTCCTGTATGTTCAGGGATAAATTTCGCAAACGCTTTTGACTTTGAGGCACTTATCGTTGACGCAGAACCCTCTTTGATTACCGACAGTTCCTCTGGACTTACAACCTTAACCATAACCGGATCACTCGACTTTGAAGAGAAGTTCTCTCTTACAACAACAGTATAAGTTTTAATCTCAAGGTCATCATCTTCATCATAGAGATAATCATCATAATTCATGAAAATAGAAAATGTATTTCCGTGATGATCTTCAACGTCTTCATCATTATTGCTAAAAGTAATGATTTCTGTTGTTCCGTCTTTATACAAAACTTGTGCCGTAACTCCGGAGAAATCCAGATCTCCAACCACTTCTGCATCTAATCCGTAATAGTAAGTATCCTTTGTCGGCTGTTTTATAATATGAATACTTTTGACGTTAATCTCATCATCTTCTTCATAATTTGCTGCATCTGAATTTGCTATGTCATTATTAAATACCGGTGTTTCTTCCGAATCTCCTTCTGAGAAATCATCAATTGTCAGGTCTGGTTCTACCTCCTCCTGTACAACTGCAGCTTCTTCTCCGCTGGTAAATTCTGCTGCGGATACCGGAGCAAGAGATGTTCCCAGCATACTCATGGATAAAAATGCGATCAGCACTTTTTTCTTCATTATTTTGTTCCTCCTTTGAATTGAGTGTATGATAGTTCAAAGCGGATCTTTAAAGATCCGCTTTGCTACTTCCTGAAATTCTTTAGTACAGATAATTTTTGTTTGTATAACCGGTTTTACCAAGAGTTGGGGAATATACGGTCCAGTATGCATCATCACTGGAATCCATCACATAAACAGTTTCTCCAGGATACATACGGCCAATTTCATTCGCAGCATCATATGCTTTTGCACTTCTTAATGCCAGATAATTTTTTTCTACATAAACGGTTTTTGCCGGATAAGATGTATATGAAGTAGTAGTATCAACATTTTCATCAAACAGATAATTTTTATTTACATATCCTTCTTTTCCAAGTTTAGAAGAGTAAACCCACCAATAAGTGCTATCACTGGAGTCAATTACGTTTACAACCTCTCCTGTATACAATTTTCCAATTTCATTTGCAGCATCAAACGCTTTTGCATTTCTTAATGCCAGATAATTTTTTTCTACACGAACTGTTTTTGCAGGATAACTGCTGTAAGAAGTACTTGTTGTGTTGCTGTAACTGTAGCTTGGTGTTGAATCAATTACAAGATATCTACTATCTACATATCCATTGCATCCATATTTAGGAGAGTATACATACCAGTATGTTCCTGAATAATTTACTACATCTACTGTATCAGTATTATACAATTTTCCAATTTCATTGCTGACATCATAGCACTGTGCATTACGAAGTGCCAGATATCCACTTGCTACATTAACTCTGTAAGTTTCTTCCGGACAGGCATGACATAACTTTGCACTAACCGGTAATGACAATACAAATGCCATTATAACCATCATCACCCATTTCCAGTTAAATCTCTCTGCTAAATTAATTCGTTCTTTTCTCATAAGACATCCTCCTTTTGGTCTGCGTTATATTTCTTCTTTTTCCTATGTTTTTGTTTTGCTTACCTTGTACTGTTATATTACAGCAGATTTTCCCGGAAGTGTTCTTATACTGATGAATGACCAGTTTTTTGTGACGAATGGCATTTTATCCTTAAATTAACGTCGATTTTCGGTAACAAGTAAGCATAAGAAAACAGAGTGTATTCCATCAAAGTTTGGATTACACTCTGTTCTATTTTGATTTAAAAATTATTTTGTTTAAATTTAATATATTTAGAGGAATCTTTATACAGATGCGAAGGCCCTTCTCCAATATTAATAATTTTGTCATTCTTTATAACGTAACTGTCAATACAATTATGTCGAACACTATATAATGTATTATTTTCATATTTAAGACACTCACACGCTCTACAAGCAATTTCTTCCAACTCGTTTACTTGATTTCCAGAATAAATAAACACTGTACACTGATTTGCCATCATTTTTCCTCTCTTTAAAGGATCACTTGGATTATATGGATCATATAAACTATTTGTAGCAAGTAAAACCGGATATTTAGATCCTTTTACTGTTTTTATTGTGTAGTATTTATATTTACTCTTATTCTGTCTTAAAAACTCTTTATATTTGTTTTCTACGTTATTACTTACTTTCACTTTAATCTGTACCTTATAGATATTACTGCCCTTAATTACATTAACATATACAACTGCATTTCCTGACTTTACTCCTTTTATAATTCCTTTAGAACTTACTGAAACGATTTTATTGTTTGATGATCTGCAAGTAAATTTCATTCCCGTCATTCCTTTTAAATTCAGTAAATTTGCTACCTGTCCTTTTTCCATTGTTGTGCTGAACATCTTCTGCGAAAGTAATTTTCCTACTGTCAAATTAAGGTTGCTTATCTGCTGTGAGTTTTTGATTTCTGCTGCTGATGCTCCCGTAGTGAATATACCACAAGTCAATATCATACATAATAAAAAACAAATCACTCTCGTCCATTTCTTTTCTCCCTTTTTCATTTTCATTCCCCGTCCTTTCCTTGCCTAACTTATTTCTGATAAGTTAAATATATCAGATTTCTGATGAATATGCAGATTTCGTGACGAAACGCATGATTAGCCTGCTGAACGACCAAATGAATATAAGAAAAAGAGACTATAATTTATAAATCATCAAATTATAATCTCTTTGCTTTTTGTATTTAATTGTTTTTTGTTTATTATTTAATTTTAACTTCAATACTATTTTTCATATATTTAGCAATAGTATTATCATATTTAGACTTGCTTACCTTCTTACCATTAATCGCATATCCCTTTTCAAACTTCCCATTAAACCTCTCTGCCTGTACAATTTTTCTTGCACTTGTCCCACTAATTTTAAATATAGTATACGACATTCCCCCTGTGTTTCCATTAGGTAACATTACTGTATGACAAGTCTTTGAAACTCTAAACGACATATTATATCCTTTTCCATATCCAATAACAGCTACATTCATATTTCTTCTCGTTCTTGGATTATATGTTCTAATCTCATTATAGCAATATCCCTGTGTTCTGTTATTCATAAGTAACTCAGGTATCCCATTTCCATCTACATCTATAATTTTGTAATATCCGCTTTTTCCTTTCATATAATTCATATAGCTTGCTACTGCGGCATTATATACAGATGACGCCGCCATCGTTGGTACAGTTGTTGTAAAACACAAAAATATTGCTAAAATAATACAGCTTATTTTTTTCATCTTTTTTCTCATAAGACATCCTCCTTTTGATCTACGTTATATTTTTTCTTATGTTTTGCTTACCTTGCTGTTATATTACTGCAGATTTTTTCTAAATTGTTCTTCTGCTGACGAATGACCAGGTTTTTGTGACAAATGGCATTTTATCTTTACAAAAACAGAGTGCACCCTATTAAAGTCTGGACTACACTCTGTTTCAATTTTCATTCCCTGTCCTGAGTCAAGCGGATAAAATCATCTGCTTCGCTACTTGCTCATAACCAAATAACTTCTCCGCAGTTTATTTGGTTATAATATAGGATTTACCAGGTTCTATATTTCCTAATATGTTTTCCAGCTAGTTCGGATGCTCCATTTGGGCTGAAATCAAATGTATGATATTTAAGTACTTTCCATTGATAATCATATTTATCACCATAATCATCAATATTCGTAGAACAAGATTTACTATGCCCCAGCCAAGGTGTGGAATCCATTTTTTGCTTGTAAAACATACTTGTGATATACATATCAAATCTTGCACCGGCAGGAGTAGGAGAACTGCCGCTGAAAATTTTTCTTCATCTTAATCATCCTCATCTGAAACAGAAAATGCAGGCACATACCCATCTGCACGAAATGTCCATGAATCAGTGATATCATTAAGATAATCCACATATTCAGTAATTTCTGCTTTACTGTGTGATTTTTTTGGTGTTAAAGTAGCGGCACTGACTGGGGCTGCCATGGTTGCTACAGTAGCAACTGTAACTGTTAAAGTTACTAACTTCCTTAAAACTTTTTTCAACATATGTATTTTCTCCTCCATCATGTATTTTTCTCATTACCAGCATTCTCTCTGTTCTTTGTCACTTCTGATAAGTCTAAAATAACAAATTTCATCCCAATATGTAGATTTTATGATGAAACGTAGCTTTGGAAAGATGAATAACCCAAATTAATGTAAAAAAGAAATTATACTCCTGAATTATTCGCAAATTAGTCTCGAAGTTCCATAGTAAGTAATGTTTGCTTTTGAAATATAAATATTTTTATTTTTATGCGGCACCCATATTGCACCATGTTCATATCCTGGTTTTGTTTTTAAAACAGCTTCTCTTATTGAAACGTGACCATTATTTTTCACTTCTCTTATTGTAATTGGAGCTGCCTTTTTACTGATAAATGTTCCACCTATAATATCCGTGGATCCCTTGTCTCCGCAGCATAAGGCATACGTATCACCTGTTATTACTCCCCCTTTTATAAAAATTTCACCACCCAGACCATTTGAAATTGCATATGCACTACCTGTTATCGTACCACCTTCTATCGTCATTTTCCCGTTATTACGTATCCCAACTGAACCTCCTGTATAAGTTCCACCCGTGATCGTAACTTCTCCACTACAATTGTAAATAGCTGTTTTCTTTGTCCTATATGTTCCTCCTTTCAGGAAAACGGTACCATTCACTATCTCAAAATAAGATAAAATATTATAAGTTCCTTTATGAATAACTGTTTTTCCCCCTTTAATAAGCATATTGCCATTTACCGTTGCATTTTCACTTTCCAGAGTCCCCGCATCATTATACATTCCACACAGTTGTGCGCCTCTTAAAATTGTCCTTCCATTATTTCTGATACTTCCAAATTTTCCTTTTTTCATGATCAATGTTGCACCTGGCTCTACAATAAAAGAAGTTCCATTTCCGTTCTTGACGGTTACAGTTCCCTTCTTTACAATAATTAGCCCATGCAAAGCATCTTTCATGGAAAAAGTCTGAAAGTTTTTGAAATCAATTGTATAGCTGCTATCTTTTTCTAATACTACCGCCTGTTCATAACAGTCTCCCTTCCGATATACAATAGTCTGTCCTTTTTTTACTGCTTTTACGGCTTTTTCCAGAGTCATATATCTCTTACTTCCAATCCTGACAACCTCTGGGTAAGGTACTTCTGATGTTTTTGCTGCTTTTACCTTTACCGGACCACTAAAGAACACCATACATATTAAACAGCAAAACATCAGCATCCATTTCGTCTTTCTTTTTGTCATAATCAATTCCTCCTGACTTTTATTATTTTGACAAATTTACAATATCAATAATTGATCGAAATAAATTAGAATCATGATGAAATGCTTGTTTTTTCTAATGAATAACCATAATCAGTACAAGAAAGAATTATCCTCAGGAAGGCTTTATTATGTCATAGACTATGACATAATAAAACAAAGAGACTATCATTCACAAATTGAATCATAATCTCTTCGTTAGCCAGACAGATATCCACACTCTGCCTTCGAATACAATACTTATATTTTACAACAACTGCTGGCTTTCATTTCCATTATTACAGCATCTTAACACCATTTATCTCTTAACGCTTTTCACAACTGAATAAGAGCTATAAACATTCTTTCCATTATTCTGGCATACTGCGCGTACTTTATATTTATAGGTCATACCTTTTTTCAGTTTTCTGTCTGTAAAGGTTGTTGATGCGGTGGTTCCTGCCTTTTTCCAGGTTTTTCCGTCATATCTGTATACCAGATATTTTGTAGCTCCTGCTGTCTTTTTCCAAGTAAGTTTCACCGCATCTTTGCCAGAAGTTTTGACAGATGTTACAGCAGGAGTTCCTAATGTAATCTGATATGTCTTTTTAACTGTTCCTGTATAATTTCCTTTTCCTGTTATTGTTACAGAAGCAGTTCCGATTTTGGTATTGGATTTACAGGAAATGGTATAGTCTTTATTCTTGACCAGTTCTTTGCCCTTATATGTAACTTTTACTTTAGGAACAACTGCAGTGCCTTTGTACGTATATTTTGTCGGCATGGAGATGCTGCAGTTTGTCATTTTTACTGTTGTCTGCTGTGTTCCCTGCGCTGTCACTTTATATGTAACTTTCTCACTTGTCGTTGACTCCAGTTTGATATAATAAACCGTATCTGCATCAAGTTTGAAAGTTTCTCCAGATTCGTTTCCACTACATCCTTCCATACTTTTTGTCTCTGGATCATATTTATAAACATCCAGCCATGCATTTCCTTTCTTAAGGGCTTCTATCACATATGATTTGCAGCTTCCAGTTTTCAGTCGAAACCATGCTTCGCATCTGCCAGTATTATCAACTGTAACTGTTCCGCTTTCATTAATTGTTGGCATAGATGTAAGCGGCTTCACCTGTGCATTCTTTACGCAGACTTTCTGCTCTGTATTTTTTATCGTAAAATATACATCATAAGTTCCTACAGGAATCGGATCATACCACCAATCATCATAATCACCTTCATAGTCACATTTCGCAATCAATTCTTTCCCCGTCTTGGTTCTACACCAGTAATCTGTAGGCAGCACCTGAGTAGTTCCATTTGCATAAGTAACCTCAATTTTTCCGCCTCTTAAATACATTTCATAATTTCTGGCAGTTCCCTCATAAACGTATTTAATTTCCGGTTCTTTAATAAGTTTTACGGATGTAATCTCACTTTCATATTCCAGTTTGAAATTAACGGTTTCCAGATTTGTGTTATACGTCCATATATAATAGGTCTTTCCCTTCTGAAACTCTCCTGATTTAATATCGTTAAAATCTGCATCTGAAACATGAATTGACACCTCATCCGGTGATGTAATCTTGCAAGGAGTATCATACTGTGGAATGAATTTTGCAACAGCTTTATTACCGATCACTTTTACTTCTGTTGTATTTGGATTGGAAATATCCTGCTTCAATTCAGTTGCCTGACCTGGATGCAGTACCTGGATTGGAATTGAATTGCTCTGGATATCTTTGTATCTGATCACACACTCATAATCTCCAGGCTTCACCTCTCCAGTTACTCTCTGTCCGCTTTTGTCTAACAGACAAATATCATATACATTGTAATATTCATCTCTCGCTACGTAAGCGTTAGATTCCCAGTCTATTTCTACCTGAGATTTTTCTCCGTTTGTATAAGTAATCTCAAAACACATACCCCAGAAATCCAGGCCTTCGTCAGGGTAATCTTCCAGCCTGTACCAGACATTGCTTCTCTTTGGTTCCTTCACAATGGAAATACTCTCAGGTACCGCATTTTCATTGTCTTCGTCGTCATCTTCATAGCTTTGCGCTACTGGTACTTCTTCTGCATTTTCAGAAAATCCAGCTATCTGTTCATCTTTACTCTGGTCTGTAAAATCTGCTGATGCTTCCGCCTGTTCTCCGCTTATAAACTCCGCTCCCATTACCGGAATACCGGAGGAAACCATCATAGTTGCGGCTAACATAACTGATACTACTGTTCTTTTTTTCATCTTATTTTTTTCCTTTCTGTATATGGTTTATATTTTTATTCTATATAAAAATTTGCGCGTCCAACTCAGCACTAAGTAGCAAGAATGCGACGCGCAATTTTTCAGTCAGTATTTTATTATTCTTTAATTTCTTATCTACGTCCTTTCATATGCCCATCACATACACTGACTCTAACTTTCACATACGTTACCTTCGTTCCTTTCATAACTTTAATCATTATCACCGCTTTTCCAGTTTTGTTACCTCTTATCATACCTTTAGAATTTACGCTTACCACCTTATTATTAGATGAACTATAGCTAATCCTTGTTCCTGTCATCCAGATTGCTTTTGGCAGTCTCTTTGAACAACCTTTATTAATACTCACACTGCTGAAATGCAGAAGCGAAAACATCTTAGCATCCGATGAATCTGAGTGTGTTCCCTGATAAACTGTTACAGCATTTGTTGTTTGCGCTGCCGGAACTTCTGTACTTGCGGCTCCGCAAGATAACATCATACATAATAATAAACAAGCTGCTTTTTTCATTCTCTTCTTTTCCTTCTTCATTTTCCATTCCCCTTTTCTTTTCATTCTATTTGATTTTGTGTATCTCTTTCTGATGATGTTAGATTACCATACAAAGTCTGATTTGCATTCAATTGCTGACAAACAGCATATTTAACCGACAAATGACCTGTTCTGAGCAAAAAAGGGTGCCGCTCTCAGATCTATGATCCAAAAACGGCACCCTACATCAATATCTTATTCCGTTAATCAACCTTTCAGTCTGCACACCATATCCCACAGTGCTTTTGCAGAGTTAAAATTCTCCGGGATAATATCTGCCGGAGTGATAGTAATGTCATAAGTATCCTGCAGTTCACTTACAATAGACAGGATTGCAAAGGAATCAAGAATTCCATCGTCAATCAAAGTATCACAGTTTTCAAAATCTGCATCCGGCTGGATCTCTTCCAGTAATTCAATTAATTCTTCCATTGGCGCTAACTCCCTTTCAAGATATATCATAGTCCTGTGTGGGATCTTTACCTGTCCGCATATGCAGCTACTTTCCATAACGGAATCGTTAATCTTCACCAGATTCTTATGATCAAAGGAATTAATAATAATCTGCCAATGACACGCTGGTACTAATTTACTAACAACTTACTAAAAAAAGAGGCTTCGTTACCACAAAGTTTAACGAAACCTCTTTTTTATATTGTCAAACGTATATTCTCAATCGCCGCATCCATCCTGTCACAGTAACAGTCGCAGACTTCTTTCATTTTGGAAATATTCTTCCTGTTTTCTTCATCATAGACACCAATAACCACAAATCCTGCTTTTTTTGCAGTTTCCGCTGCGTGAAGCGCATCCTCAAATACAAGTGTCTCATTCGGTTCTGCCTGCATAGATTCTGCTGCCTTCAGGTAGATCAACGGTTCATCTTTTCCTGCACCTGTTTCTGTACAGGTGTAAATCTGCTCAAAATAATCCAGAATCCCGTTTCTCGCAAGTGCTGCTTCTGTCAGTTCCCGGTTTCCAGATGTTGCAACTGTCATCTGTATATTTCTCTCTTTAAACCATTCCAGAGTTTTCTTCACTCCTGGTTTCAACGGTGCTTCAAACCGGTAAAAATCACTTACAATTTTCAGAACCTCTTCTATAATCTGTGAAATAGACTTATCCAACTGATATTTTTCTTTCATCCAGGCGGCTCCCTGCTCCAGACTCATAGTGTGCAGAGCAGCCCGGAGATTTTTCTCCGCTGTGATATTCTGACTCGCAAGATAACGTTCTCCAATATCCTCCCACACAGACATAGAATCCAACAGCGTTCCATCTACATCAAAAATCACTGCCTTCATCAGTCTTCCATCATATGAATCGCATCTACTGTATTATTGTACTGCTCTTCCACTTTTGCCAGAAGTTCTTCACAGCCTTCAGTATCTCTTCCTCTGAGCTTCTCTGTAATATCAAAGCTTGCCTTATACAGATTATCAAATCCAAGGTTCTGGCATACACCTTTTAAGGTATGAGCTGCACGAAAAGCTTCTTCCCCATTTTTCTGTGCCAGATTATCCTTCAGACTCCGGAAACTTCCATCATCCAGAAATTTCTCTGCAAATTTCTTAATAAGAACCTCACTTCTCAGTCTTCCAAGTACACCTTCATAATCTGCACCCATCTGTTCATAACATTCTTTTACTGTCATATTTTTCTCCTCTTTATCCCCATCTGCACTGTTAAACCTGCGTTTTCGCAATGATATTATTATATCACGCCATATAGCTGTTCTCAAGTGCTCTTTCACAAAAGCACCTTAGAATCTTTTCCAAAATATAATCAACCCGCCGCAGTGTGATCCTTGCCCGGAGGGCTTTATTATGCTATAAGAATATTATGGAATGGTTTCCCATAGCATAATAAAGCACTTTCACATGTAATTCTCTCACATATGAAAGTGCTGATATCAGGCAGATGAAATCATCCGCATCACTACACACTATCACAGATTTTATATCCGGATATCATATAATTTTACTTTCTGCCGGTATTATCTGAAAAATCCCTGATTCTCAAAGTACTGGATAAATGGATTCTCTCTTTCCTCTGTATCATCGGAGTCCATACTATCCTCACTGTCTGTATCTTCGTCTACATCTTCATCAGCATCTTTTGAGGATTTCTTAGAATCCTTTTTAGATTTCTTACTGTCTTTATCGTTATCATCACTGTCATCAGCATCTGTATTCTCATCCAGAGTTACTTTAACAGTCTCTTCTTTATAACTTGTTCCATGAGGAACCTGCACAGTCAGCTCTACCTCTTCATCTGGTTCATAATAGGAAAGATATTCGATCAGCTGATTAATACTTGAAACAGTTTTTCCATTAAATTCAGTAATAACGCTGTTTGCTTTCAGACCTGCTTTATCAGCAGCTCCACCTTCTGTTACTTCTTTTACAAAAACTCCTGCCGGAATGCCATACATCTGAACTGCCTCAGAACTTACAGAAGAACCTTTGATTCCAAGTACACCATGTTCAGAATCATCCAGTTTATCTCTTGATGTCTCATTCATCAGATTCTGAAGAATGTCAGTCACGTCTGAGATTGCAATTGCATAACCCATACCTTCTACTTCAGTAGAAGCAAGTTTTGCAGAGTTGATACCAACAACCTCGCCTTCCATATTCAGAAGAGCACCGCCACTGTTACCAGGGTTGATAGCCGCATCTGTCTGGATCAGGTTTACACCGTCACTGCTGTCATCACTTCCATCTGTTACTGTGTTATTGTCAGAATCCATTCTGCGGTTCTTGGCACTTACGATACCGGTTGTAACAGACTGTCCATATCCAAGAGCATTACCGATTGCAACTACCTGCTCGCCCACCTTCAGATCATCAGAACTGCCAATATTCGCAATTGAAACGGCGTCCATTGTATCATCTTCAACATCATCCAGAGATACAGATACAACTGCAAGATCTCTCTCTTCATCAAATCCCTTTACGGATGCCTCCACTGCATTTCCATCTGTAAATGCAACTGACAATGTATCCGCACCTTCTACTACATGATAATTTGTAGCAATCAGAAGTTCATCATCATTCTTACCAACAATAATACCGGAACCACTGCCCTCTACTTCCTGTTCCTGCTGCTGTGGCGCATATCCATACATTCCATACATTCCGAAGTAATTCTGTACCTCCTGAACTGACTTGGTTGTAATAGATACAATAGATGGAAGTGCTTCTGATACGATTTCAGACACATCAAGGCTTCCTTTTGCTGTGCTGCCTGTATCTTTGCCGGTATCTGATTTGGAATCACTGGCATCTGCATCCTTCTTCTCGGATTTTGCATATGTCAGGGTTGTCTCGTCCTTATTTGAAGCAGCTTCTACCGTTGTGGCTCCGCTCCATCCTGCAAGTTTATTTACTCCCTCAAAGCTTCCTGCTGCCAGTCCTCCTGCAAGTACTGCACATAAGCTGAATGTAAGACCTTTCTTTGCAATCTTTCTGATTTTATCATTTCTGTTATCTTTGTTCATCATAATAAAGTCCCTCCATGAATCTATGTCATTTATCTATGTCATTTATTTATCTCTGTTTCCTTTTGATGCTTCTAAGTATAGGAATGATTTGTGTTCTTTGTGTGGGAAAAATGTGTTTAATTTGTGACAATTTTATACATTTCCAATATGACAGCAATTTTTAAAAACAGTCCTGTCTGTCAGTTACATCACTTTCGATACATGGAGGAAATTTTTCCGGTACTATATCCCGGAACCAGTGATTTCCAGTTTCCAACCTGACTTTTTAGTACCTTTTCTGTATATTTCAGGGAATTGGAACTATCCATATTTTTAAAGACATTATACGCTGTTTTCTTTTTCCCATTGGCATCCTTCAATCCCATTGCCAATCCCTGAGCCACCTCATGGGCTTCATCTTTATAGCTTCTTATAATAAATGCATCAATCATTGGATTGCAGGCAGCCTTATAATAGGCCAATGCAATTGCTGCCGCCTGATTTGCCTGTCCTCCATAAGTGGAAGAAAATCCCTGTTCCGAAAGAATGATCCTTGTATTGGAACCAAATCTGTTTTTCACATAATCTGTAAGTGTCTGGATATTACGCATAGTGATAAACGTGGTGGTGTTCGCATCACTGGTAAACATGGATGCATTTGCACCTGACCAGAACTGTGAATCTGAAAGCGGCTGATTATATGCATGATATGCCAGATTCCAGTTCACATCTTTCTGCATATCAGAAATCTTCGCCGCAAAGCTTTCCAGAGTTGATCTTGCACTATAGCAGATAGTAAAGGCATTTTTCTGATTCCAGCAATTATCCAGACAGATAAATACTTTGGAACTTCCCCGGCTGCTTTTCACTGCATTGTAAAGGCAGCGAAAAGCTTCACTGTACATGGAGATAAATTTTGAAAAACTGACATTCCCTACATAATAATATCCGCTTGCACTGTTTACTTCATTTCCCAGGATCCAGTTACTTATATAACAGTTATTTTTTCCAAACTTCTCTCCCAGATATGCAAACATTGCTTCCATAGTCTGTCTAGTTGTGCTGTTATCTGTGTTCCATCCATAATAAGCTGTTTCTGCATAAGGACTGTTTCCCGTAATAAAGCTCTGCGTACTGGCATTCCTGTCAATACTGATCTGTGCAATCACCTGGATTCCCTTTGCATTACATTGCTGAACAAGATATACATATCCGTACAGACCATTAAAATGATATGTTTTCCCATTATATTTATATGTTTCCACACCACTGTCTTTTCGCATCAGGTCTGAAATATATAAATTAAAAAATACTGTTTTGGATTTTGTATCTGTCAGCTCGTTGATATCTGTAGCCTGAATTCCTTTTTTTGTCCCCGGAACAAAATATGCTGCTGTATTTGTACTGAGTTTCTCCGGATTGCTGACATAACTTTTCGGACTGATCACACTATACGCAGATTTAGATTTTTTTATCCCTATGGCAAATTTTCCCTGTGCATATTCCGGATGTCCGGAAATGTTCAGCTTAAATGTGATCTTCCCTTTTGCCTTCTCCGGTTTCTTTACTTTACCCACCATTTTTTTCACTTTACCGGAATTAGAATCTACATACACCAGATAGTAATAACCATCCGAACTTTTCACATAATTTGAAACAGTTGCGGATACAGTGATGGTATTCGCCTTTGTTCCTTTTACATAATCCAGTGATGCAGCTTTCGCCGAAGGACTGATTTCCTTTGTCCATTTTGCATATAAAGTAAGGGAACCTTCTGAACCCTTTTCAATCACGCTTATCTGATTTTTATACTTACTGTCTGTATACCATCCCACAAAATGATATCCGGAACGCGTCGGCCTTTTAAATTTAATCTCATCTTTTGAAGTATAAGTTTTGGGATTAGCAGTATTATTTTTTCCTTTATTAAGTTTATATGTGATTTTATATTCGGATGCTTTCTCCCAGATTGCATACAGGGTTATTGCTGTTGTATCTCCTGCTGCAATAGCCTTATCTGTAGATATATCCGGACTTGTTCCATCATTTTCTGTGTCTGATATCTGCATTTCTGCCTTATCAGTCTTTTCTTCCCATGATGCGCTGTCCGTCTGTGCCACATCATTTTCTTCCTGCATCACATCTTTTTCTGGTTTTATTTCTTCTCCGACTTCTGTCCTCTCACTGGTTTCCTGAGCCTGCTTTGCCATATCTGCTGTTTCAAGAAGTTTCTTAATAGAATCTCCCGGTTTATAAGTTTCACCGGTTCCATCTTCTTTCGTATTCCACTCTTTAAAAATGTAACCTGTCTTTCCCCTCAGTGCTTCCGGTACTTTAGCAGTATCCGCATCTGCATAGGGTATCACATATGTTTTTTCCAGTTTACTATCACTGTAAAGCAGAATGTTATAACCTTCCGCACTCTGTCCGGCATTTACTGAATCTTCTGTCTCCGACTGTTCCGGTTCCTGATCTTTTAACTCTCCTGTTCCAAACTCATCTCCACTGTTATTCTCATCAGATATTTTATTTCCTGACTCACTTCCTGTCTCATATTCGGCACTATCTTCAAAAACATCTGCTGCTGATTCAACACTTCCTGCCGAAAACTCTGAAGCCCACAATGTCTGCGGTATACAGGACGGAACTGTCATAGATACCGCCAGTCCCATTGCTATAAACTTTTTCCATTTTTTCATATTCGTCTTCCTTTCTCTTTTTACATTTTACGGAATTGTTGTAACTATCCAGCATTCCATTTTCTTCATTTTCCTCCTGTCTTACAATATAACATTTGAAAAATCCACAGACAACAAAAGACTGTCAAAATCAGGACACTAATATGTGATTTTCCTGATTTTAACAGTCTTTTATAAAATTTCCGAACTGCCTGTAACTACCCGGCAGTTTAACCGAATCAAGTAAGTCCCCTGCGGAGGTTGCGAAAAGCAATAAGCAGTGGGTGGGGACTTGCTTGTATCAGGAGGAGTGCAAGCTCCTTCTGATAAACTGCGAAGCAGTTATTCGGTGTAGAACTGCGTAGCAAAGCGGATGATTTTATCCGCTTGACTTTTGAAAATATGGAACCGTCACGATTATTTTACAGTTCCTATCTTATTTAACGGCCAGTAACGAACTGCTACTTCTGCCTCTATTGCATCTTCCTCTACAAACGGATTTTGCCAGTATCTGGAATCCATACTGTGGTTTCTGTTATCTCCTAACATGAAATAACATCCCTCCGGAACTGTATACGGTCCAAAGCTTCCTTCCGGTGTTTCCGGACAAAAGCTGTCATCCAGCGGTTCTTCGGAATCATTGATATACACTTTTCCATCTACAATGTTTACTGTTTCTCCTGGAAGACCAATTACTCGTTTTACAAAAAGCTGAGATGGATCATCCGGATATTTAAATATTACAATATCAAATCTCTCCGGATCATCTTTTATATATGCCAGACGATTTCCAAATACTCTGTCACCTGTCATAATTGTTTCTTCCATAGAACCTGACGGCACTCGTGCATTAATATATACAAAGTGTCCCAACAGAAACGCTATAACAAAGACTGCAATGATAATCTTTGCATAGTCCCACAACTCCCTCCACATAGACCTGCTTTTGTCTGACTGTTCTGTCTGGTTTTTTTCCTCATTTTCCATTTTTCGTCATACCTCCAGAAATTTATATCACAGCATCATTTGATGATATCAGGGGCAAAATACTTTTAAACCTAACCTCATTTACTGTTATCAGAATAGTAACTATTTCGCAAATAACGCATTAAACATAGTTTATCACATCTGATAGTTATTCACCACTTAATTTTTTATAAAATTTTGTCACTATTTGATTCTTGGTTACTGTTCACTCCGTTCTCAGCAACACGCTTCGCGATGCAGGAAATATGAACCTCCTTGTGCAATGCCCAAGGAGTAGGAGGTTGCGAAAAGCAATAAGCAATGGGTGAGGACTTGCTTGTATCAGGAGAAGTGTAAACTCCTTCTGATAAACTGCAAAGCAGTTATTCGGTGTAGAGCTGCGTAGCGAAGCGGATGATTTTATCCGCTTGACCCGAGTCAAGCAAATCTACTGCAGCACAATTATTCGATGTAGAGCTGCGTAGCAAAATGGATGATTTTATCCGTTTAACCAAAAGTTTTTATAATATCAGGAAATGGGTACTATGTTTCACGTGAAACATAGTACCCATTTCTCACTGACAGATTATATTTCCTGCTGGTAATATTCCAGAAAATCTCTGATTTTGCCGGCTGCTTCTTTTAATACTTCTATTCTTGGTAAATAAACCACTCTAAAGTGATCCGGCTGATGCCAGTTAAATCCACCGCCATGTACAAGCAAAATCTTCTTCTCTTTTAATAAATCTAATGCAAATTTCTCATCATTTACGATATTAAATTTCTTTGTATCAATCTTAGGGAACATATAAAATGCAGCTTTCGGTTTCACAGCAGTAATTCCCGGAATATCTGTCAGCGCATTATAAATAAATTCTCTCTGCTCATAAATACGTCCACCAGGAACAATATAACTCTCCACACTCTGATGTCCGCCCAATGCAGTCTGAACAATTGACTGCGCCGGTACATTAGAACAAAGTCTCATATTAGAAAGCATCTTGATTCCTTCTATATAATCTTTTGCAACTGCCTTATTGCCACTGAGAATCATCCATCCGATTCTAAAGCCCGCGATCATATGTGATTTGGATAAACCGCTGAATGTTACACAGAATAAATCCGGAGCCATTGAAGCAATGGAAATATGTTCTGCTCCGTCCATTACAAGACGGTCATAGATTTCATCAGAGAAAATGATCAGATGATGTTCTCTGGCAACATCTACTATCTGTTGTAATACCTCTCTCGGATACAACGCACCAGTCGGGTTATTCGGATTTATAATAACGATTGCTTTTGTTCTGCTGGTAATTTTCTTTCTGATATCATCCATATCCGGATACCATTCTGCCTGCTCATCACAAATATAATGTACTGCTTTTCCACCAGCTAAAGTTGCACATGCAGTCCACAACGGATAATCCGGAGATGGAATCAAAATCTCATCTCCATTATCCAACAGAGCTGACATACAGAGATTAATCAGCTCACTGACACCGTTTCCTGTGTAAATATCCTCAATTGATACATTAGGGAGCTTTTTCAACTGTGCATACTGCATGATTGCTTTTCTGGCAGAAAACAAACCTTTTGCAGGAGAATATCCCTCACACTCTGTCAGCTGCTGTCTCATATCATAAATCACTTCGTCCGGTGTTCTGAATCCAAATGGTGCCGGATTTCCGATATTCAGTTTCAAAACCTGAGTTCCTGCGTTTTCCATACGTGCAGCTTCTTCTACAACCGGTCCTCTTACATCATATAATACGTTGTTTAATTTAGATGATTTTTTAAATTCACGAACCTGTACTTCCTCAACTGTCTCCCTGGTATTTTCTTTCATATTATTATAATTGTAATCAAATTTCATATTTTCCATTTGAATTCCAGCCTCATTTATCTCTTTCTTTAAAGTGTCTACAGATACATCGGTTCCTTTCAGCCATTCAGTTTCTACTCCTAATGTTGTCGCCAGAAAATTAAGAATTTCTGATCTGGGAGTTGTTTTTCCACTCAGATACTGGCTCACATGACTCTTTCCAAGTTTCACGCCCTGCTCTGCCGCCTTTTTTACAAGGTCGATCTGCTTCATATTCTTCTGTTCCATTGCTTTTTTTAATCGTTCAGCAAATATATTATTCATAAATACTATCTCCGTTCTCTGTAAAAAAAAAATTACATTGTTATAATCAATGGTTATTGTTATATTTCTTAATTCTTTCGCATATATGTTATAGAAAGAACAGATATATTATATTGTTTATACGGGAATCAAAATACATTCAGACATACAAACATTAATTAAGTTCAAATGTATTTCTTTCAGCATCATACGCAAATATATGTTCTGTTCATTTTTAAATCCCGCATTTTATCAGCTTTTTCAAGTTTTTTTCTTTGCTATTATACTATAATTGAACTAATAATTCAACGGTAAATTTTATTATTTTCAATTTCATCAGCAAAGTTCAACTTTTAGTTTATTTATAGTTCATTATTAATCGAACTGCATTGAACGTGTTAATTATTTTTATTACACTGGTTCAATTAGTTTAATTTATATTTTGAACTATACATTGAACCAGAATTTAATTTTTCTTATTTCAGTTCAATATATGTTCAATTTTAGTTTTGATGTTTTTGAAATTCCTTTTATTTATACGGATTTCTCGTCATTTCTCAGATTCTATTTGTTCAATTCTAAGTTCAAAAAAGCACATGTTTTCGTCGGAGATCAGACTCACACTGGACAATCTGTCTGAGAAACTTTTTCTATGCAATCAAATTTACAGGCTTTTCCACGCCTTTTCTTTCCTTATTATCCCGTCAGATGATTTATTGTGTAATATGAAACATATCATAGTGTCGTTCTCTGACAAAAAATAAGTCCACTGCTTACTCCTTTTATAAATAATGCAGTGGACTTATCCGTTAATTTTATTCTTTTGTTATTCTGTAGTTTCGTTGCTCATCTGTACAATTTATATCGCATTGATTTTATTGTACGTTTTATTTCTCTGGATTTACAATTTTACCAGCAATTGCACACGCTGCTGCTGTTTTTGGTGATGCAAGGTAAATCTCTACCTTAGATGTTCCCATTCGACCAAGGAAATTTCTGTTATTTGTAGCTACTACACGTTCACCGTCGGTAAGGATACCTCCTGCACGTCCACAGCACAATCCACATCCGGGATGTGTGATCATTGCACCTGCTTCTGCCAGAGTATCCATAATTCCCTCTGCAATTGCCTGACGGTATATTTTACGGCTTGCAGGAGTTACAATCAATTTAACGTAATCTGCTACCTTTTTGCCCTTTAACACCTCCGCTGCAGCTCTGAGATCCTCCAGACGGCCATTTGTGCAGGAACCGATAAATACCTGATCTATTTCTGTTCCTTCAAGTTCACTTACATTTTTAATCTTATCTACCTGAGACGGACATGCCATAACCGGTACAAAATCCTCTGCGCGATAAGTGATTGTTTTCATATAGGTTGCATCTTCATCTCCTGTAAGGCTCTTCTGGAACTCATTCAACTCTATGTCACAATATTCTGCAGTTTTTTCATCCGGTGTAAACAGCGCACATTTTGCACCTGCCTCAATCGCCATATTTGCCATAGTCATACGGCTTGCTACTGTCATATTCTTTACTGTACTGCCGGTAAATTCAAGTGCTCTGTATGTAGCTCCATCAGCTCCCAGATCACCGATCAGACGCAGGATGATATCTTTGGACATAACATTTTCCGGAAGTTCTCCCTCGATCACAACCTTAATTGTCTCAGGAACTTTGATCCACATAGTTCCTGTTCCCAGAATACTCGCCATCTCTGTATATCCGATACCGGAAGAGAAAGCGCCGACACATCCGTAGGTAGTGGTATGGCTGTCTGTACCAAATACAATATTTCCCGGTTTTACATAACCTGCCTCTGTCATTAACTGGTGGCAGATTCCATCACTTCTGTGAACATTTTTCATGCCATATTTCCTGGCAAAAGCATCTCCAGCATGGAAATGTCTGGTATCATCTAACTGACTTGCAGGAACCAGATGGTCATATATGAGTACTGCTTTATCTGGATCCCAGAGCTTCGTAAAGCCCATTTCTTCGAACTTTTCTGCTACAAATGGAATAAATATATCATGAATCATAACCCTGTCTACATTGACCGTCACAATGTCTCCAGGCTTTACTGTTTTTCCAACATTGTTTCTTATAATTTTCTCAATAACTGTCTCGCCCATTTTCCTCTCCTTTCCAAATCAATCCAGACCATTCAGTTTACGCATGGCTTTTACAAGTCCGCCAGCCTGAATAATGCTCATCAGATTTTCCGGAAGAGAAGCAATCGGGTACTGTTTTCCATTGTAATCTACATGTTCATTCATTACCACAGTTACTTCATCACCTTCTTTGATATCATCATGAAGATCTGGCTGCTCGATCAGTAACAGACCATTATTAATAGAATTTCTGAAGAAAATTCTCGCAAAAGATTTGGCAATTACACACTGGATTCCCAGTGATTTGATAATTTCCGGTGCCTGTTCTCTGGAAGAACCACATCCAAAGTTCTTTCCTGCAACAATAATGTCGCCTTTCTGAATCTGTCCTGCCAGTTCCGGACGCAGAGGACTGAATCCGTACTGTTTCATATCGTCGATTGTTTTCAGTGCGAGATATTCTGTTGGAATAATAATATCTGTATCAATGTCATCATCCAGAACCCACACTTTTCCTGTGAATTTTTCCATAATCTTACCTCTTATCTTCTATCTTCACTTGTAACTGTTCAGTACTTTCACAGTCACAAGTTAAAATTCATTCAAACGAATTGTGAATATCCGCTTTGCTACGCGACTCTATACCATACCGAATAACTACTCCGCAGTTTATCAGGATGAGCTTGCTCTCCTCCTGATACAAACAAATCTCCACCTGCTGTCTATCGCTTTTCGCAACCTTCGCAGGAAATTTACTTGATTCGGTTAAATGTTTCACGTGAAACATTTATAATTAGCATCACACCTCACTTGCCAGCGCAATCTTTCCTGTAATGGCAGATGCTGTAACAGTAGCTGCTGATCCCAGATATACTTTGGAACTTGGGTGTCCTGCACGACCTTTGAAATTACGTGTTCCTGTACTGATCAGAACTTCATTCTCACCGATCACACCCTGGCAGCTTCCCCAGCATACACTGCAGTTCGGATTCATAACAATGGCTCCAGCCTCCATAAACGTGTCAATAAGCCCCTCTTTTAATGCCTGACGGTAAATAGTCTGGCTTGCAGGCACAACGAGGAATCTGACTCCCTCAGCAACCTTCTTGCCCTTGATGATTTCTGCACCGACACGCAGATCTTCAATACGTCCGTTGTTACAGGATCCCAGAAATGCTTCATTTATTTCAATTCCGCAGGCTTCTTCTGCAGGCACAACATTGTCTACAAAATCAGGTTTCGCAACTACAGGACGGACTTTTGATAAATCAAATGTATATTCTCTCGCGTAAACTGCATCCGGATCACTGTGATATACAGCCTTTGGCTCACGTCCATGTTCTTTCAGATATTCAATAGCTTTCTCATCTGCTTCAAAGATACCTGTCTTTGCACCGGCTTCTACCGCCATGTTGCAAAGCGCCATACGATCGCTGATACTAAGTGTTTTCGCACCCTCGCCTGTAAATTCCATTGCCTGATAGTTACATCCATTTGCTCCGATTTCCCCAATGATTGTAAGAATCAGATCTCTTGCGTAAACTCCTTCCGGAAGTTTACCTGTCAGATTAAATTTTACGCTCTCAGGAACCAGTACCCATGAAGTACCTGTTACCATACCATAAAGGAAATCTGTACATCCTACGCCTGTTCCAAATGCGCCTAATGCACCGTATGAACAGGTATGGCTGTCTGCACCAAAGATCAGTTCACCCGGACGGACATAATTCTCGATCATAACCTGGTGGCAGACACCTTTTCCTTCCCAGAAATCAATGTTGTGTTCTTTTGCAAAATCTCGCATCTTCTTCTGAGATGCTGCTGTTTTCGGGCTGTCAGATGGTACATTATGATCCACGATAAACACCAGCTTACTTGTATCTGCAATGTGCGGATTTTTCAATTTATTGTTATACATATCAACCGTAAGATGTGTGGTTCCATCATTACTCATGAGACGATCAAGTTTAACTGTATGGATATCTCCCGATTTTACGCTGTCAACGCCTGCTGCCGCAGCAATAATCTTTTCTGCAATTGTCATTCCCATTTTACTTCTCCTCCTTGTTCAGAGATGCGATCAGACCACCCTGATTCAAAATATTCTGCATATATTCCGGAAGCTTTGTACAGGAATATGTTTTTCCGTTAGCTTCAACTGTTCCCTCTGACATATGAAGAACCATCTTATCTCCGGTATTTACTTCGTCCGGAAGATCTTTGCAGACAATTACCGGCAAACCAATATTAATAGAGTTTCTGTAAAAGATTCGTGCAAAAGATTTTGCTACAACTGCCTGTACTCCCAACGCTTTCAGAACACCAGGCGCCTGCTCTCTGGAAGAACCACATCCAAAGTTTTCTCCACCTACCACGAAATCTCCCGGTTTTACTTTCTTTGAAAAATCCGGATCCAGAGATTCAAATGCATGACCTTTCATCTCATCCAGGTTAGGAAGTAACAGATACTGTGATGCTATGATCTGGTCTGTATCCAGGTCATTATGAAATTTAAAAATTGTTCCTTTTTCCATAAAAACTGTTTCCTTTCTGTATCATTTTATCTTTTTACAATTTATCACTTGTCTCTCTTTAACGATTTAGTCAGATAAATTCTTTTCCTATTTTAGCACAAAAGACAGGAGATTGAAAACGCCTGTTTTCAATATTCCTGTCTTTTTTTACAATCGTTATTACATTAACTCTTTTAAAACAGAATGTCCAATTGTTCCCTCAGGCATTGGCACTCCAAAATTCTCCGCCACAGAAGCACCGATTACAGCAAAAGTATCTTCGTCTTTTATCGCACCGCCATTTTTCATTCTCTTTGAGTAAGCAATGAATGGTACATATTCTCTTGTATGGTCAGTTCCTGTATAAGTCGGATCATTTCCATGATCTGCAGTGAGAATAAGCAGATCATTCTCTCTCATTTCTTCTAACAACACACCCAGACTTTTGTCAAATTTCTCAATCTCTTTTCCGTAACCTTCCACATTTCTTCTGTGTCCCCATAATGCATCAAAATCTACAAGATTAACAAAACATAACCCTCTGAAATCTCTCTTGCAGATTTCAATTGTCTGCTCCATTCCATGTACAGAGCTGTCTGAATGATGAGTTTCTGTAATGCCTTCTCCGCAAAAAATATCATGAATCTTTCCAACACCGATCACATCAAATCCATGATCTTTCAACACGTTTAATGTGGTAAGTCCGGTGGGTTTCAATGCATAATCATGACGGTTACTGGTACGTTTAAATTCACCTTTTTTCTTACCAATGTACGGTCTTGCAATAACTCTGCCAACTCTCCATTCATCCTTCATGGTAATTTCTCTTGCAATTTCACAGCAGCGGTACAGATTCTGAAGATCAAAAGTTTCTTCATTTCCGCAGATCTGAAGAACAGAATCTGCTGAAGTATAAACAATCATTGCGCCCGTCTGAATCTCCTCTTCGCCCAGTTCCTCAATAATCTCCGTTCCGCTTGCGCTCTTGTTTCCTATCACTCTTTTTCCGCATCTTTTCTCCAGTTCTGCGATCAATTCCGGCGGGAACCCTGTTTCTGTAAAGGTTTTAAATGGTTTTTCTGTTTTGATTCCCATCATCTCCCAGTGTCCGGTCATGGTATCTTTTCCATTGCTAGCTTCACCCAGATGCGTATATCGCCCCTTGGGATTCTCAACACCCGCCATTTTTCCTGCCGGATGAAGATTCAGCATTCCCAGTTTTCTAAGATTTGGAATCTCCAGAGAACCCATCTTCTCAAGAATATGTCCAAAAGTATCCACCCCGATGTCACCAAATTTTGCTGAATCCGGCATTGCCCCGATTCCCAGAGAATCAAGTACAATTACAAAAATTCTGTCATAATTTTTCATTTTTGTTTACCCCTTCTCTTACCTTTTATTAATCGCTGACCTTTTCCTGTTCCCATTAATTCGTCATTCACTTTTTTACTTTTCGCAATGATGGAAGTTTACCTTATATCTCTCGGGAATTTATCAGATTCCGTGGTCCAAATCCCAGCGGTAGCAAATCCTTCAGTGTGTAGATATCATAATGTTCTTTATCTATTGCCAGAATAATCCGAAATGTCTCCGGATCACAGAACTCCATCATTACCTGACGGCAGACACCACAGGGAGCTGTATACTCTGTCAAAATCCCATCTTTTCCACCCACAATACAAATTGTGTCAAACCCCCTGACGCCTTCGCTCACTGCTTTGAAAATTGCAGTTCGTTCTGCACAGTTCGTAGGTGTATATGCTGCATTTTCAATGTTACACCCTGTATAAATCTGTCCGTTTTTTGTAAGTAATGATGCACCAACCTTAAAATTTGAATAGGGTGTATAAGAAAATTTGAGCTGTTCCATTGCAGTCTCGATCAGTTTGCTGATCATTGATTTTTCCAGATTCTGCATTCTCTGTCACCTCCGTCCTTACAGAACTTGTCCCTGATCTTCTTTAATCATTCTGCGGATTGCCTCTACAGCTACCCGGATTGCCATGTCTGTGTCATGTACAACCGGATTCTCAAGACCCAGCTTCTCTCTCTCCTGATTTGCCAATACCAACAGACAGGAACCCATCCTCGCCCTGAGTTTACCGGCTACGATGAAAAGTGCCGCAGATTCCATTTCAGAAGCAAGACATCCCATTCGTTTCCAGGCTTCCCATTTATTGATCAACTCATAACCTGCCGGCATTGCTTCCGGCTCATGCTGTCCATAGAAAGAATCTTTGGACTGTACCACACCTGTATGATATATAAATCCTTTCTCCTTCACAGCTTCAACAAGAGCATTGGTCACATCCAGATTTGCCACTGCCGGATATTCAATTGGCGCATATTCTCTGCTTGTTCCTTCCATACGTACTGCTGCTGTCGCAATTACAATGTCTCCACTTTTTATTTCCGTCTGTATTCCACCACAGGTTCCGATTCTGACAAAAGTATCCGCTCCGCAGCGATACAGCTCTTCCATTGCAATGGACGCTGATGGGCCACCAATGCCGGTTGACGTTACACTGACCTTCACTCCATCCAGTGTTCCTGTATAAGTGATATATTCCCTGTTGTCTGCGATCAGCACAGGATTATCAAAATACTGTGCAATCTTTACACATCTTTTCGGATCTCCCGGAAGGATCACATAACGGCCCACTTCACCTTTTGCCACTTGAATATGATACTGTCTGTTTACATCTTCTGAGTAATTTTTCATAATCATCCCATCCTTTTCGTTTTCACGTGAAACATCGGTTGCCACTGTTTAACAATCCTCTTATTAATGCATTTAAGACAGTTCAACAGGATTTCATGTTCTGATGAGCTGAATCAATATACATTATTTAAAACAATTACTATAGTATTTTCCTTTTATTATGATTATAAATCATATACCTGTATGAGAAAAGTTCTTTTTTAGACCTGAATCCAATATCCGTCCATCTGCAAATATCTTCCTTGTTAATTTACGGTTATAAAAAAACTGAGGTCGTCGCTCCACGATAAGGAACTCTGACCTCAATGGATTTGTGGCTGTTTTATAAGTTAACTCTCGAGAGGTAATTAATTCTCATATTATTAACTACATATCTTGAATAAACCGCATAAATAAGGCATTCTTTTGAATCGAGAGTTAATTTTACAGGAAGTTAAGAAGAGTATTTCCATCCGCATCCTGCTCTATCTTTGGATACAGCGCAACTTCAACTGTATTGGCACCAAGCCCTGCAAGAGCTACCAGTTCACGATAAGCATATTCTGTATTGAAATCTCCGATCGGTTCACCAAAATAGTCCCACTGACCAAGCTCTTTTGAGAATTTCTGGCCCTCTTTGATAAGCTTTAGCCGAATTTCTGTCAGCATTGTCTTCCAGTTTTCTGCAACATCACCGGTAAGAACAGAAGTGTCAAATTCCATACCAGGACCTATATTCACAGCTGCTATTTTTTCAAGCATTTCCTTATCCGCAGCTGCCGGAGAATTCTTTACCATCAACTCATTAGCCTTATTAAAAAATGTGATCGGATCCACATTAGGAGTCACCACAGTCCTGAATTGTGCTTCCGCCCCAAAGCTTTATGGGTGAACCTCACATGACTGAAGTCACATGCTTCCAGACGCTTTAGGCGTCCGACTGAATATCGGTGGATACGCCTGTAACTTAGGTACGCAGTTATGCGCATTTCCCATGCCAGATATGGCAGGTTCCCACATTACAGGTAGTCCGCTGTATATCTGCCTGTATCTATGCTGCTTTTAAACGTTCCATTTCTGAATAGAGTTTCCTCAGATCTGCATAGACGCATGAGGTTCTACGCTTTACAGGAGGGACTTTTGCCTCCAGTAAAGACCTTTCC
>PPYE01661738.1_pt1 | contig 45653 bp, 42 predicted proteins | sample 1559881 | NCBI WGS metagenome assembly PPYE01 (sample SAMN08240022, study PRJNA423297) | Human gut metagenome, whole genome shotgun sequencing project.
TCTCGTCACTGGGCAGAGGCACCACCGAGACGGTAGCCTCACTGGTGGCGTCGGCGGCGCAGCGGGCGATGGCCTGCCCGATCATATCCCGGGCCAGATTGTCGCATTCATCCTTCATGTTGGCCTGGAAGGCGGCAACCCGCATGGCCTTTTCGTGGGTGAGTTCATCGTCGATCTGCTTGAGCAGGACGGCCCGGGCATCTTCCTGGGTCATGGCGGCGATGGTTTCCAGTTTTTCGGTCTGGCGCAGCTTGAGCTGTTCCAGTTCGTCCAGGCGGGCTTCCACCAGCTCGGCGCGCTTCTTCAGGTCCTCTTCCTTGCGCTCCACAGCGGTGGTGCGCTTGTCCAGGGCCTCTTCTTTCTGATCCATGCGGCGTTCCTGGCGGCTGACCTCGGCGCGGCGGTCCTTGATCTCCTTGTCCGCTTCGCTCTTCAGCTTGAAGGCTTCGTCCTTGGCTTCAATGATTGTCTCTTTCCGTTTCTGCTCGGCAGCCTTGATGGCGTCGTTGACGATGCGCTTGGCCTCTTCCTCCGCTGAGCCCAGCTTGGCCTCGGCGGTGCGCTTGCGGTAGGTCATGCCCGCATAAAAGCAGACGACCCCGCATACGGCGGCGACAACAACGACCACCAGCACCGGTACAATGATGGCGGTGATGGACATTTGTTTCAACTCCTCAAATTTATTCAGAAAATGCGCGTAAACCTGAGGGTCGCAGCCATGGCGGGGCCTTACTTTTATTCGATTCAGTTGTTTGCTCAGACGCGGCCAAAGCCGGCCGCGGGCCGATGGTACACCGAAACACACCTGCCGCAAGACGGCGGGACGCGTGGGTTCCCGGTGGGAAAAGTCTTATAAAAACAACGAAAGCATGTTTATTTCAATGCAAACCTGCGTGCATGCCATACCAAATAAAATACAGTGCCCGCCCCGACGGCGGCCCTTCGGCGATGCGGTGCCGCCCGAACCGTGCGGTCAAACTGCATACACCGTTGTATACTGATTATAGTTTATATTCATTTCAGATGGTTGTCAAGAAATTGTTACAGAATCATAAAGGTCCTGTACCGGACTTGACTTTTGAAAACCGCCGCGCTACAATAGCGGTAACTTCATCCTGATGAATGCGATGATGCGGACAAACGGAAAGGCTGACCGGCGTTTCAGAGAGAGCCGCCGCCGTGCAGAACGGCGTGCTGCAAGCGGCTTGGCGGACGGCGCGTTTCTTACCACCGCAGAGCGCGGGGGCGAACCCCCGCCGGGACGGCCCGTTACAGCCGATACGAGAGGCGGGCTGTTGCCCGCAATTCGGGTGGAACCGTGGAGCTTACCGCTTCACCCCGTGTTTGAATGGGGTGAAGCGTTTTTTTATTTTATTCTGGCGGCCGCAGGCCGCCGCAGCTAGGGAGGTTGCAAGTATGAAAGTCATCTACAATGACGGCACCGTCAAGGAATGCCCGCAGGAAGAGGAACTGCACGTCATCCGTCACACCGCCGCCCACATCATGGCCCAGGCCATCAAGCGCCTGTGGCCCGAAGCCGATTTCGCCTTTGGCCCCGCCACCGAGAACGGTTTCTACTATGACGTGGACCTGGGCGATACCAAGCTCACCGACGAAGATCTGGAAAAGATCGAAAAAGAGATGAAGAAGATCTGCAAGGAGAACCTGCCGATCAAGGCCTTCACTCTGCCCCGGGAAGAGGCCGTCAAGCTCATGCAGGAGCGCGGTGAGAAGTACAAGGTGGAGCACATCGGGGATCTGCCCGAGGACGCCACCATCAGCTTCTACCAGCAGGGCGAGTACATCGACATGTGCGTCGGTCCTCACCTGACCTACACCAAGGCCCTGAAAGCCTTCAAGATCACCCAGCAGTCCGGCGCTTACTGGCGCGGCGACAAGAACAACAAGATGCTGACCCGCATCAACGGCATCGCCTTCCACAACCAGGAGGAGCTGGAAGCCCACCTGAAGCTGCTGGAAGAGGCCGCCCGCCGGGATCACCGCAAGATCGGCAAGGAAATGAATCTGTTCATGTTCTGCGACGAAGGCCCCGGCTTCCCCTTCTTCCTGCCCAACGGCATGGTGCTGAAGAACACCCTGATCGACTACTGGCGTGAGATCCACCGCAAGGCGGGCTATGTGGAGGTTTCCACTCCCCTGATCATGAACCGCCATCTGTGGGAGACCAGCGGCCACTGGGACCATTACAAGGACAACATGTACTCCACCGTCATTGACGGCGAGGACTACTGCATCAAGCCCATGAACTGCCCCGGCGGCGTTCTGGTCTACCGCAGCCAGCCCCACAGCTACCGCGAACTGCCCCTGCGCGTGGGCGAACTGGGCCTGGTGCACCGCCACGAGCTGCGCGGCGCCCTGCACGGCCTGTTCCGCGTGCGCTGCTTCACCCAGGACGATGCCCACATCTTCATGCGCCGCGACCAGATCTCCGACGAGATCGCCAACGTGGTGCACCTGATCAACTCGGTGTACGACAAGTTCGGCTTCAAGTACTTTGTGGAGCTGAGCACCCGTCCTGAGGACTCCATGGGCTCCGACGAGGACTGGGAGGACGCCACCAACGGCCTGAAGAACGCCCTGGAAAAGCTGAACATGCCCTACATCATCAATGAGGGCGACGGCGCGTTCTACGGCCCGAAGATCGACTTCCACCTGGAGGACAGCCTGGGCCGTACCTGGCAGTGCGGCACCATCCAGCTGGACTTCCAGATGCCGCTGAACTTCCATCTGGAATACGTCAACGAGGCCGGCGAGAAGGAACGCCCCATCATGATCCACCGCGTCTGCTTCGGTTCCATCGAGCGCTTCATCGGCATCCTGACCGAGCATTACGCCGGCAAGTTCCCCACCTGGCTGGCCCCCGTCCAGGTCAAGGTGCTGCCCGTCAGCGAAAAGACCCTGGACTACGCCCGCGGCGTGGCCGAAAAGCTGGAGAACGCCGGTGTGCGCGTTGTTATGGATGAGAGCAACGAGAAGATCGGCTACAAGATCCGTCAGGCCCAGCAGGTGGACCGTGTGCCCTATATGCTGGTTCTGGGCGCCAAGGAAGCCGAAGCCGGCACCGTCAGCGTCCGTGACCGCAAGGGCGAGACCACGACCATGTCCGCTGATGAGTTCCTGAACAGCGTCAAGGAAGAGATCGCCGAGCGCCGCTGATTTTTTCAGGACATTTTCCTCTATTTGAACACGTTGCAAGCCGCTGCCTGCCCGCCGCAGGCGGCGGCTTTTTGTTTTTGTACAGCTTTCGCCTCAGCGTCAAAAAATCTTCTTGCCTGTGCCGGGTGCAGCCGCTATAATAGAAAAGCGGTGTTTGAAATCAGAAGGAGGAATTTTTTTGGAGAACCGTGAATCTTTTGCCTCGCGCCTCGGGTTTATCCTGATCAGCGCAGGCTGCGCCATCGGCATCGGCAATGTCTGGCGCTTCCCCACCGTCACCGGCGAAAACGGCGGCGGCGTGTTTGTTCTGTTTTACCTGCTGTTCCTGGTCTGCATGGGGGTGCCCGTGCTGACCATGGAACTGGCCGTGGGCCGTGCGGGCCGCGGCAGTGCCGGCAAGGCGTACCAGGCCCTGGAACCCAAAGGCAGTGTGTGGCACCTGCACGGCTGGGCCTGCCTGCTGGGCTGTGTGGTGCTGATGATGTACTACACCACCGTCAACGGCTGGATGATCAGCTACTTCTTCAAGTTCCTGACCGGTACCTTTGAGGGCGCCACTGCCGACACTTCGGCCGCCACCTTCAGCGCCATGCTGGCCAACCCCGGAGAGATGGGCCTGTTCATGGCCGTGACCGTGGTGCTGGGCTTCATCGTGTGCAGCTTCGGGCTGCGCAACGGCGTGGAGCGCATCGGCAAATGGATGATGGGCGCACTGCTGGTGCTCATCCTCATCCTGGTGGTGCACAGCCTGACCCTGTCCGGCGCCGGGGACGGCCTGAAGTTCTACCTGCTGCCCGACTGGGAGCGTGCCAGCGAGGCCGGCATCATCAACGTGGCCGTGGCCGCCATGAACCAGTCCTTCTTTACCCTGAGCCTGGGCATCGGCGCCATGGAAATCTTCGGCAGCTACATGAACCGCAATTTTGCCCTGACCGGCGAGGCGGTGCGCATCTGCGCCCTGGACACCTTTGTGGCCATCTGCGCCGGGTTGATCATCTTCCCTGCCTGCTTCACCTACGGCGTCAGCCCGGACAGCGGTCCCCAGCTGGTCTTCGTAACCCTGCCCAACGTCTTTGCCAGTCTGGCCGGCGGCCGCATCTGGGGGTCCCTGTTCTTCCTGTTCATGACCTTTGCCAGCTTCACCACCGTCATTGCGGTGTTTGAGAACATCATTGCCTGCCTGATGGACCAGTTCGGTCTGGACCGCCGCAAGACGGTGCTCATCGGCGGCGTGGTGATCCTGATCGCCAGCATTCCCTGTGTGCTGGGCTACAACCTGTGGAGCTTCCTGCAGCCCCTGGGCCCGGGCAGCACCGTGCTGGACGGCGAGGACTTCCTGGTGAGCAACATCCTGCTCCCGGTGGGCAGCCTGATCTATCTGCTGTTCTGCGTCACCCGCTGGGGCTGGGGCTTCGACAAGTATCTGGAAGAAGCCAACACCGGCAGCGGCATCAAGATGCCCCGCTGGCTCAAGCCCTACTTCCAGTTCGTGGTGCCCATCCTGATCGTGGTCATCCTGCTGGGCGGCCTGCTGTGATTCCCTGCTGACATCGCAACAGCCGGTACCCTTCCCGTTTGGGGAATGGTACCGGCTGTTTTTTATTCGGTGGGAAAAGCGCTCTCCTCCACCACCCCTGCGCTGGTCTGGGCGGTGTCGTCGGTCAGGGTGTCCGCCGGGACATCGGCGGAGGCGGCGGTCTCGGCGTCGGCGGCATTCTGCTGGGCGGCAGAGACCAGCCCGGTCACCTCCCCCGACGGCTTCGCCAGCAGGTAGGCGCCCACCGGCTTGGTCTTATACACCAGCAGCACGCAGTAGGTGTCGTTTTCCCCGTCGGACAGGGTGGGACACAGGGCGGTCCACTTTTCCACCGTCTTGCCCTTGTGGCCTTCCAGGGTCAGGCCGCTCTCCTCCACCACCTGGTTGAAGGCGGCGAAGCTGTCGTCCCACTGTTTGGGGATCTTCACCTTATCTACCGCCGCGGTGGCCAGGTCCACCTCAAAGCCGTAGCCGGTGAAGTAGGTGGCGATGTCCTGGGTGGTCTCAATGGTGGTCTGTTCGGATACCCCGGCAGATGCGGTCACGCTGTCGTTGGCAAAATGCACGGCGGCGGTGATGGTGCCCGCCAGACAGACAGCACACAGGGCCAGCGCCCCGGCCTGCCGCAGCCTGGGTTTGGTTACAGTAAACAAAAACATAAGCAGCCCCCTCGCTTGCCTTACAGAACTTTCAATGCAAGGTATGCGGGAGGGCTGCTGTTTATACCGCTCAATACCGGGGCGCAGGGCTGTACCACTGGAAGATCAGGGCGTCGTACCGCCGCTGACAGGCTTTGTGGTCGTGTTGGGGCAGAATGGTCCACTGCACCATCATGGCGCCCATGGCCCGACAGAGGGCCACGGCCCCGTTTTCCCGTTCGGGGCACCAGGCGATGAAGTCCGGCCGTCCCAGGAAGTTGCCGAAGCAGTGGCTGATGAGGAAGGCGTGCACCGGGTGCACCCCCAGCCTGCGGTTGGCCCGGTAGCTGTCTGCCAGCTGGCCCCGCAGCACGCCGGGAGCCATGCGGCGGATGCGCCGGACCACCCGGGGATCAAAGCTCTCAATGCAATAGGGTCCGGCGTAGGTTTGCAGCACCTGCAGGGTGGCGGTGCACAGGGAATCCAGGTAGGCCCCGCCGTACTCCTGCCGGCTCTTGATCTCCACGATGAGGGGCACCCTGCCGCCGATCTCCTCCAGGGCCCGGGCAAACAGAGGCGGCGTGCAGACCGTGCCCGCCAGAGAAAGGCCCTGTATCTGCTGCCAGGTATGGTCCCGCACCCAGCCTTTGGCCCCGGTCATCCGGTCCAGGGTGTCATCGTGAAAGACCACCAGCTGCCGGTCGGCGGTGAACTGCACGTCCAGTTCGATGCCGCAGCCGCAGGCCACCGCCGCCGCAAAGGCCGGCAGGCTGTTTTCGGGGATCGACTGGTCCTGTGTGAACAGGCCCCGGTGGGCAAAGTTATAATGCAAAAAAGGGGTCCGCAGCGGCCGGCGGGGCCGCCCCGGTGCCACCAGAAAGACGGTCAGCGCCGCCAGGATCAGAACAACTGCTGCAAAGCACAACGCCATAGGGATCGATTCAGCCTTTCCGCGGCAGACTGGATGTCCCGCCGCCACACTATTGTAGCGCGTCCCGGCGGCTCAGGCAAGACAGGATTCTGTAAAATTCGTGAAATACATTTTAAGAAAACTTTCACAAATCCCCCACCTATGCGGGTTATTATGGTACTATATGAAAAAGAGCGACCTATGACGCAAGAGGTACGGACGGAAGACGCTGCGCCGGACTTGCGCTGTTGTTTGGAGGGTTTTACTATGGCAAAAATTCTGGTCGTTGACGATGAACCGCGTATCCGGGACCTGATCCGGGAACATCTGCAGCACAGCGGCTACACCTGTGCCGAGGCCGGGGACGGTGCCCAGGCGCTTTCCATCCTGTCCCAGGGAGGCATTGATCTGGTGATCCTGGACATCATGATGCCGTTCATGGACGGCATGACCTGCCTGCGGGAGATGCGTTCCCGCAAGATCAACACCCCGGTGATCATGCTCACCGCCCGCAGCGAGGAATATGACAAGCTGGCCGGGTTGGAAGGCGGTGCCGACGACTATGTGGTGAAGCCGTTCTCTCCCCGGGAACTGGTGGCCCGGGTCAAGGCGGTGCTGGCCCGCACCATGCCCGCCCCCGCCGAGACCGGCGGGGTGTACACCTTCGGGGATCTGGTCATCGACACCGCCAGCCACAGCGTGAAGGTAGCCGGACAGGAAGCCCCTTTGACCCCCAAGGAATTTGACCTGCTGGTGTTCCTGGTCAGCAACCGGGGCATTGCCCTGTCCCGGGAGAAGATCCTGCAGAAGGTGTGGAACTACGACTACTACGGCGAGGACCGCACCGTGGACACCCACATCAAGATGCTGCGGGGCCATCTGGGACCCTGCCGCGGGTACATTGTGACGGTCTGGGGCATCGGCTATAAGTTCGACCCGGACGTACTGTGAAAGACGGGGATTCCGTATGTGGAAAAAGGTGAAGTCTGCCCGCCGGACCTCCGAAAAAGCCGCTCCGCGGATGGGGGTCCGGGGCCAGCTGATGCTGTTTCTGTGCGCCGTGACCCTGCTCACCCTGGGGCTGGTCTGGACGCTGATCACCTATGCCCTGGAGCCCATGTACAACCGCAAGATCCGCACCAGCCTGGAAACCAAGGCTGACGCGGTGGTGGCTTTAATTGATGCCAACGACGGACCGGTATCCAGCCGTGTCCTGGGCAAACTGGTACTGGACGAGGATTTCTGGCTTTCCTTTCTGGAGAAAGCCGTCAACGGGTCCCTGGACCTGGAAAACTGCTGCGTGGACATCAGTGACTCCACCTTGAGCAACGTCCAGTGCCTGGAAAGCCTGTACCCCTGCGTGCTGCACCAGAGCGAGTATTCCTTCGGGGGCAAGATCAGCCTGAAGCAGGACACCCCCGAGGTGGTGCGCCTGCGGGGTCTGGTGTTCACCAAAAAGAGCGTGTACGAAACGGTTTCTTCCGGCGGCAACCTGCAGATGGTGGTGGGCAAGCTCACTGCCGACGGGCAGTATGCGGTGCTGGTGTCCACCAGTCTGGCCCAGATCACCACCGCCGCCGACGTGCTGCGCAGTGTGCTGCCGCCGGTGGCCCTGCTGCTCTTCGGGCTGAACGTACTGGCGGCCATCCTGTTCAGCCGCTGGTTCACCCATCCGGTGTACCAGCTGGCCGACGGAGCCCGCCGCATGGCCGCCGGCAACTACGATGTGCAGGTGGAGGTCAAGCGCCGGGACGAACTGGGGCTGCTGGCCCAGGAGTTCAACCACATGGCCCGGGCGGTGCAGCGCTCCGCCGAGCTGGAAAAGGAACTGCTGGCCAACGTGAGCCACGACCTGCGCACCCCCCTGACCCTCATCAAGGGATACGCCGAGACGGTGCGGGACCTGTCCGGCATGGACGAAGAAAAGCGCACCGAACAGTGCAACATCATTGTGGATGAGACCGACCGGCTTTCGGCCCTGGTCAACAGCGTGATGGAGCTGAGCAAGGTGCAGAGCGGCGTGGAAAAACCCAATCTGGTGGACTTTGACATGAGCGGCCTCTGCTTTGAGGTGGCAGGTCTCTACGACGCCGTATGCGAGCAGAACCACTGGACCCTGCATCTGGAAGCGGACAAAGAGTGCATGGTCCGGGCCGACCCGGCCATGATGGAGCGGGTGCTGCACAATCTGCTGGGCAATGCCACCCATCATATCGGAGAGGACGGCTTCTTTGCCCTGCGGGCCATTCCCCTGCCCGCGGGGGGATGCCGTATTGAGGTGGAGGACCACGGCCCCGGCATCCCGCCGGAGGACCTGCCGTATATTTTTGACCGGTACTATCGTGCCCGCAAGAACGCGGGCAAACCCGGCACCGGGCTGGGACTTTCCATCACCAAGGCCATCCTGCAGCAGCACGGATTCCCCTTCGGGGTGCAGAGCGAGGTGGGCCGCGGTTCCCTGTTCTGGTTTGAGATGACCGCCCCCGCTCCCCAATCCCCGTCCAAAGAATAAGTGTTCCGTTCCCTGTTACCGTGACCCGAAAAGGAGGATACTGCCATGGAGGAGCCCCGTCATCTGCCCGTTCCCCTGCCCGAGGAGAAAGCCGCCGCCCCCGACTGGAAAGCCCAGCTGGACCGGCTGGAAGCCAAAACCGACCGCAACAACCGTCTGCTGAAAATCTGCATCGGCCTGCTCATCGGGCTGATCGCGGTGCTCTGTGTAGGGTTCGGGGTTCTGTTCTACCACGGCAGTGTGGCTTACCGCAGCCTGCTGCAGGCTACCGAGCAGGTGGATACCCTGGCCGGCACTTTGCAGGACAGTCTGGACAGCATGGAGCCCGGAGAGCTGGACCGGCTGCTGCAGTCCCTGCCCGATATTGCCGAGAAGCTTTCTCAGCTGGATGTGGACGCCCTGAACCAGGTCATCAGCGAAATGCCCGACCTGATGCAGGCAGTGGAGGACCTGGAAAGCCAGACCAGCCAGATCACCGGCTGGTTCAGCGGCCTGGGCGGTCTGTTCCGCTGACCGCCATTTCCCATAAATCAGAAAAAGCCCGCTCCCCTGTCGGCCATTGCCGCGGGGAGCGGGCTTGTTTGTTTCTGGATGGGGGCGGGATCAGTCCTCGTCGATGATGCGTACGGTCTGCATGCGGACAGGCTTCAGGGGCTTGTCGTTCCAGTCGGTGGGAACGGAAGCGATCTCATCCACCACGTCCATGCCGGAGACCACATGGCCGAAGGCCGCATACTGGCCATCCAGATGGGGCGCATCGGCGTGCATGATAAAGAACTGGCTGCCGGCGCTGTTGGGGTTCTGGGCACGAGCCATGCTGATGACGCCGCGGGTGTGCTTGATGGGGTTGGGCACAAAGTTGGCGGAGAACTCGCCCTTGATCTGCCAGCCCGGGCCACCGGTGCCGTTGCCCAGGGGGCAGCCGCCCTGGATCATGAAACCGGGGATGATGCGGTGGAAGGTCAGGCCGTCGTAAAAGCCCTGACGGACCAGCTTTTCAAAGTTTTCGCAGGTGATGGGCGCGGCGCTGGGGTCCAGCTCGATGTCGATGGTCTTGCCGTTTTCCATGGTGATGCGGATCATGTTGTTGTCTCCTTTTCTTGGGCCGGAGCCGCCACCGCCGGCTTGGTGCTCGGCTCGGTGGGGGTCCCGGTGGTATAGTCCATGCTGCCCAGCAGGCGGCACAGTTCGGATTCGGTCAGGTGGCCCATCCAGAATTCCAGGGCCGCGGTCATATACACGGCGCTGCGGCGCTCGGCTTCCCGCAGCAGGGCGAAAGCACCCCCACGGCGGGCCTCGCCGGTGGCCGGGTCGGTCCATTCATCGGGCAGGTCCAGGCGCAGAGCCCGGGGGGACACATGCCCGGTGAGGAACCCACGGCCTTTCCAGAAGGTTTCCACCACATAGAACAAAGCCTTGCGGATGCCGTGGCGGCTGGGAAACAGGCGCCGCACCCGGTTGAGGTAGTAGAAGGCATCGGCCAGACATTCCTGGGTCACATCGGCGCCGTACACTTCCAGCAGCACGGTGTGCAGCAGGGTGGCAATATCCGCCAGGTCGGTGCCCTGGGGCACCGGAGAAGCGTCGTCCGCCGGCACCTGGGAGACGCCGGTGTCCTCCGCATGGAGGGTGGAATCCAGGGCGATCTCGAAATACCCGTGGCCGCCCTTGCCTGCGTAGGGCTGACCGGACTGGCACATGGCCACCACATAGGGGTGGAGCACCGTGTCGGCGGCGTAATGGCTGAGAAATCCCAGCGCGTATTCGATCTGGGCACCGGTCTTCACATGGCGGACCAGACTGCACAGAAAAGCGCCGGTGGCCTCCTCGTGCATGCGGTCGCCCAGCGCCGGCAGATCGTACCGCCGCTTGGCTTTGCTCTTCCACACTTCAAAGCTGAAAAAGCTGTCCGGACCGTTGGCGCCCGCCGCAAAGGCCGCCGGACAATGGAGCTTGTAATGGATGGATTCGGCTGCCCGTCGGGCGGTGCGGACATGGGTATAGCCTTCCGGCATAGAGAAATGCCCTCCTGTTCGGATAACATAAACGGGGTATGTGGGTCCACAGACCCGCATACCCCATTATTGTACTGCCCGCCGGATGGATTGTCAATGCGGGCAAATTTTCCTTAAATCGACAGGTCCTTGCCCTTCAGGGTACGCGGCAGCACCCCGAAGAAGAGCACCGCGCCGATGCCGATGATGAGCAGGATGGACACGATGCCGAAGGGGCTGGACGCCGCGTTGATGGCATCGATCTGTTCGGCGGTGGCGGTCTGGGCGGTCAGGCCCTGGGACTGCAGCATGCCGTTGGCCACGGCCGCGCTGACCACACCCACCAGGGCCGGACCCATGATGGAGCTGAACTTGCCGAAGATATCAAAGAAGCCGAAGAACTCGCCGCTGCGGTCCTTGTCCGGGATCAGCTTGCCGAACATGGAGCGGGACAGGGCCTGGATGCCGCCCTGGCTGGTGGCACACAGAACGGCCAGCACCCAGAACTGCCACAGATCCCGCATGAAGAAGGCAAAGACGCAGATGAACATGTACACGCAGATGCCCACGCCCACCATGAACCGGGCACCGAACTTGGCGCTGAGGCGGATGTACAGCAGGCAGAAGGGCAGGCCCAGCACCTGCACCAGCAGCAGCGCCAGCATCATGCCGGTGGAGTCCAGACCCAGATTGGTGCCGTAGGTGGTGGCCATGCTGATGACGGTGTGCACGCCGTCGATGTAGAAGAAATAGGCCAGGATGTACACCAGCATGGGCTTGTTGGCGATGATCTCCTTGATGGTGGCGCCCACGCCCCGGATGCTGCGGCCCACATCCCCCTGCTCATAGGGCTTGCCGGAGGTCTGGCGGCAGTTTTTCAGCAGCGGCAGGCTGAATACCAGCCACCACACGGCGGTGATGGCAAAGATCACGGCCAGGCAGGTGAGCATGGGCACTCCCACCAGGTTCATGACCAGGAAGATGACCAGCGGGATGGTGGAGCCGCCGATGTACCCCAGGCCGTAGCCCATGGTGGAGACCCGGTCCATCCGCTCGGGGGTGGTGATGTCGGTGAGGAAGGCGTCGTAGTAGATGGCGGAAGCGTCAAAGCCGATGACGCTGAGGATGTACAGCACCAGGATCAGGCCTGCCACCCGGCCGGCGGCCGAGGTGGAGGAGGTGAAGTCCATCAGCGGGGTGAAGGACATGAGGGCCACCGCCACCACGCCCAGGACCATGAAGCCGGTGAACAGCCGCTTGCGCATGCCGCGGATATCCCCGAAGACCCCCAGAAACGGCGCTGCCAGTGCTACGATGGCCATGGCGATGCTGGTGGCATAGCCCCAGGTGGACATGCTGGAAACGCTGTCCGCCGTATAACTTGCCACAGTGTCAAAGAAGATGGGCAGCAGGGTGACCACAATGACCGAGTGGGCGCTGTTGGCCCAGTCGTACATCATCCAGCTGATCTCCTGTTTGGTATACCCTTTCAGAAGCCCCATAGGGAATCAAGCCTCCCATTTATACAAATTTGCAAATCTTGTATAAGTGTAACATTTTGTCACAAAAAAAACAAGCCGCCCAACGGCACAAAAGGCCATCGGACGGTGAAATTCCTGTCAAGAACCGGCAAAATCAAAACAGGGGCACGCTTTTTCAGGCGGCGGATTCGGCAGTGGCCATGCCCAGGGCAGACATCTGTTCCTCCAGCCATTCCTCGGTGGGAGATTCCCCGAATTTTTCCTGGTAGTCCTCAATCAGATTCTGGCGGATCATCTCCTGCTGGTAGTTGGCCATATCCTCGTAGCCGGAGAAGGCGTTTCCGTCATACCAGTAGGACTGGTAGACACTCTCGGCCAGGGCGTCGGCTCCGGCGGTGATCTGCCAGGCGGTCTCCATATCCAGAGAGTAGGTCACGGTGCCGTCGGGCACTTCGTAGGTGTAGGTGTCGAAGCGGTATTCATTGAAGGGCAGGCCGTCCGCCTGACAGGCGTCCACCACCTGGCGGGCCATGGACGCAAATTCCTGGGCGGAGCTGTACCGGCCCTGGTAGACGGTGACGTACAGCTGGGCCCGGTCCCCGGGCTGGACGGTCTCGGTGGCAGGGTTGGTGACCCCGTGGTTGAAGTCCAGCACCACACTCACATCATAGATGTTGTCTCCCAGGCCGGGGGCCGCCCGCAGGGCGGCGGTGGCATCCGACTGCAGCTCGTCGCCCAGGCGCATTTCGGCCACACGGGCGGAAGGGCCATACTCATTCCACAGCTGCAGCATCACCGAGGAACCCCCTACCCCGAAAAGGATCAGGATGCAGACAAAGATGCTCACCCCGTCATACCGGAGTTGCACGTCGGGGCGGGCGGCATAGATCAGGACCTCGATGCCCAGGGCAATGAGGGCCACGGGCAGCAGGCTGACCACGAACCGCAGGTCCAGGGAGGGCATGACTGCCCGCAGGATCAGCAGCACGCCGGCGGCCACCAGCAGCAGCCCGAAGGTGAAGGTGCCCACCCGACGGACCTTTTTGGGGGGCGGGGGTACCGGGTTCGGTGTGGGAGGAACAGTCTGGTGGGTTTCCCCACTGTATTTTTCATCGATCATGATACACCTCGTATTGTAATAGGGACGGAATCTGCCGGTCCGGGCTCACAGCGGCTGGTCCGGATCGTCGTGGTTTCCACCGGGATAGGGCGGCATGGCGGCGGTATCGCTTTGGGATGGCGCCGTGCGGTTCAGCAGCCGGATGCCGAAGTAGATCAGCAGACCGGCCACAATGATGGTGGGGAGCTGACCGATAATGTTGTAGTACAGATAGGCCATTCCCACGCTGTCCAGCAGGTCGTAGAGCATGGGGGCGATCCAGCTGTCAAAGAGCACCCACACGCCGCAGGCCACCATCACCCAGCCGATGATCCGGTTGCCCCGGGGGGTGAAGGCCTTGAACCGGCCCAGGTCGATGCGGTCACCCCAGATGAAATCATCCGGTTTGGGGCTGCCGGACACCAGATACCGGATCAGGTCGTAGGTGTCAAAGAAGGCATACATCCAGATGATGGGGGCAGCCAGCAGCACCGGCGGGATGATGGCTCCAATGCCGGAAGCCACGCAGAACAGGGTGATGAGGGAAAGACCGCGGCGCATATAGCCGTAGTACATCTGCCCTGCACCCGGGATACAGGCAAAGATAAAGGTCAGAAATGCGTTCTTTTTCATGTTCTTCACTCTCCAGTGGCGGCCTCTTGGCCGTGATTTTGCCGGTTATTATCGGAAAGCTGTGCCCAGCCGCTGAGGGCGGTGTCCTGGATGCTGCCCAGCACATTCTGCAGCCCTTCGCTGGCGCCGTCCAGGGCGCTGCCCAGCATCTGACTGATGCTGGTGTTCGGCCGGGATTCCTGTACCTCTTTGGGGGCGGCGGCAGGAGCGGCACCGAACAGGCCGAACCGCCACAAAGCCAGGGCCAGGGCGATGGCGGCCGCCACCGACACATAGCGGTTGGTCATGACCCGGAAGGCGCGCAGCCGCATGAGGGCCTGCACCTGGGGGATCAGGTCACGCATGGGGGCCGACAGCTGGATGCTTTCCAGCAAAGCGGTGTACCGGGCCAGACACCGGTCACAGAAGGTCAGGTGTTCGGCGGCTTCCAGCCGGCCCAGGTCATCCAGGCGGTCATCCCGCAGGGCTGCCAGACCACTCTGGGTCAGGCAGCCGGCGGTGTCAAACAGGTTGTTGTTGTCAAAATAAGGGGCCATGCTCTCGGTCATGTTACTCCTGCCTCCTTTCGGTGATCTGCTTGCGCAGGATGGCTTTTGCCCGGAACAGCTGATTCTGTACCGTGGCGGGGGGCCGCCCCAACAGCCGTGCGATATCCGCCACCGGCCGTTCTTCCAGAAAATACATCGTGGCTACCCTGCCGTAGGGTTCCCGCAGGGTGCGGACCATCTCATCCAGTTCCTCGGCGCTGCTCTTCTGCAAAAACAGGTCCTGGGGATCCGGGTCGGCGGCGGCCAGGGCACTGCCCGCCGGGGGTGTGCCCCTGGGTTCGGGCAGGCTTTCGTGGTCCTGGGCCTCCACCTTGCGCGCCCAGGCGCTTTTCAGGTGGTCCTTGCACTTGTTGGCCGCCACACGCACCAGCCATTGTTTGTAGTAGGCCGCATCACATCGGTCGATGCTGGTGTAGGCGGAGAGGAAGGTGTCCTGGGTGAGGTCTTCGGCGGTGTGAGGGTCGCGGACAAACTGCAGGCAGACGGTGTAGACCAGTTTCTGATACTGCCGCATCAGCTCGGAAAAATCCTGGTTGTTCATGATGCCGTGCCCCTCACCTCCTTGCTCGAAACGTTTCTATTCTATACTACGAAAAAGGCCCGCGGCATTTTGCAGCGGGTCCTAAAAAATATGTCTTTTTTACAGATCGATTTCCAGGCGGACCGGGCAGTGGTCGCTGCCCATCACGTCGGGCAGGATGTCGGCCACCCGGATCTTGTCCGCAATGCGGTTGGAGACCAGGAAATAGTCAATACGCCATCCCGCGTTCCGTTCCCGGGCGCGGAAGCGCATGCTCCACCAGCTGTAGGCCCCGGTCACGTCCGGGTGCAGGTAGCGGAAACTGTCGGTAAAGCCGGCGGCCAGCAGCTCGGTCATCTTGCCCCGCTCCTGGTCGGAGAAGCCCGCCGCGCCCCGGTTGGGGCCGGGGTTCTTCAGGTCGATCTCCTGGTGGGCCACATTCAGATCCCCGCAGACGATGACCGGTTTTTTGGCGTCCAGGTCCAGCAGGTAGGCGCGCAGGTCATCCTCCCACTCCATGCGGTAGTCGATGCGGGCCAGCTCGTTCTGGGCGTTGGGCACATACAGGTTGACCAGATAGAAGTTGTCAAATTCCAGGGTGATGGCCCGCCCTTCATGGCTGTGGGCCTCCACCCCGATGCCGTTCCAGGCGTTGAGGGGCTGCAGCCGGGTGTAGATCAGGGTGCCGGAATAGCCCTTCTTCTCGGCGCTGTTGATGTATTCGGTGTAGCCTTCGGGGTCGAAATCCGCCTGACCGGGCTGCATCTTGGTCTCCTGCAGGCAGACGGCATCGGCGTCAAAGGCGGCAAAGGCGTCGGCAAAGCCCTTTTTCAGGCAGGCCCGCAGGCCGTTGACATTCCAGCTGATGAATCTCTTCATAGTTGTGTCCTTTCAAAATGGTTGTAAATCGTTCAGGCAGTCCTGACCGGCGTGCAGCGCTTTTTCCAAGCGCCGGAGACAAACCGGGCCACAAAGCAGGTCACACGGCAGACCCAGTCCACCACCATGGCGATCCAGACGCCCACGGCGCCCATGCCCATCTGCACGCACAGCACATAGGAGAAGCCCAGGCGCCAAATCATCATGGACAGGATGGAGGTCATCATGGTGAACTTCACATCGTTGGCGGCGCGCAGGGCGTTGGGCAGCACGAAGCCGGAAGGCCACAGCAGGATGCCGCAGCCGGCATGGATCATGACCAGCAGCCAGGCCAGCTGGCGGGTCTCGTCGGACAGGGTGTACAGGCTGAGCAGCTGGGGCAGGAAGATCAGCACCAGGGCATTGGTGGCACCCTGGGCGATATAATCCCACAGCATGAGTTTTTTGGTAAAGTAGCTGGCCTGCTGCAGGTCCCCTGCCCCCACGCACCGGCCCACCACCGTGATCATGGCCAGACCCATGGCCTGCCCCACGATGCAGCCCACATTGTCCAGGTTGTTGGCCACGGCGTTGGCCGAGATATGCACCGTGCCGAAGATGCTGATCATGCTGACCACCACCACACGGCCCAGCTGGAAAAGGCTGTTTTCCATGGCCGAGGGGATGCCGATGTACAGGATGTTGCGGGCCATGGCGGGCTGCAGATGCCGTACGCCGTCCCAGGTGACCCGGGCCGAGTTGTCGTGATGGGCGGCGGCCAGATACAGGATGATCACCGCACCCAGGGCGCGGGAGACCAGGGTGGGCACCGCCACGCCCGCCGTGCCCATCCTGAGCACATGGACGCACAGGGCGTTGCCCCCAATGTTGATCAGGTTCATGAAGACGCTGACCTTCATGGAAACGGCGCTGTTGCCGGTGGAGCGGAAGATGGCCGCGCCGGCGTTGTACAGGGCCAGGAAGGGATAGGAAAGCCCGGTGATGGTGAAGTAGATCAGGGCCTCGTGCATGACACTGTCGTCAATGCTGCCGAAGAACAGCCGCAGCATGGGGGCACGGAGCAGCAGGCAGAAAGCCGCCACCGCCACGCCCAGCAGCGCGCTGAGGGTGACCAGCTGTCCGGCGCTGCGGGAGGCTTCCTCCGGTTTGCGGGCGCCCAGGAACTGGCTGGTGACCACGGCGCCGCCGGTGGCCAGTGCCGCAAAGATATTGATGATCAGATTGTTGATCATATCCACCAGAGAGACGCCGGAGATGGCGGCCTCCCCCACGCTGGAGACCATGACCGTATCGGACATGCCCACCAGGATGGCCAATGCCTGTTCAATGACCAGCGGCCAAAGAAGACGGATCAGCTGGCGGTTGGTAAACAATCGTTCTTTTTCCATGAAAACTCCTCTTTTCCTCTATACCACTCTTCAGTATACCACAAACCGGGACAAAACAAAAGAGACCCGCCGCGGGCCGGCGGCGGGCTGACAAAGATTCTTTATTCGTAGCGCAGGGCTTCGATGGGGTCCAGTTTGGCGGCCTTGTTGGCGGGATAATACCCGAAAAAGACGCCGATGGCCATGCTGAAGCCCACCGCAATGAGGATGGCGGACAGACTGGGTTTGGCCGCAAATCCGATGAGGCTGCTGAGCCACATGCCCAAAGAAACGCCCAGGACCACCCCGATGGCGCCGCCGATGACGCAGAGCACGATGGATTCGGTGATGAACTGCAGCCGGATGGCCGAGCTGGGGGCGCCCAGGGCTTTGCGGGTACCGATCTCCCGGGTGCGCTCGGTCACCGAGACGGTCATGATGTTCATGACGCCGATGCCGCCCACCAGCAGCGAAATGGCCGCGATGGCGGAGATGCCCAGGGAGATGGTATCCAGCATTTCGGTCATGGATTCCACCAGACTGGAAATGCTGGTGGCCTGGACGGTCCAGGTATCGTTGCGGGTGTAGTAGCTGGCAAAATAGTCTCCCACCACATCCACAAAGTCGGTCACATCCACCCCGCTGGCCGCCACCACCGTCAGGCTCTGGTAGCCTTCGTCCGCCCCGGTGAGGGCGCGGGCGGTCTCCAGAGGGATATAGATGGTGGTCTGGATGGAATCGTCATCCTGGGCGCCCATCAGGCTGGCATACTCGTTTTCCACATACTCGTACACCCCCGCCACATAGAAGGCACAGGGGGACCCGTTCACCGTGAGCACCACCCGGGTGCCCAGGGCGCCGGCGTTGGTGGTGCCGATGGCCTGCTCCACGAATTTTTCCGACACCACGCAGAGATACTTGCCGTCGTCCGCATCGGTGAGCCACCGTCCGGCCAGGATGGGGGTATCCGATTCCAGGGCGTTGAGGGTGGCGGGAGACGCGCCGGTCAGGGTGGCGGAGATGGTGGTGTCCGGGTCGCCGACCTTGTCGATGGTTGCGGTACCCGCTTCCCGGGTCAGTTCCACCCGTTCCACCTTGTCCGGGAAAGTGGCCTCAAACTCCCGGATCATGGCGTCGGTGATCAGGTCATCCCCGCCGGGGGTGCTGTCCATGAACCGGCGCAGGGTCACCCCCGCCGAGGTGCCGCTGGTGTCATCGCTGTCCTTCTGGGTCAGGCTCACCGTGATGTTGGCCACCCCCATGCCGGACATGCTGTCGGTGACGGTGCCGGTCAGGCTGCCGCCCACCGTCTCGATGGCAATGACCGCCGCGATGCCGATGATGATGCCCAGCATGGTGAGCAGGCTGCGCATCTTGTTGCTTTTCAGGCTGGTGAGGGCCATGCTGATGTTTTCGGCAATGTTAGAAAGTCCCATGGGCGCCCTCCCCTCTCTGCTCGGCCACGATGCGCCCGTCCTTCAGGGTCAGCACCCGCTCACATTCCCTGGCCAGGGTCGGGTTGTGGGTGATGAGCACAATGGTCTTATGGTAGCGCCGGTGCATCTCATGGAACAGATCCATGACCACCCGGCTGGTCTCACTGTCCAGGGCGCCGGTGGGCTCATCCGCCAGGATCAGGGCCGGATTGTTGACCATGGCCCGGGCAATGGCCACCCGCTGCTTCTGCCCGCCGGAAAGCTCGTTGGGCTGGTGGCGCATGCGGTCCCCCATGCCCACCCGGGTCAGCCAGTCCTTGGCCCGCCGGACCCGCTCGCCACCGGGGACCCCGGCATAGAGCATGGGCAGCTCCACGTTTTTCAGGGCGCTCTGCCGGCCGATGAGGTTGTAGGTCTGGAACACAAAGCCGATCTTCCGGTTGCGGATGGCCGCCAGCTGGTTGTCCTTGGCGTCGTGGATGTTCACCCCGTCCAGGACGTAGCTGCCCCGGGTGGGTTTGTCCAGCACCCCGATGATGTTCATGAGGGTGGATTTGCCGGAGCCGGATTCCCCCACGATGGCCACGAACTCTCCGGGATATACCTGCAGGTCGATGCCGTGCAGGATCTCCAGCTCGTTGGGCTGGCCGATGTAATAGCTTTTGCGGATGCCGTGCATCTCGATGAGAGGCCGGCGGGCCGGGGCGGGGGCATGGATGCGGCGGGCAATGGCTGCGGCAAATTCTCTGCTTTCGGCCATGGTCACATTCCTCCCGCCGCGCCGCCGGGAGCACCGCCACCGCCGGAGGGGGCCTGTGCGCCGCCCATATCGGTGGGCCGGTCCCCGGCAGGAGCCTGCCCGCCGCCGGGAGTACCGCTGCCGCCCATGGCCTGCATCATCTGCTCCATGGGATCGGTGGTGGTGACGATGCCCTGGGTCAGGTCGGCACTGGAACGGATCACGTCCCCTTCCTGCAGGTCGGCGCTGGAGATGGTGACGTAATAATCATTGGAATCGCCGGTGGTGACGGTGACCTGTTCAAAGGTCATGTCCACACCCTCGCCGCCGGTCTTGCGCAGCACATACTGGCTGCCGTCCTCAGCAGTGGCCACCGCGTCGATGGGCACCACATACACGTCGGTGACCTGGCTCTTGATGATCTCCACCTGGGCCTGGATGCCGATGAGCAGGTCCCCCGCTTCCCCGGTGACCCGCACCTTGGCGCCGAAAGACCCCTGGTCGTTGGCCACAGGGTCGATCTGGGTCAGGGTGCCGGCGATCTCGGTGTCGCCGGTGGCATCGGAGGTGATGAGGCAGGACATGCCGGTTTCCAGACCGGGCACATCATCCGCCGGGATGGTGACCTCCACCACCAGGGCGTCGGTGTCCTGGATGGTGGCCACCGTCCCCGCACACACCGACCCCACGGTGGCATCCAGGGCGGTGATGGTGCCGGACATGGTGGCGGTCAGGGTGCAGTCCGCCAGGGTGTCCTGCAGCGTTTCCAGATTGTCCGGGGTGCGCTTGGCCTGTTCCAGCTTGGTCTGGGCGTCCTCCACCGCCTGGGCCTTGGACTTGATGGTGGAGTAGTTTTTCTCGTTGTCGTAGGCGTCATGGGCGCTCTTGACCTGCTGCTCCGCCGTCTCCACCTGGGTCTCGGCGGTCTTGACGGTGGTCTCGGCCTGGTTGTAGGCGGTCTCGGCGGAGGTCTTGGCCTGTTCCGCCGCATTCACCGCCTGCTCAATGGCCGTGTACCCGTACAGCCCCCGGGAGGTGATGGAACAGTTGTTCTGGGCGGTAAGCAGGTCCTGCTCCGCCTTCTGGGCAGCGCTCTGGGCGCTGACATAGGCTTCATATTCCGGGGAAGCGATACTGCTGTCCTGGGTGTCCGCCGTTCCTTCGGTGCCCTCCGCAGGCGCCGTGGTGGGGTCCGGCTCCTGCTTCACCGCATTCCAGGCGGCCAGGGCTGCGTTCAGCGCATCGCTGGCGTTGTTGTAGGCGGTGGTATAGCTGTCGATCTGGGCCTTGATGGTGCTGAAATCTGCCGAAATGGAGTTGTACTCGCTCACCGCCGTATCGTAGGCGCTCTTGGCGGCATCCCGCTTGGATTTTGCGTCGGAGAGGGATTGCTCCGCGTCCGCCAGGGACTGGTCCGCCTGGTCGATCTTGGCCTGCAGGTCGATGAGGTTGTTGTCGTGCTGCACCAGGGAGGTATTGTAGTCATCCACCGCCCGGTCATAGCTGGTCTGGGCGGACTGCAGGGTATCGTTGTAGCTCTGCTGGGCGTCCTCGATCTGCTTTTCCAGGTCGGTGGTGTCCAGGGTGGCAATAATATCCCCCTCCTGCACCGTATCCCCCACCTGGGCTTCCACCGTGGCCACTTTGTAGGTCTTGACGCTGTCGGACACGGTCACGTCCGCTTCATCGCCGGAGGCCACCGTGCCGCTGACCGTCACCGAGTCATTCAGGCTGCCTTTGGTCAGGGTGGTGGTGCGGATGTACTGGTACTCGGCATCCGCCGCGGCGGGTACCGCCCGCATCCGCCAGGAGATGATGCCGGCTGCGGCCACGATCACCACGGCGGCAATGACCAGCTTTTTGTGCCGGCCCAGCCAGCCGGCCAGACGTGCGGGAAGAGGATGTCCGGCAGGCGGTGCCGGGAGGTTTTCTTCCGCCTCATAGTCCGTATCGCCGGCCGCTTGCGCCCCCTGTCCGGAGACGGTATCCGGCTGTTCGGAGTCCTGCACCTCCGCAGCCTGGTTCTTTTTGAACGGGTTGAACATGAATTTTTCCTGCCTCTCTGCAATTCTTATAAGAATGAGATTTCCGTTGATAGCCGTTTTCAGTGTACGGGAAAAATGTGTTGAAAGGGTGCAACGAATGTGAAAAACCTTTCAGATATCCCCTTTTTATACACCATTGCCGGTTCAATTGTATGCTTTTGCAGAAAAAACAGCAAGAAACAATCTGTGAATTCGGGGACAGAACCGGCAAAATTCCGCAAAAGAAAATGCCCGCCGGACAATGCGGCAGGCATTTTTATGCATTGGAGTTTCAGAAGGGTCAGCGTTCCTCACGGAAATAGGCCAGACCCAGGTGAGCCGGGGGCTGGTCCTCCTTCTTGCGGCGCAGGGAGACGGCAATCAGCACCAGAATGGTGACCACATAGGGCACCATCTGCACCAGGTCGGTCATGGCGCTGGACACGGTGATGCCCAGCATGCTGGGCAGGAACTGGTACAGCCAGTACAGGATGCCGAAGAGGTAGGCGCCCCAGATGGCATTGAGGGGTTTCCAGGTGGTGAAGATGACCAGGGCCAGGGCCAGCCAGCCCAGGGCTTCGATCTGGCCGGTGGTGGCCCAGATGCCCTGGTTGTAGTCCAGCACATAGTACAGGCCGCCCACCCCGCAGATGGCAGCGCCGATGCAGGTGGCCAGGTACTTGTACCGGGTGACGTTGATGCCGGCGGCGTCGGCGGTGGCGGGGTTTTCACCCACAGCCCGCAGGTTCAGCCCCGCGCGGGTGCGGTTGAAGAACCAGTGCAGCGCGATGGCCAGCACGATGGCCGCGTAGGCCAGGAAACCGTAGGAGAACACCGTCTGGCCCAGCACGCCCATCTGGGAGAGCACCGGGATCTTGGCGGCGAAGGCCTTGTTGGCGATGGGAGCGGCGCTGTAGGTGGCACCGTCCAGGATGAAGACGCCGAAGAAGTTGGCCACGCCCATACCGAAGGTGGTCAGGGCCAGACCGGTCACGTTCTGGTTGGCCCGCAGGCTGATGGTCAGGAAGGCGTAGATCAGACCGCCCAGAGCCGAGGCCACCAGGGCGCAGACCAGGGCGATGAGAACGCTGAGGGCGGGAATGGGGTTGGCCACGCTGTTTTCATAATAATATGCGCTGGCAAAGCCGGCAAAGCCGCCCAGGTACATGATACCGGGCACACCCAGGTTCAGGTTGCCGGACTTTTCGGTGACGGTTTCGCCCATGGCACCGTACATGATGATGGTGCCGAAGGGGATCGCGCGCATGATCCATGCAATCAGACTGCTCATTCGCCCTTCACCTCCTTGTGATGGCCGCGCCAGATCAGGCGGTAGTTGATAAAGAACTCGCTGCCCAGAATGAAGAAGAGGATGATGCCGGTGATGATATCGGCGGCATATTCATTCAGGCTGTAGGCCGAGGCGATCTCGGAAGCACCGCGCTCCAGAAAGACCAGCAGGAAGGAGATCAGTGCCATGTAGAAGGTGTTGAACTTGGCCAGCCAGGCCACGATGATGGCGGTGAAGCCGTTGCCCCCCGCCGAGTTGGTGGAGATGGTCTGGTCCTTGCCGGCCACGATGAGGAAGCCGGTCAGGCCGCAGATGGCGCCGCTGATGATCATGGTGCGCACCATGACCCGGCGGACGTTGATGCCGGCATAGCGGGCGGTGTTCTCGCTCTCGCCCACCACGGCGATCTCATAGCCATGCTTGGAGTATTTCAGGTACGCATACATGGCGAAGGTCAGAACCAGCACCACGATGATGTTGATGGTGTACCGCTGCCCGAAGAGGATGGGCAGCCAGCCGGCCTTGGTGGCCTTGTTCAGGGTGCCCAGGCTGGAGGCCTGACCGCGCATGATGTTGGTCATGCAGGCCACGATGCTGGTGGCCACATAGTTCATCATCAGGGTGAACAGGGTCTCGTTGGTGTTCCAGCGGGCCTTGAACCAGGCGGGCACAAAGCCCCACAGGGCACCGGCAGCCAGACTGCCCAGCACCATGGCCGCAAACAGGGCGGGGGCCGGCAGGCTGTTACCGAAGTAGACCATGATCAGGGCGGTGGCAAGGCCGCCCACCAGGACCTGGCCTTCGGCGCCGATGTTCCAGAAGCGCATCTTGAAGGCGGGGGCCAGCGCGATGCCGATGCACAGCAGGGTGGACAGATCCCGCATGGCCCAGGAGAAACGGACGGTGGTGGAGAAGGTACCGCCCCACATGACCACATAGACGTTGATGGGGTTCAGGCCGGTGACGAAGAAGATGAACAGAGCATCCACCACCAAAGCCAGCAGGATGGCGGCGGCACGCACCGCGATCTTACGGCTGAGGGGGGCGGCTTCCCGTCGGGCAATGCGCACCAGCGGTTCGGCCGTATGAGTAGTTTGGGCTGCCATCAGGCGCGCACCTCCTTTTTATTCTGCAGGTCGGTCATACGCAGGCCGACTTCCTCCTTGGTGGTGGTACGGGCGTCCAGAATGCCGTTGGCCTTGCCGCCGCACAGAACCAGGATGCGGTCACACAGCTCCAGCAGCACGTCCAGGTCCTCGCCCACATAAATGACGGCCACACCCTTTTTCTTCTGCTCGTTGAGCAGGTGGTAGATGGTGTAGGAGGTGTTGATATCCAGCCCGCGCACGGCGTAGGCGGTCATGAGTACGATGGGAGAGGCGGCCAGTTCCCGGCCCACCAGGACCTTCTGCACGTTGCCGCCGGACAGCTGGGAGACGGGCGTGTTCAGGCCGGGGGTAACCACGCCCAGCTCTTCCCGCACTTCCTCGGCCAGTTCCCGGGGGGTCTTGCGGTCCACGATGGGAGAATGGCCCTTGCCGTAGCTCTTGAGCATCATGTTGTCGGTCATGCCCATGGAGCCCACCAGGCCCATGCCCAGACGGTCCTCCGGCACGAAGGAGAGGTGGATGCCGGCGTCCCGGATATCCTTGGGCGTCTTGCCGATGAGGGAGGTGGGCTTGTCCTCCGCCCCGGGGGCGAAGAACTGGATCTGGGCGCCGCCGTCCGCCCGCTGCAGGCCGGCGATGGCTTCCAGCAGTTCCTTCTGGCCGTTGCCGGAAATGCCCGCAATGCCCAGGATCTCGCCGCCGTAGGCGTCAAAGCTCACATCGTCCAGCACCCGGCCGCCTTCGGGACCGGTGACGCTCAGGTGATGCACCGACAGCCGCCGCACCGGGTTGACCGGCAGGGGGCGCCCGATGTCCAGCTCCACCTTCTTGCCCACCATCATCTCGGTGAGCATGGCCTCGTTGGCGTCCTTGGTGGCCACATCGCCCACATATTCGCCCCGGCGCAGGATGGCCACCCGGTCGCTGATGCTCAGCACCTCGTGAAGCTTGTGGGTGATGATGACCACGGCCTTGCCGTCCGCCTTCATGTTGCGCATGACCGCAAAGAGCTTTTCGGTCTCCTGGGGGGTCAGCACGGCGGTGGGTTCGTCCAGGATCAGGATGTCGGCGCCGCGGAACAGCACCTTGACGATCTCCAGGGTCTGCTTCTGGCTGACGCTCATCTCATAGACTTTCTGGTCCAGGTCCAGGGCAAAGCCGTATTTTTCGCAGATGGCCCGGGCCTTGCTGCGGACCTTTTTCAGGTCGAACTTTTCCCCGGGTTCCATGCACAGGGCGATGTTTTCCAGCGCGGTGAAGACATCCACCAGCTTGAAGTGCTGGTGAATCATGCCGATGCCCAGGCGCAGGGCATCCCGGGGGGAGCGGATATCCACCGCTTCATCCCCCACATAGATCTCGCCCTCATCGGGGTAATAGATGCCGGCGATCATGTTCATCAGGGTGGTCTTGCCCGACCCGTTCTCTCCCAGAAGGGAAAGGATCTCGCCGCGGCGGACTTCAAGGGTCACGTCATGGTTGGCCGTCACTTCACCGAAGGTCTTGGTGATGTGTTCCAGCCGGATGGCATACTGGGTGTTCGGCATGCGCTGCCTTCTCCTTTCACAACGGGAAGGGAAGCCCGCAAAAGCGTGAGCTTCCCTCCCGAAAATTCATGTTCAGACTGGTTCAGGCCACCGGATCGCTGTCCTCGACGATGCCGTCGATGTGCAGAGCGAAGTACGGAGCGCTGCGCAGGGTGCTTTCGTCAAAGTAGCCGTCATGGATGGCTTCCTTGGTCTCGCCCTGGTACACGGCGACAGCCTCGCCGCTGGAGTAATCATAGTAGCTCAGGTCGATGGGGGCGCTGGTCACGGTCTGGCCGTCCACGGTGAAGGTGGAGGTGTCGAACACATGCAGGCTGCCGTCCTTCAGAGCGGCTTCCACTTCGGCGACCTTGTCGGCAGTGCCTTCGGCGCATTCGGGTCCCAGCTCGGTGATGGCCACAGCGCCGTCCTCATAGCCCTTGGCCCAGTCGGTGGGGATCTCCTCGCCGTTCATGGCCGCGGTGAACAGTTCCTTGTAGTAGACCTTCCAGACGTTGGTGGAAGAGGTCAGGGCCGCGGTGGGAGCGGTCTCCAGCATGTCGATGTTGTAGCCGACGGAGTAGCAGATGGTGCCGGCATCCTTCAGACGCTGGGTGGCAGCGGGAGCGCCGGTGGAGTCGGCATGCTGGCCGACGATGACAGAACCGTTGGCGATCAGAGCCTCAGCGGCAGCGCCTTCCTTGTCGATATCGAACCAGGAGTTGGTGTACATGACTTCCATGGTGACGGTGGGGAACACGCTCTTGACGCCCAGATAGAAGGCGGTGTAGCCGGAGATGACTTCCGCATAGGGGAAGGCGCCCACATAGCCGATCTTGACGTTGCCGTCAGCGTCGAAGGAGTTGGGCTGGGTCTCCGGGGTCAGGGTGCCGTTGTCCACCAGTTCCTTCAGCTTCATGCCGGCCACCACGCCGGAGACGTAACGGGACTGGTACACAGCGGTGAAAGCGTTCTTGAAGTTGTCCAGACCGCTGATGGCGGCAAAGTCGCCGGTCATGGAAACGAAGGTGGTGTCGGGATACTTCTCGGCGGTTTCCACCAGGTAGGTCTGATGGCCGTAGGAGTTGGCGATGACCAGGTCACAGCCCTGGCCGACCAGGTCCTCCGCAGCGTCGGAGCATTCGGCGCTTTCGGGAACCTTGTATTTCCAGATGATCTGATCCTCGGGCAGGCCGACTTCAGCGGCGGCTTCCTTGATGCCGTTGATGTGGGCGGCGCTGTAGCCTTCGGTTTCGTCACCCACCAGGATGACACCGACCTTCAGATCGGTGGAAGCGGAGGCGGCAGAGGCGTCCGCGGTGTCACCGGTGGCGGCAGTGGAAGTGCTGCCGGTGGAGCCGCAGGCTGCCAGGGACAGCATCATGGCGCCGGCCATCAGAATGCCGAGCAATTTCTTCATAAGTTGGTTCTCCTTCTTTTTCATTTTTGCAAGCAAAACAAAATGAAACATGCGGCGCGCCGAATCCGGCATGCCGCCCTTACTGCTTCATTGTAGACACCTTGCCGGCAATTTTCAATGCTTTTCGGGTCAATTGTAAAAAAACTGTGAATTTGTAATTTTCATCGTCATTTTTTTGGCGTGTCTCTGGAAAAAACGCACAAGGGATTTTTGAAAAAGTACGACTTTTTCGCTGTTCCTGCGAGGGCATTTGTTTTTTATGGAAGGACAGCCATAGGGCGGCCGCCGGGTTTCCGGGTCTGTGCGGGCAAGCAAAAGGCCGGTGCCCGAAGGCACCGGCCCAAAGTCTCATTTCACAAAGGAATCCCGGCTCATCGCTGTCGGGTCCGGTAACTTTCGCAGGTCTTGAGCACCAGCAGGAGCAGGGCCACGTCGATGGGGAATTTGATGATGTTCTTCACAAACCGCAGGCTGCTGAGCACCACAAAGGCCTGCCCGTACAGGAAATGCAGCCACAGCGGGGTGAGCAGGAAGTTGAAGAGCACCACCGCCATGGCCTTACAGGCCGCCACCCGCCACAGTTTGACCGGACGGCGGTAGTACCATACCCCGTACAGGATCCCCGCCAGGATGGCGCTGAGGGTCCAGCCGGGGAAGTAGGGGCCGTTGGGGCGCAGGACATAGCCGAAGATATCGGTGACGATGCCGGAGAGTCCGGCCACCCAGGGGCCGCACAGATAGCCCATGGCAGCGGTGGCCAGGAAATCGAACCCCACCTCCAGAAGGCCGGACACCGGGATGGTGAACTGATTCAGGATGAGGTGCAGCGCCGACAGCACCGCGGCGGTGGCCAGGGTCCGGGGCCGGTGCAGTTCCTGCACGGCCTGGACGAACAGCCGGTCATACAGGGTGCTGCGGGTGGAAAGGGTGTGCTGGGTCATGTTTTTTTGCCCTCCTTGTACAGTCTGGGCCGCACCCGGACCGCGCACTCCCCTGCCCCGCTGCGGGGCAAAAAAACAAGAGCACCCAACGCAAAAGGTGATGCGGGTACCCTTCTGCGGCAGCGCTCTTTCCGTGTGCAGCAGTGGGATGCGGAACCCGCACCGCGCACAAGGCTTCGTCCTGCCACAACTCCCCGTTGGTCAGGCACTTAACGCGCGGGCCCCTACTCTGCCTGTTCGGGGCAGCGGCTGACCCGCAGCCCCAAACATACGCCTTTTATTATACACCCGGAGAAGGTTTTTGCAAGATGGAGGGCAAAATGTTTCTGTGCCTGTTGCTTGCCGGGGTTGACAAGAGGCGGAGAACCCTGTATAGTGAACATTGTTCAGATTGAGGTGATGCCATTGAAACCAGCGGTCACATCCCGGCAGGAGATCCTGCAGGCCAGCCGCGCCCTGATCCGGGCCCACGGCTGGGAATCCGTGGGCATCCGCACGGTAGCCAGCGCCTGCGGTGTGTCCATCGGATCCATCTACAATTATTTTGCCAACAAGAGCGAACTGGTGGCGGCCACCGTGGAAAGCGTGTGGGCGGAGATCTTTCAGCCCCCCGCAGACCCGGCGCTGTTCACCGACACCCTGGCCTGCATTGTCTGGCTGTACGGGCGGATGGCTTACGGGGCCGAGCACTACCCCGGCTTTTTCAGCCTGCATTCGGTGAGCTTTTCCGGCGTGGGCAAGGAGGAAGGCAAACAGCTGATGCAGCAGACCTGGCGGCACATCCCCCAGGAGCTGTGCCGGGTGATGCGTGCCGACCCCAAGGTGTGTCCCGGTGCCCTGGACGGTGCGCTGAGTGCCGAACAGTACGCCGAGGTGCTCTTTTCCATGATGTTCTGCGCCATGATGCGGGAGGACTACGACCCCGCCGCGGCCCTGGAACTAACCCGCCGGACGCTGTACCAATAAAACCGGACCCGCTGGAAGCGGGTTCTTTTTCGCCGATAAATGAACAATGTTCAAAAACTTTTTTTGTCACAGAAAGGAGTCTTTCCTTGGTTAAAAAACATACGCTTCTGCTGCTGGCCTGTCTGGTGTGGGCCGCCGCCGGGTTCAACATCCTGCGCATCGGCCTTTCCTGCTATCCCGGGCGGGTCACCCTCTGGAACCTGCTGCTGTCCGCCGTGGTGTTCGAGGTGTTCCGCCGGTTCGTCTTCGGGCGGCTGGTCCACAAGCACACCGCCCGCATCCTGGGGTATGAACAGGAACGGCAGTATTTCTGGAATTTCTTTGACGCCCCTTCCTTCGCCATTATGGCGGTGATGATGACGGGCGGCATCGGCCTGCGGGCGTCGGGACTGGCGCCCCAGGGGTTCATCGCGGTCTTTTATTCCGGCCTGGGGGCTGCTCTGCTGCTGGCCGGACTGCTGTTCGGCCTCCGCTTTGTGCGGGCGGTCCGGACTTAAACAAAGGAGGTCTTTGCCATGCAGGCAATTATGGAAACCGGTTTTGACATTCTCTATCTGGCCACGGTGCTGACCCTGGGCATCAAAATGCTGCGTCAGTGCGGCGGTCGGGCCCAGTTCCGGCTGTTCGGCGCCATGGCGGTGGTGCTGGGGGCGGGCGACGCCTTCCACCTGGTGCCCCGGGCGGTGGCGCTGTGCACCACCGGGCTGGAAAACTACACCGTGGCCCTGGGCGCCGGCAAGTGGATCACCTCCATCACCATGACGGTTTTCTACGTGCTGCTGTACTATGTTTGGCGGCTGCGGTATGAGGTCAGCGGGCGCCGGGGTCTGACCGGGCTGGTGTGGGTGCTGGCAGCCCTGCGCATCGGGCTGTGCATGATGCCCCAGAACCGCTGGCTCAGCGCCGATGCCCCCTTGAGCTGGGGTATCTGGCGCAATCTGCCCTTTGCGGCGCTGGGCCTTGTCATCATTGTCCTGTTTTACCGCAGCGCCCGGGATCACGGGGACAAGGCCTTCCGCTGGATGTGGCTGACCATTGTGCTGAGCTTTGCCTTCTACATTCCGGTGGTGCTGTGGGCGGACGCCGTGCCCATGATCGGCATGCTGATGATCCCCAAGACCTGCGCCTATGTGTGGACGGTGGTCATCGGCTGGCGGGCCATGAAGGCCGAAGCCTGAACCCTATCCCCCGTTTTTGACAAAATGCCGCCCGGGCGGGAAGTCATTCCTGCCCGGGCGGCATTTTTACTTTACAGGGGTTTGCACGCAACAGGCCCCCGTCCGTTGGGACGGGGGCCTGTAAGGTCCGCTTACTTCGCAACCTTTTCCTTCAGACGGCCGCTGGCCTTGAAGCCCGGAATGGCGGTGGGCTTGAGCTGGCTGGTGACCTTGGTCTTGGGGTTGGTGAAGTTCTTGGTCTGGCGCTCACGCATCTCAAAGCGGCCAAAGCCGGCGATGGTGACCTTTTCCCCATCCCGGAGGACATCCCCGATGGTACCGAAAATACCATCCATGACCTTTTCGACCTGGGCGGCGCTCAGACCGGAATCGTTGGCGACTTTGGTAATCAACTGCGATCTTGTCATTTGCTTTTATCTCCTGTTTCATCGGGCCGCCTGCGGGCTTTCCCTGCCCCGCAGCGGGCATCCGTTTAGATTGTCGCTACCAATTATATGAAAAATATGGCGCAGAATCAAGGGATTTTGCAAAAATCGGCAGCCCGGAAACAAAAATTGTCAATTGTGATAAAAAGCACGGACAAGGGCGCGTCAAAGTTTGGCGGATTGAGAAAAATGTGTTTTATTTCACCGTCGGGTCGCGGTGCAAAGTGGCGATATCCACCAGCTCCATCTTGCTGATGTCATGGTCGCCGCGCAGGGCGTCCACCAGCACACGGGCGGTGTCCAGGGCGGTGATGCAGGGGATGGAAAGCTCGGTGGCCTTACGGCGGAACTTGACCGAATCCCGGTGGGGGTCACGGCCGTGGGGGCTGGTGGAGATGATGTAATCCACCAGTCCGCTTTCCAGCAGGTCGATGGCGTTGGGGCGTTCCCCACTGACCTGGCGCACCACGCTGCAGGGGATCATCTGGCTGTTCAGGTACCGGGCAGTGCCGGCGGTGCCGTAGATCTTGTAGCCGTAGTCATGCAGTTTCCAGGCCAGTTCGGCGGCTTCCTTCTTGTCCGCATCCTTCACCGAGATGATGACGCAGGAGCCGGGGCCGGGGGTCTTGAACTGGTAACCGGCACCCACCAGGCCCTTCATCATGGCCTCGTGGAAGGTGGGGGCAATGCCCAGCACCTCGCCGGTGGACTTCATCTCGGGGCCCAGCATGGTGTCCACGCCGTGCAGCTTCAGGAAGCTGTACACCGGCACCTTGACAGCGTAGTAGGGGCTCTTGCCGCCCCGCCACAGACCGGTGCCGTAGCCCATATCCTTGAGCTTTTCGCCCAGGGTGCAGCGCACGGCCAGGTCCACCATGGGCACACCGGTGACCTTGCTGATGTAGGGCACAGTACGGGAGGAACGGGGGTTGACCTCAATGACGTAGACCTTGCCGTCCTGCACCGCGTACTGCACGTTGACCAGGCCCACCACCTTCAGTTCCCGGGCGAAACGGCCGGTGTAATCCACCAGGGTATCGATGACGCTCTGGGGGAAGTCGTAGGGCGGGTAGACGCAGATGGAGTCGCCGGAGTGCACACCGGTGCGCTCGATCTGCTCCATGATGCCGGGGACCAGATAGTCCTCGCCGTCGCAGATGGCATCCACCTCGCATTCGGTGCCGTAGATGTACTTGTCCATCAGCACGGGGTGGGACATGTCCACATGGGCGGTGATGACGCCCATGTACTCCACCACGTCGGCGGAGTTGTAGGCCACGATCATGTTCTGGCCGCCCAGCACGTAGGACGGACGCATGAGAACGGGATAGCCCACTTCCTCGGCGGCCTTGAGGGCTTCATCCAGGGTGAAGACGGTACGGCCCTCGGGACGGGGGATGCCGCAGCGCTCCAGCAGCTCGTCGAAGCGTTCCCGGTCCTCGGCCTCGTCGATGGCGTCGGCGGGGGTGCCCAGGATGGGCAGGCCCACTTCATCCATATGCTTGGCCAGCTTGATGGCGGTCTGGCCGCCGAACTGCACCAGGCAGGCATCGGGCTTTTCGGTGGCGATGACATTGTCCACGCTCTCGGGGTTCAGGGGGTCGAAGTACAGGCGGTCGCCGGTGTCGAAGTCGGTGGAGACGGTCTCGGGGTTGTTGTTGACCAGAACGGCCTCACAGCCGTGCTTCTTCAGCGTCCAGACGGCGTGGACCGAGCAGTAGTCAAACTCGATGCCCTGGCCGATGCGGATGGGGCCGGAACCGAAGACCAGCACCTTCTTGCGGCACTTGTCGCTGTGGTCGGCGATGAAGCCGGCGGCTTCGTTGTCTTCGTCGTAGGTGGAGTAGAAATAAGGGGTGCGGGCGGCAAATTCCGCGGCGCAGGTGTCCACCATCTTGAACCCGGCATGCAGGTCCTTCACCGGCAGCTCGGAGGCGCCGGACAGACGCAGGATGGTCTTGTCCAGGAAGCCGTATTTCTTGGCTTCCAGATACTTTTCACGGGTGAGCTCGCCCTGCTTCAGGCCCAGTTCCAGGTTGGCCAGATGCTGCATCTTGTCCAGGAACCACCAGTCGATCTTGGTGATGTCATAGATGGTCTTGTGGTCCACGCCCCGCTTGAGGGCTTCATAGACGCAGAAGGCGCGCTCGGAGTCCTGCACATGCAGGTGCTCGATGATCTCCTCGGTGGAGAGTTTCTCGAAATCGGGCAGGGTCAGGGTATCCATGCCCAGCTCGATGGAGGAGACCGCCTTCATCATGGCGTGCTCGAAGTTGTTGCCGATGGCCATGACTTCACCGGTGGCCATCATCTGGGTGCCCAGGGACTTGTCCGCATAGACGAACTTGTCGAAGGGCCACTTGGGGTACTTGACCACCACGTAGTCCAGGGCGGGCTCAAAGCAGGCGCAGGTCTCGCCGGTGACGTCGTTGGTGATCTCGTCCAGGGTGTAGCCCAGGGCGATCTTGGTGGCCACTTTGGCAATGGGGTAGCCGGTGGCCTTGGAGGCCAGAGCGGAGGAGCGGGACACACGGGGGTTGACCTCGATGACCGCGTACTCGAAGCTGTCCGGCTTGAGGGCAAACTGGCAGTTGCAGCCGCCTTCGATGCCCAGCTCGGTGATGATGTCCAGAGCGGCGGTACGCAGCATCTGGTATTCCTTGTCGGACAGGGTCTGGCTGGGGGCCACGACGATGGAGTCGCCGGTGTGCACGCCCACGGGGTCCAGGTTCTCCATGTTGCAGACGGTGATCACGTTGCCCTTGGAGTCACGCATGACCTCGTATTCGATTTCCTTCCAGCCGGCGATGCACTTTTCCACCAGGATCTGGGTGATGGGAGACAGACGCAGGCCGTTGGTGGCGATCTCCCGCAGCTTCTCCTCGTCCTCGCAGATGCCGCCGCCGGTGCCGCCCATGGTGAAGGCGGGACGGACGATGACCGGGTAGCCGATGGTGGCGGCGTATTCCACCGCATCCTCCAGCTCTTCCACCACCTTGGAGGGCACGATGGGCTGGTGCAGCTTCTCCATGGTATCCTTGAAGAGCTGACGGTCCTCGGCGCGGTCGATGGTGTCCGGACGGCAGGCCAGCAGCCGCACGCCGGAACGGTCCAGGAAGCCGTTGCGGGCCAGTTCCATGGACAGGTTCAGGCCCATCTGGCCGCCCAGGTTGGGCAGGATAGCGTCCGGCTTTTCCTTTTCAATGATGCGCTCCACCACCTCGGCGGTGAGGGGCTCGATATACACATGGTCGGCAATGTCGGGATCGGTCATGATGGTGGCCGGGTTGGAGTTGACCAGTACCGTCTCGATGCCCTCGCTCTTCAGAGCGCGGCAGGCCTGGGTGCCGGAATAGTCGAACTCGGCGGCCTGACCGATGATGATGGGGCCGGAGCCGATGACCATTACCTTCTTGATTTTCGGGTCTTTCGGCATTCTTACAGCCCTCCTTTAACACGATTGATGCGGCGGATGTTCTGGATGAACCGGTCAAACAGGAACTCGGTGTCCCGGGGGCCGCCGCTGGCCTCGGGGTGGAACTGCACGGTAAAGCAGTTCCACTGCATATACTCCACGCCCTCGCAGGTCTTGTCGTTGGCGTTCACATGGCTCACCCGGCCCACACCGGCGGGCAGGGTGCCGCCCAGCACGGCATAGCCGTGGTTCTGGCTGGTGATGAAGGTGCGGCCGGTGGCAAAGTCGGTGACCGGCTGGTTGGCGCCGCGGTGACCGTACTTCATCTTGCTGGTCTTGGCACCGGCGGCCAGGGCGGTGAGCTGGTGGCCCAGGCAGATGCCGAAAGCCGGGATGCCGGTGTCCAGCATCTTGCGGATGTTCGAGATGATCTGGGTGTTTTCCGCCGGGTCGCCGGGGCCGTTGGACAGCATGAGGCCGTCCGGCTTGAGGGCCGTCAGCTCCTCGGGGGTGGTGGTGCCGGGCAGAACGGTGACGCGGCAGCCACGCTTCTGCAGGCAGCGCACGATGTTGTTCTTGCAGCCCAGGTCCAGCAGGGCCACATGCAGCACCGGACCGCCGTCCTTGGGTTCGGCGGTGGGCTCAAAGGTCTTGGGCGCGGCACAGGTGGTGGATTTCACCGCCTCGGTCACCGCATAGCCCTGGATGGCGGGCATGAGTTCCGCCATCTTGTCCGGCTCGGCGATGGGGTCGAACTCGGTGGTGATGGCGCCGTTCATGACGCCGCTCTCCCGCAGGGTACGGGTCAGGCTGCGGGTGTCGATGCCCTCGATGCCGATGATGTTATGCTTTTTCAGGAAAGTGTCCAGGGTCATCTCGCAGCGGAAGTTGCTGGGGGTCGTGCAGGCTTCGCGCACGATGTACCCCCGCGCCCAGATGCGGGAACTTTCCATATCTTCGCTGTTCATGCCGTAGTTGCCGATCAGCGGATAGGTCTGGGTGATGATCTGGCCGTAGTAGCTGGGGTCGGTCAGGGTCTCCTGAAAGCCGACCATGCCGGTGGCGAACACGACCTCGCCCACGGTGGTGCCTTCGGCACCGATGCTGCTGCCGGTGAGCACCGTCCCGTTTGCCAAAATCAGATATGCCTGCATAGTTTGCCTCGCTTCAAAAAATTACAGCTTCTGCTTCGCCTTTTCCTGCATCTTGCGGCTGCCCAGATGGACCAGAGGCAGCTTGCCTTCCTTGCAGATGGGGCATTCGTCGGGGGCGTAGTTGGGCAGCTCCAGCTTCAGGGCGCTGGCCAGGATGGGAATGGGAGAGGGGGCGGAGGCGGTGGTGCGGTCCACCACGCAGACAATGCCCAGGCAGATGCCGCCGGCTTCCTCAATGACCCGCTTGGTCTCCAGGCTGGACACACCGGTGGTGACCACGTCCTCGGCGATGATGCAGCGGGTACCGGGCTTGATCTGGAAGCGCTTGAGGGTCATGACGTTGTCCACCCGCTCGGTGAAGATGGCGGGCTTGCCGCACTGGCGGCCCAGCTCATAGGCATAGACGATGCCGCCCATGGCGGGACCCACAAACAGGTCCACGTCCATCTCCTTCAGCTTTTCGGCCACCGGCGCCATGACTTCGGCGCACTTGTCCGGGTACTGCTGCAGATAGGCCATCTGGCAGTAGGCCCCGGAGTGGCGGCCGCTGGAAAGAAGGAAGTGACCTTCCAGAAAAGCGCCGCATTCCTTCAGAATTTCTTTTGCATCTCTTGCCATCGTAAAACCCTCCATACTATGTTTCCGTATACCGGTTATCCTGTGCGGACACGGCCTAGGGGCACACTTGTCCGCTCTTTTCCACTCTTTGCCTTATGATAGCATTGTTTGTATAATTTTGCAATGTTATTGCATAAATTATCAGTCATTCCGGGCGCAGCCGCGGATCTCGTCCAGGCTGTGCACCCCGTGGGCCTGCATCCAGTCCGCCATCTCGTTCACGATGCGGGTGCAGGCGCGGGGGTCCAGGAAGTTGGCGGTGCCCACCTGCACGGCGGCGGCGCCGGCCATGATGAATTCCAGGGCGTCCTTGCCGGTGCTGATGCCGCCCAGCCCGATGACCGGGATGTTCACGGCACCCACCGCCTGCCAGACCATGCGCAGGGCAATGGGCCGCACCGCCGGACCGGACAGGCCCGCGAAGGTGTTGGCGAACACCGGCTTGCGGCGTTCCAGGTCAATGGCACAGGCCTGGAAGGTGTTGCACAGGCTGATGCCGTCGGCGCCGGCGGCTTCCACCGCCTTGCACATCTCGGTCAGGTTCTCGGCCTGGGGGCTGAGCTTGACCACCAGGGGTACGGTGCAGACCTTGCGCACCGCGGTGACCACCTCGGAAGCGTCGGCGGCCCGGATGCCGAAGGCGAGCCCGCCCTGCTTGACGTTGGGGCAGCTGATGTTCAGTTCCAGGAAGTCGATGCCCGCTTCGCAGAGCATCCGGACGCCCTCCACATTTTCCTCAATGGTGTGGCCGCCCAGGTTGGCCCAGACGGTGGTGCCCAGGGTCTTCATGGCGGGCAGTTCATGCTCGATGAAGTGGGCCACGCCGGGGTTCTGCAGGCCGATGGAGTTCATCAGGCCGGAGGGGGTCTCGTACAGCCGCTCCCCGGGGTTACCGGGTTGGCCGTTCAGGGTCAGGCCCTTGCCGGAGATGCCGCCCAGAACCCGCAGGTCCTGGATATCGGCGTACTCGGGGCCGAAGCCGAAGGTGCCGGAGGCCGCGATGACCGGGCTGGCCAGACGCTTGCCCAGCAGGTCCACATGCAGATCTACGTTAGTCAAGGTCGAACACCTCCTCAGCAGCAAAGACCGGGCCGTCCTTGCAGACGGTGCGGGGGCCCACCTTGGTCATGCAGGTGCAGCCCAGGCAGGCGCCCAGGCCGCAGGCCATCTTCCGCTCCAGGCTGACGATGCAGGGTGTGTTGTGCTCGGCGCAGAGCTTGTACACGCCTTTCATCATCACGTTGGGGCCGCAGGCCAGGACCAGGTCGAAGTTTTCGGGATGCAGGATGCCGGTGACCAGGCCGTGGTAGCCCACAGCACCGGAATCGGTGGCCACGCTGACGGCGGCGCAGTAGGGCAGGAATTCTTCCAGCCCGTAGGGCTCATCCCGAAAGCCCACATACAGTTCCGGCTTGGCGCCGGCGGCAGCCAGCTCCTTGCAGAGGAGCAGCAGGGGCGCGGTGCCGATGCCGCCGCCCACCACGGCCACCCGGCCGGTGCCGCTCTTGGCGGCTGCAGCCACGTCAAAGCCGTTGCCGCAGGGGCCGGTGAGGGACAGGGTGTCCCCTGACTTCAGGGCGGCCAGCTTCTCGGTGCCCTGGCCCTTGACCTGATACAAAAAGGTGATGGTATCATGCTCCGTACTGGCATCGTGGACGCTGATGGGGCGGGAGAGCACGGGGGCCTCATCGGCCGCCCAACAGCGCAGCATATAGAACTGGCCCGCGTGGGGCATGAATTCCGGGCGCTGATCCTCCCAGGACACGGTCAGGCGGCGGATGTCCGGTGCCACCGTTTCCTGTGCCAGCACACTGACCTTACAGTTTATCGCACTCACTCTGGATATCCTCCCTCATGCGGACACATTCATTATAGGCGGCCTCGGCGTAATCCACACCGGGCTGCTTCTTCCAGGCCAGCAGGATGCCGCGGCTGGAATTGACCACACCGCCGTTGCCCTTGTTCAGGTAGCGGGCGATGTCGGCGGCCTTGCCGCCCTGGGCGCCATAGCCGGGGATCAGGAAGAAGGTGTTCTGGTAGGCGGCGCGGATGGCGGAAGCCTCCTCGGTGTGGGTGCCGCCGATGACCAGGCCCAGGCTGGTGTAGCCGGTCTCGCCGATGTAGTCCTGGCCCAGGGCGGAGATGCTGTCCCCCACCAGGTCGTAGACGTGGCGGCCGTCGGCCAGTTTCTGGTACTCAAAGTCCTTGGCGCCGGGGTTGGAGGTGCGGCAGAGGACGAACACACCCTTGCCCTGGTCCTTGCAGTAGGGCAGGTAGGGGCTGATGGAATCCAGGCCCATGTAGGGGGCCAGGGTGATGAGGTCGGCTTCGAAGTCGCCGGTGAAGTGGGCCTTGGCGTACATTTCGGCGGTCTTGGCGATGTCGCCGCGCTTGATGTCGGCAATGACCGGCAGGCCGGTCTCCCGCACCATGCGCAGGGTCTCGGCATAGGCGCGCATGCCGTCCAGACCCAGGGATTCATAGTAGGCAATCTGCACCTTGTAGCAGCCTGCGGCGGACTTGGTGGCGTCGATCAGGGCGCGGTTGTAGGCCACCACGTTCTCCCCCGCCGTCTTGGTGGAATCCACGGCGGATTCGGGCAGGTAGCTCAGTTCGGTGTCCAGGCCCACGCAGACGGGACCGTTGGCGGCCACGCTGGCATACAGTTTGTCCATATTGGTCATGGGAAGTTGCCTCCTTACTCTTCGCTCCGATAGGTGATCTTGCCGCCCTTGATGGTCATCTTGATGCGGCCGTACAGGTTTTCGCCGTCAAAGGGCGTATTCTTGCTCTTGCTGTGCAGCTGGTCGGCATGCACGGTATACATGTGGTCGATGTCCACCAGCACCAGGTCGGCGTCGTAGCCGGGGCAGAGCAGCCCCTTGCGGTCGGCCAGACCCATGACGGCGGCAGGACCGGCGCTCATGAGGAAGCTCAGGTGCTCCAGGGGCAGGCCCTCCATCCGGCAGAGCTTGGTGTAGCAGGCGGCGAAGGCGGTCTCCAGCCCCACCATGCCCGCGGCGCCCTTTTCCTTTTCCTCCGCAGTGTGGGGAGCGTGATCGGTGCCGATGCAGGTGACGGTGCCGTCCTTGATGGCCTCCACCAGGGCTTTCACGTCCTTGTCGGTGCGGATGGGCGGATTCACCTTGTACTGCAGGCGCTTGTCGTCGAACCACAGGTGGTGGGGGGTCACCTCGCAGGAGACCCGGGCGCCCCGGCGGCGGCTCTGGCGCACCGCGTCCACCGCCTCGGCGGTGGAGACGTGGCACATATGCAGCCGGGTGCCGTAATATTCAGCCAGGTGGCAGTTGCGCACCGTCTCGATGTTTTCGGCCAGACGGTAGTCCCAGGGGCTGATCTCCCGGTCCTCGGCGTGGGACATGACGGTGAGGCCCCGCTCGGTGGCGATGGCAAAGACCCGGGCCATGACCGCGTTGTTCATCACGCCGTTGCCGTCCTCGGTGATGAAGCGGATATCCTCCGGCAGGGTGAGCAGATGGTCGATGGTCTTGCCGTCAAAGTCCTTGGTGATGGACACGGTCTGGTTGGCGTCGCACAGGCCGATCTCCCTGGCCTTGTCCTGCACCGCGTAGACGATCTCGGGGGTGGAGCACACCGGTTTGGTGTTGGGCATCAGGTTGACGAAGGTGTACCCGCCCGCGGCAGCCGCGGCGGACCCGGTGGCGATGTCCTCTTTATATTCCAGGCCGGGGGTGCGCCAGTGGCAGTGGGTATCGATGAAAGCGGGCAGAAGGGTGAGTCCGGCGGCGTCGATGACCTCGGCGTCCAGATCGGCGGGCAGACCGACGCCCAGCGCCGCGATCTTCCCCTCTTTGACCCAGACATCGCAGACGCTGCCGTTGGCGTCCTTGGCATTGCGGATCAGCATGATACAGCCTCCCTTTGTGGTGGTTCTAAGCCCGTTTGGGCAAAAAAAAAACTTTTCCCCGATGAGGAAAAGTCAAAAAAACCGCACGCACGCGGCGTCAGGAAAAAACACGGCACCGTCAAAATTCAGAACGCTGGACATTCGGGCCGAGCGGAACTGCATGACTGTGCCTCCTCTTTTCTGACAGCTTCTACGGGGGTTTTGCATAATTTTTATTATTCTACCACGCCCCTGTCCCCCTGTCAAGGCAAGACAGCCCGCCCCGACCGCCGTCTTTCGGGGTCTTTGTGGAAAGGTTTTTGGGCAATCTGACAAAGGCGGCAGGTTGACGGCTCCGGCGGCCGGTGGTAGGATGAAGAAAACCCAGGCCGGCGCTGCTGCCGGCCGAAAAAAGGAGCTGTTTTTCCATGTCCGACACCCGCAAACTGGCCGTGGTCTTTCCCGGCCGAGGGTATACCTGTTCCACCGGCCTGCTGGCCGACGGCATCCTGCGGTGGAAGGAGCTGGGATACCGGGTCCTGCCCCTGGATTTTTCCGCCATCCCCTTCGCGCAGATCGGAACCTTTGCCGAGGCCTTCGACCGGGTGGAGGCCGCTGCCCTGGAACAGCTGGCGGGGGTGGACCTGGAACACTGTGACGACCTGGTCTTTTTCTCCAAGAGCATGGGCACGGTGGCGGCAGCCCGCTGCGCCGCCCGCCTGGACCTGCATCCCCGGATGCTGCCCCTGACGCCCCTGCCCGAAACGTTGGACCTGACCAGGCCCGGAGATACCGTGCTGGGCATGGCTGTGGGCACCCGGGACCGGTACATCGACTGGCACCGGGTGCAGGCTTTCTGCAAAGAGCGGGGCATCCCCTGCCTGGTCTGCCCGGGGGTGGGACACTCCCTGGCCGACAAGAATGACCCGGCAGGCACCGAGGCCATCCGGCAGCAGGTACTTGCCCTGTGCCGCCCCTTGTAACGCAGCTTACGGTCTGACATGCAAAAACCCCGCCATCCTTTGTTTCGGACGGCGGGGTTTATTTGGCATTCAGGTCAGATGAATCAGTTTTCCTTCATCTTGGCGAAGCACTCGCTGCAGTAGACCGGACGGTCTTCGCGGGGCTGGAAGGGAACCTTGCAGGCCTTGCCGCAGCTGGCGCAGACAGCGTCAAACATCTGGCGCTCACCGCGGACAGCGTTCTTGCGGGCGTCGCGGCAGGGCTTGCAGCGCTGGGGCTGGTTCTCGAAACCGCGGCTGGCGTAGAATTCCTGCTCGCCGGCGGTCCAGACGAACTCTTTGCCGCAATCCTTGCATACCAAAGTCTTGTCTTCGAACATAATGGGTATCTCCTCTTAAAAATATTTGCCCGCGGAAGATTTCAACCAACGCCTGCTTGGTAAGGACCAAAGGAAGAACTGATTGCTAAGCTACTTGGGGCAGGTTACTATATGACCAAGGCGGCGGGAACCGTCCAAGTCCAAAAGGTGGTCAGCGCGCGGCGCGCAGTTTGCGGCGGGCACGGGCCAGAGCGTTTTCCACCGCACGGGGCGGGCGGTCCAGCACCTTGGCGGTCTCGGCGGGAGAAAGCCCGTCCAGACTGGCCAGCAGCGCGGCGCGCTCCAGCGGGGAAAGCAGGGTGTCGATCTGCGCCAGCACATCGGTGCGGTTCTCACTGGCAATGGCCAGTTCCTCCGGACCGGGCGCAGCTTCGTCCTCCGGCAGCGGCACGCTGTCGTTCAGCGGCGCGTGCTTTTTGCGGGTGGCGGCGCGGTGGGCGTCGCGCTGGGCATTGACAATGCAGTTGGCCGCATAGGACGCAAACGGCACCCCGCGTGAAGGATCATACCCTCGTACCGCACCGAACAGACCGATGAGCCCTTCCTGCACGGCATCGTCAAATTCCAGGCCGGGAGCCTGGGCGGACCAGGCTCCTTTGCGGATGACAGGCATCATGCGGGCGATCAGCGCCGCCAGAGCGGCTTCGTCCCCGTTGGCGGCGCGCTGCAACATTTCCTCACTGATCGGCTGCATAGACGGCTCCTTTGGGACGGTGCGGTTACGGTAGTTCCCATTGTAGCGGCTGTGCCCGCGTTTGTCAATCATTTTCTGCCGGATAATGCCGCAGGCAAGGGCTTTTTCGGCTCAGTTATTCCGCCCGGTGAAGTAGTTCAGCAGCTCCACCGCCAGGATGATGACCACCGTCACCACAAAAACGCCGCCCCAGCCCATGCCGGCCTTGGGCAGGACTTCCAGCAGATTTTGAATATTCAGCATGGCGTACACTCCTTATTATATAAAGAATCAGGCGAACAGGGTCAGGATCATGCCGCCGGCAATGACCGAGGCGATCTGGCCGGAAACATTGACGCCCACCGCATGCATGAGCAGGAAGTTCTGGTTGTCCTCCTGCAGGCCCATCTTGTTGATGACACGGGCCGACATGGGGAAGGCGGAGATGCCCGCCGCGCCGATCATGGGGTTGATCTTGGTCTTGGCAAAGAGGTTGTAGATCTTGGCCACCACAACGCCGCCCACCGTGTCAAAGACGAAGGCCACCAGGCCCAGGCCCAGGATCATGAGGGTCTGCACGGTAAGGAAGCTGGCCGCCTGCATCTTGGTGGAGACGGTCAGGCCCAACAGCAGGGTGATGAGGTTGGCCAGGTCCTTCTGGGCGGTCTCGGACAGGCCTTCCAGAACGCCGCATTCCCGCACCAGGTTGCCGAACATCAGAAAGCCGATGAGGGCCACGCTGCGGGGCGCCACCAGACCGGCAATGATGGTGATGATGATGGGGAACAGGATCTTGGTGGTCTTGCTCACCGGGCGGTCGGCATACCCCATACGGATGCGCCGCTCCGCCTTGGTGGTGACGGCACGGATGACGGTGGGCTGGATGATGGGCACCAGGGCCATGTAGGAGTAGGCCACCACCACGATGGCGCCCAGATAGTTGGACTGGAAGAAGTTGGCCACAAAGATGGAGGTGGGGCCGTCGGCAGCGCCGATGATGGCGATGGAGGCGGCGTCCTTGATGTCAAAGCCCAGCAGGGTGGCCACACACAGGGTGAAGAAGATACCGAACTGCGCCGCCGCGCCGAAGATCATCAGCTTGGGGTTGGAGAGCAGCGGGGTAAAGTCGATCATGGCGCCGATGCCCACAAAGAGCAAAAGCGGGAACAGCTCGTTGGCGATGCCGGAGTCGAACAGCACGTCGATGGGGCCCAGCTCGGTGACGCCGTCGATGATCTGGGTGACCGCGCCGGACTGGGGCAGGTTGACCAGGATGGCGCCGAAGCCCATAGGCAGCAGCAGCGAGGGTTCCATCTGTTTTTTGATTGCCAGCCAGATCAGCAGCGCGCCGATGATCCACATGACCACCTGCTGCCACTGCAGGTTCAATACATTGCCGAAAAGTGCCTCCATAGCGAGACAATCCTCCTTTTTAACATTGATTCACTTTATGTCCATTATGGCCGACGCCATTGGCTGTGTCAAGGGCATTACGGCCTTTTTATCCGCTTTTTTGCCATGGCGGCCCCGGTTGTAAAAGCCGCGGTTCACCGCTTTAACGCCTTGACTTGCTATGGTGAAATTGCTACAATGGTAGAGGTAGGCCCTTTGAATTTTGGGCACGCTTACCAAGTTTGACACGCTTCCGGCTTGTGTGCCGCAGGGGTGTCTTTATCAGTAAAGGAGAGCGCCCATGCGCGTAGCAAACCCCAACGGCTCCCCGGACGAACGCAGCACCGCCCTGTATGAAGCGATCCTGCGGCTGGATACTCTGGAGGAGTGCATCCGCTTTTTTGACGACCTGTGTGCCGTGACCGAACTGCGCACCCTGGAGCAGCGTTATGACGTGGCCAGCTGCCTTTTGCAAGGCAAGGTGTACAGCGAGATCCGGCGGGAGACCGGCGCTTCCAGCGCCACCGTTTCCCGCGTGAACCGCATGCTGAATTACGGCACCGGCAGCGTGGCCGCCAGCGTGCGTTATGACCTGGAACACGCGGTCCCCTCCCCTGACGGGCCGGACACCGCGCAGCCCGAAACATAAAAGGAGGTCCCTGACCATGAGCGTACGTATCCAAGATTTCGGCCGGACCAGCAACGGCACCCCCGTAAAGCTGGCCGTGCTGGACAACGGCATCATCCAGGCGCATATCATCAGCTATGCCGCCGCCATCCAGAAACTGATCGTGCAGGACCGCAAAGGCAGCCCGGTGGACGTGGTGCTGGGCTTTGACGATGTGGCCGGCTACGAGACCAACGGCGGATTCCTGGGCTCGGTGGTGGGCCGGTACGCCAACCGCATTGCGGGCGGCAAATTCTTCCTGAACGCCGAGGAATACCATGTGACCGTCAACAACAACGGCAACTGCCTGCACAGCGGTGCGCACGGTTTTCACCGGGCGGTGTTTGAGATGGAGCTTTCCCGCAGCGGTGACGACGGCGTACTGCTGCGCGCCGTGAGCCCCGACGGCACCGACGGGTTTCCGGGCAAGGTCACCCTGGAGGTGGAGTACAGCCTGGTGGGCAGCGGTCTGATGATCCAGTACTCCGCCACCACCGATGCCCCCACCGTCATCAACATCACCAACCACAGCTACTTCAACCTGAACGGACATGCCTCGGGCACCGCCATGGGACACCGCCTGCAGATGAACGCCCCCTCCTACCTGGAGACCGACGAAAACCTGATCCCCACCGGCAAGCTGATCCCGGTGGCCGGCACCCCCATGGATTTCACCGAGGAAAAGACCCTGGGCCGGGACATCGAGGCTGATTACCCCGCCCTGAAGATGGGCGGCGGCTATGACCATTGCTTCGTCATTGCGGACAGCGGCCTGCGCCACGCCGCATGGCTCACCGGCCCCCAGACCGGTATCCGGATGGAGACCCTGACCACCCAGCCCGGTGTACAGGTGTACACGGCCAACAGCCTGGACCTGAACTGTCCCGGCAAGGACGGCACCGAGTACCACAGCCGGGATGCTGTCTGCCTGGAGACCCAGGATTTCCCTGACGCCCCCAACCATATGGAGTTCCCGGACACCACCGTGACCCCCAAGGCGGCCTACAGCGCCACCACCCTGTACCGGTTTGATACCGCACCCCTGTAAAACAAAAAAGCACCGCCGTCCGGTCTTTGTCAGACCGGACGGCGGTTTTGTTTTTATGCAGTGAGGGCTGTCACAGATGCAGGATCAGCCGTGCAAAGTTGAAGTAGATGAGCAGGGTGGTGGTATCCACGATGGTGGTGATGAGGGGCGAAGCCATGACCGCCGGGTCGATGCCGATCTTGCGGGCAGCCAGGGGCAGCGCACCGCCGATGAGCTGGGAGAGCAGAACGGTGCACAGCAAGGTCAGGCTGACCACCAGGGCCACGCCCAGCCCCACCCGGTCAAACAGGGACAGTTTGATGATGTTGCAGATGGCCAAGGTACCGCCGCACATGAGGGCGACCCGCATTTCCCGCCAGAGGATGCGGGGCAGGTCCCGGGGGCGGATATCCCCCACCGCCACCCCGCGGATGATGGTGGAGGTACTCTGGCTGCCCGCGTTGCCGCCGGCGTCGGTGAGCATGGGGATGTAGGCGGTGAGCACGGTCACGGCGGCCAGGGCATTCTCATACCCGCGGATGACCAGGCTGGAGAAGGTGGCGCTGAGCATGAGGAAAAGCAGCCAGGGGGTACGGCTCTTGTACAGCTCCCACATGCTCATGCGGAAGTAGGGCTTGTCCACCGGCGACATGGCGTTCATCTTGGCGAAGTCCTCGCTGGCTTCGTCCTGCAGGATGCTGATGGCGTCGTCCACCGTGACGATGCCCACCAGACGCTTTTCGTTATCCACCACCGGAATGGCCAGAAAGCCGTATTTTTCAAACAGCTGGGAGGTCTCCTCCCGGTCGGTGGAGGTGTGCACGCTGATGACGCCCGGTTCCATCAGTTCCCGGACGGTGCGGGTTTCATCCTTTTCCAGTACCAGGGCCCGCAGGGAGACCACCCCTTCCAGGGTGCGGTCGGGACCGGTGACATAGCAGTTGTTGATGGTCTCCTTGTCAAAACCGTTCTGCCGAATGGCATCCATGGCCTGCCGGACCGTCCAGTCGGGAGAAAGTTCCATGAATTCCGGCGTCATAACGCCGCCGGCGGAATCTTCCGGATACTTGAGCAGTTCGTTGATCATCTGGCGGGTCTCGGGGCCGGCCTGGGCCAGAATGCGCTTGACCACCCCGGCGGGCATCTC
>PPYE01343102.1_pt1 | contig 45626 bp, 40 predicted proteins | sample 1559881 | NCBI WGS metagenome assembly PPYE01 (sample SAMN08240022, study PRJNA423297) | Human gut metagenome, whole genome shotgun sequencing project.
CGGCACCCGTTTTGACCTATAGCGTGGCGTTTTCCTGTTTTTGAGGCGTTTCAGCACCCGTTTTGACTAATAAGTCAAAATTTTTCGCAGCGGACAAAAAAGGACGGCACAGGCGGCCGTCCTTCGGATCGTCTCCGGAGCGTTTACTCCACGTTGTCTTTCAGCTGTTTCCAGAATGAAGCGCTGATGGACATTGAGATCGAGATGGCCAGCACGTAGAGGATGAACATGACGACGAACGTGATGAAGCCGATGCCGATCGCATTGCAGATGGCCTGGAAAATGCCGAATACGATGCCGAACAGTACGCCGACGACCAGCGACACGAAGAACATGGTCCATTTGCTGCCGTAGGTGGCGTCGTTCGAAGCCTTGATGGCCTGTATCGGATTTTTGCCCTTTTCGATGAGGAAATAGTAGGAGAGCGTCCATGCGATCGAGAGCACGATGCCCGGGATGACCATGAAGAGCACGCCGATGAAAATCGGGAAAATCATCAGGCCCATCGTGATGAAGAACTCGCCCATGTAGCGGCGGTATTTGCTGTCGAAAATGCCCAGGGGATTGACAATCTCACCCTTGGCCAACTGTGTGGGCAATAAGGTGATGGCGATTGTGGTCCCCACATTGAGATAAGGTATCCAGATCGTAATGAGCCATAAGGCCACTGCTGCGATCACCGAAGGTGCGTTCTTTACGCCGATGGCGACGGAATCCTTGAGGGTTTCTCCGAAATCGAGTTTTTTCACTTCCATAACTAACAGGTTTAAGGGTTAACATCAAAAACAAAAATACGAAAAAAATCGTATCTTTGCCTGCATAACCGTAAAATTCAATGCAATGGCTGAAAAATCTCGCTATAATTACCGGGTTGAACCGCAGGACGTGGATTTCACGCTGCGGGCGACAATCCCTTCGCTGGGCGGCTCGATACTCAACACCGCGGGCATCGACGCCCACGGCAAGGGGTTCGGAGTCGATGCGCTGAATGCCGACAACCATTCGTGGGTGCTTTCGCGCATGGCCGTCGAATTCGACTGCCAGCCCACGCAGTACACCGACTACACCGTGGCTACGTGGATCAGCGATTACGGCCGGGTGCTCTCGACGCGAAACTTCACGCTGACCGATGCCGCAGGCCGCGAATTCGGCCGCGCCGTGACGCAGTGGGCGATGATCGACCTGCAGAGCCGTTCGGCGATCGACCTCTCGTGGGTGGGCGATGCGCATGCCGACGCCATCGTCGATGCCGCGCCCCCGACGGACAAGCCGCGCAAGATCCGTGCGGTAAGCCCTACCGCGACGGCCGAACACCGCGTGGTTTACAGCGACATCGACTTCAACCGCCACGTCAACACGATGCGCTATATCGAAATGATGCTCGACATGCTGCCCGTCGACATGCTGACGCAGGAGGCTCCGGTGCGGCTGGACATTCATTTCCTGAAAGAGTGCCGCTTCGGGCAGACGCTGACGGTGGGGTGCGAGTTGCGCGGGCGTTCGGCGCTGTTCGAAATTTCGGCCGACGGCGCTGCGGCTGCCGTGCGTGCCTCTATCGAATGGAAATAGGCCTGCGGGGAACGCTTCGCAGGGCGCTTGTGGAACGGGTTTTGCAGTTACGGCTGCAAAACCTTTTTTCATTATGGAGAGCGCAACCAAAACACAAGCGAAAAACAAGTATCAGGTAAGCATCGACCTGCTGAACGATGCCGTGGGCAAGGAGATCGCCACTTCGTTGCAGTACATGTATTTCCACACTCATTTCGAGGACGACCGCTACCAGTATCTCTCGAAGATCATGCGCGAGATTTCGATCGCCGAGATGCGCCACATCGAGGAGTTCTCCGACCGCATCCTGTTCCTGCAGGGCGACGTGGACATGAACGCCTCGTTCCGCACCCGGCAGGTCACCGACGTGAAGGAGATGCTGCGCATGGCCATGCAGCTGGAGCAGAGTACGATCGACAGCTACAACGAAGCCTCGCGCATCGCCTCGGAGAACAAGGACGCCGTAACGCACAAGATGTTTCAGGACATCATCGTCGAGGAGGAGCAGCATCTCGACACCTTCCGCACCGAGTTGCAGAACCTGATCGACTACGGCGAGGAGTACCTCGCGCTGCAATCGGCCGCCGGCAGCAAGCATACGTCGAAGAGTTTCAACCATTCTGGCGGCGGCGAATAGCGGTTCGCGCGGCGGAAAGCACTTCTGACGCAAAAAACGGAATCCTTTTGCCGGGGTCCCGTTTTTTCGGTTATCTTTGTACCTGAATCATTCGCGGAAACCTGTGCAAACCCCGGCCGGCGCATGAGTTCCTCCCGGGGGAGGGATTCGGGGCGGGGCGGGTCTGCCGATGCGGCCGGAGGCCGCAGGCGTCGGGTTGCCGGATCGGATGAACGGCATGAAATCGCCGGAATGCTCTGATACGATGAAAATAACGATTTTAGGACCTGCCCATCCCTATCGCGGGGGGCTGGCCTCGATCATGGAGATCATGGCCCGCACGTTCCAGCGGCGGGGCGACGAGGTCGACATCAAGACCTTCACGCTGCAATATCCCTCGCTGCTGTTTCCCGGCGAGAGCCAGACGGTTGCGACGCCTCCGCCTGCGGACCTCCGCATCTGCCGCTGCGTCAATACGATGAATCCGCTGAACTGGGTGCGCGTCGGCCGCCGGATACGCCGCGAGCGTCCCGATTTCGTGCTGATGAAGTACTGGACGCCCTTCATGGCCCCCTGTTTCGGGACCATTGCCCGCATCGCCCGCGGCAACGGCCATACGAAGGTGCTGTGCCAGATCGACAACGTCGAGCCGCACGAACGTCACCTGACCGACAAACCCTTCAACCGCTACTACCTGCATTCGGTGGACGGCTTCGTCTACATGTCCGAGCAGGTGCACAGCGAGCTTCGCGCGTACAGCGACGCTCCGGCCCTGTTTTCGCCGCACCCGCTGTTCGAGAACTTCGGCGAGCGGGTCGAACGCTCCGAGGCGTGCGTGCGTCTGGGGCTGGACCCTGCGAACCGCTACGTGCTTTTCTTCGGGCTGATCCGCGATTACAAGGGGCTTGACCTGCTGCTCGACGCCTGGGCGCAGCTCCGGCGTGCGGGCCGCACCGAGGGCCGCCGGCTGATCGTGGCGGGGGAGTTCTACACCGCCCGGGAGCCGTATCTGAACCGGATCGCCGACAACGGATTGCAGGACGAGGTGCTGCTCCACGACCGTTTCATCCCCGACGACGATGTGAAATATTATTTCTCGGCGGCGGACTTCGTCGTCCAGCCCTACAAGACCGCCACGCAGAGCGGCGTGACGCAGATCGCCTATCAGTTCTGCGTGCCGATGGTCGTGACGGCGGTCGGCGGACTGCCCGAGATCGTGCCCGACGGGCGCGTGGGCTACGTCTGTCCTCCGACGGCCGAGGGGGTTGCCGCGGCGATGGACCGCATGTACGAGGGCGATGCGCTGAAACGTTTCCGGGAGAACTGCGTCGAGGAGCGCCGGCGTTTCTCGTGGGAGGAGATGTGCAGCCGCGTCACGGAACTCTACGGCCTGGTGGCTCCGAAATAGGACGGCGAAAACCTGAAAAACAAGGCCCGGCAGTGTGTCGCACAACCGGGCCTTTCTTCATTTATTCGGGTGTAGCTTGGGCTACTTCTTGATATTGGGCAGTTCCAGCCCGTATTTCTTTTTGCGGTCTTCCGCCTTGAGCCACAGTCCCAGCAGCATCGCCAGCACGCCGCACGCGACGAAAATCAGCATCGGACGGGTGTAGTCGTAGGGCATTCCCTCGGTCCGTCCGGCGTTGAAATATTTGAGTGCGAAGCCGAAGAGCATCGGGAAAAGGCACAGTCCGATGTTCTGAATCCAGAATATCAGCGAATAGGCGGAACCCAGATAGCGCGTCTCCACGATCTTCGGAACCGAGGGCCAGAGTGCGGCCGGAACCAGCGAGAACGAGATGCCGAGCAGGACGATCGAGCCGTAGGCGACGGGCTTGCTCGGGAACTCCGGGAGCACGAAGGCGAAGGTCAGGTGGCAGACGATCATCAGAATGGCGCCTAAAATGAGCATCGTGGCGCCCTTGCCCTTGTGGTCGAGGTATCGGCCCAGGAAGGGGGTGATGGCCGCCGCGCCCATCGGGAACCAGCGGAAAATGTCGGCTGCGGTCTGGGCCGATACGCCGAGGTTGCTCTCCAGCATGTTGGTGGCGAAGCGCTGGAAGGGGAAGATGGCCGAATAGTAGAGCACGCAGAGGAACGCGATGATCCAGAACACCTTGCTGCTCAAGATGTACTTCAGGTCGCTGACCTTGAACTCCTCCTCGCTGCCGCCTCCGCCCCGGCTGTCGAGACCCAGTTGTTTGTCCAGTTTGCGGTCCATGAAGGAGAAGATCACGAACGTCAGCAGGCCGATCAGCAGCAGCACGGTGCAGAATGCCACCGGTCGTACGACCGTTGCGGGAGCCATGTCGGCGAGCCACGGCGAAATGGAGAAGATGGCGAAAACGCCGACGCGGGCAATGGCCATCTCAAGTCCCATGGCCAGAGCCATCTCCTTGCCTTCGAACCACTTGGCTATGGCTTTTGATACGGTGATGCCGGCCATCTCCATGCCGCAGCCGAAGATCATAAAGCCCAGCGACGCCAGTTTGGCCGAGGCGGGGAACGAGGTCCACCACGAGCCGAGCCACGTTTCGATGCCCGAACCCGCGAACGAGTCGCTCACGGCGTAGTATTTCAGACAGGCGCCGATGAACATCAGCGAAGCCGACAGTTGGCCGGTGAACCGCACGCCCATCTTGTCGAGGATGATGCCTGCGAGGATCAGAAATCCGAAGACGTTGAGTATGAACTCCGAACTGCCGTACATGCCGAATACGTCGGGGGTCCATCCGCGCTGTGCCTCGATCATGCTTTGCAGCGGCGACATCAGGTCGACGAACATGTAACCGAAAAACATCGTGGACGCGATGAGCAACAACGCCGTCCATCGGGCTGCGGACGAGTCGTTGAGTTTACGTTGGATAGTTTCTGCCATATTTTTTTGTGTTGAGTTAGTTATCCAGTGATGCGTAGCGTTTCAGCACCTCGTAGGCTTCGGTGATTCCCAGTTCGCCGGCTTTCGAGAGGTCGAGGCAGCCCTTGCGGGTGTCTTTCATAAACAGCTGGATGATGCCGCGGTTGTAGTAGGCCTCGGCGAATGCGGGGTTGAGTGAGATGGCTTTGGTGTAGTCCTCGAACGCCTCGGGCAGGCTGCCCGAGAGGGCCAGCAGGTTGGCGCGGTTGTAGTAGGCGTAGGCGAAGTCGGGGAAGAGCTTCACGGCCTTGTTCAGGTCGGCCACCGCCTCGTCGTAGCTGTACGTGCGTTTCGAATTGTTGTTCAGTCGGTTGGCGGGGTCCGAGTCGATCGTGATCCGCTGGTAGGAGTTGTCGATCGACGAGATGAAGTCGATCATCTCGGCGCGCGTCGTCGAGCGGTTCAGGTAGAGGAACGGGTTGCTTGCGTTAAGCTCCTGCACATACTGCTTGTCGAGCATCACCAGCGTGTCGGGCGCGATGTTGCTCTCGCGGCACGAGAGGGTGAGGTATTCGTTGCCGATGCGCTTCTTGAAATCGTCGACGCGTTGCAGGTGATAGGGTTTGGCTGCGGGAACCGAGTCGGGGCGCATGAGCGTGAACTTGAACAGCGGCAGCAGGCGCATCTCCTCGTGTCCGCCGTTGTGGCCCGTGATGCGGTCGAAGCTGCCTCCGGCGAACTTGCTGTCGAACGACAGCAGGCGGTCGAAGCGCTGCGTGGTGTCGGCGTAGATCGAATAGGTGCTGTCGTTCAGGCGCGAACGGTATTCGGCGATTTTCCGCTGGGCGATCGAGCGGTCCTCTTTGGCGCCCTGCGGGTCGCGGAGCAGTTCGCGCAGCCGGCCGCGGTAAATGTAGGCGTTGGCGAAGTCGGGGTATAGCTTGATGGCCGAGGTGTAGTCCTCCACGGCGCGCTCGATCTCGCCCAGCTGGGCGTAGACGCCTGCGCGGTTGTAGTAGACCAGCACGTTGTTGGGCGAGTAGAGCGCCACTTTGTCGTAATCCTCCAGCGCGCGGTTGTAGTCGCCGATCTGCGTGCGCAGCATCGCGCGGTTGAAATAGGTCAGCGAGTTGGTCGAATCGAGCTGGATCACCTTGTCGAAATCGGCCAGCGCCTGCATCGGGCGGTTGGTGGCGTTGTAGACCAGCGCGCGGTTGAAGTAGGAGAGCAGGTAGGCCGAATCGCACTCGATGGCCTTGTTGAAATCCGCCTCGGCCTCCTTGTACTGTTCCTGCTGGAGGTGCAGTCCGCCGCGGCGGTTGTAGCCGTTGGGATTCTCGCGGTTGGTGCGTATCGCGGTGTTGAAATTCTCGTAGGCGCGCGTGGTGTCTTTCAGGTGGAGGTAGCTCAATCCCCGGCAGATGAAGGCGTCGGCCACCTTGTTCTCCTGGCGGATGAACTTGTCGAAATCGTCGATGGCCTCCTTGAACTGCTGGTTCAGCAGGCGCGTCACGCCGCGGCTGTAATAGGGGCCCGGCAGGTCGGGGCGCAGCTCGATCGCCTCGCGGAAGTCCTGCAAAGCGTCGTCGTAGTTGCCCAGACGCGAGCGCGTGATGGCGCGGTAGGTGTAGGCCTGCGTGTAGACGGGATTGAGCCGGATGGCCGTCGAGAAATCGTCCTCGGCGCCCAGCAGGTCGTCGAGGTTGTATTTGGCGATGCCGCGCAGGAAGTAGCCTTCGAAAGCGTCCTCGTCGAAGCGCAGCAGGGTGTTCAGCGTGCGGATGGCCTCCTGGTAGTCGTTGTTCATCATGCACGAACGTCCGACCCAGAAAAAATATTCCCGGTTGTACTGTGCGTGGGCTTTCGTGCCGCACAGCAGGGCGGTTCCCAATATGATTCCGGCGATGAGTTTCCGCATGCTGACTGATTTTGCTCTTTAAACGGGCTTTCCGTGCGATTTATTATTCCTGTTCGTATCCGAACCTGCGTAATTGCCGTTCGTTGTTGCGCCAGTCGTCGCTGACCTTGACGAACAACTGGAGGAAAACCTTCTTGCCGAGGAACTGTTCCATGTCTTCGCGCGCCGTCTGTCCGACTCTCTTCAGCTTCTCGCCCTTGTGGCCGATCAGGATGCCCTTCTGCGAGTCGCGGGCCACGTAGATCGTCGCTGCGATGCGGTCGATCGTCGGCTCCTCCTTGTAACTTTCGATCTCGATTTCGCAGCAGTAGGGGATCTCCTTGTCGTAGAATTTGAGGATCTTCTCGCGGATGATCTCCGAGGCGAAGAAGCGCAGCGTCTTGTCCGTAAGCGTATCCTTGGGGTAGAACGCCGGGCCTTCGGGCAGCAGCGAGAGGATGGTCCGGAACAGCCCTTCGATGTTGAAATTCTCCTTGGCCGACGTGGGGACGACCTGCGCCCCGGGGATTTCGGCCTGCCATTTGTCGACCAGCGCTTCGAGCGCTTCGGGCGTCGAGAGGTCGATCTTGTTGATGACCACGACGGTCGGAATGCCGCTCCGGCGGATGCTGTCGACGATTTCGGCCGAGCGTTCGCTCTGCTCCACGGTGTCCGTGACGTAGAGGATCACGTCGGCGTCGGTCAGGGCGCCCGTCACGAACTTCATCATCGACTCCTGCAACTTGTACGAGGGCTTCAGGATGCCGGGCGTGTCGGAGTAGACGATCTGGAAATCCTCGCCCGAGACGATGCCCATGATGCGGTGGCGTGTGGTCTGCGCCTTGGAGGTGATGATCGAGAGTTTTTCGCCCACGAGGGCGTTCATCAGCGTCGATTTGCCCACGTTGGGATTGCCGATGATATTTACGAAGCCGGAACGGTGCATTTTTTTTGCTTTATTCGCAGACAAAGGTAGGGATTTATTCGAATTTATCCTATATTTGTTTTACAATATGCTAAAATCGCACTGCCTATGAAAAAATGAGAACTTTTGATTTTTAATGCCGCTACGGCGGCACACGACATATAAAAGCGCATCGGCTTTTCTTCTTACATTCAGAACTTGGACACTTTTGAATCACAGAGAGGAATTAAAGTTGATGCTCGCGCTGTTTTACGGCGCGGGCATTCCTTTCATCTTTCTGTGCAGGCAGTCCAAGGCCTTGAATGTGGATGAACAGAGTTTGTCCGCGTTTTTTGTGTTTTGACATTTGCTCGATGTAAAACTCTAACTCCTTGAATGATGAAACGTTTTAATTTGCTTGTGTATGTTTACCGGGGCATAAACACGCTGGAAGAAAAATTCACCCGGAAGAACCATCCCGATTACACATCCGATTTGAGTAAGCATGTCCTGATCGTGACGGGTGTATTTATCGGAGCGACATTAATTACCTCGCTGCTGGGGGGGTAGTTATGAGCATGCAGCACGGAAATTTCTCTCCTAATTTGTCGGTCGGCATGGGCATAGGTCTGTTTTTTCTTTCAACGACTCCTTTTCTGTGTTGTGTCGCCTACTGGATCTATTATTTGAAACGGCATTTGTATTTGTTCTCGACGACCGGTCAGAAAATCGGATATGGACTGTTCACTTGTGTGATGCTTGCTATTCTGGGACCGTCTATTTTCCCGCTGCTTATAGCTCTTGTTTTGCTGTCCATTGCCATTTCGATCGCTTTGTTCCTGTTGAGTGTCGTGATGACGATCATTGCCTTGTTTGACGGAGGAGGTTCGAAAAAGAGGCGGTTTTCGCTCGACAATGGCGATGAGGTGACCGAAAAATCGGGATTGTTCGGCGAAAAATATTATGAAGGCCGGAGCGGAAAATCCTATGAAACCAACGATAACGGCAGGACGTTCTCCGAAAAGTAGCATTCCTCACCGGGTTTCACATGACTGCAAAAAGGCTCTCGGAAACGAGAGCCTTTTTGCAATGAAGTCTTGTAAAATGTAGCCTATCGCCGCATCATTCCGCCCGGCATCTTGGGCATCTTCATGCCGCCGCCGGCCACGGCCTTCATCATCTTGCGCGTGTCGTCGAACTGTTGCTGCGCGCCGCGATGTCGGCCCCTTCGGCTCGCAACCGCCGGCCGTGGGCCTTTATCGTGGTGGATAACAAGGCCTTGCTACGGCAACTGGCCGACTCGCTGCCTTATGCGCAGAGTGCCGCTGCGGCTCCGATGGCTGTCGTGGTGTGCGGTGTGCTGACCGAGTCGCAGGGTGCGACCAATGCCGGGTGGTGGGTACAGGATGCGGCGGCCGCTTCGGAGAACTTGCTGCTGGCGGCCCATGCCGTCGGGCTGGGGAGGCTGTCTGGACGGGCGTGTATTCCTCCGAGGATCGCGTGCGTGCCGTCCGCAACGTGCTGGGGCTTCCCCGCCGCGTCGTGCCGCTCAACGTGATACCGATCGGTTATCCAGCCGAAAATCCCGCTCTCAAGCAGAAGTGGGACCCTGCAAAGGTCCGCTGCAACGGCTGGGCCGAGTAAACGGAATCCCTGTGCAAACCGCAGGGATTCTTTGCTATTGAGCTTTTATCCATTCGAAAACGGGGTCGACTCCTTTTTTGAAATCTGCGAAACTCATCTCGATCGACATGTCGGGTTCGATGGTCTCGATCTCTTTTTCCGAGCGTTTGAAGTATTTTGTTGAATAATTGACCAAAACCTTCGAACTCGGAAGCTGAAAGCTGCGGACCTCCCCGAAATGGTTGGGCTTTCCGGCCGTCTCTTCTCCGACGAAAACGGCATTGGTCAGCTGTTTGAAATCCATGGCGTTCAGAATCGCCGAGGAGAATGTATCGCGTCCCAGCACCACATATACCGCAACTTGCGGGTGTTGTTTGAGGGCTTGTGCGAGTCGTTCGACAAATTCGGTTCCCTGTGATGAGTTGCCGCCTCCGTTGTAACGCATGTCGAAAATGAGTTTGTCCACCGGTTTATCATTCAGCGTTTCGAATGCTTTCCGGGTAAACGCCTCGAACGACGGCAGCTTTTGCGCAGCTTCCGCGTCGCCCCGTTCAGCCGCCAGCTCACGGCTGTGACATTTGTTGTAAAGCATGTAATAGATCCGATCTTCGGGGAAATAACGGCTGGTGAAGAGGACTTTGCGGTTGGCGGTTGCGAAAGCGAGGGAGTCGGGTCTGAAATTTACGAATGCATTGTCGGGATGTATCGGCTTTACCACCTGCGTCTTTCCGTCCGACAGCATAAGCTTGACTTGCCGGGAGTCGGCAAATCCGAAGTGTTCGAGAGCTTGAAGGCTCATCACCGTTTCCGGGACGATTGACTTCACGATCGCCTGGTTGTCGATGGTGAAAAGAGTGCTCAAACTGTCGATGACCGTCGCGATGGGCGTGTCGTTGATCGCTACAATCCGCAGTCCCAAAATTTCTTTGTTTTCCGGGGTCGTTTTCGTAATGTAGAGCCCGTCGCTGACCCATAATGTGCCGAGCGGAAGAATCTGTGTCTGGTCAATCAACTGAAAGAATTGCAGCATGGTGTGTGAGTCGCCGAAGCGGGCGATCAGCTGTTGCGTTTTGAGGGCGACCTGAAAATCAGTCAGTCGCTCCGACTCTGCTTTAATAGCCTCGATTCCCGATACAAACTCCCCTTTGCTGCGGGCCGTAAAAAAGTTGCAATGCTTTTCGGGCAGCTCCTTGGTCAGAAATTCCAGATCGGCTTTCCAGTCGATTTTCCCCGATTGTGCAAATGCCGCCTGCATGCACGTGCAGAGCAACAGCAAGAGGAGTTTCTTCATGGTTTATACGTTTTCTTTCGGTGAAGGTGACGATTTTTCTGTGATCTTGCGTAATGTGCTATTTGAGACGTCCGCATGTAAACAAATCAGGCAAGCCTTGGAGCCTGCCCGATCCTTATATAATACTATCGCCGCATCATCCCGCCCGGCATCTTGGGCATCTTCATGCCGCCGCCGGCCACGGCCTTCATCATCTTGCGCGTGTCGTCGAACTGCTTCATCAGGCGGTTGACGTCGGCCATCGTCGTACCCGAACCTTTGGCGATGCGTTCGCGCCGGCGGGCGTTGATGATCTCGGGATGCTCGCGCTCGGCGGGGGTCATCGACGAGATGATCGCCTCGGTCTGCTTGAACACATCGTCCGGAATGTCCACGTTCTTGAGCATCTTGCCCATGCCGGGGAGCATCGACGCGAGGTCCTTGAGGTTGCCCATCTTCTTGATCTGCTGAATCTGCGAGATGAAGTCGTTGAAGTTGAACTGGTTTTTGACCAGTTTCTTTTTGAGCTTGCGGGCCTCCTCCTCGTCGAATTGCTCCTGCGCGCGTTCCACGAGCGACACCACGTCGCCCATGCCCAGGATTCGGTCGGCCATGCGCTCGGGGTGGAACACCTGCAAGGCGTCCATCTTCTCGCCGCTCGAAATGAACTTGAGGGGCTTGTTGACCACCGAACGGATCGAAATGGCCGCACCGCCGCGGGTGTCGCCGTCGAGCTTGGTGAGGACCACGCCGTCGAAGTCCAGCCGTTCGTTGAACTCCCGGGCGGTGTTCACTGCGTCCTGACCCGTCATGGCGTCGACGACGAACAGCGTCTCCGAAGGTTTCACGGCGGCCTTGATGGCCGTGATCTCCTGCATCATCGCCTCGTCCACGGCCAGACGGCCCGCGGTGTCGACGATCACCACGTTGTAATTCTTCTGCCGGGCGTACTTGATACCGTTCTCGGCGATCTCGACAGGATTCCTGTTACCCTCCTCGGTGTAGACCTCCACGCCGATCTGTCCGCCGAGCACTTTCAGCTGGTCGATGGCTGCGGGACGGTAAACGTCGCCTGCCACCAGCAGCACCTGGCGGCCCTTCTTCGACTTGAGCAGCGAAGCCAGCTTGCCCGAGAAGGTCGTCTTACCCGAACCTTGCAGACCCGCGATCAGAATCACCGCAGGCGTGCCCTCCAGCCGGATGTCCGTGGCCGTGCCGCCCATCAGTTCGGCCAGCTCGTCGCGGACGATCTTGGTCATCATCTGTCCCGGCTTGACGGCTTTGAGCACGTCCTGGCCCAGGGCTTTCTGCTTCACTTCGTCGGTGAAGGTCTTGGCAACCTTGTAGTTGACGTCGGCGTCGATCAGCGCGCGGCGGATCTCCTTGAGCGTCTCCGCGACGTTGATCTCGGTGATGCGCCCCTCGCCTTTGAGAATTTTGAACGACCGTTCGAGTTTATCTGTTAAATTTTCAAACATGACTTCTGAAATTATCCGAGCGCAAAGATAATCAATAATTCACAAAGCACAATCCGCCGTGGAAATTTTGTTATGCCGTGAAAAATAGTTATGTTTACAACTGAACCTAACCGTCATGCAATGAAGAAATTTCTTTTCCTGCTGCTTGCCGTCACGGCCGGGACCGCTCCGGCGCAAACCCTCGTCTATCCCGGCGAGCACGAAATGCCACCCGTCCCGAAGACCTTCGACAACGAACTGGGCGTGCGCTACGGAGCGCAGCTTTACGTGGGCGACGGGCGGGGACCCGAATTGCAGGCCTTTTCGATCGACTATGCCCGTTATAATTTTTACAATATCGGTTTTCGAACGGGGCTGAACGTCTTCGTCGACGAGGATGCCGAGAACTATTTCTCCGTGCCGCTGCAATTCACCTGGCGGACCGGACGTATCGCCTCGTCCTGGCGCCGGGAGAGCCGGGAGCGGAGTGTGCAGAATAATTACTACAACGGCTCTTATGCAGATCCTTACGGCGCTTATTCCGGCGGAGGGGCGGACGTGGGCAGTACGTTTCTCAACGTGCTGCTTGCGATCCTGCCCTCGGGGTTCGAGGTCCATGCGGGCTTTACCCCGGGGCTGATGTGCGGGCCGTTCACGACCGAAGGCTATTCGACGACCGACCCTTCGTGGCGGCCCTATACCGTCCGGCAGCGTTTCTCCTGTACGTTCGACGCGGGTGCGCGGCTGATCATCCCGATCTGGCGGTTCAACCTCTTCGGCGACTTCACCTATCACTGCTACCTGACCGATAATTTCCGGGCCGGGGAGTTTCGGCCTTCGCGCTCCTATATGGGGCTGGGTGTGGGGCTGTCGTTCAATTTTTAGGAGCGGGATTCCGGAACGGTCCCTCCGTTACCCGGTCCCTCCGTTACCCGATCCGTCCGTCGCTACCGGAGCAGTCCGGCTTCGTAATAAATCACGATTTGCTCGATCATCCGGTCCTCGCCCTCCCTGTCGTATTCCGACTTGAGGTTCTGACCGAAGATTTTCGAGACGCCCTGCCAGAATCCCGCCACGAAACCGCCGCGGAACTCCTTCAACACCTCGTAGGCGGTGTATTCGGTTTCGCGGTCGATGAGTTTCAGCAGCACGCGGCCCTGCGTGCGGGTCATGTGTTTCAGCACGGGGGTGTATTCGTCCTTGATCTCGTGGTAGATTTGTTTGATATACTCCTTCTGGGCCTTTTTGGTCGGCAGGCGGCACAACTCCTCCTCCATCGTCGCCATCTTGGCCTTGGCGATCTGCGCGATGGGGTAGACCTTTTTCACGGCGTCCACCAGCCGGCGGTAGCGGCGCAGGTCGACCGGGCGGCTGAAGACGTAGACCGGCAGGACGTGGACCAGCGGGATCGAATCGCCCTTCTCGACCGTCCACTCCTGATGCCAGAAGCCACGGCCTCCCTGCGCCTGCGCTTGGGAAAGCGCGGCGGCGAGCAGGGCGATGAGGAGTATCCACTTTTTCAACGGCGGCGAATTTTTTGTACCTTTGCGGCGGAGTCCGGATGAAAACCCGTGCGGTTTTGCATCCGGTTTGCCGGGGTGTCTCCGGCAAAGATAACGATTCACCGCGATAAACGAATTACGAACAGCGAATATTATGCTTGAAAAAGGACTTTCCGCCCGCAGCGCCGCAACCGTCGCCGCCGGCAACACGGCCGCCGCGATGGGTTCGGGCGACCTTGCGGTTTTCGCCACCCCCGCGATGGTGGCGCTGATGGAGAACGCCGCCATGACGGCCGTTGCCGGCGAACTTCCCGAAGGCGCGACCACCGTCGGCGCCGAGATGAACGTCACGCACATCAAGCCGTCGGGACTTGGCGCCGAAATCACCGCCACGGCCGTGCTTGCCGAAGTCGAGGGGCGCAAACTGACCTTCAACGTCGGGGCCCGCGACGCCGAGGGGCTGATCGGCGAGGGCATCCATGTCCGCTACATCGTCGACCGGGAAAAATTCATGGCCAAGGTGAAGTAATGGAAAAGCTCCGGATCTTCTGCGTCTGCGAAAAGACGTACAGCTTGATTTGTAGTTATTTATGCCGGATCGAAGGATTGGGCTCTGTGTTTGGACAGGGCTCGATCCTTTTCGTTTGTGTACAATTCTGTTCAAGTCGCCCGATACCTGTAAATTTCTGTGCTTATACTACTTAATCTTGCTGAATTATTGGCGGTTGAATTTGCATAATTGATTATTTTTCGTTATTTTTGCTCTACATCCATTACAACTACATATTGTAATTATCCGTAAGACTCTCGCGAACCTGCCTTCAATGTTTCATCCTTAAACTTCAAACTATGAAAACTCGCATTTTGACTTTGACAGCAGCCCTGCTTCTACTGGGTGGGTTTGTCGCATGCAACGACTCGGAAGAATCCGAATATATCGGCACTCCTCCCGTCACAGCCTCCGCGGACGTATCGGCTTTTTTCAAGACCTATCTGCCTTCGAGTTCCAGTTCGCATCCCGAGCCGGAATTCAATTTCAGCGAGATCGATGATCGCGACATCGAATGTTTTGTGATCAACAGCATGGAAGAGTTCGAGGCCGTTGCACCTCCTTCGGTCGAGCTGCCGGTAATCGACTTTGACAAATATACCCTTATTATTGGACAGCATTGGATGGGGCATCCCGGATACTCTTTCGAGAAGCAGGTCGTCGATACCGAATCCGATAAGATGACATTGAATTTGGTGTATAAGCAACTGAAGGGTGGGACTCCGGCGATTATGACTATTTTTTATTTCTGGGGACTATACGACAAACTTCCCGAAAAAACGCTTACTGTCAACAAAATCATAATTTAGATATTCTTATATCATGAAAAAGCTGCTTTCTCTTATCATTGCAGTCATAACATTTTATGGTTGCCAGGATGACATTTTGTCAGAGGAATATCAAGAAAACGTTCCCGCGACCCGTGCGTCTGTGGGTTCGTCTGATTATTATTATTATTTGGTGTGACGGTGTGAAAATCCCACTAACGGTCAACGAGAACAAGTCGTATGTTTTGGTTGAAACCGCAAAATTTGAAAGTGTTCGCAAATCGGCCGTAAATATCCGTGGGGGAAATACCAGAACTATTGATAACTATGCTGCGCTGGGCATAAGATCGTCAAAAGAGTTCCGCATGCAAAAAAGTCTTACGTCGTTTACGCTGGATAACGCCCAACAAAAATCGATTAATCCGCAGGATGTAGTGTATGAGGCTCCCTATTTTAAAACAAGCGATGGCGCCGATCTCGGCATAACGAATGTATTCAGCGTACAACTGACAGGAGAGCAAGACCTTGCCAAACTTCAAAAAATCGCGGAAGAGTATAATCTGGAGATATTGGGAGAAAACAAATTCGACCCGAGTATCTATTATCTTTCGTGTACAAAGGAGTCGAAAGGGAATGCGCTCGAAATGGCGAATTTTATGTATGAATCGGGCGCGTTTGAGTATGCAACACCCGAGTTTATCGTTGAGTCGATGCCCGACGCCGCTCCGAACGATACCTATTTCAGCTATCAATGGAATCTGAAAAACGTCTCTTATCCGGGGATCGATATCAATTATGTGAACGCAAGGAATGCCTTTGCTTTTCCATATATCAACGATATTATCGTTGCGGTTGTCGATAACGGTGTTTAATAACCATGATGATTTACATTTGTATAATGTCAGTTACAACGCTCACACGGGAGGAATTCCAAGTGGGCTATACGGAGATCACGGCACAAAGGTTGCCGGTGTTATCGGAGCCACGGCTAATAATGGCAAAGGCATTGCAGGCGTTGCATCCGGAGTGAAAATCATGCCCATCAGTATTTGTTATACTGATAACGAGCTTGGCATAGCTGCCTCCACCACGACCAATTTTGCGAATGCAATTCGGTTTGCCGCAAATAATGGTGCGCGCGTAATTAATAATTCATGGTCATTTGATACATCTTCTCCAATATCCGAAATCAATAATGCTGTAACATATGCTCATGGTAAAGGATGCATCGTTGTTTTTTCATCGGGCAATAAAGGCAGTGCTGTATCACAGCCGGCAGCGGGAGCACCTTCTGCAACGTTAGTAGTAGGTGCAATAGATCGGAATGGGTACAAATCGGATTTCTCCGGTTATGGTTCTTCATTGGATGTTGTCGCTCCCGGGCGTGAAATCTGGACAACAGATGTGACCGGTGGATATACTTGTGTGCTGGGCACATCTTTTGCTGCTCCCCATGTTTCCGGCATCGTGGCTTTGATATGGGCAACGGATCCCGATCTTTCGGTATGGCGGGTACGCAATATTATCGAACAAACTACCCGAAAGATCGGCGGCAACACTTATGGTGTCGATCCGCTTCGATTGAACGGATTATGGAACCAATTTGTGGGTTATGGTCTGGTAAATGCCTATGCAGCTGTATCAGCGGTTTCGGGGTCCGCTCCCACCGCTGATTTTGCGTCGGATACCGATGAACCCGTACTTCACGATATCGAATGTCGGGTGTTGAAAAATGGTCTATCCACATCTTCCGGGGTACATCTGGCATTGATTCCGCAAGGGTACTCTTACTAAATTGATATTGGAGTTCCTGACTTACAAACTGCTGATAATTTGGCTGTAAATCAGAGGTTGGATAAAAATATTTTATCCAACCTCTGATTATACTGTTATGGGGCAAACCCGTGATCGGCAATATTCTGGGCGCACGACGCATCCGGAACTTTTCGGTCAAAGCCCGATCAGGACGTGTTCGAGCCAGATCACCGCGATGCCCGCCAGATAGCCGGACAGGGCCAGCAGCGAGATGCGTTTGAGGTACCAGCCGAAATTGATCTTTTCGAGTCCCATCGCCACGACGCCGGCCGCCGAGCCGATGATCAGCAGACTGCCGCCCACGCCGGCGCAGTAGGTCAGCAGGTGCCAGAACAGCCCGTCTGCCACGAAACTCTGTGCGAAAGCCGGGTCGGCGCTCGCCGCAGCCGTTGCGACGTCGGCCACCGGGTACATGCCCATGCAGGCCGCCACCAGCGGCACGTTGTCGACCACCGACGAGAGGATGCCGATGGCGCCCGCGATGGTGAACACTTCGTGGACATTCTTGTCCAGCCAGTCGGCCATGTCGGTCAGCACGCCGCCGGTCTGCAACGCACCCACGGCCATCAGGATGCCGAGGAAAAAGAGAATCGTCGGCATGTCGATGTGCTTGAGGACTTTGGATACGCGCGGCTGGATCGACTCCTCCATGTTGCGGATGCTGCGTTTGCGGTCGTAGATGATTTCGGTCAGAATCCACATGAATCCCAGCGACACCATCATGCCCATGTAGGGCGGCAGTCCGGTGAGGCTCTTGAACACCGGCACGAACAGCAGACTTACGACGCCCACGATAAGGATGAATAGCCGCAGGCGCGGACCGATGCATTCGGGGCATCCCGATGCGAGGGCCTTGGCGCTGACCGCGGCGGCGGGGCGGTCGGCGACGTAGCGGCTGGCGATGGCCGCAGGGATCACGACCGACACGAGGCACGGCAGGAAGAGGTTGGCGATCAGGTTGGCGGCCGTGACGTTGCCGCGCATCCACAGCATGATGGTCGTCACGTCGCCGATGGGCGACCAGGCGCCGCCGCTGTTCGCGGCGATGACGATCACGCTGGCGAAAATCCACCGTTCCTTCTTGTTGGCGATCAACCGCCGCAGCAGCATGACCATGATGATCGTGGTGGTCATGTTGTCCAGTGCGGCCGACATGAAGAAGGTGATGATCGCCAGCAGCCACATCAGTTTGCGCTTGTTGCGCGTGGTGATGTGGTCGGTGATGACGTTGAAGCCGCCGTAGCTGTCGATCAGGTCCACGATGGTCATGGCCCCGATCAGGAAGACCAGGATTTCGCACGTGTCGCCCAGCTGGTCCACCAGCTCGTGCTGAATGTGCGGGTCGTTGCCCAGGAGGCTGAACACGGTCCAGATCGCTCCGGCCATCAGCAGGGCGACGGCCGATTTGTCGATCCTGGTTTTGTGCTCCAGCGCGATGAACAGATAGCCCACCACGAAGAGCAGAATCATTGTCGGAATCATATCGTTTGCGTTTATTTACAGGGTAACTGAAGCAAAGATACGAAAAATCCGGCAGAGGTCCGGTTTTGTCCCTGCCAATTTTGCATCCGGGGGTTGGTTTTTGCGATTTTTTGTTTATCTTTGCAGTCGCTTTCGAGCGAATGTTTGAGCTGTGGTGTAATGGTAACACAGCAGATTTTGGTTCTGTCGTTCTGGGTTCGAATCCCGGCAGCTCAACACGAAAAGGCGGTCATGCGACCGCCTTTTTCGTGCATACGTTTGTTTAGCGGATCTTGCGGTGTGAGATGAGCGCGGCGATCCACAGCAGGATGACCGAGCCGATGACGGCCGTCGCCAGACTGCCCAGCGTGCCGACGGGAACCCATCCGAAGAGCGAAAAGAGCCAGCCGCCCAGTACGCCTCCGATAAGCCCGACGATCAGGTTGACGAAGAGTCCCGAACCTCCTCCCTTGACGATCAGGTTGGCGATCCATCCGGCGGCCAGTCCGATCAGCAGATACCATAGAAAATACATAGTCTTGCATTTTGGAACGCTTTTCGGAGTGCAAAATCCGTACCCGGCCGGGCCGGGGCGTTTTATAACGCCTTTTTCAGCGCTTTTGCCAGCTGATCGGGACACGACGTGCCGCGGCCCCGGCAGTCGATGCCTTCGAGCCGGGCGACGGCTTCCGCTGCCGTCATCCCGCGCACGAGCGCCGCGATTCCCTGCTGGTTGCCGTGGCAGCCGCCCGTGAAGGAGACGCTTCGGACGACGCCGTTTTCGAGTTCGACGTCGATTTGCCGGGAGCAGGTTCCCTGGCAGACGTGTGTTATTTTCTGTGTCATGGAGTTACGATTTTCCGGTTTGCGGGGGCGAAGATACGAAATTCGGAGCCTTTCACAAAATGTTGAAAACTTCCTGCTCCGGAATTTTGAAAGTCGGGGAATAATGGAGACTTTTGTGACCCGCAAAGGTATCCTTCGTCCCGCCGGGGCGGAGGATAAGAGGGAATCGGGTGCGAATCCCGGACAGTTCCCGCTGCTGTATGCACTTCAATGCCGCAGGCGAATCGTCGAGCCACTGTCCCGCTGGGGACGGGAAGGCCGCCTGCGGGTCGGTGCGAGTCAGAAGACCTGCCTTTGCGCATGCAATGTCGGCCCTGCGGGGAAACGGGGCCTGTTGTGAAACGTATATACTCATATTACAATGGATTACACGCAGATTTCCATCATCAAACGTGATGGTAAAACCGAGCCTTTTTCTCTGGATAAAATCGTCCGCGCCATCACGAAGGCCTTTCGCGCGGGCGGCATAACGGACGAGGGGCAGGCCGTCGAGCAGATCGCATCCGACGTGGCGGCGGCAATTACGAAGGCCGAGATTTCGGTCGAGGAGATTCAGGACATGGTCGAGGAGCGGCTGATGAAACGCAACCCCTCGATCGCCAAACGTTATATCATCTACCGCGAGTGGCGCAACGTCGAACGCGACCGCCGCTCGTCGATCAAGAGCGTCATGGACGGCATCGTGACCGTCGAGAAGAACGACATCAACCTTTCGAACGCCAACATGTCGTCGCACACGCCCGCGGGGCAGATGATGACCTTCGCCTCGGAGATCACCAAGGACTACGCCCTGAAATATCTGGTGGGCGTGCGCCACGGCCGCGCCCACCGCGACGGGGACATTCACATTCACGACCTGGACTACTATCCCACGAAGACCACGACGTGCATTCAGTACGATCTGGGTGACATCTACGAACGGGGATTCTCGACGAAGAACGGCTCGGTGCGCACGCCGCAGTCGATCCAGAGCTACGCCACGCTGGCCACGATCGTCTTCCAGACCAACCAGAACGAGCAGCACGGCGGGCAGTCGATCCCGGCGTTCGACCATTTCATGGCCCCGGGCGTGCTGAAAACCTTCCGCCGTCACCTGACCGACATGACGCTGTTCCTGTGCGGCGTGCGGGGCGGCGTGACGCTGGAGCGCGCCGAGCTGAAGGCCCTGGTCGCCGAACACGTGCCGACGATCGAACCCTGCGAGACGGCGGTGGGGCGTCTGTTCGCCGCCCTGCGCCAGTCGGGCGTGGAGGTCGCCGATGAGGACATCCGACGCATCTGGCGGCAGGCCTACGACACGACGCGCCGCGAGACCCATCAGGCGATGGAGGGATTCATCCACAACCTCAATACGATGCACTCGCGCGGCGGCAACCAGGTGGTGTTCAGCTCGGTGAACTACGGCACGGACTTTTCGCCCGAGGGCCGCATGGTCATCCGCGAACTGCTTTCCGCCACGATCGAGGGGCTGGGGCACGGCGAAGTGCCGGTCTTCCCGATCCAGATTTTCAAGGTCAAGGAGGGCGTTTCGTGGTCCGAAGAGGACTATGCCGCAGCGGTGAAGGACTTCGACAAGGCGCTGGCCGGGGAGATCAAGTTCAAAACTCCGAACTTCGACCTGCTGATCGAGGCGTGCCGCACCACGTCGGTGGCGCTGTTCCCCAACTTCATGTTCCTCGACGCACCGTTCAACCGCCACGAGAAGTGGCGCATCGACGACCCCGACCGCTTCCGCTACGAGGTGGCGACGATGGGGTGCCGTACGCGCGTCTTCGAGAATCTGCACGGCGAAAAGTCGTCGTGGGGGCGCGGCAACCTCTCCTTCACGTCGATGAACCTGCCGCGGCTGGCCATCGAGGCGATGCGCGAGGCCGGGGACATGATTCCCGACGGCAACAAACACGCGATCCGCAAGGAGGCTCGCGAAATTTTCCTCGAATCGGTGCGCAAGACCGCCACGATGATGGCCGAGCAGCTCTACGAACGCTACTGCTTCCAGCGCACGGCCCTTGCGCGGCAGTTCCCGTTTATGATGTCGAACGATGTCTGGAAGGGCGGCGGCCGGTTGCAGCCCAACGACGAGGTGGGCGACGTGCTCAAGCACGGCACGCTGGGCATCGGCTTCATCGGCGGACACAACGCGATGGTGGCGATTTACGGCGAAGGCCATGCGACCTCGAAGGAGGCGTGGCAGACGCTCTACGACGCCGTGACGGTGATGAACCGCGTGGTCGAGGAGTACAAGGCCAAATACGGGCTGAACTATTCGGTGCTGGCGACCCCGGCCGAGGGGTTGAGCGGACGCTTCACGCGCATGGACCGCAAGCGTTACGGGGAGATTCCGGGCGTCACCGACCGCGACTACTACGTCAACTCGTTCCACGTCGACGTGCGCGAGCCGGTTTCCATCGTCGAGAAAATCCGCCTCGAAGCGCCGTTCCACGCCATCACGCGCGGCGGGCATATCACCTACGTCGAACTCGACGGCGAGGCCCGGAAGAATCCCGTGGCGATCCTCAAGATCGTCAAGGTGATGCAGGACGAGGGGATCGGCTACGGCTCGATCAACCATCCGATCGACACCTGCCGCAAGTGCGGCCACCGCGGGGTGATCTACTCGAAATGTCCCGTCTGCGGTTCGGACGACATCCTGCGCATGCGCCGCATCACGGGTTACCTGACAGGCAGCCTCGAATCGTGGAACTCGGCCAAGCAGGCCGAGGAGCGCGATCGGGTAAAGCACCGGTAATTTCGATTCTCACCGGCATCTTTTGCACTTCCCTTGCGGGGCGAAACAGTTACATACGTTCGTATGCTCCTGCTTCGCCCCACTTCACGAAGCCCGAAAACCGCTCTGCGATAATCGAAATTGGCGGCCCCCTGTCCGCCCGCCTAAAATCAAAATTCACCCGGCGGAAGAATCCCTTTTTGCCGCCGTCTCCGGTCGCGTGCGGCAAGTCCCCGCCTAAAGTTTAGAGGTGGGTCAGATTTGTAAACACGGCGTTCCGCCGTGAATCGAGACCGACGGTGTTGTATTCATGTTATGAAAACGCAATGGAATTATTAAGAATCATCGGCATCTATCCCGAAACCATCTCCGACGGTTACGGGCTGCGCTATGCGATCTATTTCGCGGGGTGCGCGCACCGTTGTCCCGGCTGCCACAACCCCGAGAGCCACGATCCCCGGCGGGGCGAGCCGCTGACCGTGGAGCGTGCCGAAACCATCTGCGCTGCAATCGCCGCGAATCCGATTCTCGACGGGGTGACGCTCAGCGGCGGCGATCCGCTGTTGCAGCCCGAAGCCATGGCGGCCTTTCTGCGGCTGGTGAAGGAGCGCACCGGGCAGAACGTCTGGTGCTATACGGGCTATACGCTTGAGGAATGTCTGGCCGACCCGGCCCGCCGGGAGTGCTTGCGGTGGATCGACACACTGGTCGACGGACGCTACGTCGAGGCGCTGCGCGATCTGTCGCTCGATTTCCGGGGGAGTTCCAACCAGCGGATCATCGACGTCGGGGCCTTGCACCTGTTCGGATAGGTGTGTGAAAAAAGAGCTGCAAATCCTTGCAGCTCTTTTTTATGCGCGGGTTATCTCTACTGACGCTGGAGGTCCGAATTGTCGGCTACGACCATGTTTTTGTCGATGCGCAGCGTCACATTGCCGTCGACCTCGATCAGCAGGGTGGTCTCCTTGATCTCCTTCACGACGCCGTAGATGCCGCCGGCGGTGATGACTTTGTCGCCTTTTTTCAGACCGTTGCGGAACTCCTGCATCTGTTTGCGGCGCTTGGCCTCGGGACGCCACATGAACAACCAGAGAACCAGCACCATGAGGCCGATCATAATAATGAAACTGTACTGCTGCATGAATCCCGGTTGAGGCTCTATGGGGACCGTCTGAAGAAAATTAATCATAATTGTATTCGTTTTAAGTGTTTATTCCATTGAACGAAGCAAAGGTACAAATTATTGCCGAATAAACAAGGATTTATTTTATGTCCGCTTCCACGAACAGCCGTAGGGGCCGCTGCCCTCCCGCCAGCGTGATGTCCAGCGCCTTGAGTTGCCAGCCCCGTTCGCCGCGCGAATCGAAGGTGAGCGTCACCTGCCGTGCGTCGCCCGGTGCAATCGGTTGTGCGTCAAATTCGAGCGTCGTGCATCCGCAGCTGCGCCGGTAGGAGGCGACGGCCACGGGACGGCTCGCGTCGTTGGCCAGCCAGAGGCGCAGCACGGCGATTTCGCCGGACCCGAGGCGTCCGAAACGCACGGTGTCCGTGCCTCCCGTGGTGAGAATCGAATCCGTTAGCGAGATAATCCGGCCCTTGCGTTCGACCGCACGGGGAGATGTGCCGCAGCCAACGGCGAGTGCCGCCAGGGCGAGGATCGCGAGCATGCGGGTCATGGCCGGCAGGGGTCAGATTAGGCCGCGCCCGGCCTTTTTGATGCGTCCTTCCGCGGTCAGCGACTCGACGATCTTGTCCAGCACGCCGTTGATGAAGGTGCTGCTGCCCGGGGTGGAGTAGTATTTCGAAATTTCGATCCACTCGTCGAGCGTCACCTTGACGGGAACCGACGGGAACGAAGTCAGCTCAGCCATCGCCGTGCCGATGATCAGGTTGTCCATGAAGACGATGCGCTCCACGTCCCAGTTGGCCGTGAACTTCTCGATGTAGTCCTGGAAGGCGGAGTAGTTGACCAGCGACTTTTCGAACAGCGTCTTGACGAATTCGGGGTCCTCGCTGCTTTTGAACTTCGCGGGAACCTTCAGTTCGGTGTGCGAGACGCGCAGGTTCGAAAGCGTGCGCAGGACCATGATCACGATGTAGGGAAGGTCGTCGGTCCAGAGGATCGACATCTCCTCCAGCACGTCGTCCAGCGCCTCGCAGCTCTGCAACTCCTTGAAGAAGTCCTCGAGCAGCTTTTTGTCGTCGTCGAACGAGCGCTCCTCGCGCTGCATGTAGTCCTTGTAGTAGTCGCTCTCGGTCAACTGCGCGTAGAGCGTGCGGATCAGTTCGGGATAGCGTTCCCATCCCAGTTTGCGGGCCGCCACGTGATCGTTCACCGCGTCGCTGTTGGCGATGGTGCGGATCACGGCGTTGTCCACGAACTTGGTGTTGGGGTTGAGGTCTTCGAATGTCGGCAGTTTCTTCTGTTTGGCCAGCTCCTGACGCTGTTCGGCGTAACGCGCGATCTCCACGGGGAGGATCAGTATCTGGAAATAGAGGTCATAGGCCTTGTCGACGGACGCCATCAGCGTTTTTTCCGACGCCATCATGTTATCCGCGCCCGATTTGAGATGGGCGAACAGCGCCTTGACGACCTTTATACGGAGTAATCTTCTGCTCAACATTTTTTTAGAACGATTTTTAACGGCCGCAAAAATACAACTAAAAATCAAGAATAAAAAATTAAGCCGGGAGAATTCTTTCTCCGGGCGATTTCCGCGCGGCCGTCGCGGCGGATTCCGGCGTATCCGAAAAAACGGGAGGCGCGATGGCCTCCCGATGCTGCAACTACTTTTCCCGGATCGACTTTTTCTTGCCTACATGACTTTGATAGACACAATAAACGATTCCGGCCACGAGCAGGACAAGGATGCAATAGCCGGTGCTTCGGGCGCTGGCTTTGAGCATGCTTTCGAGAGACATTTCCGGATAGAGAAGCGCGAAGACACAAAGAAAATAGATGAAGCAGGCGCCCATGTTTCGCAAGGTGAGGAACCGGGAAATACTCAAATCGTCGTCTTTCGTCTCTTTTGCATCGGGAACCGGACACGTATCGGGACGTTTATCCGGACCCTTTCTGATTCGGTTCCAAAAATAGACGGCCGAAAAGATCACGATGCTTACGATCGTATAAATGGCGATGCACCGCACGAGGCGTCCCGGAGAGCAATCTTTTCCGGGTGTGGGCAGAAACGCTATAATCATCAGAACGACGTAGAAATTAGCCAATCCTTTGAGAAACACTTTCAGCTCGGTTTTGTTCATGGCAGATTCATTTTAAATTCCCTCTTCGGCCTCGCCTCCGAAATAATAGCAATGGCGTTTTATATTGGTCCTAATTTAGGACATTGGATTTTGAAATAAAAGAGGCGAACGGATAAATAGAAAAAAATATACTGAATTGCGAAAGAAATATACTCTGCCGACCGCCTGCGGGGCTCTTTGCATCCTGATTTTTAATTTTTAATTCTTAATTTTTAATTTGCTTTTGCCTATCTTTGCACCCGTATGGAACAATTGGAAGAAAAACAGCCTTTCGACGTGATCGTCATCGGGGCGGGCGCTGCGGGCATGATGGCCGCGGGTACGGCGGCGCGCAGCGGCAGGCGCGTGCTGCTGATCGAAAAGATGGAGAAGTCGGGCCGCAAGGTCCGCATCACCGGCAAGGGACGATGCAACGTCACCAACGCGCGTCCGGCCGAGGAATTCGCCGATCAGGTGCGCACCAACGCCGAATTTTTCAAGGTCGCGTTCTCGGAGTTCAACAACCGGGCGGCGATCAAGTTTTTCGAACGCGCAGGCGTGAAACTCGACATCGAACGCGGCGACCGGGTCTTTCCGCAGAGCGGCAAGGCGTGGGACATCGCCAACGCCCTGCTGGAGTTCTGCGTCGAAAACGGCGTCAAGATCATCTACAATACGCGTGTTACGGAGATTCTGACCCTCGGGGACCGGGTCTTCGGTGTGAAATACATCAACCGGCGCGGTTTCGAACGCAAGGAGGAGTGCGCGCAGGTGATCCTCGCCACGGGCGGCGTCTCCTATCCCGCGACCGGATCGACGGGCGACGGCTATGCCTTCGCCGCCGACCTGGGCCATACGATCGAGCCGCTGCGTCCGTCGCTGACGCCGCTCTTGTCGTCGCACGCCCAGATGAGATACCTCGACAAGGTGCTGCTGCGCAACGTGCGCGCGACGCTCTATGTCGATAACGAACCCGTGCGCGAGGAGTTCGGCGAGATCGGATTTTCCGACCGCGGCATCGAGGGCGCCGTGGCGCTGCGCATGAGCCGCGACGCGGTGGACGCCCTGATCGAAGAGAAGCGCGTGAAGCTGGTCCTCGACCTGAAACCCGCGCTCACGGAGGAGGTGCTGCACGAACGCATCGCCCGTGAAATCGCCGGGCTGCAACCCAACGAGTTCTTCGGCGAACTGCTGCGCAAGCTGGTTCCCAAGCCGCTGGTGATGCCGCTGGCGCAGGAGGTGGACATCCGTGCGAACTGTTACGTCGGCAAAATCACCGAGGAACAGATCACGCGTCTGGTGCGTACGCTCAAGGGACTGACTTTCCCGATCACGGACTATGCGCCGTTCGAATACGCCGTGGTGACGGCCGGCGGCGTGCGCTGTGACGAAGTGAATCCCTATACGATGGAGTCGCTGAAAGTCAAAGGGTTGTATTTTGCCGGCGAGGTGCTCGACATCGACGCCAATACGGGCGGTTACAACCTCCAGATCGCCTTTTCGACGGGCCGCCTGGCCGGGTCGCTGAAAAAATAGACGTTATGAAGATCGTCGGCCATCCCATTTCTTTCCGGTTGCCCGGGCGGGTTTCCGAACTGCGCAACCGGCTCTCACGCGCCCGTTATTTCCGCGGTCACGGAGTCCATTCGCCGTTCGTCTACGACATTGTGCGCAGCGTCTTCATGCGCGACGACCTGCTGCCGGGCCGCCGGGACCTGTACGAAGCCCTGCTCACGGCGGGCGTTTCCCGCCGTCGGGCGGTGCAGTTGCAGAATCTGATGATTCATTGCGGCTATACGACCTTTGGTCTGAATCGTGCGGATGCTGAATTCTGCGTCGCCACGTGCGGCCTGCCGCGCCCTGCGACGCTCGCGCTGGTGCGTGCGGCGGCCGAAGCGGGGCATACCGTGGCGCTGATGTCGCCCTACGACGGCTGCGAACGGCAAGCGCTGTGCGGGCAGATTATCGCGGGACACGCTTCGACGACGGTGGATAACCGCGGTTACCTGCTGATTTTCAACAACCATTTGCCGAAACAACATTTCAGGATATGAAGGTATACACGAAAACGGGCGACAAGGGAATGACCTCGCTGATCGGCGGCGAGCGGGTCTTCAAGACCGACGAACGGGTCGAGGCTTACGGTACGGTCGACGAACTGGCTGCTTTCACGGCTCTGCTGGCCGACAACATGCGCGGCGACGCTGCGTTGGCGTCGTCGGTCGGCGACCTGAACCGCATTCTTTCGCGGCTGATGTCGGTCGAGGCGCTGCTGGCCACGGGGCAGTCGGGGAGCGACAAGGTCGCTCCGCTGGACCCGGAGACCGTTGCATGGCTCGAAGGGCGCATCGACGCCATGCAGGAGGTTCTGAAACCGATTGATAAATTCACGATTCCGGGCGGAAACGCTGTGGTGTCGATGTGCCACGTGTGCCGCACCGTCTGCCGGCGCGCCGAACGCGCCGCGCTCCGTGCCGACGCCAGATACGGCGTCGACTCCACGGCGCTGGTCTGGCTGAACCGGCTTTCGGACTATTTCTACCTGCTGGGGCGCACCCTCACGGCCCATTATGCCGTCGACGAGGTCCTGTGGATTCCCTGACCTGGCCGGGTATGTAAAATGCGAAGCGGCACATTCCGGGAATCGTGCCGCTTCGCATTGATTTATTTTGAGGCCGCCGGCCTCAAAATCGCTTTTTAGTATTCTTCCTCGTTGAAGAAATTTATTGGCATTGATTATCAACACATTATGCAATATACAATGAATTTTGTACAAACAAACCGCACCGTTTGAAACGGTCTGAGGCGATGTGGAGGAAATGGAGGACAAACGCAATAATGTATGCTTTTTAATCATGCGCATCTTCAAGGAAATTTCGCGTATTATCAATATATATTTTGGGACTACCAGAAACAGTTCTACTAAAAAGTTTGAGATGCCTATTTAATGTTGCAGAATAGTCCCCTTTTGCTAAAAGCCTTGTGAGTTTATGATATAATATACAGGAATGTAAGCTTCTTCCCGATTTAAGATGAATTTGATATTCTGATACAGGCAGATATTGTTCTCGTCCTCCTCTTATAAGGGGACGTTCTTTGTATTGTTGAATAAGTTCTTCAACTGAATGATGAAAGGCCACCCCATAGAATTTAAGTTCCTCCTCTAGCAAATATGCGTCTACAAGAGGAAGACCAAAATATATTCCTAATTCACTGTCAAATGTTAGTGGTCCTTTTGCAATTGCACCTTTAAGAGCGAAACCTGTCTCTAATGCATTTTGCATAAGTACAACACCAGCCTTCACGATTCTATTTAAAGCGGATTTAGAATCATCAAGGGATGCTATAATGATTGAATCAGAGAATTGCACCATTCGTAGAAGTTCGCCATTTTTATCTTGAAGCAAAGGCTTAAGACGATCATTCTTTTCTTTGAACTCAATCATTTTATTTAGAAGATCCTGATGCTCCATCCGTGTTACTCGATCTTTAAATCCCATAATATCCATAAAGAGAACGAGATGGTCTCCATTTTCATTCCATTTGTGATTTTCTGCCATCGTTGTTATAATGTTAGTTGTATAACTAAGTTAACGCTTGTTCTTTGTATTATATTCTAGAGGCATTTCTGCCGCCATTATTGACAAGTTTTCTTTGCTGTCCTCATAAGACTTCACCTTCCTATCATCCAAGAAGATATGAGAAAGCGTATATACTAATGATTCCAAAGTATGTTGACGAACTTTCGGTTTTAGCTGGCATTCCCAAATCGTGATACAGTGCCAGCCCAATGATGCAAGTTTTCTCTGCTCTTCCTTATCTCTAAGTCTGTTCTGTTCTATCTTATTCCGCCAAAATTCCACATTGGTTTTGGGCATGACATAATACTTGCATCCTTCATGGCCATGCCAAAAACAGCCGTTTACAAAAATAACCGTCCGATACTTACGAAGTACAAGATCGGGATGCCCGGGAAGACACGACTGGTTTAGTCTATACCGAAACCCTCGACTAAACAAGAACTTCCTAACCAACAGTTCAGGTATAGTGTTCTTCCCTTTTATTGCTGACATACAACGTGATCTCTGTTCTTTCGTAAGTTTGTCCATACACTTCTCAGATTCTATCAAAGAAATCTTCGTAATCACCGTCTATTATTTCCCACGTTCTATTTTTCCTGCTTCCTTCTTCATTGACAAAGGCTTAAATACTTTTAGACCGTCTGATTTTAAGTATCTATTTCTTGTCATAGGCTGTCGCTTTATCGATCAATGCCTTAATATTGATTCATAGTTATGTCCTTGCCAATTTGGATTCATTTAGATAAAATATCTATAATCATACGTCTTGCCTTCGTAATAGCCTAGTAAATTGCCAACTTGCGCCAATGTATTGGATGTATCAATTGTGGCAGGGAACTTTGTGTAAAAATTAAAAGAATTCCAATTCATTTTTGTAAATCCCAAGATTTCTCTAGCGATTGTCTGTATTGAGCCATTGCCGTGATATTTGGTTATTCTTAATGGTGACGGTATACCCCTACCTCCCTGGAAATAACTTTTATTAGACTTTATAGAGTCTATCGTTCCATGTGTCCATAACAAAAATTCATATTTGGAAACAGCGAAACATATTCCTCTCAGAACTGGGAACCGAGCATTGACCGGATGTCCCTGTTGTAGATATTGGTCAATACATTTTATAGTATCTTCCATTGTTATCGTTACCAAATCTATATCTTTTATTCCTGCATGGGATAGAGCATCGGTTATGCCCTTAATTTCTTCATTCTTAAACGGTGTTCTCTTATGGATAACGACTCTTTGAGGCATCCTGTCCATTGACTTCACAAATAATTCTTGGACATTAACACCTAATTTATATGCTTCTTCATAAGACAGATATGGATTATTTTTCCTATCCAAAATCGGATTGTCTATTTTAGATAATTTATATCTCAATCCTTGTCCTTTGGAATTATATATATGGCTACACCCTACGACTATGTTGGTTTTACCACCACCATCCTTTTTTACACTATATCCAATACCTGCATATGCTGTATCTGGATCCAAGTCTGATAGAGCCCATGGCGTTCGCATTGATTTGACAAATAAAGCTAATGAAAGCCACCAATAGATTTGATTTTTCATATTGATGTTACTGATGGTTTTTTCTTCCACTAGTTGGGTCGTAAATCCATTTTGAGCAGCATACGCTTTTATGTAGCTGTGGAGGTCAAAAGTTTCGCCATTCTTTTTGAATGAGCGGTGTTGTTTCCATATGCCGGGAATAAAAATGACAATGATAATATCTGGGTTGTTGTTGGCCAATTTATATGCAAACTTGCATATATTTTGAACCAAACTTACAGAATCAGGTTGCACATCATTACATTTAACCCATAAATTTGAATTTGTTGCTGGTATGTCAAGTGAAGTAGAATAGATCTGTTCAAATCCTAAATATGGCTGAACATAATCAGTCCCTAAAACAGATAATCTTCCATTTAATCCATTCAGAAATTCCTTAAACTGCGATGTATAAGAATTAGGACATATAACTCCAAGCCTAACATTGGTCTTAAAATTCGAATGGAATTCATAATCATATGGATAGTTCTGAAGCAAACCTCTCATTGGATTTGTTTCTTTAACCATGCTTTTAGATACTTTCCCCCAAAAATCAAGATTAGGCTCTGTAATATAAATTCCAGAATACATTACTTTCTTGTCTTGAAACGGGATTTGTGGGATTACACCTTTTTCTGTATAGTCTATGGCAACAAGCCCTCTGTTATTACTTATCTTGAAAATAAAATTTGATCCACTATTTAATGGAAAATCAAAGACCAGCTTGTTCCCATTGAAAAGAGATTTCTCCCAATTGGAGATGACAGTGTCATATTCGGAGTTGTGCTTTTTATCAAGATATTCGGACATCAAATTTTTCCGTTGTTCTTGAGTAATGCTCTTGTCCTCAAAATATAAAGTAGGAGCTATGGATAAAAAGGCATAGGTCGTATTGTCCAAGAAAACCAATCCTATTTTAACGGCCTCGTATACGCCTTTATTTTTGAATTGATATGCTCTATCCCAAATCATTCGTTTAGAAATAGATGCTTCTTTTCCACAATGCGAAGCTAAACCGCATATCAAAGCTTTAATCACAACGGATTTCAAGGCCGGATTTTCTTTCAATTCATTCACTGATATAGGGAATCTAGATATTTCTCCGTTGAGGCAATCGGTAAATATTTCATGGATCTGTTCAGAATATCCATATGCATATACCTTCTTCCCATATGGTACGGCTATGATATCTTTACCTTTTATCCTGCTCTTAAGGAACTTCCATGGATTTTCATTATTCGGGAATAAAATCTCAAATGTAAATATATCATGTGGTGTCTTTATAGGATACAAATTTGTTTTGAGACACCCTCCCATATTTGTGTCATTCAATCCAAAAGGTGTAACAGTAATATCTGTATTTACATTTTCCAATATTCTGTGAATCTCCTTGGATTTATCCAAATCATCTTTATATGCTGAAAGAAGTATAGATATGATAGTTTTGTCAAAACCGTCTGTTGTAATGAATACAGCATCTCTTCCTGCCTTTCTTGCTGTAGTAAGCAAGGCTCGTACATTATCGTTTATATATGATCCATATCCACACCAATATAAACGGCCTGCTCCAGGTTGGCTGAATGCCTCAGTTAATGCTTCCATTAAAGACTTATCCCTGCCGCTATATCCTATAACTATAAGATTCCTGTCGACAAAATACTCCTTCAGTCTGCGTTTGAATGTATCCTGTTGAGAATCCAATTCTTCTGCCGTATTTTTTAGTGCGGAGTATTTATAATCACCATGTAGTGCTACATATAATAAATCCCGGCTGTTTTCTTGACGATAAATATAATCAGGGTTGTCCAGGTTCACATTAATAGGAGTAATGTTTGCCTTGTGTGCTGCTCTTTCTACAAGTCCGTCAAAATTCGTCGTCCAAACTGATTTCAATACTCCATATTTATGCAACAGACAAAGAAGCTCATAACCAATACTTGGGGACTTATCGTAACACAAATTCTTAAAATACTTTGTTCTATCTCCCGAAAGAGGAAATGTTTTTTCTGCATAAAAAACATATTCCTCTTCAGAATTCTCCTTAGGATAACCCCCTTGTTCATCAATCCATGCTTGGACTTTTTTCCTACATGAATCAGAATGGATGTCGATAAAAGATTCTTTTGTAGGATTTTTTGAAATATAAATCAATCTTTTCCAATCCCAGATACAATCTTCTGCAGACTGTACGCCAGAGGTAATCGACGCTCCTGCACCTAACAAAAATGCAAATGAACAATCTTTGTTTTGATTGAAAGACCTCAAGAAAGCATCAAAGTCCATTTCTATCTGTTCTTCTGTATGTAATGCCATTCCCTTCATATTTTTATTCATACAGTTTGGCCATTAAATCAAAAGAAATCAATTCACCCGGTTGCATTTTAATGCGATATATGGATACCCATTTCTTACCTAATGAAATATATGAGGAAAGATTTAACTTTAGACATAGATTTTCGTTCTTAGTCCCCAAATATACTTTCTCCACTTTATAATAACCGTCAATATCTCCGCCAACCATCGGCAAAAAATACCTTATATCCATCACATTGATAGATGTTGGTATCCTTTCCATTGTATAGGTTTTTGCGGTGTGGGTGTAAAAGTCCGCATAATCTATATCTGTTTTTCGAACTAAACCTGTCAGAATATCCTTAATTTTAGGTTTGGGCAACTTATTCAGAGTACCCACATTGCTAACACCTTCGACATGAAGTTCCGTATCGAGTATGAAAGGCTTGCTGACATAAAAATGGGTTTGCAAGCTGTCCAACAATTCTTTATTCTTATTCACCTCTCCTCTTATTGTTTCCGGCTTAACATGAAGGGCTGCCCACATATCAGCCTCTTCTTCTTTCATCAAGGCAAGAACCAGATAGTTGCTGTCTGTTTTGGGGCGATAAAGCTTACCGTTCAAGCGATGGAAGTTGTCTTGAATAAACTGGTAACAATCCATTCCTTCTCGTGGCTGGATTGTTCTGAACGTATATAATTGGTTCAATGTAGCTTGAATTCTACTTCTGAATTCTTTGCGGACATATTCTCGCCATGTGCTTTGCGCCCTTTTATTGTCTCGGCCATACAACGAAACAATGTACAGGAAATTCACGTCATAATGGCATAGCAAAAGCGTATCACGGTCGAACAGACGATTTTCAAACTGGCGGTTCAGTTGGACGCCTTCTTCTTGCGTTTTCAGTTCCCTGTCATCAAAAGAGAGGAATTTTGAACCGCCGTTCCGCTTGTCGGGAATTCTTGCGCTAATGAAAAAATTGGGTATCGGATTGTATCCTTCCGTCAGCGCATCCCTCAGCTGTGGTTGTTCTCCATTACCGTCACCATCAAGAAAAAGATTCATATTCCATTGGATGACATTTCTGGCGTATGTGTATTGCTTGTAAATGGATTTGTCGCCAAGCTGAGTCCGGTCATTCTTGGAACGCTTGTAATATTTGCTGTCTCCGATATAATAGGTCAGTTCTGACTGCATATCGGATTGCTCGATAAGTCCCTGTCCGATGAACATGTGGTCAACAAGTTTCCCGTCTTTCTGTTCGGTAAGTTCCTTAGGCAAGTTCTGTTTGTCGTTACCGCCGATAAGGGTATCAATCATCACTTCGAAAATATGCTCGAAGTTTTTCGCAAGCAAAAAGTCTTCCGCTTGCCTGTTCATCGCAATCTTATACTCTCTGTCAAAGAAAGCATAACACAAATCCCATATCCGCAGAGCTTTATCTGAAAAATACTTGTACTTGATCTGTTTCAGACGTCTGCATCCCAAGTTTTTCATGATATAGGTCCGTCTCAGTTTGTCGGGATTTATCAAATGATAGTGGATATTGATTTCAAAAGAAAAGCCATGCGTTTCTCGTATGTAGTTCAATATCGAAAAGTAGATGACAAGCAGTTCCTCGTCAAAATTGACCATCTTCTTTTTGTTGATGGGTTCAATATAGACTGGAGTATCGCTTTGTATAAAAGCCTGCGACGATGTTATAGTTTTGGTCCAGTTGATTCTGTTATAACCGGAATGCACATTTTTTACAATGAAGGTAAAATAATCCTGATTGTCCCGATTGAAGTCACGGAGTGCGATTATTACATCCAGCAAAGTATTGTGCTTCTGTTTCCGGCCTCTGCTTTCTGTCTGGTATTCCTTGCTTTCAAGTATATTGTCATTATGTGTCTTCTTATATACACTGATAGTTCTGTAAACCCATATTGAAAGAGTGGAAAGAAACTCCTTGTATTCCTTGCACCCTTCTTCTGTGAACTTGGACTTTATTTTATCTGATTCAAAGTCTATGATTTCCTGCGGTGACGCACCGAATATCGTATCGTCACCGTTTTCTTCGTTCTGCTCACCGGTCAGTACCACTTTGGGCAGAAAGAAAACTACATCTTTTGCCGCTTTGCTATAACAATACCCTACATACCCAAAAGCGTATCTATTTTCCTTGGCAGGAACGGACACTACATCTTTGAGCACATCTCTGACGGTCAGTCCATCCCTGACCATGTTATCCAAACTATACGGGTATCCTTCGATGAACAGCAGCATAATTACAATTCTTGAATATCAATTCCCCATTCTGGTCTAGATTTGATTTTGGAAAGAAAATCAGAAAAACTTTTACGTTGTTTGCCATCTCCTACTTGTGTAGATACATGTAGAGATTCACCGTTAGGCAATTTTATTTCTTTGGATCTTCCCTCTGCGTTAGGGTCACTTGAGTTACGTATACGTCGCTCTCGATCTTCGTCTGTTTCTACTATATGAGGAATTATAAAATTCTCAGACATCCAAACATCTCGTATTTGAGCAGCAGTGTCTTGGTCATGATTATTGCAATAAATCTCGACAGCACGTTTTACTAATGCACCCTTCCCCCATGCTTTACCTTTTTCATCTGTTTCCTCCCCATTAATAGAATATCGGACAGGAGAGGCACTGTTATCATCGTCTTCGGACATATCACCCTCATTATCTTCCGTACCATTCTCGTCAATAGGCGTCAATCCCAGTTTGTCCATCATTGAAACAATGAGTCGTTTGCTGTCTTCATCATACAATCTAGAAAAAGAGAACGCCTCATTTGTGGGGAATATGTCGGCATCACCGTCCTTGCAGACATCATTCCACAAATAAAACAATATCTTGTTTCTAAACAAGTCATAGGATATGGCCTTTGCCGGCGGATTGACAAAATAATCGCCAAGCATCTTGTCTTCAGAACCTGTGTCGTTCAAGATACGAGTATTGACTTCTTTTTGGAAATCGCTCCATCTATATTTCACACCGTCAATGTCAATCAGCCAATCCGTGTTTTTATACTTAATCGGTTCATACTCCCAATCCCAACGTCTTTTGAATGCGCTGTCTATTGGGAACAGAGACTGGTCTGACGTATTCATTGTGGCATAAATATAAAGATTCGGCGGAAGACATAGTTCTCCGTCTTTAATAGCCTCGCTGCTTTCCCCAAGTTCATTTTCCAGAAATGTCTTTAAATCTGCATCAGCCTTGATCGTATATTCAGATTTGCCGGTTTTGTCTCTATCAAGAAGTTGGAATAAGTCTCCAAAGATCTGTGCGCAGTTTCCTCTATTTATCTCTTCAATTATCAAATATACATTTTCATTCGGCTTCCTATATGCTTGTATATAGGCATTCAAAAACGCTTGTGGAACGAATTTGTATGTGATAATATCTTCGTCCAAATCGTCTTTCCCATCATTCAACCTGACGGTATGGTCCCCGTTCAGTCCATAAAGAGGCTTCTTCCCTTTTGTTGGCTTATATGCCCCAACAAATGTAGAATAGTCACTATCTGGATGGAATGTTGTTCTAAAGACGTTTTCTTTTGAAACGCCTTCTAATTGTCCCTTAATCTTATGAGATTTTCCAGTTCCTGGAGCTCCATAATATATTATTTGGCGTGAGGAATTGTCGGATGTATTGACTTTTAGTTCACCTATTTGAATATCATTAAAAGTATCGAAAAAAGCTTTTTTATCATCTGATTTATTTTGAGAAATCAATGCTCCAACAAAGACTTCTTTCTTTATACTAAATCTTCCATCCTCTACTTTTATATCTGAAAAATTATTCAAAATATTAGTTAGAATATCTTTGTTACCGAGGTCAATATTCAGACGTGAACGAAAAAATTCATCTAATTCAAATTCGCCAGATAATGCTGCTTGGTAGAGTTGAGAATTCAAAACAATAGGTTGTCCATCATAATGAATACTTCCAGTATAGGGGTTGGGAATGTAATAACGACGTATCCATCCCTCAATGTATCGGCGAGCCTCATTAATAGAAAGTATATGGTCAAAACGAGGATAGAACATCGTATCATCCTCATAATACAGGCCAAGTTGGGCTGCCAACTGATAAGGTGTTCTGAAAAAATCATTTCCGCCATCCCATTCATGCCATTGCTTTTCTACGAAAGCACGAGCGGCATCTTTACGCATAGGACAATGAGGTAGAATTTGGGTAAATTCAGAAACTTGTTTAATAGACGTATTACGCCATCTACAAATTGGGTCTGCCATATTGAAAAAAGTTAAATTCCGTATTTCGTAATATCCATTTGCTTTAGTAAAGCAATTAACACATCTACAACAATGCTGTTACCAGCCTGTTGATACATAGCAGTATCTGAAACCACTATTTTGAAAGAATCTTTGAATCCCATTAAACGTAAACATTCACGCGGCGTAAGCTTTCTGATTCTGCCTTTATGTGTAACATAGTTATCGACACCAGCCCTATGCATTTTATGCATAGACTGTAATAAAGGGCGAGCAATATCCAAGTCAGTTTTTGTTGAAGTTTTGAAATTCTTAGTTCCTCCAGCAAGTACATATTTAGCAACTTTCTCAGAAAGATAATATTTCTCTTCTACATCCTTTACATCAAAAACAAATTCATCAAATGCTTCATCTGTTGGTGTTAACTCTGAATCAGGATGGAAAACAAAGTCACCATGCCAATTAAACTGTTGATTACGTTTTTGACATAATTGTATATCACCATTGATCTGTGTATAACTTTTATCTCTGTTTTTGTGACTGGTTACAAACTTGATTCCTTTCTCTTTCAGAAAATATTTTGTATCAATATAATCTTCCAAAAAGTCATACATTATGTATTCCAATGGAACTGGTGCAGGATATTCAAAGTTTGTTTTTTCTCTAAAGCCCAAACAATATACTCGTTCTCTATGCTGCGGAATACCATAATCACAGCTATTCAAAACATGGAATTTCACATCATACCCCAGTTCTTCAAAGATATCATGAATAATTTGCCATGTGCGGCCTTTGTCATGATTCAATAACCCCCGTACATTCTCAAAAAGAAAAACTTTTGGCTGGGTCTCCTTTACTACTCTGGCAAATTCATAAAATAAAGTACCACGAGCATCTTCAAAGCCTAATCTGTGACCGACCATAGAGAATGCTTGACATGGTGCCCCCCCGATGACAAAATCTACTTGATGTAAATATTTGGTCGCATCAAAGTTTCGAATGTCATCAAACCAGTCTTCTTCTTTAATGGAATAATTAGCGAAATAACTTTGCTTACATTTAGGTTCAATATCACCAGCAAACATTATTTGATGTTTTAGCCCTAATCTTTGAAAAGCATGTTCAATTGCGCCAATACCGCTGAAAACAGTACCTATACGTACGGTTCTTTCAGGATGAGAAAAATTCAAATCCCTCCAGGATATTCCTTCTGATATAGGAGTTTGTAACAACTCTTTTTCTTTGAGTTGTTCTGCTCGTTTCTTTACAATTTTCTTTACAGTAGTAATTTTATCAGAAACTTCTGTAATATCTTTTTTTACCGTTGTCATTACTCTACCTTTTCATACAAGTCCTTTAAATCACACTGCAGCACCCTTGAAATTTCAATCAATTGCGGAGCACTAGGTTGCGTAGTATTAGTACACCACCTACTTATTGTCATCTTTGATACTCCAAGCTGTTCAGCCAAATATGTATTAGTGATCATCTTCTCAGCCAAGATAACCCTAATCCTATTTTTATATACATTCTTTTCCATAGAAAAATCTTTCTACATTTATGTGCAAAAATAAACATAAATGTAGAAAGAATCAAGTAAACAGTGGATTGATTCATCTTACCTTCTTCTATAACTTTTCCTTCCACTCTGTCTTTTTACAACATTTATCGCAAACATCAGGCACCTCCTCCTATACGCCTCTTCCTCCTCATCCGGTCTTCTTCCATCCCAGCGAAGATCGGAATCGGAGTTGCCACCGCCGGATGAAACAGCGACAGGCTGTCCGCCAATCAAAGCATCAGCGATGGTGAAGATTTGTTCCCGTACAGAAGGCTCAGCCAGCTGGTCGAGAAACTCCTGCATCAGTGCAGTCTGGTTCCAGTTGAGATCCGTCAGCCGCGCATTCTCCTGTTGCAGCCGTTTAAGTTCCTGATAATCCACCAGTGCATTTCGCTGCACAGCCTGCACCTGCTGCTCGGCATCTTTCCGATACAACGCTTCAATCTGGCGGACAATCTTCACGAATCGGCTGGCGATAGAGCGGTTTTGCTCATCGAGCCATTTGTCCACCCCGAACATCGGAGGCTTGGTGGTGATTCTCGGCGGGTCGAAGTCTATCCGGTGGTTGCGGAACGGTTGTGCAATCCGTCCGACACGCTCCATGTCCCGTGTCATTCTGTCCAGCTCCTGCTCTTTCGCCTGAAGTTTACCGGCCTTGTCTTCCAGCTTCGTCTGGTACTCGGCAATGAGTTTCAGAAGATCAGCTTTCCGGGCGTCGTATTTGTCGAGTGTTATTCTTCCGGACGCCAGTTTCTCTTCGACTTCATCGAGCTGCGATTTATAGTTCAAAATCTGTGCTTCCAGCCTCCGTATCATAGACTGAAGCCCTTTGACCGCTTTCTCGGCCTGTCTTGCCTCGTGAGTCAGTTTACGGATGTAGTCGCGTTTACTCAAATGGCTGACATGCCGTCCCTCGATACTGTCGCCGCGTTCCAGCCCGTATTTACTGCCGACCTCCTCGTAGAGCGAGGTATGCATCTCCCGAAGGATCCGGCCGTACTCGTAGCGGTTCTTCCCGAACTTCGCCGACCACATGACGCATTCGCGTCCGCTTTTTGCACGTTGCCCGACCGGAACGATCAAGGCATGGATATGCGGACTGCTCTCGTCGAGATGAATCTGAAAGCCGATGATGTTCTTCTGTCCGTATCGTCGGGCACACCAGTCATAGACGTCTTTTGCCCATTGTTCGATTTCCGAACACCGCCGGAGGTGGCTGTTGTCCGCCCCCTTGTCCGGATTGACGGTCTGGTCTCCGAATGCCATTTCGAGAGTGCGGTCGTGGTTGCCGCCGAAGATGAATCTGGCACAACAGTTCGGCTGTATCTTGCTGTCGGCCTTGAACGGATGCCAACCCAGCTCCGCGAGTCTGTCCATAAGCCGCACTTCAAGCGACTTTTGCTGATAGCCCAACGGATGGATCTTCCCGTCGGGCCCGATCTCGAAATTCAATCCCATCCGGCTCTTGTCGTAATGGTTGGTCGGGTCCTGATTCTTTCGGTCGATCTTGTCATCATCCCAGCGTCGTTCATTTTCATTGGCCTCCGCCGTGCCGAATGACTTCCCGGCTTCGACGTGCATGGCCTGCTTTCTATCTGTATTCATAATTGATGTTCTTTTGATAAATGGTTCTTGTTTGAGCTTGCTCACTACGGATCGGAGTCTGCCGAATCCCGACGGGACTTTCTTGCCGACAGGCGAAAAGTCCTTATTGTGTTATGGACTTTCCCTGTAAACTCCCGAAATCTCCCTCGGGTTACTCGACCAGTTCCAGATCCAGCTCGTCAATGAGCAGTTGCAGTGCCGGATTGCGCCGTATCATCTGCTGGAGCAGCTGGCGTTGTGTTGGGACGGTCAGAAAGAAGTCCGCTATGTCCAGACCACGGCTGCGCTGTTCGGCAGTGGCCAGGCGTTCCAGCATATCGGATACAACCGCCCGTTTGCAGATGTCGGCCAGCAGGGCGGATTTCTCCCGCCATCGCTCCGTCGCCCCCAGATCGGGAATGAGAGTTACCTCCCTGTCCCGAAGAACGCACATTGCCTCCTGGTTGAAGCAACCATTCTTCCCGCCCGTTGCCAGCCAGATGTAATCCGGCATGAAGTGGCACATGACAACGGCGGTCTTCTCGCTCTCGACCAGCATCACCGGTGCCGAGGTGGAGCGGTTCAACAGGTATTCGCCGAAGAGACATTGCCGGAGATGGAAGTCCGGCAGACGCAACTCCGAATGGACCCAACTGACATACGCCCGTGGCTCCTTTATCCGATGCCCGGTAGCGGGATCGTACTGCATGATTTTCCCGGTCCGTACCTGTCCCTGCCGGTCCGTCTGCCAGAAGATGGTCGCGCCGCCCCATTTGGACGAGGTGCCGATGCGGTACAACTGGAACAGACGCAGGGTCTCTTCCTCGCCGAATGTCTGGCAGAGGTAGCGATACAAGGGGTTGATCTCATAGTGCGACAGGCTCCGCCCGACCACATCGGCTGAGATAAAAGAGGGAACGGGATGGGGCGTTTCACACTCGGCAACACTTGGCAAGATGCGACGATCGGCTCTGCCGCCGTCCGGTTGAGACTGCACATCGGGATTGTCCCGGAAATACTCCCGCGGCGTATAATGATACCCGCAGGAGTTTTCATGGTCGCATTTGCCCACCGTGTCCGGAAACCGGATGATGCCTTCTTCATCGACATAGCGGACGAAGCAGCGGCTTTTACCGCAGTTGGGACAACTGATCTTGCTCCCGTAACGGTATTTCTGGAGATGGAATCTGTACTCACTCATGGCCGCGCGGATTTTCATCGTTTGCACACTGCACTTTTGCACTTTGACCCCCGGCCCCGCCCGTTTCGCCGTCCGAAAGTGCAATAGTGCAAGGTGCAGCCGGTTTGCTCGGACAGAGTTTGCGATACGTCCCGTGGTCGATCTTCTCCAGGAGGGGATTCGGCTGGCTGCACAACTGTTTCAGCGCATAATAGACCGAGCGCCTCGACAGCTCGACCCGCTTGCCCGCGACGATCGCATCGCCGGCCGTGAAGGTATTGCCCAGCAGCGACAGCCACGCCTCTTTGGACTCGCCGATATTGCTTGCGACAATCAGCTCCTGAATCCTCCGATAGGTCTCCTCATAATAGCCGATCATCCGAATGGCGGCCTGTACGGATTCGAGGTCTACGCATTGCATACCGTCTCCGTCCGTCGCCCATTTCAACACCTGGAACACCAGCGAGAGCCGGGCGGCATTGCCGTTGAGTTTCATCTTGCGGCTCTCCACCTCCGCATCGTCTTCGATGGCGTTCACCTCCTCGATGATGCCGTTGTACCAGTTGTAGAAATACTCCTCCGCGTCGTCGGCCATATTCAGCACAGCACCCGCCGGATACGGGAGGCTCACGATCCTGTCCAGCACCTCCCGCCACTGTCCGACCATATCCGGCCGGGCAATGGCGCCGTCGTCACGCTTCCAGCCCGAAATCCTCCGGTCTTTCGGATAGACGAACAGAAAGCGGTCGAGCAGTCCGTTTGCCATGTATTCGGCCCGGAAGATCTCCGGCAGCAGATTGGTCTGCACCGAACCGATGATGTTGATGCACGGATTCCTGATAAGGATGGGCCGGGCTTCCGACTTGCGGATCACCTTCAACGGCTGGCCGCTGTAGGCCGTCAGCAGGTCTTCGATGAGGTTGTTCCGGTTGTTGTACCGTTTCACGGAGTTGAACAGCGCCCGAATCTCATCGACCACCAGCGCAATGCCGCGCGGGTTGTGCTGGTGGGTGCTCATCATCGCCTCGGGCGTGAAGTCCGAGATGACGGTCGTTACCAGCTGCGGCTTCCGAAGCAGCGTACACTCCTCCGCCTCACCGCCGCGTCGGGTTCCGGACGAGGCAAGCGCCTTTTCATAGGCGTTCCACTCCTCATTGTACTTCTCGTACATCCGGTCGTCGTGCTCACGGATCGGTTTGTAAAGGAAACCCAGCGGCGGTGTCTTGCCGAGCCCCGGCCTGCCGACCAGCATCATGTAGATGGAGGGGCTGGTCTTCCATTCTCCCTTTATTCGGATACGGCAGGAGTTCCCGATGGCCGTGGCCACCGCCGACAGCAGGATCGAGGCCGTATATTCTACATTGAAGTTCTCGTAACGGGCCAAATTCAGAATCAGTTCCTGAATCCTCGCCGGAAAGACCTCCAGCGGCAGGCCCGTTTCGGGAATACGCTCCACCTCCGAGCGGAGCATATTGGTCAGTTGCAGCCGGTCATACATGGGAACCTCCTTCCTGATCGGACGGCATGATGCCGGAGGCAAACGCCTCGTAGTGGAAACGGCGCAGGAAGCGGTCGACATCCGCCTGCGTGTACCAGTATTTGTCGCCTTCGCGCGAGTAGCCGAGATAGCCGTTGTCGCGCAGCTTTTTCAGATACTTCTCCTTGATGTGCAGTTTCTCCATCAAGGACTTGTTGTCATAGAGACAGTGCCCGCCTTCCTGTGTCGGAGGCGGCAGTTTCTCCTGTCTCTCCACTATGCTGAGGATCTTTTCAAGCAGTTCCCGGTCGCATAGCTTCTCTACATTCGTGTTCTTTGCCATATATATCTCAGATTATGGCCGAACCGTCCTGATGCACACTCAGACCTTCAGCCCGGTTATGCGACATGGTGCGATTGTGCACATCGCGCCAAAGTCACGGCACGAATGTATAAAGGAGTTGCAACTTCGTGAGTTACAATATATTATCCGATGTTATGACGGGTGTTATGGAAAGTTATGATTCTGCCATAACGTGGTGTGTAACCGACTGATTACAAGCGATAACGAGAGGAAAATAAAAATCAAAAAAATCGAAGATTGCCAGATTGGACAGCACGAAATACAAGACAAGCCGGATGCAAGACTTGCCATGCCCGAAGGTCATGCCCCTCGTTTTTGTCAATCCTGAAATAACTTGTCGATTTCTCCGGCATTGGTAGGGACGGGCATATCCCTTCGGTTCTGCCGGGACTGTCCGATACCGGTCTGTTCAAACAGAGCGTTAAGCTCGGCATCGGGGAAGAGCCCGTTGCCGAATTCCCAGAAAGTCTTCTGTTCGTATTTGGAATATTCAGGAAAATCGCCGCAATATATTCGGCCACACATATAGGCAAGAAGAGCCTTTGTGCCTTTCCAACTGTAATGGGAACCGACCTCCTCCATATATCCTTCCTCAATGGCTTTGGCAAAGACCTTTCGTGCCAATTCCGTATCAAGGCGAGAGGGTAAAGTCACTTTGTTGTGTTCAGAATCTGGAACTCCTTGTGCAGGCTCAGTCCCAACTGCCGCAATGTTTTTTCCCTTAGCCCGCTTCTTCTGATATAAGTCCTCGGCTGCGTATATCAGCGTAATTGCACATCCTATGGCAGTACAGACTCCTACAATAACAGCCTTACCGGTTTCTGTTCCCCTAGATGGACGGAGTATTCCCAAACCAAGGAGGATAAGGACGCTTATAATGGTGGTGAGCCCTACACCCCAGAATACTTTACGGCTATTTAGTTTGTATTTGTAGGTTACAACCAATACAATAAAGAATCCGGCAATTAGGATGCATGCAACTCGGAATGGTAGTGATATCATATTTCTTTATCTTTTCATGGTGATTATATAGTCAGGCTTGTCAATTCTCCGTTGAGCTTGGCCACCTCTGCCGATAGCGTTTCCGGCAGGAATTTGGCATAGACCTTTTCGGTTACATCCGTACTGCTGTGTCCGAGCAGTCTGCTCACAACGGACATGGACAACCCTTTATTCAAGGCGAAAACCGCGAACGAATGCCGGGCACAATGCATTGACAGACTGAACGGAAGTCCGACCTGTTCGCCGACTACAGCCAGCGACTGATTGATGCATTTTGTGGCATTGTTGCGGGCCTTGTACAGCGCCTCCGCATCGTCGAGATCCAAATCCTCCTTCACCAGGTTGAACACATACCGGCATCCGGCACGCTTCTCCTGCCACCAGTGAAGAATATTCAAGGCAGGTTCTGTAAGAGGAATTACATGACGCTTGTTCGTCTTGATCATGATCTTCCGCAACTCCTTTCGGGTAAAATCGATATGCTTCCATTGCAGGGTCATTACATCCACCACACGGAGTCCGCAGGCATGGAAGGCAAAGAAGAACATTTCCAAAAACTCCTTGCGGCGCGGTTCGGTGCAGGCATGATAGTATTCAAGCAATGCGGCCATCTGTTCTTTGGTAAGATACTTGCCGTCAAACTCGTTGTCTTCGTCCGCAAGCGACAGCTTCGGGGAGATACGCATATCCTGAATCCGCGCATTGACGGCATGGTCAATCATTTTCAGTTCGGCAGCATAGGCACAGGCTTTCAGAATTGGCGTCAAGGCGTGGTTGATGGTTGCATTACTGTTCTGCTTCACCTCGCGACGCCACTTGATGTATTCATCAATCAGTTCGACGGAGATTTCGCCGACATAGATACCGTCCGACTTATAAGTACCGTTCTTCGTGGCACGGAGAAAGACCTGAAAGATATTCATGCCGCTTTTACCGTTCTCGTAGCGGCTCCGGCCGATCCTGTTCCGGGAATAATCCGAATCAAGCCTTTCCAGCGCAAACTCGACAAAATCTTTTCCCTTGTCCTCCCGTGTGAGCGGTTTGTCAGCCAGGAAATCAGCGATCACCTGTGCCGTAATCTGATTGGGATGCTTCTCCTGATATTCGGCCAGCAGTCCGTCGATCTTGTCCGCACGGGCAAGCAGCAGGCTGTTGATCCGGTTGGCCTCCGGACCATAACTCGCCCTCACACCTCCGCGTCCCTTGTTGGCTTTCTCGTTCCAGTCGCCCAGCCGGACAAAGATGTTCATGCCCTTGCGTATCACCTGTCGGTTCCAGGTGTATTCAAGTTGGACAAGATACTGTTTGGCTGGATCGATCTCACCCCGGATATGCAGGCGATAGCGTCCCAATGGATATAGTCGTTTCGGTCGTCCCATACTGGAGATGTTTGAAATTAAAAAACAGAGGTTGCGGCAATACTCACAAACCTCTGTAAAGATAATGAATTTTGTCCAAACAAATCCCGATTTTCCCTCCGAAAAACGTATTTTATCCAAACAAACCGCACCATTTGAGGCGGTCAAACACTGTTGTCCAAACAAATTAAATCCCCGTCAATCTAATTGATTGACAGGGATTTAATAGTCGTTTCCGTGCTTAAAATCGTACTAATATTCTTCCTCGTTGAAGAAGAAATCGTCCTTGGAGGGGTAGTCGGGCCAGATGTCTTCGATAGATTCGTAGATTTCACCCTCGT